>WNGQ01013268.1_pt1 | contig 12939 bp, 10 predicted proteins | sample 5407661 | NCBI WGS metagenome assembly WNGQ01 (sample SAMN13153382, study PRJNA577476) | soil metagenome | isolation source: 60 cm soil or saprolite under Garry oak tree replicate 2 | place: USA:California | collected 2016-06-15
GTGTACCCGAGGCCGGAGAGGAGATTCACGTCCCCGGGGCTCTGGGGTCGAACGAGCGCGAGGCCACGTTCGAACGCCCGGCGGGCACGATCCAGCTCGCCACGCTCGAGATGGACGCCCCCCAGTGCGGCGTACGATTCGATCACGGTGTGCAGGTGATCCGCCGATTCGGCGATCCGCATCGCTTCTTCCGCGTGGTGCACGGCCTCGGCAAAGCGACCGAGATGGCCGAGCGCGAGCCCCAGCCAGGCATGGGGCCAGGCCTCGAAAAAGCGCGGCCGAACGCGTGAGGGGGCGGATCGGCAGGTCACGGACCGCACGCCGTCGGGGGCCCCAGCCTCGATCGTTCGCCGGAACATCGTGACCGCTTGCTCGAACTCGCCGACGGCGAAATGGGCCTGGGCCAGACGATAGCGGGCCTCGATGTGCATGCCGCGCTCGCCAAGCTCGGTGGCGATGTCGAGCGCTTGCTGGCTCGCGGCCAGCGCGCGGCGATGATCGCCGACGTTGCGGAGCCGCGCTCCCATGTCGGCCAGGACGAGTCCCAGCCTGCGTTGATCGCCGAGGATCCGGTCGTACTGGCCCAGCGGGGCCAGAACGAGTCGAGAGTCGAGACGGAGATCGATGGCCCAGGCCTGGGTCGCTCGAGTCTCGGGAAGACGAGCGAGCGCGCGCAAGGCGGCCTCCAACGAGCTGCGAGCCTCGTGGTACGCGGAGCGTGCCGCTTGTCGATCGACCGCATCGCGGAGATAGCGAACGGCCTTGTCCCAGACTTCCCCGCGTAGCGCATGGTCGGCGAGCCGCTCGGCGTGGTCGGCCAGCCGGTCGGCGTAGATGCGCTCGAAGGCCTCGACGATGCGAGCGTGCAGGACGCGGCGGCGCTCGTGGAGCAGTCCGCCGTACGCGACCTCGTGCGTCAGCGCGTGCGTGAACGTGTACTCGATCTCCGGGAAGAGCTTCGCCTCGTAGACGAACTCCGCGGCGCGCAGGCGATCGAGGCCCCGACGGAGGGCTTCATCCGGCAGCTCGGCAATCTCCTGAAGGACGGACAGCGGGACGTCATTGCCCACGACGGAGGCCGTCTGCAAGAGACGCTTGTCCTCCGGAGCGAGGCGATCGATGCGCGCCGCCAGCACGGCCTGGACCGTTGGCGGCACGTCGAGCGCATGGATCGGTTGCGTCAGGCGATACCGTCCTGGCTGTCCGACCAGGAGATTCGTCTCCACCAGCGTTCGGACGGTCTCTTCGAGGAAGAACGGATTGCCGTGCTCGACGAGGCGCTGCTTCAGTGGTGCGAGGCCGTGATCGGGGCCGAGGAGCGCATCGAGCAGCTCGCCCGCGCTCTCGGCGGGAAGCGCGCTCAGCCGCATCTGCGCATAGTGCGACTGGTCGCTCCAGGCGTGAGCGTATTCTGGACGGTGGGTCGCCAGCAGCAGCAGGCGCGCCGTCCCGAGGCTCGCGACGAGACCGTCGAGGACCGCCTGGGTCTCGGCGTCGATCCCGTGAAGGTCTTCGAAGATCAGGAGGACCGGCTGCTCGTGGGCCTCGCGCAGCAGCAATCGGCTCACCGCGTCCAGGGTGCGCCGCCGGCGTTCGCCGGGATCGAGGGCCCGCCACTCGGTGTCGTCGTCGGCCGGCACACTGAGCAACGAGAGCAACGCGGGCAGGGTCGGCTTCAGCGCCTCGTCGAGCGTGAGCACCTTGCCCGTGACCTTCTCGCGGATCGCGCGGGGCTCGTCGCGGCTCTGGATCTTGAAGTAGCCCTTGAGGAGATCGATGACCGGGAAATAACTCGTCGCCTGGCCATAGGAGACCGGCGCCGCTTCCAGAATCGACCAGCCCTGAAGGCGAGGGGAGTGGACGAACTCGTAGATGAGGCGCGATTTGCCGACGCCGGCTTCGCCGACGAGCGCGACGAGCTGGCCGCGCCCCTCTCCCGCGTGCTGTTGGGCGAGGCCGAGCTGTTCGAGCTCGCGATCGCGCCCTCGGAAGGGACTGAGGCCGCGCAGGACCGCCGCCTGCAGCCGCGTCCGCGCCGCTCCGGCGCCGGTCACCTCGAAGACGTCGATGGGCTCCTGGATGCCCTTGACCGGCACGGGGCCGAGCGGCGTGACTTCGACGAATCCTTCGACGAGGCGCAGGGTGTCAGCCGTCAGCCGAATGGTTCCCGGTGTCGCGAGCTGTTCCATGCGCGCCGCCAGGTGCGTGGTCTGCCCGATCGCCGAGTACTCCATCCGGAGATCGCTTCCGACGGATCGCACCACGACCTCACCGGAGTTCAGCCCGACACGGATCTGGACCTCGACGCCATGAGAGCGCCGCGCGCTCGCCGCGTACGCTCGCACAGATTCCTGCATCCGGAGCGCGGCATAGCACGCCCTCACGGCATGGTCCTCGTGCGCGATCGGGGCGCCGAAGAGCGCCATGATCCCGTCGCCCATGACCTGGTTGACGATGCCTTCGAAGCCATGGACGGCCGCCATCATCAGCTCGAGGACAGGATCGAGGATCGCGCGCGCATCTTCCGGATCACGATCGGCGAGCAGCTCCATCGAGCTCTTCAGATCGGCGAAGAGCACGGTCACCCGCTTGCGCTCTCCCTCCAGCGCCGTCCTCGACGACAGGATGCGCTCGGACAGATGCTTCGGGGTGTACGTCTCGGGGGACTGAAACCTCGGCTCGCCGGCAGGTGCCGGTGGGACCAACGTTCTGCCGCAACCGCCACAAAACCGTTCGTGGCCCTCGTTGGCAAAGCGACACGACGGGCACGTGGTGGCGAGCGGGAAGCCGCACTCGCCACAGAAGCGCCGGCCCTCGCGGTTCTCGGCCCGGCATCGGCCACACTGCACGGTTGCGCCTCCGTTTCCGAAATTCGTGGGGGCTCCGACCGCGACCGGAGAGGCGGTTCCTCCGGCCGCGGTCGCCACGAGCTATCCGGTCGCCGGCCGCAGGGCCCGGGCGCCACCGGCGGCGTACCACGCGGAGACGCCGCCCCGGATGTAACGCGCGTCGAAGCCCCGCTCACGCAGCGTGCGGGTCACGTTGCAGCCGACGTGGAAGCCGTACGCGCAGTAGACGGCGACCGGCGTGTCCGATGAGAGCTCGCCGATCCACTCCTCCACCCGATCTGGATCACGCCACACCGCGCCTTCCATCAGGTCCACCGTCCGCGAGATGTGGTGCCGCGGCCGTGCGTCGAGGACCTGCACGGGCTCGCCCTTGGCAAGCCGTGCGGCCAGCTCCTCGACGGAGAGCGACGGCAGGCTCTGGTCGGAGGGGTCGTCGCTCGGCAGCGCGCGATCGGCGTGGACGGCGGCCATCCGCTCCGTCACGGCGGTCCAGTCGACGTTGCGCATGAAGGCATCGATGTAGGCCGTGGCATTCGCGCCGAAGTCGAGGTGATACGCGTGCTCGTACATATCCAGCGCGAGCACGGGCGCGGAGTCGACGGCCGCCTGCGAGTGATCGAGCGCGATCTGGTTGTGGAGCCGCCGTTGCCGCCGCGACCAGGTGAGCAGCACCCAGCCCGAGCCGCCCGCGAGCGACTGCGCGGTCCCCACGAACTCGCGCCGCCAGGCGGCGACGCTCCCGAAGTGCTCTTCGAGGATCGCGCGGATATTGTCGGGGATCTTGTTGCCCTCGCCGCCGAGGTTCCCGAAGTACAGCTCGTGCAGCGCCACCGAGCCCATGGCGATCAGCTCTTCGCGCTTGAGGGCGCGGAGCCTGGAGCCGGGAGCTTTCGCATCGAGAGCGGCCAGCTCAGCCCGAACCGCGTTCAGGGCTCGCACGGCGCCGCCGTAGTCGTTCTCGTAATGGCTGACGAGCATCCGCTCAGAGATGCCGTTCAGCGTCCAGGGCCTGACCGGGATCGGAATGATCTCCTGGTGCATGATCTTCATCCTCTCTTTGATGTGTGGGTCGCGGATGGTCGAGTCTGCGAGGGCCGTGATCATGGTGCGTCGTCCGCGTACACGGCGGCGCGATGCGCCGCCGGCAGGAACGCGCACACGACGTTGCGCGCGGCGTCGAACGCGAGCGTGTGGGCGCCCGGCTCCGTCGTCACCGTCTCACGGTGACAGAGCGGCGCCGTGTCGAACACCTGGATGACGCCGGGATCACCGATCGCGACGTAGAGCCGACCGAGCGCCACGTTGAAAAAGACCACGTCCGGAACGCCAGCGATCGCGTCGGTCGCGACGACCTTACCGCTGTCCGCGTCCAGCTCGACGAGCACGCCGGCGTCACACGCGCAGAACAGCCGGCGATGCGCCACGTCGATGTCGAGCCCGTGGGGCCCCGCATGGGGGATCGTGACCACCCGACGGATACGGACCGGATCGCCGGCGTCGACGACGACGATCTGAGGCGGTTCGGCGATGTTGACGTGGAAGGCGTCGGCAACTGGGTCATAGACCGTCCAGCGGGTGCGTCCGGCGACGGCCACGTCGGCGAGACGCTTCCGGGCACGGACATCCACGATCGAGACGGTGCACGAGCCGGGAATACCCGGATCTCCGACGTGCGCGGCGAGGAGCCGCCCGCGCCGCGGATCGTAGGCGAGCCCGTTCGGCCGGACCCCCACGCCGACCTTCTCGACGCGTGGCATCTCGGCGGTGGTGAACATCGCGACCGTGTTTTCTCCCCGGTTCGATGTGAAGATGAGATCGGGCTCGGCGACGAGCGCTCCCGCCACGCTCGTGAGCCCGGGAATGGAGCCGACGTACCGCTGCGCCCCGACGTCGATCACGTCGACGGCGTCGTTGGCGGTGTGCGCCACGTAGATCCGTCCCGTCGGCTCGTGCACGGCGGCGTGATCGAAGCCGCCGGCCTTGGCGTGTGCGGGCAGATCGACGAAGCCGAGGAGCCGGAGCGCCACCTCAGCGCCCGCCCGCGAGATCGGCGACCAGCCGCTCGACGTTGGCCACGATGCGGTCGCGCGCGGCCGCGTAGCCGTCGCTCACCGCCGGCACGTCCCACTGCTCGACACGCTGGCCGCGAGTGGCCACGACGTCGCAGCCGAAGCTGACGATGCGCGTGGAGCTGTCCAGGTCGTAGAGCGTGACCGGGCGGGGGCGGGTGAGCGCCGGCTCGAGGCCGTCAGCGGCGAGGCCCTTCACCGCACCGGGCGCCAGCTGCGCGTCCGGCTCGGTTCCGGCCGCCACGGCACCGATGGCGAGCCCGCGCTCCGCCGCGAGCCGCCGGAAGTGCGCCGCGCCGACCACGCTCTTGGCGGCGCCATGCAGGCACACGAAGAGCACCCGTGATGTCGACGGCACCGCCGAGGCCTGGGTGCGGCAGTACGCGTAGAGGGCGTCGTACATCGGGAACTGGCGCGTCATGTTGTCGAAGTCGTCGCGGCGCGTGAGGCCGCGATCGTCGGTGTCCGCGCCGCGGACGATCTCGGCGAGCGCCCGCAGCCCGGGGTCGCTCAGCTCGTAGCGCTCGATGAACGCGTCGAACGAGCACTGCGCGCCGTGGTGGCCCAGCTCCACGTCCGGGATGTCGTAGGGGATGGCGCGCTCCCGCTCGGCGGCCGCGCGGACCTCGCGGGCGGGAACGAACAGGAACTCCGGCTTGGGATCGACGAAGCGGCTGATGAGCCACGGACACGCGATCCGGTCGACCCGTGCGCGTTCACGAGTGATCCATCTCATGAGATTTCTCCTCTCGCCGAACAGGTGTTCGTCCTCACGTTGGCAGGTGACTCACGCATCGAGCGTCACGTCCGTGCCGCGCCCGGTGGCGCGCGCGTGTTCATAGACCACCACCGCCGCGGCGACGTCCTGCAGCGCGGTGCCCGAGCTGTCGAAGATGGTGATCTCGTCGTCCTGAGTTCGGCCGGGCCGGCGGCCCGTGACGACGTCCGCGAGCTCGGCGTGCACCTGCTCGCGCGTCATGAGCCCGGCGGCGAGGACGTGCTGGAGCTCACCGATCTCCGCGCACTGCTCGAGCACGTCGACCACGAGGGTCGACGACGCCACCAGCGTGGGCTCGAGCTCCTGCTTCCCACGATGGTCGGCACCGACGGCGGCGATGAAGGTGCCCGCGGCGACGTCGTCACGGGACACGAATGGACGGCGCGATGGGGTACAGGTGACGCACACGTCGCTCCCGCGGAGCGCCGAACGCAGATCCTTCCCGGCCTCGACGCGGATGCCGAGGTTCGCCTGGGCGCGGGCGGCGAGGCCTTCGGCGCGAGCGTGATCGGTGTCGAGCACCCAGGCGCGTTGCAGCGGCAGCACCGCGGCGATCGCTCCGAGCTGGATCTCGCCCTGGACGCCGCAGCCCACGATGGTGGCGGACCGCGCGTCAGGGCGGGCCAGGAACTTCGCGGCCACCGCCGTGGCCGCGCCCGTCCGCAACGCCGTCACGCTGCCGGAGTCCATCACCGCGAGGAGCTCACCCGTCCGCGCGTCGGCGAGGACGACCGTCCCCTGGATCGTCGGCAGGCCGTACCGGCGCGCATTGTCCGGAAAGTTCGCGTTCGTTTTCGCCGCGAAGTAGCTGCGCTCGCCGACGAGTCCCGCGGCCTTGACGTGGAAGCCGCCGCCCTCGGCGGGCACGGCCAGGACGCCGGGCCCGAGCGTGCGGCCCTCGGCGTGGAGCCGGAACGCGTCCTCCACCGCAACGATGCAGTCACGCAGGGTCAGGAGCTCGAGGACGTCACCGCGGGTGAGGACGCGCACGCTAGGGCCTCCGTGACGTCGTGGCGTAGAGGCCCTCGAACAGCGTCATGCCCTGCGCGAGGACCTGCCGGTCGTCGGGCGACGCGGCGAGCAGCGCACGGACGGCGACGTCGATGCCGCGCGCCTCCTCGTGCGGATATTTCCCGTCCCGCAGGTCGGCTTCGTGGACGATCTCGGCGAGCCGGGCCAGGCGGCGGTCGCGCAAGCGGGCCCGCTTGACGAGCGTCTCGAACGTGCAATCCTCGCCCTGATGGCTGAGCTCCACGCCGGGCGCATCGAAGGGGATCGCGTCCTTCGGGAACTCCGCCGGAGGCGCGAAGAGGAACTCCGCGTCGGGATCGATGAAGCGCTTGATCAGCCACGCCGACGCGATGCGGTCGATGTGCGGGCGCGGACGTGTCACCCACCGTCGCCCGCGCAGCCCGGCCAGGTCGAGGGGGCGGCGCTCTTCGCGATGGACCGGTTCCTGACGTCGAGTGCGCATGGCGATGACCTCCTCGAGACGCCGGACCTCGGCGCCGCTGGGGGCGTCGAAGTAATCGATGTCCCGGATGCGTTGGTGCTCCCGGGCCAGGTGCGCCAGCTCCTCCGGCAGGCGCGCGCCCTTGACCGCGGGTTTCTTGTCGAGGCTCTGCAGCACCTTGCGATAGCGCGCGGCGAGCTGGCGGTAGTCGTGATCGCGCGGCTCGTGGAGCAACCGCTGCACGTTCTCGGGGCTGATGTTCTCGATCTGCTGGATGCGAATGAGCGTCGCCTCTCCGCCCTCGCGCTCGATCTCCTGAGCGAGCCACTGGAAGTCTTCGTACCGCTCCGGGGTGTCGGGCAGCAGATAGGCCGAGCGCTTGAGCGGCACCGCACCGAGCGAGCGCAACCGACGCCACACGCGCACGCGGAGGCTCGACGGCGTCGGCGGCACGCCGACCAGGAGGAGGATAAGTTGTTGCATCGGCATGGTCGACATGAAACTACTGTTTCACATCGCTGTCAAGGGGGAAGTCGAGCGCGATGCTCGGGCGCCTGACGGCCTCCCTCGCCCGAGAGCTCGCCCACGACGGCGGTGACCCGTCCGCCCACCGCCCCTGGCCGCTTCCGCGCGCACCGTGGGTCATGGCGCAGACGTGGGAAGACCTCGTGTTCCTGCACTGGCCGATGGATCCCGACGACCTTCGCGCTCGTCTCCCTCGCGGGCTGTCCCTGGACACGTACCGCGGCGACGCGTGGGTCTCCATCACGCCATTCGTCGTCACCGGGTTGCGGCCGCGCGGGATCCCCGCGGTGCCGGGCCTCTCCTCCTTTGCGGAGACGAACGTCCGCACCTACGTCACGCGCGACGGCAAGCCCGGTGTGTGGTTCTTCAGCCTCGACGCGAGCAGCCGGCTGGCGGTGACGGCGGCTCGAGCCCTGTACCATCTCCCGTACCACCACGCCGAGTTCACGATCGAGCGCACGCCGGAACGCATCGGCTACGCCTGTCAGCGTCGAGATCGTCACCCGCCCGCGGGCGGGCTGGCCGTCGAGTATGGACCCGTCGGTCCCCGGGCGCCCGCCACGTCCGGAACGTTGTCGTGGTGGCTCACCGAGCGGTACTGCCTGTACGCGAGTCGTCGAGGGCACCTCTACCGCGCCGAGATCCATCACGTCCCATGGCCGCTCCAGGACGCCGAGGCACACGTCTCGCTCAACACGCTGCTGGATGGGCTGGCTCCAGGCTTCGGCCAGACCGTCGGCATCCGGCGGCCCGTGGTTCAGTTCGCACGGCGGCTGAGCGTCATCGTCTGGGCGCCGGTCCGTCTCGGCGCGTAGCTCACGCGTGTGCTCGGCAGCGGGGCCGCGACAACGCGCGGGAACCGTTGTAGAAGAAGGGTGACTGACCTTCGTCAGGGTCGTGAGGGGACAATCGATGACCGACATCATCCGTGAGACGGGGCTGAAGTACCGCAACTGGGGCAAGTGGGGGAAGGACGACGAGCTGGGGACGCTGAACTACATCACGCCCGACGCCATCGTGAAGGCGGCCGGGCTGGTGAAGCGCGGACAGGTCTTCTCACTCGCGATCCCGTTCGACAAGGAAGGCCCGCAGATCAACCAGCCGCGCCGCTTCAATCCCATCCACCGGATGATCCTGACCGGCCCGGACTTCACGACGGGCGCGTTCAAGCGTCCGGGCAACGTCGGGTTCGCCGACGACATGATCATCATGGCGCTCCAGTGCGGGACGCAGTGGGACGCGCTCTCCCACTGTTTCAAGGACGGCCAGCTCTACAACGGCTACGACGCCAACCTCGTCAGCAGCGAGGGCGCCAAGAAGAACGGCATCCACAAGATGGCTCGCGGCGTCGTCGCCCGTGGCGTCCTGCTCGACATTCCTCGCGTCAAGGGCGTGGACTGGCTGCGGCCCGGGTATGCGATCACGCCCGAGGATCTCGACGCCGCGGTCCGCGCGCACGACGTGAAGGTCGGTACCGGCGATGCCTTGCTCGTCCGGACCGGACAGATGGCGATGTGCAAGCAGCAGGGTGGCTGGGGCGACTACGCCGGCGGGGACGCGCCGGGGCTCTCGTTCTCGACGGCCGGCTGGCTCCACGAGCGTCAGCTCGCCGCCATCGCCACCGACACGTGGGGCATGGAGGTGCGGCCCAACGAGATTCCCGACAGCTACCAGCCCGTGCACCAGGTCCTCATCCCCAACATGGGCATGCTGGTCGGCGAGATCTTCGCGCTCGACGAGCTGGCCGAAGACTGCGCGCGGGACCGCGTCTTCGAGTTCCTCTTCGTGGCGCCGCCGCTGCCGTTCACCGGCGCCGTCGGCTCGCCGGTCAACCCGCTCGCGATCAAATGAGCGGGCCGACCTCGGCTTCGAGGAGCCGCCACGCGGTCGTCCCCAGCTCGGCCTTCCAGCGCCGGTAGAAGGCGTCGCCCAGCCGGCGTCGGAAGCTGGCCACGTCGGCCCGGTTGAAGACGAGCCCGCGCTGGGCGAGCCGGGACTCGAGCTCGCGATTGAGGCGTTGCGTGTACTCGCGCTGCCGCGCCACGTGGATGGCCACGTTGCGCTCGATGATCGCCTGAACGTCGGCCGGCAACCCGCTCCAGAACCCTCCATTGGCCAGCATGTTGAAGCCCGACCACATGTGGTTGGTGATGGCCACGTAGCGCGTGACCTCGTAGAGACGATTCACCTCGGTCACGACGAGGGGATTTTCCTGGCCCTGCACGCGGTGGGATTTCAGCGCGTCGTAGAGCTCGGCGATGGTGACGTGGACGGGGACGGCGCCCAGCGACTGGAAGAGGTCGGAGAACATCCGGCCGCCCGGGATCCGCATGGTCACGCCGATGAGATCGTCGGCGCTCTTGACGGGGCGCTCGACCGTGGAGATCTGGCGGAAGCCGTTCTCCATCAGACCGCGGGGCAAACAGTACAGACCTCTGGCCCCGAGCTCCTTCTGGAGAAGCGCGCCGAGCTCTCCGTCCATCACGCGGTAGACTTGCTCGGAGCTCGTGAAGGCGAAGGGCAGGCCCTGGATTTCCATCACGGGTGCGATCTGACCGAGGATCCCGCCCATCTGGGTGAAGAACTCGAGCTCACCCGCGACCAGCATCTCGAGCACGGCGGGATCGGAGCCCGGCACTCCCGCGTTCCGAGCGTACACGCGGCAGTCGAAGCGCCCGGCCGTCTCGTCACGCACCGCCTGCCAGAGATCCACCAGGAACGGATGCTGGTGGCTCTCCTCCGGCTGGTTGTGGAATTGCCGAGCGTGCCAGACGGAGGCCATCGGACGTTTACACGCCGACGCCGCTCGGGATGATGCCGTCCCAGGCCGGGGTTCGCGTCGCGTAGGGCGGCTCGACCGTCGGCCCCTCGCCGGCCACCGTCGTGCGCCGCATGACGCGCCGATGATGGGCCGCGTCCCAGGGGCGACCGCGGTGCAACACGCAGCGGTTGTCCCACATCACGAGATCCCACGGGCGCCAGCGGTGCTGATACACGCGGTCGGGCGCCGTCGTGTGAGCAAGGAGGCCGTCGAGCAAGCGCCGTGATTCGGCGACGTCCATGCCTTCGACGTACCAGGCGTGTGATCCGATGTAGATCGACGGCCGGCCGTTCACGGGATTGGTGCGGATCAACGCCTGACGGACGGGCGGCAGTCCCTTCTCCTGATCGGCGTCGAACAATCCCTTCGCGATCGTGCTCCGCGAGTAGAGGATGCTGTGGACGACGACGCGGCCGTGGAGCGACCGCCGCAGCTCGTCGGGAAGCGTCGCGTAGGCGTGGCGCATGCTGACGAACTCGGTCTCGCCGCCGGCCGGAGGCACCTCGCGGCCCGAGAGCGCGGAGGAGTGCGCCGGCACCGGCTTGAACGAGCTGTCCGTGTGCCAGAGCTGATTGCCCGACTGGTACATCATCTTTCGATCCGTCCAGTCCATCAGCCGGTCGTCGTGGTCGGGATCGACGTTGGAGAGATCGACCATGTTCGGATGCAGGCGATCTTCCCGCCCGGTCGCGTTGATCGTGGTCTCGAGCGGCCCGAAGCGCCGGCTGAAGGCCATCTGCTGCTCGTCGGTGAGGTGCTGACCGGAAAAGACGAGCACGGAATATTCCTGGAAGGCGTCGAAGATCGCTCGAAACGTAGTCTCGTCGAGCGGCCGGGTCAGATCGACGCCCTCGACACGCGCGCCGAGGCAGGCGTGGACCGCCGTGACCTTCATGCGAGGCCCGCGCGGACGATCGACGGTTTCCGTATCATGCAGGGGAGCGTAGCGACGGCCGATGATGCTGTCAAACGCGTGGAGGCTCTTCGGTGAGATTCGGCATCTTCTACGAGCACCAGCTGCCGCGGCCGTGGTCGGCCCGCAGCGAGTACGAGGTCTTTCAGAACGCCCTGGCTCAGATCGAGCTGGCCGATCGCCTCGGCTATGACTACGCCTGGGTGGTCGAGCACCACTTCCTCGAGGAGTACTCGCACTCGTCGGCACCCGAGGTCTTCCTGGGCGCGGCCAGCCAGCGGACGCGCCGCATCCGGCTCGGCCACGGCATCATCCAGCTCCCCACGAATCACCCGATCCGGGTGGCCGAGCGCGTCGCCACGCTCGATCTCCTCTCGGGCGGCCGGGTCGAGCTGGGGCTCGGGGAGGGTCAGGGGCCGGTCGAGCTTCATCCCTTCGGCGCCCGCGTGCGCGAGAAGCGCGACGTGTGGGAGGAGTCGGTCAAAGCGCTGGTGCCGGCGTTCACGCGCGAGACCTGGGAATGGCACGGCACGTACTTCGACTTCCCGGCGCGCAACGTCATCCCCAAGCCGTACCAGAAGCCGCATCCTCCGCTGTGGGTCGCCTGTTCCAACATCACCACCATCGGCAATGCCGGTCAGTGGGGGATGGGTGCGCTCGGATTCCAGTTCGTGTCGCCGGAGGCGGCCCGCGCGTGGGTGACCCGGTACTACACGAACCTGACGCGGCACCAGGCCAAGCTCGCCGACTATCCGGTCAATCCCAACATCGCGATGGTCAGCGGCTTCATGTGCGCCGAGACCGATGCCGAGGCCGAGGAGAAGGCGGCCGGCTGGACGTTCTTCGTGTTCTGCCTGAGCCATTACGGCCGGCACGGCATTCCCAACCCCGGCCAGGGAAACATGTGGGAGCTGTACCAGGAGTGGCGGCACACCGAGAAAGCTCAGGAGACGCTGCGCAGCGGGCTGATCGGCTCGCCCGAGACGATCCGCCGCCGCCTGCGCGAGTTCGAGGCCGCCCACGTGGACCAGGTCATCCTGCTCAACCAGGCGGGCCGCACGACCCACGAGGACATCTGCCAGAGTCTCGAGCTCTTCGCTCGCGAGGTGATGCCGGAGTTTCGCGCCCGCGACGCCGAGCAGCAGCGCTGGAAGGCCGACGTGCTCGACGGCCGCGTGGAGCTGCTCGAGGCCGAGACGGAAGGCCACACGCGCTATGCCCACCAGAACGAGGACATCGTCCGTCTCACGCCGGACGAGCTGAAACGAAAGATGGCTGCGAAAGAGGCGGCGCAGGGAGTGGAGAATGCGTCGAGGCGCGTGCGGGGCGATCGCGATCGTGTGGCTGGCCACGGTGACGGCCAGTGACGGCCAGCCCCGCTCGCTTCGACGTCAACGAGGTGACTGCCAGGGCCAGGGCCTACCGTCAGTAGTGCTGGCGGCCGACGGCTGAGTCCTTTTTCCCTGGCCCGAACAGCGTCTCTCGGTTGACCGGCCGGTCGTCCGCCTTCTTTTCGATGGCGTCCAGGGAA
>WNGQ01023504.1_pt1 | contig 12939 bp, 8 predicted proteins | sample 5407661 | NCBI WGS metagenome assembly WNGQ01 (sample SAMN13153382, study PRJNA577476) | soil metagenome | isolation source: 60 cm soil or saprolite under Garry oak tree replicate 2 | place: USA:California | collected 2016-06-15
AACTACTCGGTGGCGGTGTGCGGGCCGCTCCAGTACGTGCCCGCGGACCTTCCGCTCGATCCCTATGTGCTGGGCGTGTGGCTCGGAGACGGTACCGCCCGCGCCGCCGCGCGGTGCTCAGACCGTGGCCCGCGTCATTTCAGGTTGGGCGACGGGCGAGGGTGGACGCTGCCGAGGAGCCTCAGGCTGACCGGATCGGTGGCGAGCGAGGTCCGGGAGCGCCTGGGCGCCGGCCAAGGGGGCCGGGCGACTGTGGCACCTTCGGCCTCCCCGGCGCCGGGCGGCTCATGGCGCCGCGCGAGGCCGACGGCGGGCGTCCCCGGCGCCAGGCACATCCCGCGCGCCTACCAGGAGGCGTCGGTGGATCAGCGGCTGGCGCTGCTGCAGGGCCTGATGGACACGGACGGCAGTATTGACAGTCTCGGTCACGCCGAGTTCGTGTCAACGACCCGGACACTGGCGGAGGGCGTGCTGGAACTGGTGACCGGCCTCGGACAAGCTCCGCGCATGACCGTGGACCGCGCCCAACTGAACGGAACGGACCACGGCCCGCGCTACCGTGTGCGCTTCAAGCCGACCGGTGCCAACGCCCGTGTCCGCCACCGCTTCATCCGCGCGATCAACCCGATCGCGTCCGTTCCTGTGCGGTGCATCCAGGTGGACTCGCCGAGTCACCTGTACCTGGCGGGTCGTGCTTGCGTCCCGACCCACAACACCTCGTTCGTGCTGAATGTGGCGCTGCACGCCGCCGTCACGCATCAGAAGCCGATCGCCATCTTCAGCCTGGAGATGTCGAAGGAGCAGCTCGTGGAGCGCATGCTCTGCGAGCAGGCCCGGATCGACGCCCAGCGGCTGCATCGGGGCACGCTCAGCGACGTGGAGTACGAGCGCCTGGCCGGCGCCCTCGGCCCGCTGGGCGACGCCCCGGTCTTCATCGACGACTCGCCGATGCTGGACGACCTGACGCTGCGGTTGAAGTCCCGGCAGGCGAGGAGCCGCGAGGGCATCGAGATGATCGTCCTCGACTACCTGCAGCTCATGCACGGCCGGGCGAATTCCGGCGACTCCAACCGCGTCCAGGAGGTGTCCGCCATCTCCCGCGCGCTCAAGTCGATCGCCCGCGAGCTGCGCATCCCGGTGGTCGCGATCTCACAGCTGTCCAGGGCACCGGAGGCCCGGCCGGACAAGCGCCCGATCCTGAGCGACCTTCGCGAGTCGGGCTGTCTGACGGCCGACACCCGGCTGCTCCGCGCGGACACGGGAGCGCCGGTGACGATCGAGGAGCTGAAGCGGACGGGCTGCGAGGGCGTGAGGGTGTGGTCGCTCGACGCCGACCGGCGGCTCGTGGCAGCGCCGCTGCAGCGGGTCTTCCCCTCCGGGACGAAGCCGGTCTTCCGTCTGCGACTGGCCAGCGGCCGCACGGTCAGAGCCTCGGCCAACCACCGTTTCCTGACCTGCACGGGTTGGGAGGAGCTCAGCCGCCTGAAGGTGGGCGATCGGCTGGCCGTCCCTCGGCGGATCCCGCCGCCGCTCGAGCCGGTCGAGTGGCATCCGGGCAGGCTCGCACTGCTCGCGCACCTGATCGGAGACGGCTGCAGCATGCGGCGGCAGCCGATCCGCTACACGAACGCTGACGAGGAGAACGTGCGATTGGTCGAGGAGACGGCAGGCGAGTCGTTCGGGGTCGCTCCGCGTCGGCTGAGGCGGCGAGACCGGTGGCACACGTGCCTCCCGTCGCCGCCGATCGCGTCGTGGCTCGACGAGCTCGGCGTGTACGGGCTTCGCAGCTTCGAGAGGAGGGTGCCAGCAGCGGTCTTCGCGTCCCCGGATGCTGACGTCGCCTGGTTCCTCCGACATCTGTGGGCCACGGACGGCTGTGTGGCGGACGCCCTGAAGGGCCCGCCAGGTCTGTGCTACCGCACGTCGAGCCGGCGGTTGGCCGAGGACGTCGTGCTGCTGCTCGGACGGCTGGGAATCCCGGCGAAGACGACCGTCGGCCGGAAGGACGACAGCCGACCTGGCCACCAGGTCTGGGTGCGCGGGGCCGACCAGGTGCGGCTGTTTGCCGCCCGGGCGGGCATCCACGGCAGCCGCGGCCTCCAGCTGGAGGCGCTCGTTCAGCGCCTCCAGCCGGTCAGGGCGAACCCCACGGTCGCCACGTTCTCTTTCGACATGTCGGGTGACGTTCGGCGGGAGATGGTTGGCACGGGCACGACCACCCGAGAGCTCCAGCGCGGGCTCAGAATGGCGCACTGCGGAAGCACGCGCCACCGGTCCGGTCCCGGTCCCGGGCGGCTGGCCCGGGTGGCGCAGGGCCTGGGGGGAAGCGCGCTGCTGGAGGGGGGACTGGCGGGAGACGACGTGTCCTGGGACAGCGTGGTCGAGATCGAGGCGCTGGGGGAGCTCCCGGTGTACGACGGCACCGTTGCGGGGACGCACAACTTCATCGCCGACGGGATCGTCGCCCACAACAGCATCGAGCAGGATGCCGACATCGTCATGTTCCTCTACCGCGACGAGTACTACAACCGCGAGAAGTCGGAGAAGCCCGGCATCGCCGAGATCATCGTCGCCAAGCACCGCAACGGCCCGACCGGGACGATCGAGCTCATCTTCCGGAGGGAGCTGACCCGCTTCGAGAACCTCGAGCGCCGCCGGCCGGAGCCGGTCGGGTCCGAGCCCTGAGGCCGCTGGCGAGGGGCGGAGAGGTCGTCGACGCCTCTCGCCCCGGCCCTCAGCGTGGTGCGCTCTGGGCGGCGCGGAGCGCGTCGAAACGGCAGCGGACCATCTCCACCTCGTAGTCCTCGAGCGCCCGCAGCCCGGCTCCTTCGACACCTTCCAGGTCTCGTTCACCGAGAGGACTCGGCCGGTCCTACTGGTTGCAGAGGGGCCCGAACGGCTCTCGCACGCCGGGGGCGGTGCAGTCCCAGTCGGAGTTGCTGACCCAGATGTCGCCCATCAGCGGGTCGGACGCCAGCGTGCCGCCCACCAGCTCCGAGGACCCCACGCCGGCGTCGATGCTGGCCTTGGTGGTCCGGGCGCCCGTGCGGTCGATCCACTCCAGCCGCGACGGCCCCACCTGGTCGAGGTAGAACGCGTACTGCGTCCACAGGAACAGGTGGCTGGCGAACGTCTGGCGCAGCGCCTCGGGCACGGTGCGCAGCACGAGCCTGCGCAGGACCAGGCGGGTCACCTCCAGCCGGACGCCGGCCGCCTTCGAGTCCTGGATGGTGCCCAGGTCGTAGCTGAACACCGTGGCCGGCACCTGGCTGAGGCCCGACCGCAGCAGGAACGCGTCCTGCTGGCTGTTCCAGGCCCAGAACTCGTAGGCGTTGGCACGCACGTAGGCGAGCGCCCAGCGCCTGGCGTCGGTGTCGCTGACCGCGCCCGAGGTCTGGTTGACCACCTCGATCGAGCCGAGCCCCACGCCCACCAGGGAGGCTGGCGGCACCTGGTTCGCGCCCTTCTGCTGCCACGCCTCCAGGCTGCCCGCCGCCGGCGCCGCGGTCGCCGGGGCCGCGGCGGGGGACGACCGGTGCTGGCTGGTGCCCGGTCCGAGCGCGCACCCGGCCAGCGTGACGATCGAGGCCGCAGCGGCCAGCAGCCTCAGCACGTCAGCCGTGGACGGGGATGCCCACTTCCTGGAGGACGGTCTTGGTGTAGGGACCGAGCGTCCGGTTGATGGGCGGGATGAGGTTGTTCAGCGTCAGGTGGTACTGGGTGTTGGAGTCGGACCAGTACTCGTCCACCGTCACGACGTAGTGCTCGGTCACGGACACCTGGAACGTGCCGTAGCGGCTGTAGGTGTGGCTCACTGCGACGTCGGCCGTGACGCCAGTGCACGGCCCGGGCAGCTGGGGGTCCTCCACCGTGCTGTTGTCGCCGAAGTCCCAGGTGGGGCCCTGGAAGGCCACCTGGATCCGGAAGACGTACCAGACGTACCGGCCCGTGCCGTCGTTGACCGGCTCCGAGATGGTCATCTCGTAGGTCGCGGGCTTCTGGACGGATTGGGGAGGGCCGCCGGGCGTGGTGAAGGTCGCGCCCACGATGAAGTAGCAGGTGCCGATGTTGACCAGCCCGGCGTTGGGGTTGTTCGGCAGCGAGGACAGCTTCCCGAGGTTGATGAACTGCAGCAGGTTGGCCTGGTTCAGGAACGGGATGATCGCGCCCGGGTTCAGGCCGTTCGGCCTGGCCACCGCGTTGGGATACTGGGTCGAGCAGAGGTTGCCCGCGATCACGATGTTGTAGAACGCGTAGGGGTTCGGGCAGCCGAGCTGCCAGCCGGGGGCGATGTTGCCGCCGACGGGCACCGTGCACCGGCCGTTCGCGTCGTACTTGCCGGTGAAGAGGTAGGGCGTGAACACGTCGTACTTGGCGGCGACCTGGACCGGGTAGAGCGCCATGTAGGACGGGTAGCTGAAGCTCCCGTAGCGGGTCCCGGTGTAGTCGGCGTCCATCTGGACCGCCGAGTTGGGGCCCGTCACCTGGACCTTCGACGGCTGCTCCACCACGTACTGGCAGGGCTGGCCGGGCGGGCCCCCGGGGGGCGAGCCCCGCGATTGGCCGGGGCCATACGGCGTGCCGGTCGGCCCGCTGACCATCGGGCACGAGACGCTCGCGTTGGCCGCGATCGGCACCGGGTTGGTCGCCCCGACGCTGCCGCCGGCGGTCGGCGTGCAGGGACTCCCGGTGGCGCCCCCGGCTCCCGAGGCGAAGGCCGGCGGGGCGGAGGCGATGACCAGCACGGCGGCAGTGGCCAGGACCAGGGCGAGTATCGTCCTGGCCAGCGGCGTCTCGGCGGGGAGCTCGGCCAGCGAGCGGCGGCCGGGCTGCAGCGGCCGGCCGTCGACGAAGGACCAGACGTGCTCCGCGAAGCTGCCGCGCTCGGCCCGCACGGCGAGCAGCGCCCTCGCGTTGCCCACGGCGGCGTCGATCTTGGCGCGGTTGCGGACGATCGACGCGTCCCCCAGCAGGCGCTCGAAGTCCGCCTCTCCGAAGGCGGCAACGCGTTCGGGGTCGAAGCCGGCGAACGCGCGCCGGTAGCCCTCGCGCTTGCGCAGGATCGTCATCCAGCTCAGGCCGGCCTGGGAGCCCTCCAGCACGAGGAACTCGAACAGGGTGCGGTCGTCGCGGGCGGGGACGCCCCACTCCGCGTCGTGGTAGGCGACCATCAGCGGATCGGAGCCGGCCCATGAGCAGCGGGACCGGTCGCCCTGGTCGTGCATCACCGAACAACGTAAGGCAACGCCGCTTGTCAGAAATCGGTTTAATAGCCAGCCGTGGTACTAGTCGTCGTCGGTGGACAGTGGGGTGACGAGGGCAAGGGGAAGCTGGTCGATTTCCTCGCCCAGCGGGCGGACATGGTCGTCCGGACCCAGGGTGGCAACAACGCGGGCCACACCGTCGTCACGGAGCACGGCGAGTTCAAGTTCCAGCTCATGCCGAGCGGCGTCCTGCATCCGAACGTCACCTGCGTGATCGGGAACGGGGTGGTGGTGGACCCGCGTGTCCTGATCCGCGAGATCGAGCAGCTGCGCGAGCGCGGCGTCGACCAGGTCAACCTGGTGGTCAGCGAGCGGGCGCACATGGTGATGAGCTACCACCCGATCTTCGACCGGCTCGAGGAGTCCGCTCGCGGCGACGACCGGCTGGGCACGACCTGGCGCGGCATCGGGCCGGCGTACGCCGACAAGATCCGCCGCATCGGCTTCCGCATCGGCGACCTCCAGAAGGAGGCCTTCATGCGCAAGAAGCTCGACTTCGTGGTGGGCCAGGTCAAGAACCCGATCCTCGAAGCCTTCTACCGGGAGGAGTCGTTCGACCACGACAGGATGATCGATGAGTACCTGCGCTATGCGCAGGTGCTCGACCCGTACATCCGGGACACCTTCCCGATCATCCAGGACGCCCTCGACCGCGGGGCGGACATCCTGCTGGAGGGCGCCCAGGCCACCATGCTCGACCTGGACTTCGGCACCTATCCCTACGTGACCAGCTCCAACTGCGTGGCGGCCGGCGCCTGCGCCGGCTCCGGCATCCCGCCGACGCGCATCGACAGGACCGTGGTGGTGTGCAAGGCGTACACGACCCGGGTCGGCTACGGCCCGTTCCCGACGGAGCTGTTCGACCACGTGGGCGACGCCATCCGGGAGCGCGGCAACGAGTTCGGCACCGTGACCGGCCGGGCCAGGCGCGTGGGCTGGTTCGACGGGGCCGTCGCCCACTACGCGACGCGAGTCAACGGCGCCAGCTCCGTGGCGCTGACCAAGCTGGACGTCCTGGACGAGATGCCCGAGCTCCAGGTCTGCGTCGGCTACGACTTCCGGGAAGAGTTCCACGACCACCCGATGGCCAACATCTCGCACCTGAAGCACTGCGAGCCGCGCTACGAGACCATGCGTGGCTGGGAGTCGCCGATCGGGGACTGCCGGACCTGGGAGGACCTGCCGCTCAACTGCCGCGCCTACGTGGAGCGGGTGGAGGAGCTGTGCGGTGCGCCGATCGACCTGATCGGCGTGGGACCCCGCCGGGACCAGTTCGTGGCCCGCGGCCGCCCGTACTTCAACTGAGCCGCGGCCCGGCCACACGCTCAGCCCGTGGTGCGGTCCGGGCTGCGCTGGCGCCCCAGCGCCTGCAGCGCGTCGCGCAGCTCGCGCAGGCGGGACCAGGTCTCCTGCCGGTTGCCGTTCAGCCAGCCCACGCCCTGGATGGCCGCCGCCAGCACCTGCATCGCCGCCACCGTGACGGGCACGGCCTCTATCGCGAAGCCGCGCGTCCGGACGCCCACCGCGATCGCGCCCGTGGCAACCCCCAGCAGCGGCCGGCCCACCGGCGACCGCGGCAGCGTGCGGCGGTCGGCCAGCACGAGCGCCGCGGCGAACCAGAGCGGCCCGCTCAGGAGCTGGTAGCCGGGCGCCCAGTGCTGGACCTGGATCGGCACCAGAGCGCCGACCAGGACCGCCATGACCACGAGCAGGCTCAGCCGGCGCGAGTACCAGAGCCACGCCGCGCCGAGCGCGACCGCCAGCAGGGAGGTCGCGAAGACGGGCCCCGCCACGTTGCCCACGTACAGGCGGACTGGATCGACCGGTGAGAGGGCGCCGCCGAAGGACTGGAGCCAGAAGCGCACGGGCTCCGCCATCGGCTCCATTCCCCCCGGGCTGGCGTAGGCGGCGGGCGCGCCGCGCGACGCGAGCAGCAGCAGCGCGTAGGCGAGGACGCCCGCCTGGAGCCTGGCGCCGGCCACGTAGCGGGCCCTGGCCACTTCCAGGCCGGCGCCCAGCACCGCGATCGCGGCCGCCCACGCCAGCGGCGCCCGCGGCCCGACCAGCGCCACGCCGACCAGCGCCGCCAGGCCGGGGGCGGCGGCCCGCGGCCACCGGCGCAGCCGCAGGGCCACGTGCGCCACGACGGCTGCCGCCAGGGCAACGGCCAGCATCTCCAGCGCGATCACCCGGAAGAGCACCAGGCCCGCCGTCACCGGGGGCAGCAGCGCGATGCCCATGACCAGGGCGGGCGGGGCGCTCTCGGGAGCCACCGCGACGCGCCGCAGCGCCGTGAGCGAGTGCCGGACCATCAGAATCGCCTTCCCGGCCACCAACAGAAGGATTGTACGCAGTTGTTCTCTTACGCACTAAGGGACGGCTGCGCCATAATCGGGGCGAGTGTCGCGTTTTCCCCTGCGTTCTCTGGCGACATCGCTGATGGCTGGCTTCGGGGTGCTCGCGGCGGGGCTGACCGCCTCCGCCGCCGGCCCGGACGACACGTGGGCGCCGGCGGCGGCGCTCCCCGACCGCCTGGACAGCCCCGTGTTCGCGCTGGCCGTGAACCCGGCGGAGGGCCGCCAGGTGCTGGCCGGGGCGGCGACGGCCGCGGGCGGCGCGATCTACCGCAGCGGCGACGGCGGCGCCACCTGGCAGCCAGTGCGCGCCGGGCTGGGGCACGGCGTCGCCGTGCTGGCGTTCGACCCGCGGCGGCCGGGCGTGGCGCTGGCGGGGACGCGCGGCGCCGGGATCTGGCGGAGCGCCGACGGCGGCCTCAGCTGGCAGTCCCAGCCGGGGGCCGAGGGCCGGACGGTCCGGGCGTTCGGGTTCGTGGGCGACGTGGCGCTGGCGGGTGGCGACCGTGGTGTGCTGGCCAGCCGGGCCGGCGGTCCCTGGGCCGCGAGCGGCCTGGCCCAGGTCCGGGTCAGCGCGCTCGCGGTCCTGGCGACGGAGGGAGGCCACCTGGTGGTCGCCGGGGGCGACGCCACCCAGGGCTCGGAGCCGCTGCCGCTGTTCGCCAGCGCCGACACCGGTGCGAGCTGGGACCCGGTGGCCGGGGTGACCGGCGTCTCCGGCGTGGTGGGCGGCAGCAGCGCCGTCGCCGCGCTGGCGGCGCAGCCGGGGCCGGCGGGCGCACAGCTGCTGATGGGCACCAACACCGGGCTGTACGGCTCGCCCGACGCGGGGGCCAGCTGGCAGCAGCTCGCCGGCGGCGGGTCGCTGCCGGCGACCGACGTCAGCGCGCTGGCGGTCTCGCCCCGCCACCCCGAGCGGCTGTACGTGGCCAGCGACGGCGGCGCGTCGGACCAGGGCGGCCTCTGGGCCACCGGCGACGGCGGCGGGCACTTCTCGTCGCTGGACCCGGCCCAGCCCGAGGTGACGGCCCTGGCGGCGTCGGGCGACGACGCCACGACCCTGGTGGTGGCCACCTTCCGTCCGGCCGACCACGCGGTCGCGGTCTGGACCTACCGGGACGCGGGCGGCCGGCCGCAGGCCCCGGCTCCGCCGCCGGCCTCGGCCCCGCCGGCGCTCGGCCCGGCCGCCGCCGCCGGCCCGGCCGCCGCCGGGGGCTGGCGGTCGTTCCTGCTGGCCCCGGAGACGCCCTACGTGGCGTTCGGCCTGTGCGCCTTCCTCGTGGTGCTGGTCGGGCTGGCCGCCAACGCGAGCCGGCGGCGGCTGCGCTGATCGTGCCCTCTCTACACTCCCAGGCGTGAACCGACCCATCGATCGCCTCCGCGAGTTGGGCCACGAGCTGCCGCAGGCACCGGCGGCGATGGCCTCCTACGTGCCGACCCGCCTGGTCCCGATCGGCGGCGGCCGCGCCCTGCTCTACGTCGCCGGCCAGGTCGCGATCCGAAATGGCCAGCTGCTGACCGGCCGCGTCCCGACCGAGGTCAGCGTCGAGGACGCTCAGGAGGCGGCGCGGGTGTGCGCGCTGAACATCCTGGCCCAGATCGAGCAGGCGGCCGGCCTCGACAACGTGGTGGAGATCGCCCAGCTGATGGGCTGGGTCCTGTCCGCGGACGACTTCGGTGGTCAGCCGCAGGTGATCAACGGCGCGTCCGACCTGCTGGTGGAGGTCCTCGGCGACGCCGGCAGGCACTCCAGGGCGGCGCTGGGCGCGAACGCGCTGCCGCGCGGCGTCACGGTCGAGATCGCGGCCGTGGTGGTGGTGCGGGCCACCGGCTGAGCTCGCGCTTCGCCTCGTGCGAGGAGCGGGAGGCCGGCCAGCCGGGCGCCGGCGGGCGCGGCAAGTCAAGCAACCGTCAAGCGGATGACGGTCGCTGGCTTGAACTTCCACTCGGGCGCCCCGAAGATGTGGCAGAAGTCACCGATTGGCGAATGGGTGAGTCGGTCGGTATCAGCCACAGCAGGAGGTTCCCCGTGCGTGCATTCTTCGCGTCCAGGTCACTCGCGCTCGTTTCCGCGGCCGTCGTGCTGACGTTCGTCCTGAGCGTCGGCAGCTCCTTCATCGGGCCGTAGGGCCGGGCCGGCGAACGGTCCCCGCGGCCACGATTCCTGTGTCACACTCTTGCCATCGCGCAACGATCCATCCGGCCGCGGGGCCGCCATACCGGCGTCGACGTCGATCCCGATGCCATCCGGCGAGCTCGGGATGAGGCTGGCCTGAGCCAGGCGCAGCTGGGCTCGCCGCTGCTGACCCGCCAGGCCGTCCACCTCATAGAGACGGGCAAGGTGAGGCCCTCGCGCCTCTGCGAGGCGCGCCACTACGCCGAGGCGCTGGACCGGGCCCAGGCGATGCTGCGCGCGAACTCGCCGATGAGCGGCCGGCTCGTGGCCGCGGCCAACCACCATGCCGGCGTGGCCCTCCACCACCTGGGCCGCCCACAGGAGGCGATCGAGCGGCTCAGGCTGGCCCAGACCCACGCCCTGGCTCTGCCCGACCCCTGGCTGGTGGCGGAATCCCTGGACTGGGAGGCCGCCGCGACCCACGTCATCAACGACACCCGGGCCCTGGACCTCGGCCGGGAGGCGCTGCGGCGCTACCGGCTGCTGCACCCGCGCCGCCCCGAGGTGGAGGCGAGGATGCTGGAGCACCTCGGCGGCTACTGGAGCCGGCAGGGAGCCCACCACAGGGCGGAGGCGTCGTATCACGAGGCGCTGCACATGGTGGGCGCCGTGCGGGACCTGGGCAGCATGGGCCGGATCTATCACGGCCTGGCCATCTGCGCCTACCAGACCGGCGACCTCCGCCGCTCCATCGAGCTGATGCGGAAGGCGGTCGCCTTCTACTCGACCGAGCAGGAGCTGCAGCCCGACGGCACCCGAACGCTCTCGCTGCCCAAGGCGGAGAACGACATGGCGATGCTGCTCACGGAGGTGGGCCAGCTCGAGCAGGCGGACGAGCTGCTGCAGTCCGCGCTCTCGCACTTCGCCGTGGCGGGCATGGACCAGTTTCGCGTCCACGTGCTCCACAGCATCTCGAGCCTGCGCCAGCGCCAGGGCCGGATCGACGAGGCGTTCGACTACGCGCGGGACACCGTGGCGCTGGCCGCGAGCCTGGGCCTGCCGGTCCCCGGGGCCGAGGGCCTCAAGCAGCTCGGCGAGCTCTACGCCGCGTGCGGTCGAGACGACGAGGCCGACGCGAGCTATGCGCGAGCGATGGAGCTGCTGCGGGCGGCAGAGCTCCCCGACCAGGTCGCGGAATGCGAGAAGGCCTACCAGCAGCTGCGCCGGCGGCGGGTGGCCGGCCAGCCTCCCAGCGCCTGACCATCCCGGTCAAACGCGTTCGGCTCATCGATCAGCACGTTCAACTTGGCAAGTAGAAGCTCTACTGGCACCGACCTCTGACAGGTCCTGGGAGCTGAATAGCCGCGGTTTCCGGCGGAGGGCGGTGCAATGAAGCATTACCTGTCGGCTCTCCGGAGAGCCGAAACGTGGGACACCCGGTCGAACTCACTTCCCGAGCACGTGACCGACCCAGACGTTCACCCCCGAGGCTATTGCGGTGGCCCTCCAGGCGGCTGAGCGCCTGGAAGAACCCGAGCGCGACCTGTGAGTCGTCGGGCGGCCCGTCGCAGGCCAGCGCGACGGAGTCGAGCACCGCGTACTCGACGCGGTGCTCGTGGAGGCGCCGCCTCGCCCGGGCGACCCGCCGGGTCGGCCCTACTGAGATCGTTACTGAGAGTATCCTCAGTAACGATGTCTGGCCAGACCGGGACGCGGGTCCGCCGGCCGGTGGAGCGGGCCCGCGAGGAGATCCTGGACGCCGCCGAGCGCCACCTGGTCGCCGGCGGGCCGGACGCCGTGCGCGTGCAGGCGGTGGCCCGCGAGATCGGCATCAGCGACGCCGCGGTGCACTACCACTTCGGCACCCGGGACGGGCTGCTGCGTGCCCTCCTGCGGCGCGCCGGCCGCCGGCTCCGCGAGGCGTTCGCGGGCACCGTGGAGCGCTGGGAGCCGGAGACCATGGCCGTCGGCGAGCTGGCCGAGCTGCTGCGGCAGGTGTACTCCGACTGGCAGTACGCACGCATGACGGCCTGGCTGAGCCTCGCGGGCTGGCCGCCGGCCGGCTCGGGCTTGCTGCGCCCCCAGGCCGTGGCGGTGCACCGGCGCCGGCTGGAGGTCGCGGCCACGCGCCGCGGCGGCTCCGCGCCCGACCTGGAGGACACCCAGTTCTGCCTCGCGCTCTTGAACCTGGTGTCCTGGAGCGAGCCGCTGATCGGGGAGGCGGTCCTGCAGATGGTCGGCGTGCCGGCGGACCAGGCGGGCGCCGACCGCTTCCGGCGCTGGGTGGTCGGGCTGGTCGCGACCCACCTCCGCTCCCGATGACCTGCTACGACGAGTTCGCGCTGCTGCCGGAGCAGGCCCGGGAGCTGGGCCTCCGGCTGCACCGGCCGCCCGCCGTGCGCCGGGAGCACGTGGAGGTGGCCGGCGGCCGGCGGCTGAGCGCGCTGGTGTGGGGCCGCGGCCCGGCCGAGTTCGTCCTGCTCCACGGCGGCGCCCAGAACGCCCATACGTGGGACTCGGTCGCGCTGGTGCTGGACCGGCCGCTGGTCGCCGTGGACCTCTCCGGGCACGGCCACTCCGACTGGCGGGAAGACCGTGACTACACGCCCGGCCCCCTGGCCGCCGACGCGGCCGTGGCGGTCCGCTCCCTCGCCCCGGCGGCCCGCGCGATCGTCGGCATGTCCCTCGGCGGGGTCACCGGGATCGCCCTGCTGGCGTCCCACCCGGAGCTCGTCCGGGGGCTGGTCCTCGTGGACGTCACGCCCGGCGCGAAGCATGAGGCGGCGCGATCGATCGTGGAGTTCGTCCACAGGGTGCCCCGCCCGGCGACGTTCGAGCAGCTGCTCGACTACGCGCTGTCCGTGCGGCCCGGCGGCGACCCGGCCGCGATCCGGCGCGGCCTCCTCCACAACGCCCGGATGGACGCGGACGGGTCGTGGAGGTGGCGGCACCATATCGGCAGCCTGGACCCGGAGCACGTCGTGGCGGTGGCGCGGACCTTCCCGCCGCTCTGGCGGCCCCTCGCGCGGTCGCGGGCGCCGCTGATGCTCGTCCGGGGCGGGCGCTCGCCCGCCGTGACGCCCGCCGATGTGGAGCGGCTGCGCGCGCTCCGGCCGGACGCGCGCGTCGAGGTGGTCGAGGAGGCCGGCCACAGCGTCCAGGGCGACCAGCCGCGCCGGCTGGCCGGGCTGCTCGACCAGTTCCT
>WNGQ01005077.1_pt1 | contig 12938 bp, 7 predicted proteins | sample 5407661 | NCBI WGS metagenome assembly WNGQ01 (sample SAMN13153382, study PRJNA577476) | soil metagenome | isolation source: 60 cm soil or saprolite under Garry oak tree replicate 2 | place: USA:California | collected 2016-06-15
AGTGCAACGGGCAGCCGTGCGAGAATTTCTTGTTGCACATAATCGAGCACAAAGCGATGAGAGCCCCCAAAGTCCTTGACAAAGGTGCTCACATCCTCGCGCCTGGAGAGGGAGAGCGCCGCCAGTTGGAGACCGGCGATCCACCCTTCCGTGTGTCGTTGGAGGATGGCGAGATCTTCTTCGGAAAGGGGATGCTCCAGGACCTGGCGCAGAAAGCTGGCGGCTTCTTCCCGGGAAAAACGCAGATCACGGTCGCGGATCTCGATCAACTGCCCACGCACGCGCCAGCGAGCGAGGGGAAGTTCGGGATCGGCGCGCGTCGCGAAGACCAGGTGGAGATTGCTGGGAAGATGATCGAGGAAGAACAGCATGGACTCCGAAATGGCCTGATTCTCGATCACATGGTAGTCATCCAGGATGAGGATGAGTGCTTTGCGTTCCTCCCTCAACTCATTGAGCAGCATGGTCAGGATAGTCGAAAGCGGAGGAGCCTCTTGCGTGTGCAAGAGAGCAAACGCCTCTTGCCCAATCGAAGGCTCGCAGGTTTGCAATGCGGCAATGCACGATCCCCAGAAGCGGAGCGGGTCATTATCCATCACATCAAGCGAGAGCCAGGCCACGGCAAGGTCGCTTGCGTCCCCCTCCGACCCGGCAGTTTGGCTGATGCGTGCAAGCCGCTGCGATGAACCAGTGATCCAGGTTGCCAGCAAGGTCGTCTTCCCGCTTCCGGCAGAGGCAGAGACCAGGGTGAGAGGACACGTGCAGATGGCATCCAGATCGCGCAGCAAACGAGGACGGTCCACGAGAACGTTTGGCACACGAGGAGGAAAGAGCTTGATGGAGAGGAACGTCTTCTGCTGCTGGTTGGCTGTGGAACGAGCCTGCTCTTTTGATGCGTTCATAGGGGTGAACCCAGAAGCCGCCTCCTCTAAACGTGCGAACGTGACTTTGGCGCTGGGCCCGAGGTAGCGCTTGCTCGTGTGGCGGTCCTGTGTGCGATAGGCGTACCAATAGCCAGCTCCCGCTGATCGTGCTTCTTTGATGACCGAGAGCCATCCTGCCTGTCCTGCAAAGGCAAAAGAGGTCTGCTCGCTCAACCAGCGAGAGAAGGCTTCACTCTCCCCAGGATGGAAACGTTGGTGAAGTTGCCCACGGATGTGCAATTCATATTGCTGATGTTCTTCTGACCACAGAAGGGCATATAGGGATGATCTAGGCACGGCTCTCCTCCTTCCCTCATTGGGTGTTTCACCCCCTATCCCCCAATCTCCACTGAGTATAGCACAAGGGCCAAAGGATAAGCAACGCTTCCTTAGAAAGAATGTGAATGTCCCGGCGCCTGCTTGAATAGCAGAGGGAACATTGGTAAGGAACGTATCGGGCCCCTACAATACTGCGCCCTAGAAATGCTGAGCTAAGTTAAAATGAGATGAAGCATATTGCAAGAAAACAGTACTATTTGATTGTACAGGAAGATAGCCTGAAGCGTATGCTATAATCTAGCACGCTCAGCAAGGACGTGATAATGAGTTCTAAATAATCAAGAGAAGAGGACCGGACAATGCCTCGAGATCTACCCGTCGGAAACGGAAGTCTCCTGCTCAATTTTGACAAAAGCTACAACCTGCGCGATATTTACTGGCCGCATGTTGGCCAGACTTTGCATACGGCCGGCGATATTTCGCACACGGGTGTCTGGGTGGATGGGCGCTTTGCCTGGTTCGACGCACCTGAATGGGAGCGTGAAATACTCTATGAAAAGGAGACACTGGTAACACATGTGACACTGCACCACCCTGGCTTGCAACTGCAACTGGTCATCCGTGATTGTGTCGATTTCAATCGCCCCATCTTCCTGCGGCACCTGCTTATCACGAACCAGGCCGATGCTGCGCGGGAGGTGCGCCTCTTCTTTCACTACGACTGGCATATCTGGGACGCGGCAGACGCGAACACCGTCTTCTACTATCCACCGCTGCAAGCCCTGGTTGCTTATAAACAAAAGGCGTATTTCTTGATGAATGGGCAGGTGGGCAGTGGGGTGGATGGAGCAGACAGGCACATTGGCATTTCTAGCTGGGCGACCGGCATCAAAGAACGAAGTAATTCAGAGGGTACCTGGCGCGACGCCGAAGATGGAGTGTTGGGTCGCAATCCCATCGCCCAGGGTTCAGTCGATGGCACGCTCTCCCTGCATCTGCCAGATATCCCTCCGGGAAGCGAAGCCGTTGCCTACCATTGGCTGGCTGTCGGACCTGATCTAGGCGCCGTGATAGAGCTAGAAACTATGCTGCGTGAGCGCGGGCCAGAAATGTTTCTCACGCGCACGCGCCATTACTGGTATCGCTGGGTCAACAAAGATGAGCAGGACTTCATGGATCTCTCTCCCCAACTGGTTGACCTGTACAAACGCAGCCTGCTGGTGCTGCGCACGCAGATCGATTACGAGGTAGCCATCATCGCTGCCAACGATGCCGATGTCCAACGCTTTTCAAGCGATAGCTATTCGTACATGTGGCCACGCGACGGCGCCCTGGTGGCCAACGCGCTGAGCCATGCCGGGTACTCTGAAACCACACGTGGGTTCTACGACTTCTGCAATTCAGTGCTAACACCGAGCGGCTATTTGCTGCACAAATACAACCCGGATCGTTCGTGGGGAAGTAGCTGGCATCCCTGGGTCGACCGCGATGGCAAGCCCCAACTCCCCATCCAGGAAGACGAAACGGCGCTGGTACTGTACAGCCTGTGGCAGCATTACAAGCGCTTCTCGGATATCGAATTTGTGGCGCCGCACTTTCGCACTCTAGTCACACCCGCAGCCGATTTTCTAGTAAGCTATCGCGAACAGCATACACGCCTGCCCGGGCCATCTTATGATCTGTGGGAAGAGCGGCGCGGCATTCTGACCTACACCACCGCGACGGTCTACGCTGGCCTGGACGCGGCATCCAGGTTTTCTGCCCTCTTTGGAGAGGAGGTGCTGGCAGCGACCTATCGCCAGGCGGCGGAAGAGATCAAACAGGCCGCGCTGCGCTATCTCTGGGACGAAGAACGCGGGCATTTCCTGCGTATGATTACGGTAGACAAGGATGGCACAATATCCAGGGATGCGACGCTTGACAGCAGCCTGTGCGGCCTGTTCCAATTTGGCATGTTCTCAGCCACCGACAGGGAGATCGAGCGTACCATGCAGCAGCTCGAGCAGACCCTGTGGGCGAAAACGCAGGTTGGCGGGATGGCGCGCTACGAGAACGATTATTATTACCAGGTGACGCACGATCTGAACCAGGCTCAGGGCAACCCCTGGTTCATCTGCACTCTGTGGCTGGCGCAATATCGCATCGCACATGCCAGCACCAGCGAGGAACTGCGCAGTGCATTGCCATTGTTAGAGTGGGCAAAGGCGCATGCTCTCACCAGCGGCGTCATGGCCGAACAGGTCAACCCGTTCACCAGCGAACCCCTCAGCGTCTCACCCCTGACCTGGAGCCACGCCGAATATGTGCTAACGGTGCGCTGGTATTTGGGGAAATGCCACCGATTCGCGACAACAGGCTAATCTTCGACAAATTTGCCCAGCAATTTGAGCGTGATGCCGAGAGCGAGAATGACGGCTCCGTTGACCCCCAGTTCAATCATGGCATTGTTAAAGACAGACTGGTTAACATTCCCTTCAACAGAGAGTTTGGCACCGATTGAGAGGATGCCGCGTGTGGCTGAGACGATACCAATAAAGAGGAATGGCCTTAACGAAGTTGCATGTGCTTTAAGATAATGGATGACGGTTCCCATCACTTCCATGATGATGAGTACAAGCAGAAGATCTGAGACAAGTTTGATAATCGTGCTGGCAACTACTTCCTGGGGAGTAACTGCTTGCTTTGTCGCAATCGAGGCACTAACAATACCTTGTACATTTAACATAGCGCTACCAAAATCCCAGAAACTATAGCCCAGGGCGAAAAGCGCACCTAAAAAGAAACAGATTCCTACAATCGCATAAATAAAGGAGTCACTTCGTTCGAGTAGATTACCAGAGAAGGCCGCGATGCGGTCTTCTCGTTCATCACTACTTTTGTGTTTGGTGTGTTCTTCGATTACTGGGGCATCGTGCGGCTCGTTCATACTCACTTGATGGTCTGACATGCGCAGGCCTCCCTACACCGGTATAGTCAGCACGTGATGGCCCTCATTTCCACGTTTCACATGGGGTGAGACAAAAATTTCCACTACAAATGGCTTCTCGTAGAGGGGTTGGCGGTTTTCATCCAGGAAGAAGATGTGCAGGCGATCACGCCGCCCGGTGGGGGTATTGGCAAGAGGCTGCATGGGGATGACGACCTCGGCGGCATATCCTTCCGCTGGGATGGTGACGTTTGCCTGTTGCACGATGTAGGCGTAGCTCTGGTGAAGGACGGAACGCACTTCGATTAAGGCCATATCACCATGTACAAGCGCACTTAATCCGCCCGGCTGATCTCGCTTACCGGCTCCAGGCAATGGCTCATCGCGGCCCATGATGTGCAGGCGAATGGTATACATCTGGTCGGGCAGGACACGCAGGGGTGTTTCTACGATGGCCGCGGCGGCGATGACGTGCTGCTGCTCTCCCAGTACGATGTGTTTCAATTGGTCTATCCATGAAGCCGAGGCATCACCAGGCACTACTGCGTTTGTGGTAGATTGAGCGGGCTGTTCAGGGGACTGAACGGGAGCCTGAACAGCGGAAGCACTCGTGGGCGCGATAAATTGGGTCCCTACACGTTTCAACTTAAACATGTCAATAATGCGCTGCTTCCAGGTGCGAGCGGCAGGGACTGATTGAGGTTTCTCTGCTGGCGTGGGTTGCGGTGTTGCAGTTACTGGAGTCTCCCACGACCACTGTGACTCCGGCTGAGGTGTAGCTGCGACTTGCTTGTTAACCTGCGCCCCTTCTGTTGGCCGAGCCAGGGAAAGGTGATCCTGGTATTCAGCCGTCAACGAGGCCGCGTCTCTTCCCTCCGCCTCAGGCGGCTGCAAGGCACGTATGGTTGGCGCGTCTGGATCATTCGGTTTGACTGTTTGTACCTGTGGGCGAGCGTTGCGCCAGCGTTCTGCATCCTTGCGAGACAAGGGGACGATGCGCACAGTTTCAACATCCTGGCTTTGTTCGCCAGCGTCTCCCGTCTCTTGTCGCACGGGTGGACGGCGGTAGCGTGGATTGCGAAGCGCTTCAGAGAAGGCCAGGACGTACTGGAAGCGCTCGTCGGGATCGATTGCCAGTGCCTGCATAACGCTTTCACTGACGTGCGGGCTGATACGGGCATTGACTTCCTGCGGAGTGCGCACGCGGGTACGGTAGCGCAGGGTAGATTCAACAGGAGGCATGCCGGTTAACAGAAGGTAGAGTATGGCGCCCAGGCTGTAGATATCTGAACGCGCATCCGCCTCTCCCTGCATGGCTTCGGGCGCAATAAAATATGAGAGCGATGCGGCGGAGGAAGCAGGCTGGGGCAACAATTTACGGAGGGCGGGTATAAGCCAGGAGATCATGAATGCTGGCTCCGCTTCCTCGCTCTCGCCATTCAGTATAATGGTGGAGGGGTCGAGATCGCCAATCACGACTTGATGGCGGTGCAGTTTATCCAGAGCCGAGCAAAGCAGGCCCATCCATTGCAACGTGCGCTGCTCCGAAGGTAATCCCTGGCCGCTTTGCAGAAAGTCCTGGAGCGTGGAGAGGCGCGGCGAGTATTCATCCGCTGTTTCTCCAGCATTCTCCCCAACTTTCGCAGCATCATCAGCATTCCCAACGCCAGCAGGCTGAGCCGGGGATGCGAATGCCGCCACCAGAAACAAATTTCCCTGGAAATAGCGTAGATCAATGGTCGGCACGACATGGGGCAACTGCCAGCGGCGCAGCAGGTCGTATTCCTGCCGGACCAGATCAACCGCTCTCTCGCGGGCCTGCTCATCTAAAGACGCGAGGGAGATATCACGAATGGCAACCATGCGCCCCTGGTGTGAGGGTTGACGATTGTCGAGCGCGAGATACAGATTGACGTAGGGACGCCGCCGCACCAGTGAGACAATCCGATAGCGGGTGGCGATGTCCTGTTCCTCCTGGAGCAGTGAAGAAAGGGCTTTCTTTTTATCCAGGCGCTCCCCGCAGGAACCACAGAATGCCGCTCTGTGTGGCAGGTTGGCTCCACAGCGAGGACACTTCTCAAGCTTTTGAAAAACGCTATTCATAGCTGGCTGGGTGATACTCATAGTGTTATTGTTGCCTCGTCCAAAGATTGGCTGTTGGGTGCTTGATGAAATTATAACATAGTCAGGGATGCTACGCGGGCATTCTTCCGCACATGTTTTACACTTCTAATAGATAGACGTGCATCTTCCAAATATGGTTGCTTTGTAGACCGATTGTCTCATCTCTGAGAGAGTCTGGTTGAGCTTGTTACATTGCCCTTGTCAGGGGTCAGACCTTCTGTTAGAATCTCACAAGGTGATATGTCTCTAGATGCGGCGCGCCGTACACGTGCATGCTACAATACATATAGCATATCTTTCCACTTTCAGGGCCTGGCGGTCGCCCAAGAGGCATCAACCGAAGTCGGCAGATCAGGCAAGAGACCGGGCGATCCGTAGGGGCGAGGGTGGACGATGAGGGGTTGGGAGTAGCATTTATGCCTCTACGGATCGCCCGGGGGCGGGGTATGGTCGTGTTCTCCCAACATGGAAGCAAGAGGAACAGGACGCGGGCGACCATAAAGGTCCTCCCAGCCCCACATCCGCCGCTCTCGCCCCTACGGATGCTGTTGGGCTTGTTGGTAGGTTGATGCCTCTTGGGTGACCCTTGTGGTCGCCCTGGAAGCGCGAGTACGTTCCGGGAGGTCTATTTTTTATGGATTTAGCTACCCTACTATTTTGGATCATCGCTATCATTCTCGTGGGTTCCGCTTTGCTGGTGGTAGGGATGCGCAACATTGTGCACAGCGCGCTTGCTTTAGTCGTTCTATTTGGGATGGCTTCCGGTATTTATCTCTTGCTCAACGCTGAATTTATCGCCATTGTGCAGATACTGATTTATGCGGGGGCAGTTACCATCCTGATACTCTTCGCGCTGATGCTCACGCGCACCAATAACATTAGCACAAATAGCAATCCCACCAACCGGCAGTGGTGGTTAGCCGCGATAATCAGTACGCTCGTCGGCGCGGCGATTATTTTTGCGGTCACACTCAGCCAGTATTCCACCGCGCATGCAGGCAGCGGAGTGGGTTATGGCACTTCAGCCTGCGCTCTGCCACCAAACAACGTCGTCTATATCGGCCAACTATTGTACAGTCCCATCTGCTACAGCTATGTACTCCCCTTCGAAATTGCATCATTGGTGCTGCTTGTAGCCATCGTGGGAGCGATAGTGATCGGCAGGGAGGACTAATAAATGCTTACACTAAACCATTTCCTGGTATTGGGCGCGTTGCTCTTCTGCATTGGCCTCTACGGCGCGCTGGCCAAACGCAACGCCATCGCAGTGCTGATGGGTATCGAAATCATGCTCAACGCCGTCAATGTCACCATGGTCGGCTTTTCTTTCTTTAACACGGTCAAACCCTACTCGACCTATTTGACCGGACAAATCTTCGCCATCTTCATCATTACCGTCGCGGCGGCAGAGGCGGCAGTCGCGCTTGCAATGATTATCTCGATCTACCGCAAACGCAGCACGGTCGATGTTGGCGAGATCAATTTGATGAAGTGGTGAAGAGGTAAAAGGGGGGAAAGGGACAGAAAGGGCAGAAACTATGGCATTGTATCTGTATCAATATTCCTGGCTGATCTTGTTTGCGCCGCTTTTCTCATTCGTGGTAATTATTTTCGGTACGCGCATGTGGGACCTCGCCACTCGACCCCGTGCGGCGGCAGAGGCGACACCGGCGGACGCGGCGCATGCTCATGACGAGGCTGAAGGTGAAACCCAACTTATAGTAACGCATGGGCCACACGGTGAAGAGGTGGTTTTAGAAGACGACGAAGACCCCAAAGTTCCACGCCTTACGATGGGAGCAAGGGTAAGCGGCTATGTCAGTATTGCGGTTGTAGCACTGGCATGTATCTACTCCTGGATTCTCTTGCTCAACACAAGTGGCGTTATCAACATTGCTCCTCCATTAGATCCAAGGGGCTTAACGGTCTTTTCCTATGATTGGCTGAACCAGGGGACAGCCAGTTATTCCATCGTGTTCCACATCGATAACCTGGCGATCGCCATGTCAGTGGTCGTCACCACCATCTCCCTGCTGGTGCAATTCTACTCACAGGGCTACATGGAGAACTCGGCGGGCTACGCGCGTTTCTTCTCGTATCTCTCGCTCTTCACCTTCTCCATGCTCGATATTGTCTTTGCCCAGAACTTCCTGGTGATCTTTGTCGGATGGGAACTGGTGGGCTTGAGTTCCTACCTGCTGATCGGTTTCTGGATCAACAAGCGCGCCAAACCGGCCGAGGATCGACCCGCACCGGCCACTGCCGCGATACAGGCCTTTATTACGAACCGCATAGGTGATGTTGGCTTTATCATCGGTATCATGATCCTGTTCGCACAAACAGGGACGTTCGATCTCGGCACGCTGGCCGACAAGACGAATCCTCACGGTGTAGTACAGGCTTTTGTAAACTCGGGCAATTCAGGTCTGCTGACGGCTGCCATGATCCTGGTCTTCTGCGGCGCCATCGGCAAGTCGGCGCAGCTTCCGCTCACGGTCTGGCTGCCCACCGCGATGGAAGGCCCGACACCCGTCAGCGCGCTGATCCACGCGGCCACGATGGTCGCAGCAGGCGTCTACATGGTCGCCCGCACCTACCCACTGTTCGCGGCGGCTGACCCTGCGGCCTTAGGGGTTGTAGGATGGGTTGGCGGTATCACCGCTCTATATGCAGCCCTGACCGCGCTCACCCAGACCGACTTCAAACGCGTGCTGGCTTTCTCTACTATCAGCCAGCTTGGCTACATGTTCGTTGGTCTTGGAGTAGCGCGGGGCACCGAATTTGGTGTTGGCCCGGGTATGTATCATCTCTTCACCCATGCCTTCTTCAAGGCACTGCTCTTCCTGGGCGCAGGCAGCGTTATTCACTCGCTCCACCACGCGATGCACGCAGAGGTGCAGGACATGCGCAAAATGGGCGGCCTGGCAAAGTACATGCCGATTACGGCCATCACCTGGTTGATCGCGACACTGTCCATTTCCGGCTTCCCATTCTTCGCGGGCTTTTATAGCAAGGATAACATCATCGCGCTGGCCTTCGACCAGGGGGACTACGGGCTTTACATCATCACCCTTGGTACGGCTGGCCTGACCGCCTTCTATATGCTGCGGGCCTATATTCTGGCCTTTGGCGGCAAAGGTGGAGGTTTGGGGGGACTGTGGGGCGGCACGTATCGCGGCGAAGGCGAACCGCACGAATCGCCCAGAACCATCACCATCCCGCTCGTTCTGCTGGCGATTGCCTCTATCATCGCGGGTTACTGGACTGGCTTCTTCAACTATGTGCAGCCAATTAACCCTACCGCGCCCAATCACAACCTGGGAGAAGTGTTTACCAACCCGCTTACCTGGGTAGGCGTCCTCGTCTCCTTAGTAGGTCTGGGCTGGGCCTATGTGCTTTACACACGCTTCGAGCTGGCAACTATTCATAATGTGGTAGAAAACAACGCGCTCCTGCGTTTCCTGCACCGCCTGACGCTGCACAAGTTCTATATCGACGATCTCTATGACCTGCTCATCCGCTATGTAGTGCTGGGCATTTCGCACATCGAGGCGGCCTTCGACACCTATGTCGTGGATGGGATCGTCAACGGCGTTGCCCAGGCTGTAACTGGCCTTGGTCGGGGTGTTCGGCATGTAGAGACTGGCAAGGTGCAGGCGTATATGGTCGGTTTCTTTGGCGGTTTAGCGGTGCTGGCAATCGTCGTCTTCGCGCTGGTCACGTTTGTGAAGTGAGGATAAGAGATATGATTTTTACATATGATCTTACATGGATATTATTGTTGCCGGTACTTGGCGCGGTGGCAGCGATAGCTGCGCCTGTACGATATGCGCGCTGGTTAGCGCTGCTGTTCTCAGCCGCTACCTTCGCGCTCTCGATGGCTATATTTTTCCGCATGGTTGCCAATGGGAACTTCGGTGATCTGAATCACCCGGCAGATTTTACCCCACAAATAACGTGGATTGACTTCACGGCCAAAAATGTTCATTTCAAAATTGATTATTTCCTGGGTGTGGACGGTCTAAGTATGCCGCTGGTCATTCTCAACGCGCTGCTGACGATGCTGGCAATCATCGGCGGCTGGGAGAAGGCGCGAGTCAAAGAGTACATGGCCCTGCTGCTGCTGCTGGAAACCGGTGTGATGGGCGTCTTCATCTCGCTCGATCTGCTGCTCTTCTTTCTCTTCTGGGAAGTCGAGCTGGCCCCCATGTTCCTTTTGATTGGCATCTGGGGCAGCGATGTTATGAAGCATGGCATGCCTGGACGCATCTACTCGGCCTGGAAGTTCCTGCTCTATACCTTCTTCGGCAGTATCTTTATGCTGGCGGGTATCCTGCTGCTGTACTTTCGAGCGGGCGGGAATACTGCCAGCATGCAGTTCTTCTCCACGCACATGCAATTTCTGGCGGGCGTCAGCCCGATCTTTGGTTGGAGCTGGCAACTGCTGATCTTCCTGTTGATCTTCCTGGCCTTCGCCATCAAGATACCCATGTTCCCTTTCCATACCTGGCTGCCCGACGCGCACACCGACGCGCCCACCGAGGTGAGTGTGATCCTGGCGGGCGTGCTGCTGAAGATGGGTGCATACGGGTTGATTCGTGTCTGCCTCACCCTACTGCCGGGAGGTGTACAAGAGTTTGCCCCCTGGTTAGCGGTGATTGCCGCCATTAACATTATCTACGGCGCGGGTATCTGCCTGGTGCAGACCGATATGAAGAAGCTGATCGCTTATTCGAGCGTCAGCCACATGGGTGTGATCCTGCTGGGTGTGGCGGCCGCCGCCGCTGGCTTTGGCGGGATGGCCTTCCGCCAGGCTGCGTTGACGGGCGCGACCATCCAGATGTTCAGTCATGGCCTCATCACTGGCATGCTCTTCTTCTGCGTCGGCGTCATTTACGATCACGCGCACACACGCGAAATCGCCGTCTTTGGCGGCGTCGCCAAGAAGATGCCCTTGTTGGCAACGCTCTTTACCTTCGCCGGGCTGGCCTCGCTCGGTCTCCCCGGGCTGGCCGGATTTGTGGCTGAGTACATCACCTTTACGGCCAGCTACCAGGTCTGGACGGTGGTGACGGTTATCTCTGTCTTTACCATGATCCTGACCGCGAGCTACCTGTTGTGGATGCTCAAGCGCGTCTTCTACGGCCCGTTTAATACGAAGTGGAACTGGCTGCCCGATGCCAACTGGCGCGAAGCTATTCCGCTGGTCTCGCTGGCCGTATTCATCGTTTTCGTCGGCATTTTCCCGAGTGTTCTGATTCAACTCATCACACCGGCGCTCAAAGCAATACTGCATACAGGCACGGTGATAATACATTAATTGGAGGGGTAGTCTCCTTTCGGGCGTGATACATCACGCCCCTACAGTATTGTAGTGATGGATAGCGAGATTGCCCGGCGACGCAAGGAGCCATTGCTATGTTTCATATATCTGATCTCTACCTGCTCGCGCCGGAGGCAAGCATGACCATCCTGGCACTGGCGGTCATGATGGTTGATCTGTTCGTCAAACGCCACGTTGTGACCTTCACGGTCGCACTGGTCGGCTTGATTGTGCCGCTCGGCTTTGCCATTGCGCAGGCTGTGACGCCGGGTTTCCTCTCAACGCCCCATTATGCCTTCTTTGGCATGCTGGTTATCGACCCCTACGCTGTATTTTTCGAGATTCTTTCCGTACTTATCGCTGCCGTCATGCTGATGGCGTCCTATAACTACATAGAGAAATACGTCAAGGCCGAAGGTGAGTTTATTACACTGATGCTCTTTGCCGGAACAGGCATGATGTTTATGGCGAGCACCAACGAACTGATCACCATCTATATCTCGCTCGAACTCACCAGCATACCCCTGTACGTCATGGCAGGTCTCTTGCGCACAGGCGAGCGATCAGCCGAGGCCGCCGTCAAATACGTCTTGCTGGGGGCGATGTCATCGGCCATACTGCTCTACGGTTTCGCCCTGCTCTATGGTTTGACGGGCACAACCGACCTGGGAGGCATTGCTCATTCAATTATGACGGGCGTGCATGACGGGAATGTGCTGGTGCTGATTGCTTCTTTGCTGATCCTTGCCGGTTTCGGCTTCAAAATTTCAGCCGTGCCATTTCACATGTGGGCGCCTGACATCTACGAGGGCGCGCCCACACCGGCTACCGCGTTCTTCTCGGTAGCCTCAAAGTCCGCAGGTTTTGCCGCGCTGATTCGCGTCTTCATAAGTGGAGGCCTGGGCCAGGTCAATCTCACCTCGCTCACCATTGTGATCGCCATCATCGCTATCCTGACGATGACGCTGGGCAATCTGGTCGCAGCGGTGCAGACCAACGTCAAACGCTTGATGGCCTACTCTAGCATTGCCCAGGCAGGCTATATCCTGCTCGGTTTCCTCGCCAGCATTACCGGCAAGAGTCCCGACGGCACCTCCGCCGTCCTGTTCTTCATCCTGGTCTACGTGATCACCAACCTGGGCGCGTTCTCCGGCATCATCGCGCTGGCAAACGCGACGGGCGGCGAAAAGATCGATGATTTCCGGGGCCTGGCGAGGCGCGCCCCTCTGTTGAGCGCGGGAACGGCGTTGTGCTTGCTCTCGCTGGCCGGTATCCCTCCCACGGCAGGCTTTGTGAGTAAGGTCTTCATCTTCACCGCCGCCTGGGGTCAGGGGCTCTCCTGGCTGGTAATCATTGCCCTGCT
>WNGQ01006137.1_pt1 | contig 12936 bp, 11 predicted proteins | sample 5407661 | NCBI WGS metagenome assembly WNGQ01 (sample SAMN13153382, study PRJNA577476) | soil metagenome | isolation source: 60 cm soil or saprolite under Garry oak tree replicate 2 | place: USA:California | collected 2016-06-15
AGCTCAATCCGGAGCCGCCGCTGCACGGCCCGGTGGTCCTGGACGAGGGCGCATTCGCGGTCTGGGGCAGCGTCGGACGGCTGGGCGGCAACGATTTCGAGATTCCGGTTTTCGGACAGCACCCGCCCCTGCGGGCATTGTTCGAGCGGCTCGCCGCCACCCACCCCTACTGGGTGCGGCTGTGTGGCTCGGGCAGCGCGGTGGCCGCCGTGTACGCGAATGAACGACTCCGGGACGAAGCGATGACGCAGCTGGGCGAGAAGCACCAGCGGCTGATCGGCACCGCCACGCGGGCGCTGGCCGCACCGGGTCCCGAGCCGAGCTAGGCGAAGCGGGGGGCGGACCGACCGGTCAATCGGTGCCGCAGGCGGCGCTGAACGCGGTGCAGCGTGCTGAGCGCGTCCATCGCGACGACCAGCGCGCGGGGCGGCGCATGCACCGGGACGGCCGGCACGTCCGGGATGCCGCGACTCTTCGCGTGGAGGCGGCACGCCTCCCAGTCGAAGTGCCAGATGTCGTCGAGCCAGAATTTCCGCGCGCCGTACTCCTTCAGGTACCGAAGCACGTCGAAATCGTACCAGTAGTAGGGCTCCTCGGGCACGGTGCGCATGTCGATGCCGGCGTCCTCCCACCCGCGCAACCAGTCGACCGAGCAGGGCCCCACCCGCCCCGCTCCCGTGAAGTCGATATGCATGACATAACGGAGACGGCGCTTGAACACCCAGGGGCAGGTGCCACGCACGTTCTCGATCACGTTGTACCAGCGGAGCTTCGCCGCGAGCGCGCTGGGGCGCAGCGAGGCGTAATGGAGAACGACGATGTCGTCGAGCATGAGGTCCGCGCCGTCGTCCACATAGGCGAGTGGCCTGAGCTGGTCGTGCCGCAGGCACTGATCGGGCGTTCCGTAGAGTTCCACTCGCTCGAAGCACACGATGGTCCCGGGTGGCGCGGCGAGCATTCTTTGCCAGCTCGGCGACTGCACGGCATTGGCCGCGAGGATCTCGTCGGCATCGAGCGCCATGATGACACGCGGCGGCGGAACCAGGGCGCGCGCCTGGCGGAGCAGCAGAACCTGGCGGTCGCGCTCGTTGAATTCGTCGGTCGGGTTGTCGATGAGAACGACTTTGGGATAGCGGCGGCAGATGGCGCGGCTCTCGTCCGTGGAGCACTGATCGGCGACGATGATCTGGTCGGCGAATCGGCTCGTCACCGCGAGGAACCGCTCGAGGATCCACGCCTCGTTGCGGACCGGCGTGACCACCACGACGCGGACGCGTTCGGGAGGAGACACGGTTTTACGATATGACGGCCCGCGCGGAACGGAAGGGGCGCGAGGCGTTTGCGACGCCGGAACCGGCCTCGCATACTGGTGCGATGAACCTCGCAGGCTTCCGGGCGGTGTGCGACGACGGGTGGCGCCTGGTCAGTGGAACGCCCGGCTTCCTCAGCGAGCGGGAGGCGCGTTTTCTGATGCTCGCCGCCGCCGCCGCGCCCCCGGACGGCGCGATCGTCGAGATCGGGAGCTTCAAGGGCCGATCCACCGTCGGGCTCGCGTATGTGGCACGGCGCTACGGATTGGGGAGCGTGGTCGCGATCGACCCGCACACCTCGCCCTCCACGACCGACCCCGACCTCGGCTCCGGGAGCTCCTCCTACGACGAGTTCCAGGAGAATCTGCGCCGGGCTGGCGTGGCGGATGCCGTCGATTGCTGTCGGGCGTTTTCCCAGGACGTGGCGCGCGACTGGAGTGAGCCGATCCGGCTCCTCTGGATCGACGGCGATCACCTGTACGAAGCCGTGAAGCGGGACCTCGCGCTGTTTCGCCCGTACCTCGCGCCGGGCGCGATCGTCGCGATGCACGATGTGCTGGGGTCGGACGACTTTGGCCCGGCCGGCTGCTTCAAGTCCATCGGCTGGGCGCAGTACCGGGCGGCGGACGGGGAGGGGAGCCGACGGTTCCGCTGGCGGCGCTGGCGGCTGGCGGTGGCGCTCCGTCACTTGATCCCGGTCGCCGAGGCAGGCTGGGTGACCACCGGGCTCGCTCGGTGGCGCCACCGCTTCTGGTGGCGCGTGTTGCCGCACCGTGCCGTCGATCCGGCCCGGTGGGCCGCGCAGGTGGCGATGAAGTAGCGGCCCCGGAGCCGCCACGATATTGTGGTAGGCGAGGCACGCGAGGAGTACCGATGCCGGAGCAGCTGGTCGGAACGGTGGTGCATTATTTCAAGGGGCCTGGCGTCGCCGTCGTGCGGGTGACCGAGGGCGCCCTGGCCGTGGGCGACAGCCTTCGATTCCACGGACATACCACCGAGTTCACGACGCAGATCGTCTCGATGGAACTGAACCATCAGAAGGTGCCGCAAGCCAAGGTGGGTGACGAGGTGGCGATCCAGGTGAGCGAGCGCACGCGACAACACGATCAGGTCTTCAAGGTGACACCATGAACGACGAGGCGTTCAATCTTTCTGTTCGCAAGTTCCTGAAGCATTTCGGCGTCGACGCGCAGCGCGAGATCGAGAAGAGCGTCGATGCGGCCGTGCGCTCGGGCAAGCTGAAGGGGACGGAGACCCTGAAGGCGCGCGCCCGGCTCGAGATCCAGGGGTTGCCGCTCGATCTGGTGATCGAGCACGACATCACGCTGGCGTAGCGCACACATGCGCACGGCAACGCTCGCAGCGCTGGCCCTCGCCTCCGCGTGCGGGTCCTCGTCGCCCGAGGTCGCGCCCCCGCCGGCGCCGGCACCGGCTCCCGCAGCCGCCGTGCCGCGGGCGTCGATCGCGGCCACCGAGCAGTACTACGACATCGACGGAGCGAGCACCGGCGCGCTGCGGGATCAGATCAACCGACTCGGACCCAAGGACGAGAGCGGCAAGTCGCGGGACGCGTTGACGGTGTGGAGCATCGAGTGGGGCTACGCGGCCACGTCGCGACCCGACGGCTGCGTCCTGCGCGACGTGAAAGTGAGCCTCAACGTGGCCGTCACCTTACCCCGCTGGAAGCCACCGGCGACGGCGTCCCCCGAGGTCGTGAAGGCGTGGCAGAGCTACGTGAAGGCCGTCCGGGTGCACGAGGCCGGGCACCGGGCGATCGCCGAGCGCAACGCCCGCGACGTGTTCGCCGCGCTCACCCCGCTGCGGGGGATGAATTGCGACCTGCTCTCGGACGAGGCGTCGCGCACGGCGGAGCGCATCGTGGCGGATGGGCGCGCGCGCAACCGCGCGTACGACGTGGAGACCAAGCACGGGCAGACGCAGGGAGTCGTGCTGGGGCCGTGAAGAAAGAAGCCCCCGAGAGGCCCTAGCAGACCCTCAGGGGCTTCGCGCTCACTCGCCGAGGCGAGCGAGTGCTTCGCTTCGCTTGTGGCCGTTGTGCTGACTCACGGCCCCACCTCCTCGGGTGGTGTTCGGCCCTACCGTACAATTCCGACTCGATCCGTGCAACTGTGGTGCACCCGCAACGTCGGCGTTTGGGAGTTCAGGCTCGGTGAGACCGCCCGACCCGAGAACTCGTGTAGGGGCGCAGCATGCTGCGCCCCTACGTCTTACGGGGTCACCATGTAGATTCTTGCCGTCACGCTGGCCCCTCGTCCAACGGCAGGACACCAGACTTTGGATCTGGGAATGGTGGTTCGAATCCACCGGGGCCAATCCCCATTCGCGTGCCAGACCGATGACTACTCACCCGACGGTCACAGCCTTCCGCTTCGCACTGGTGTCGTGCTGCCTGCTGACGGAATCCCTCTTTGCACAGGGCCTGCCGCGCGCCGGTCCCGAGGGCGTGGGCCTCTCGGCCGCGGCGCTGGAGCGGATCGCGCCAGCGCTCCAGTCGTACGTGGACTCGGGACAGCTCCCCGGCTTCCTCGCCCTCGTCGCTCGGCACGGCAAGCTGGCGTACCTGTCCGCCGGTGGCTGGATGGATATGGAACACCGGCGCGCCATGAGCCCGGACGCGGTGTTTCGCATCTACTCCCTCACCAAGCCGATCGCGAGCACGGCCGTGATGCAGTTGTACGAGCGTGGCACGCTGCGGCTCGACGACCCGATCTCGAAATACATTCCGGCGTTCGCGGCGGTAAAGGTCTATGCCGGCGGCAGTGCCGCGGCGCCGGTGCTGCATGATCCCGAACGGCCGATGACCCTGGCCGACCTGCTGACGCACACGTCGGGGTTGACCTACGGCTTCATCGGCAACACACCCGCCGATTCGATCTATCGCCGCGCAGGCCTCAACAACCCGCACTGGACTCTGGCGCAGCTGTCAGACAGCCTGGCGCACCTCCCGCTGGCTTTCTCGCCGGGGTCACGCTGGAACTACGGCTATTCCATCGACGTCCTCGCCCGCGTGGTCGAGCTGGTATCGGGTATGACGTTCGATCGCTACCTCGACAGCGCGCTGTTCCGCCCGCTCGGCATGTCGATGACCGCCTTCCACGTCACGCCCGCGATGGAGGGGCATCTGACGACGGCGTACATGAGTGGACCCGACGGGAAGTTGCAGGCGACCGTGCCCGCGATCGCACCGGAGTTTACGCCCGAGGGCAGGATGCTCTCCGGCGGAGGCGGGTTGCTCTCGACCGCGAGCGACTATCTCCGCTTTGCCCAGATGCTGTTGAATGGCGGTGAGCTGGACGGGCATCGCGTCCTCAAGCGCGAAACGGTGGCCCTGATGATGCGCAACCACTTGCCTCCCGGGCTGACGCCGATTCCGCCGGTCACACCCGACTGGCCTCCCGGAAGTAATGGCTTCGGGTACGGAGGTGCCGTGCGGGTCGATTCGGACGCGGCGCTCCCCGGTTCACCGGGGACGTTCCGCTGGGCGGGGGCCGCGTCGACTTTTTCTGGATCGATCCGCAGGCCGATCTCGTCGCCATGGTCTGGACCCAGCACCTCCCGCCCGCCTGGTCGCTGGACGCGCGGTTCCAGCGGCTGGTGTACGCTAGTGTGAAAGGCAGATGAGGCAGACGATCGTCGCAGTCGCGCTCGGCCTGCTACTCAACACGCCCCTCGGCGCCCAGAACACGCCGCTGGACGCCTTCCGCGGCAACATCGCGGCGATTCACTCCCGCAACCGGGCCGCCTATCTCTCGCACTACCTCCACACCCCCGCGCTGGCGCGCGTCGGCCCCGACGGGCTGCGCCAGGGCTATGACTCGTTTGCCGCGGGCGTGGGTAGGTCTTGGCCCGATACGCTCGTCGCCACGCACTTCAGCATCGTGCCTCTCACGCCCGACGTGGCCTACGGAGCCTATCGCTACCGCGTCGTCGACTCGAGCGGCAGCGTGCGGGGCGTGAGCGAGCGTGTGTTCGTTCGCACACCCGACGGATGGAAGATCGCGGTCACGACCGCGTTCCCCACGCCGGACGCGCCGCCGCCTCCCATGGCGATCGTCGGGGCGACGCTGATCGACGGCAGCGGGGCCGCCCCCGTGCGCGACGCCGTGGTCGTGACGCGCAACAGCCGCATCGCGTGCGCCGGCCCCCGCTCCGGCTGCCCCGTTCCCGCCGACGCCGACACGCTGCGCGCCGGCGGCAAATGGATCGTTCCCGGCCTGATCGACACGCACGTCCACTTCTCCCAAACCGGCTGGGTGGACGGCCGACCCGACGCGCTCGACCTGCGCGCCCGCTATCCCTACGAAACGGTGGAAGCCGAGCTGCACCAGCGGCCCGAGCGGTTCTTTCGCTCCTACCTGTGCAGCGGCGTCACCTCGGTGTTCGACGTCGGCGGCTACCCCTGGACGCTCGACCTCCAGACACGCACCGCGCGCTCGACCACCGCACCGCGGGTCGTGGCCGCGGGGCCGCTGCTGTCGACCATCGACCCCTGGCTCAACTTGCCCGATCAACGCCAGTTCATTTACATGGTCGACGAAGCCGCGGTGCGTCAGGCGGTCCGCGCCCACAAGGCGTGGGGGGCCGCGGCGATCAAAGTGTGGTACATCATGCCGCCCCAGCCGCCGGACACCGCGCGCATGTCGGCGCTGGTCCATGCCGCCGGCGACGAAGCCCGCAAGGTCGGGCTGCCGCTGATCGTCCACGCCACCGGTTTGTGGGAGGCGAAGGACGCGCTGCGCGCGGGGGCGCGCGTCCTCGTGCACTCGGTGTGGTCCGGACCCGTGGACGACGAGTTTCTCGCGCTGGCCCGCCGCGCCAGCGCGACCTACGTACCCACGCTCACCGTGGTGGACGGTTACGGCCAGGTGACGGCGCGCCGTTTCGTGCCCGACCGTCCGGCGCTCGTCTGCGTCGATCGGGCCACGCGCGCCAAGGCGTTCGCCACCGATACGGTCGCACTCGCACAACGCGCGCCGCTGTCGCTCCGGCAACGGCTCGGCCGCATCGTTCGCTCCATCGCTCCCGACTTGGGCGGCGGCCGGCGCCGTGACCAGGGCGCCCTGAATCTGAAGCGGGTGTTCGACGCCGGCATTCCCGTCGCGCTCGGCACCGACGCCGGCAACCCGCTCACGCTGCACGGGGCGTCGGTGTTCCCGGAGCTCGAGGCGATGCAGGCATCGGGTCTCGCACCGCGCGACGTGCTCCTCGCCGCGACCCGGAACGCCGCCCGGGCGCTCGCGCTCGACAGCACCGGGACCGTCACCACCGGCGCGGTAGCCGACCTGCTCGTCCTCGACGCCGACCCGCTCACCGATATTCGCCATCTGCGCGACATCGCCCTCGTCATTCACCGGGGCGAGGCCTACACGCGGCACGAGCTGGAATACCGGTAGCAGGGACGTGAAACGGCGTCCGTGCGCCACTGCTCGCGCACGGACGCCGTCTTGCCCCGACGCCGCGTCAGGCCTGCAGCTTCTGCAGCGCGGCTTGCGCCGCCTTCTTGGCGACCTCCACCTTGCCCGACTTCCCCTGTTTCACGGCCTGCCGGAGATTCCTGATGGCACCCTCGAGCTGGGGACTGCGATGCTCCTTCTCGGCCAACTCGGCGTGCGTCAACGCTTCTTTCGCGTGTTGGACCACGAGGTCCTTCTGTCCCGAGTTCCCCGCATCGATCGCGGCCTGGGTCTCCTTGACCGCCTCCGTGACGTGATCCCCCTGCGTCGCCTGGGCGGACCGTACGGCACCGGTAAAGAATGTAAAGGCGGCGGCCAGCGTGGCCGCCAGGATCGTTCGATTCATGATGCCTCCCTTGCTTCGTGGTGAGTACGGCACCTTGCCCCAACCGGTGCCCCGCCCTTGGTACAGGCGGGGGGTGGGAGGTGGTTCCACCCGCAACCGCGGCCGGGGTGGCCCGGGGTGGCATCGACTGCTGCGGCGATGCAACTTTTCGCGCTGCACCGTTGGTCAACGTTCCTTCTTGCACACGAGGTCTCGTCCCGCATGCACACGATCGCCCGCGCGCTCGTTGCGTCCGCCCTCGGCGCGCTGCTCCTCGCCGCCGCTCCCTCGCCCGCCGACTTGCGCGGCTACTCGACCGAGGCGGCCAAGGCCGAGCGGGACTGGGAGGCGAAGATGCGCGCCATCCCGTCGCCCGACTCCTTGCGCGAGTACATGCGCCGCCTCTCCGCGCGGCCCCACCACGTCGGCTCGCCGTACGATAAGGACAACGCCGAGTGGCTGCTCGCTAAGTTCAAGAGCTTCGGGCTGGACGCGCGGATCGAGACATTCGACGTGCTGTTTCCCACGCCCAAAGAGCGGGTCGTGGAGCTGGTGGCGCCCACCAAATTCGTCGCGAAGCTCCAGGAGCCCCCGGTCCCCGGGGATCCGACCTCGGCACAACAGGCGGAGCAGCTGCCGACATACAACGCGTACTCGATCGACGGCGACGTCACAGCCCCACTCGTGTACGTGAACTACGGCGTCCCGGCGGATTACGAGCGACTCGAGCGCATGGGCATCTCGGTCAAGGGCGCCATCGTGATCGCGCGCTACTTCGGCTCGTGGCGCGGCATCAAACCCAAGGTGGCGGCCGAACACGGCGCCGTGGGTTGCATCATCTATTCCGATCCCCGCGAGGACGGCTACGCCCACGGCGAGGTGTACCCCCAGGGCCCCTGGCGTCCCCGGGACGGCGTGCAGCGCGGCAGCGTGATGGACATGCCGCTCTATCCCGGCGACCCGCTTACCCCCGGCGTCGGAGCGACCAAAGACGCCAAGCGCCTGCAGGTGAGCGAAGCGCCCACGATCACCAAGATTCCCGTGCTGCCGATTTCCTACGGCGATGCGCAGCCGCTGCTGGCGGCGCTGCGGGGTCGCGTGGCACCCGCCGAGTGGCGCGGCGCTCTCGGGATCACCTACCGCGTCGGTCCCGGGCCCGCCCGGGTGCATCTGCGGGTCAAGTCTGACTGGAGTCTCAAGCCGCTGTACGACGTGATCGCCCGCATCCCGGGCGCGGTCGCGCCGGACGAGTGGGTGGTCCGCGGCAATCATCACGACGCCTGGGTGAACGGCGCCGAAGACCCGATCTCGGGACTCGTGCCGCTGCTGGAGGAAGCGCGCGCCTATGGGCAGCTGCTCAAGCAGGGCTGGAAGCCGCGCCGCACCATCATCTACGCGGCCTGGGACGGCGAGGAGCCGGCGCTCCTCGGCTCGACCGAGTGGGTCGAGGCCCATGCCGACGAACTGGCCGCCAAGGCCGTGGCGTATCTGAACAGCGATACCAACAACCGCGGATATCTCGGCATCGGCGGGTCGCACTCGCTCGAGGATTTCATCAACGACGTAGCGCGCGACATCGAAGATCCGGAGACGAAGCTCACCGTGTGGAAGCGGGCGCAGCTCCGCGCCATCGCCGATGCCACGTCCGCCGATGCCCGCCAGGAAGCGCGTCAGCGGGCCGACCTCCGCATCGACGCGCTCGGATCGGGGTCGGACTTCACGCCGTTCCTGCAGCACGTCGGGGTCGCCACCCTGAACCTCGGCTTCGGCGGTGAAGGCGGCGGCGGGATCTACCATTCGATCTACGACGACTTCAAGTGGTTCACGACCTTCGACGACACGTCGTTCGTGTACGGGCGCGCCCTGGCGCAGACGGTGGGCACCGCCGTGATGCGCCTCGCCGACGCCGAAGTCCTGCCGTATCAATTCACGGGACTGGCCGAGACCGTGGGCAAGTACGCCAAAGAGGTCGAGAAGCTCGCGAAAGACAAACAGGAGGAGATCCGGGAGCGGAACCGTGAGCTCGACGAGGGCCTGTTCACGGCCACCGCCGATCCGCGCGAGCCGGACGTGCCCCCGGCGCGCGACGACCTCCCGCCGTTTCTGAACTTCGCGCCGCTCGACAACGCGACCGACGCGCTCACGCGCGCGGCGGAGCGCTATGAAAAGGCGCTGGGGCGCGTCCAAGGCAACGGCGGTGCGGCGCTGGCCAAGCCCGACGTCCAGGCCGTGAACGCCACGCTGCTCCGCTCGGAGCGCGCCCTCACGAGCGCCGCGGGACTGCCGCGCCGGCCGTGGTACCGCCACGAGGTCTATGCACCCGGCTTCTACACGGGCTACGGCGTGAAGACGCTTCCCGGCGTGCGCGAGGCGATCGAGCAGAAAAACTGGTCGGAGGGCGACGCGCAAATCGGGACGGCCGGCAAGGCGCTCCAGGCCATGGCGGACGTGATCGATCGCGCCGCCGAGCAGCTGGAGAAGGCGGCGCCCTGAGGGGGGACTTGATGAAGGCAGCCGGGTGTGATTAGCATCACTCCGCCTATACACACACTCGCTGGCCGGTATGCCTTTCCTCTCAGTTGAAGGTGTCTCCAAGCGGTTCGGCGGCGTCACGGCCGTCGACCAGGTCTCGTTCGCCGTGGACCGGGGCCAGGTGGTGGGCTTTCTGGGCCCCAACGGGGCCGGAAAATCCACCACCATGCGCATGATCACCCAGTACTACGAGCCCGACACGGGTGACATCAGGCTCGACGGGGTGCCGCTCGGCGACGCGGCGCGTGAGGCAAAACGCCGCATCGGGTACCTCCCCGAAAACAATCCGCTGTACGGCGACATGCTGGTGTGCGACTACCTGGCGTTCATCGCCGACTTGCGGGAGCTCGCGGGCGCCGGGCGTCGTCAGGCCCTGGACGAGGCCGTGACCGGCACCGGGATCGAGACGGTGTACTACCGGCCGATCGGCGAGCTGTCCAAGGGCTACCGCCAGCGGGTGGGCCTGGCGCAAGCGATCCTGCACCGCCCCGATCTGCTGGTGCTCGACGAGCCCACCGAGGGGCTCGACCCGAACCAGCGCGTCGAGATCCGGCGCCTGATCGGCGCGCTCGGCAAGGACCGCACGGTGATCCTGTCGACGCACGTGCTCCCTGAAGTCCAGCACACCTGCTCCCGGCTGCTCATCATTAGCCGCGGAAAGATCGTGGCCGACGGACCCGTGGACCGGTTGATCCGGCAGGCCGAGGGCGCCGTCGAGATCGCCGTCGAGGCCGCCGGCAGCGGCGTCGCGGAGGCGTTGGGCCGGCTCCCCGGCGTGCGCCACGTGACTCCGGGCCCGGCCACGGATGGGCGCGTAGCGGTCACCCTCACGGCCGACAGCTCGACCGACCTGCGGCCCGAGATCTACGGACTCGCCAAGACCCGTGGCTGGACGCTGTACGAGCTGCACCAGGCGGCGGCGAGCCTCGAGGACCTGTTCCACCAGCTGACCAGCGGGCCGGAGCGCTGACGTGAGCCCGATCCGTACCATCGCGCGCCGCGAGCTGAAGGCGCTGTTCGACCAGCCGATCGCCTATATCCTGCTCGTCGTGTTCACCGGCGTGAACGCGCTGCTGTTCTTCCGCGAAGTGGAGCTGTACAACGCAGCGTCCTTGCGGCCGATGCTCGACTTCCTTCCCTGGCTGCTGCTGTTCCTGGTGCCGGCCGTCACCATGCGGGCCCTGGCCGAGGACCTGCGTTCGGGAACGCTGGAAGTCGTGCTGTCGCAGCCGGTCACCGAGCTGGAATTGCTGCTCGGCAAGTACTGCGGTCAGGTGTTGTTTCTCCTCATCGCCCTCGCGATCACCCTCACAGTGCCGCTCGGCCTCGCGCTCGGGACCGCACCCGAGCTCGGCATCGTGGTGGCGCAGTACGTGGGGGCGGCGCTGCTCGTCGCAGGCCTGGCGGCCGTCGGCGTGTGGGCGTCGAGCGTGAGCCAGAACCAGATCACGGCGTTCATCGTCGGGGTCTTCGTGATGTTCCTGTTGATCTTCGTGGGACTGGACCAGCTGCTCGTAGGGCTGCCGCCCCGCCTCGGCGCGATCGCCGGGGCGCTGGGTGTGCTGTCGCACTTCAGCCAGCTGGCCCGCGGCGTGATCGACCTGCGCGACGCCCTGTACTTCGTCACGCTCGCGGCCCTGTTCCTCGTGCTCGCCTACTTCTCGCTGCTCTCCCGCAAGCTCACCGCCCGCGGCGAGGCGCTGCGGCGGCTGCGACTCGGCACGGTCCTGCTCGCCGTCGCCGTAGTGGTGGTGAACCTGTTCGGACGCAACATCGGCGGCCGGATCGACCTGACGCCCGGACGGGCGTTCACGCTCGCGCCGGCGACCCGGACGCTGCTTCGCACGCTGCCGGACCTCGTCACCATCAAGCTGTTCGTATCGAGCGCCCTACCCAAGGAGATCGAGTCCACCCGGCGCGACGTGGACGACCTGCTGCGCGACTACCGGGCCGCGGGGCACGGCAAGGTGAAGCTCGTCATCCAGGACCCATCGGCCGACAGCGCTGCCATGCGGGAGGCCCGCTCGACCGGCATCCCCCCGGTGCAGTTCAACGTCCTCGGGCAGGGAGAGCTACAGGTGAAGGAAGGGTATCTGGGCCTGGCGGTCCGTTACGCGGAGGGCGTCAAGACGATTCCCTTCATTCAGCAGACCAGCGATCTCGAGTATCGCCTCACGTCGCACATCCGCGCGCTCACCCACCCGGAGCACTCCGCGGTGGCCTTCGGCGAGATCAACGACGCGGCCGCGACGCGCGGCCGCCGCAGCTTCGAGGCGCTGCGCGAGCAGCTCGGCGCCACTCACACCGTCGGCGCGTTCGCCCTCACCGATAGCGTGATCGCCCCCGACGTGAAGGTGATCGCCGTCGCCGGCACTCCCGACTCGCTCACCGCCGCCCAGCTCGCGCGGCTGCGCGCGTTCCTCGATCGCGGCGGCAGCCTGCTCGTAATGGCGAGCGGCATGGCGCTCTCCGACCGCGGGCCGTTCGCCCTGTCGCGGCGGGTGGGCTGGAACGAGCTGCTCAAGCCCTACGGCGTCGCGATCGCCTCCGACATGGTGTACGACCTCGCGTCGAACACGCAGGTCGGGATCCCAGCGCAGTTCGGCCAGGTGCTCGTCGCGTATCCGTTCTGGTTGCGGGCGCTCGGCACCGGCCGCTCGCCGGTGAACGCGGACCTGGGATCGGTGATGCTGCCGTGGGCCAGCCAGATCGACACGGTCAAGGCTTCGGCGAGCGTCACCCCGCTCCTCGTCACCAGCCGGGCCGGAGGCGTGCAGCAGACCACCGCGTTCATCGAGCCGGGCGGGCGCGTGGTGGTGGTCGGGAGCGCCGACTTCGCGAGCGACCACTACGCCCGCAATTCACCGACGAACATCGTGCTCGTGCAGAACGCGATCGACTGGCTGGCCCAGGACGAGGGGCTGATCGCGATCCGCTCCAAAGACCGCGCTCCGCCGCCGCTCGTGTTCTCGAGCAGCGTGGCGCGCGGCGCGGCGAAGTACGGTAATCTCGCCGGCGTACCGCTGCTCCTCATGGCGGCCGGGATCGCGCGGCTCCTGGGCCGGCGCCGCACCACGCGGCGGGTGTATCGGCCGCTCGCCGCCGAGGGAGCCGCCGCGTGAGCACCCAGCAGTTGAAAGTCGTCGCCATTGGCGTCGCGGTCTTGCTCCTGCTGTGGGGCGGGAGCGAGCTCTTCTCCCGCGGATCGGACACGGTGACCGGGTCGCTCGCTTTCCCCCCACTCACGGCCGCGGACGTCGACTCGAACGTGTTGCAGAGCAGCGACTCGGCGGTC
>WNGQ01005080.1_pt1 | contig 12933 bp, 14 predicted proteins | sample 5407661 | NCBI WGS metagenome assembly WNGQ01 (sample SAMN13153382, study PRJNA577476) | soil metagenome | isolation source: 60 cm soil or saprolite under Garry oak tree replicate 2 | place: USA:California | collected 2016-06-15
TACGCGGTGCAGGCGGCGGGCCGGTGGCGGGAGGCCGCGGCGCTCTGGGAGGCCGCGGGATGCCCGTACGAGCACGCCGCGGCACTGGCGGAAAGCCCCGACAAGCAGCAGCTGCTGACGGCGCTTGAGATGCTTGACGAGCTTGACGCCAAGCCACTGGCCACCGTGGTCCGCAGGCGGCTGCGCGCGCTCGGCGTGACCCGCATCCCGCGCGGGCCGCTGGGCGAAACGAAGGTCAATCCTGCTGGCCTGACCGCCCGCCAGATCGACGTACTGCGACTGCTCGGCCAGGGCTACACGAACGCTCAGATCGCCAGCCAGCTCGTGGTTTCCGTGCGCACGGTCGACAGTCACGTCGCCGCCGTGCTCGGCAAGCTCGGCGCCGCCAGCCGGCGCGAGGCCGCTGCCCGCGCGGCTGAGCTAGGTGTCCTCGACGCCAAGGACCGGTAGCCAGTCGCGCTGACTTCAGTAGCGTCTGCGGATGCTGCGCGGCTTCCCCCTGGCATACCTCTGGGATCAGGCCCAGAACATCCTGGCCTGACCGAGCACCGGCCAGGCCGCTCAATGGAGGAAACGATGGCAATCGACCAGGACAAGCTGACGGATTTCCTGCACAAATTCGTGGGAGACCTCGGCGCGACGATGGCCGCGGGCAATGTGCTCGTCGGCGATCGTCTCGGCTTTTACCGCGCGCTCGCCGAGCAGCCGATGCTGCCCCATGAGCTCGCCGAGCGCACCGGTACCGCCACCCGCTACGTCGATGAATGGCTCCGCGGTCAGGCGGCCGGGGGCTACGTGGAGTACGACCCGCAGGCCGGGACGTACTCCCTGACACCGGAGCAGGCCTTCGCCCTGACTGACCCTGACGGGGCCGTCTTTGCGCCTGGCGCATTTGAGCTCGCGCTCGGTGCGCTGCGGTCGGAGCAGAAGGTGACCGAGGCGTTTCGCACCGGTGCGGGCGTCGGCTGGCACGAGCACCACGAAGAGGTGTTCTCCGGCTGCGAGCGCTTCTTCCGGCCGGGGTATGCGGCCAATCTCGTAGCGAGCTGGCTGCCGGCCCTCGACGGAGTCGAGGCCAGGCTCCGCTCGGGAGCACGCGTGGCCGACATCGGCTGCGGCCACGGCGCGTCGACCGCGCTCATGGCACGTGCGTACCCGAACTCGAGCTTCACCGGCTCCGACTACCACGAGGAGTCGATCATCCAGGCGCGTAAGCGGATCGCGGAAGCGAGTCTGGGCGACCAGGTGACGTTCGATGTCGCGTCTGCGCAGACCTTCACCGGTGGCCCGTACGACCTGGTGACCAGCTTCGACTGCCTGCACGACATGGGCGATCCGGTCGGCGCGGCCCGTCACATCAGGCAGATGCTAGCGCCGGACGGCACCTGGATGGTGGTCGAGCCCTACGCCGGCAACAGCGTGACCGACAACCTCAACCCGGTCGGGCGGGTCTACTACTCGTTTTCCACTTTTCTTTGCGTCCCGAACGCGCTGTCCCAGGACGGCGGTTACTCCCTCGGCGCTCAGGCGGGCGAGGAGTCGATACGGCGGCTCGCCGCCGACGCTGGGTACACAAGGTTCCGCCGGGCGGCGGAGACACCCTTCAACATCGTCTACGAGGCCCGCCCGTAGCAGCCGGGAAGGCCGGTCTTCATCACGTCTCCACGCGGCTCCCGCCTGCTTTGCACACACGACGCCGATCCTGATCTCGTCGCCGGCGAACGCCGGGACAGTTCGAGACGAAAGGACGTCGCCATGATGTACGGCAGGCTCACGGTGAACCCGGTCAGCGCCGCGTGGAACACCGTAGCCCGGTTCGATGACTACAGCTCCGCCCAGCGTGCGGTCGACCGGCTCTCCGACGACGGTTTCCCGGTCGAGCAGCTCGATATCGTCGGCTCCGACCTGCAGCTGGTCGAGCGGGTGACCGGGCGGCTGACCAAATGGCGGGCCGCGGCCGTCGGCGCGCTGAGCGGGCTGTGGGCCGGCCTGCTGATCGGCATCTTGCTCGGGCTGTTCACCACCGGGCATGCCTGGCTCGCCATGGTCGCGGTGGGGATAGGCCTGGGGGTGCTGTGGGGTGCGATCTTCGGGTTCGCCGCCCACCTCGCGACGCGCGGGGAGCGCGACTTCAGCTCGCTGCGCGGGCTGTCGGCGGCCCATTATGACCTGATCGCGCGCGAGGGGGGCGCCGAGCGGGCCAGGGCCGCGCTCGACCAGGCCGGGCTGCTGCCGGATCCCCGCTGACCATGCCCGGGAAAGTGATCCGCCGGCCGCCCGGGTGACGAACTCAGTGCAGGGGGGCGCTCCAGGGAGCGTCCTGAAGGTGACAGCCACAGGGAGTCCCGATGTCTGAGCAACTGATCCTGGAGTTCACCGGCGTGAGCGAAGCCGAGTACACCGCCGTCAACAAGCAACTCGGCATTGACATGCACACCGGACAGGGCGACTGGCCTGCCGGGCTGCTCTCGCACGCCGCGGGGACCGCCGACGACGGCACGTTCATCGTGAGCGAGGTGTGGTCCTCGCGGGCGGAGCAGGACGCGTTCATGACGTCGCGGCTCGGCACGGCGCTCGCCGCGGGCGGCGTGATGTCCCCGCCCAGGGTCCGGTGGGTGCCGCTGCTGGCCTACCACCTGGCTGGCGCCTGACCGGTCGCGGCCGCGCTGGTCGCAAGGCTGGATCCGGCCAGCTCGGGACCAGATGATGAACCGAAGGTCCTGGCGCCCTAGCCAGCAGGCCGCGGCCAGCGCCGTGGCGGTTCAGCCGCCCGCGGTGGCGCGGACCGAAGCCCGGATCGCGTCCTCGAGCCCTTCCAGCGGGAACTTGCCGTCGATGCGCTTGCCGTCGACATAGAACTTCGGGGTGGCGTTGACGCCGTTCCTGACGCCTTCCCGGATATCATGCTCGATCTTCGCGGCGTAGGCGCTGCCGGTGACTTCGGTGCGAAACCGGTCGGTGTCCAGGCCCAGGCCCCGGGCGTAGGACAGCAGCGAGTCGAGCTCGAGGCGGGACGAGGGCCGCAGCAAGAGCTCGTACATCCCCCAGAATTTGCTCTGAGCGGCGGCGGCCTCGGCCGCCTCGGCGGCCTGCTCCGCGTGCGGGTGCAGCTGCGGGATCGGGAAGTTCCGGAACACGAACCGGATCTGGCCCGGATACAGGTCGAGCATCCGGTGGACGTCGCGGGCCGCGCCCCGGCAGTAGGGGCACTCGTAGTCGCCGTACTCGAGGACCGCGACGGGTGCGTCGGCCGGACCGAGCACATGGTCATCGTCGGTGATTTCCGGTACCGCGAAAGTCTCCACCTCGGCTCCTCCATCGACGATGCTCAGGCGAGCTGGTCCGTACCTAGATCGCGAGATAAGTAGAGCATCACCGTGGTCCTGAGTCAGGTCTTCTTCTTGCTGGTCCGGGCGATCGCGCCGGCGGCGGGTGCGAGCACCAGCCAGAGCCCGATCGTCACGACCATGGACGTGACATAGCCGAACGGCCGGATGCCGGTATCTTCGCTGGTGATCCCCGCGAAGAGCATCAGCAACCAGGAGCTGACGAAGAACGCCGGGCCTGCGGCGAGGATCCCGAAGAAGTCATTCACTGAACTCACCTTCTCGTGTTACGTGCTACCAGGCTGGCACCGGGCGGCGTCATTCACCAGCGGGGCACAGTTCGGCGCGAAGCGACGACATCGCACGGGCTGCGTGGCTCCTCACGGCGGCTGTCCTGATCCCGGTCGCCGAGGCGATCTCGGCCTCGGGCAGGTCAACGAAATACCGCAGAACCAGTACCTCACGCTGGTGGACGGGAAGAGCCCGCAGCGCCGAGACGACGGCGGAGCCCTGAAGGGGGAGGCTGGCCTCCGGGCCGTCACCTGGCAGGTCGGGTGTGCCCCCGGCAAGCTGAAGCTGCGACGCTGACCGGGAACGACGGACTACCGAACGGCGCAGATAGCACAGCCCAGCGTCGGCGTCGCGCAGTGTGCGCCGCATGCCGTGCAGCGCGGTGAAGGATTCCTGCACGATGTCTTCCGCGGTGGCCAGGTCGGACACCAGCAGGGCGGCAAGCCGGACCAGTGAGCGGTAGTGGATCTGGTAGAGGGTGGTCACCGCGTGGCTGACATCACGCTCCGCCCGGGCTGCCCTGGTCTTCGGGGTCCGCATGATCGCTCTCCTGCTGTCGGGCCTGGCTTCGAGCCTGCCCGTGGCCGCTCACTGATATGAGCCGGCCGTCCCCGGTTCGCCAACAACTTCGGGGGGAGCGCAGGCCGAACTCCGCGCCTGCGTCGGCAAGGTGGTCAACGGGGCGCCGGCGGGTACTTCCGATCCAGGTAGCTGTTAGCGATGGCCGCGTCGATGGGCCCGGGGACCGGGACGACGCAGCTGGTGGCGTCGACGCTGCGGTTGGCGACCGCCTCCAGGCAGCGGGCCTGCAGCGCGAACCCCAGGTCCATCGACTCGATGGAGTTGCCGAGCGGCCGCGGGCCGGCCAGGTTGAACATGTGCCCGCGGGCGAGCAGGTGGGCGCGCCGGCCGTCGTTGAGCTCCAGCGTGAGCAGGTCGTCCGCGTACTCGCGCTGGCTCGTCACCTCCACCGCGCCGATCAGGCCCGCTGCGTCGATCTCCGCCGGGAAGTGCCCCGCGTTGGCCAGGATCACGCCGTCCCGCAACAGCGGAAGATCGGCGGCGGTCAGCACGTCCCTTGCCCCGGTCACGGTGATGATGACGTCGGCGTTCGCGATGGCGACATCACGCGGCGGCGTGCTGAACCCGTCCAGGTGCGCCCGGAGCCTGGTCACCGGGTTGACTTCGACGACGGACACCCGGGCGTAGGCGGCGCGGAAGTTAGCCGCGACGCCGCGCCCGCAGGCCCCGTAGCCGAACACGGTGACCTGCTCGCCGTTGGTGATCCGGTTCGTCATCCGCAGGAAGGACTCCAGCGCGCTCTGGCCGACGGCATGCTCGTTCTCCGCGAATTGCTTGATCGGGCTGTCGTTGATGACCAGGATCGGGCGCCGTAGCTGGTCCCGGAGTGGCTCGAGCCGCATCCGGCCCGAGGTCGTCTCCTCGGTTCCGCCCAGCAGTCCCTCGTAGGGGCGGTCGAGGTACCTGGCGAAGAGGTCCCCGCCGTTGTCGAGGATCAGGTCCGGCTTGGCGGCCAGCACCTCGTCGAGGTAGGAGGCGTGTACCTCGCTGTCCTTGGTCGGCCCTCCGATGACGGTGATGCCCTCGGCCCGCAACGCCTCGACGGCGTCGCGCTGGGTGGTGTTGAGGTTCCCGGTCGAGACCAGCCTGGCCCCTCCGTCGCGCAACGTCAGCAGGAGCGCCACCGTCTTGGCCTCCAGGTGGATGCCGGTGCCGATGGTCAGGCCGTCGAACGGGCGCGTCTGCCCGAACTCCGCCGAGATGGCCCGCAGCAGCTGACAGTGCTCCCGGACCCAATCGATGCGCGTGGGAACCACCTGGCCAGTCTCCCCTCACAGCCGAGCGCCGAAAGCGCAAGGCCTCTGTTCCGCACTTCGGTAACACGGCCCCGTGGGCGTCGCTGCCCTGGGCGGCAGTCTCGGCGGCCATGCGCGCGAGCTGCACCCGTGAGGTGACGCCCAGCTTCCAGAAGACGTGGCGCAGGTGGAAGGCGACGGTGTGCGGGCTCAGGAATACCCGGCTCGCCACCTGGCGGTTGCTGAGCCCTTCGGCCACCAGGTCGGCGATGCGCCGCTCGGTGTCGGTCAGGCTGTCCCAGCCCACGGCCGGCCGGTCCGCGTGCCTCCAGTGGCAGAGCCGGGTGCCGGCCGCGCGCAGCCGGGACCGCACCCTGGCCATGCCGTCGTCGGCGCCGAGCCGCTCGTAGAGGGAATGAGCCTGACCTAGCGTGTCCACCGCGTGGGCCTGATTACCTTGCCCGGCCCAGGCGTTGCCGGCATCCTCAAGCGCCCCGGCGCGGGCCAGCTCGCTTGAGTAGCAGGCGGCGGCGCGCGCGAGGGTGACGGGGTCCTGCCCGACCAGGCCGCGGGCATGGACGGCCGCGGCCGCCATATCCGGGTGGCCTGGCGTGGTCATGGCCAGCCGCTGCGTCTCCCCGGCCAGCCACGCCGCCTTGGGCTCGTCGCCTTCGGCGAGCGCGCCGCGGACCAGCAGCACCGCCCCCTCCGGATTAGTCATCCCGCCGCCGAACAGGCTCAGCTGCAGATATCTCTCCAGGTCTTGAACGTAGGCGTGGACGTCCATTTCTGTATGCATCAGGCCTCACCTCGTCCGGCTGTGCTGCGGTCCTGTCACCGTCAGCTTCGGCCAGGACCGGGGCCTGGCGCACCGTCCCACCCGGGCCAACCCGCTGTCCTGGCAGGACAGGGCCGTCGGCGCCGCAGGTCAGGACAGGCGCAGCGCCTGCAAGGTCCGCCACGCGCGAGTGGCGACCTGAAGATTGAACTGGACGTCGGGAAGACCGATGTCGTAGCCGGACACCTGGCGGATGCGCCTGAGCCGGTACTTCAGAGTGCTGCGGTGTACCGACAGGGCCAGGGCGGAGGCATCGTAGTTACCGCCGCATTCGAGGTACTCGCTCAGCGTGAGCACCAGCTGCGTGCCGTGGACGGAGTCGTAGTCGATCAGGCTCCCGAGCCACTCGTTGACGAAGCGCTCCATGGCGGACGTGTCCTTAGCCGTCGCCAGGACCTTGTACACCCCGAGATCATCGAAGACCGTGACGTGCTCGGAGCCGCGGGCCGTTTGCTGGATTCGCAGCGCTAGCTCGGCTTCCCGGCACGAGTGCGGGAATTCGTCCAGCTCGCGGCAGCGGCCGCCCACCCCGATCCGGCAGCGCTCGCCATGCGATTCGGCGACGATGCGCGCGCAGAGCCGCTCCCATGGCGCCTCGGTGTCCGCCAGCACGATCACATCATGGAGTCGTGGCGCCAGCAGCGACCCCACCCTTACGTCCCTGGCCGCCCGGCTCACGGCGTGGAAGAACGCGTCCATGTTCTCGTCGGCCACGTCGCCATCGACCACCACGACCCGGTGCGGTCGGCCCAGGTCGTAGCCGAGGGCTTGGGCGCGGTTCAGCACCCCGTCCCCGTCCCCGTCCGTGCCCTTGCCTCCGACGAGGTCGAGCACGAGGCTGATGCGCATGCGCGTGTCGGCCTGGGCCAGGCTCTGCAGGCGGGCCGCCTCCATGGCAAGCACCGTGGTCGCGTGCTCGATGGCCACCCGTTCGGTATCCCCGGCTGTCCCGTCAGGGTCGCGGAGGACGAGCATGCCCACCGGGGTTCCCCCGAGCAGGGCCACCGAGACGAGCCGCTCTCCTTCCCTGACCGGGCCGGCCGCCGCCATCGCCCGGTCCAGGAGCCGGTCACGCTGATCCGGGGTGTCCTTGGGATAGGGTTCCGGGCGCCCAGGGCCCGCCCATGCCTGCAGGTTGCCGTAGCGGTCCTCGAGGGCCACCGGGCGGTCGGTCAGTTCGTAGACCGCACGGGCGATCCCTTGCTGCCCCTCGCCCCCGAGCGCCACCTTGGTCAGCCGGTCGTGTATCGCCATGCTGCGCTGCAGCGCCAAGTTAGCGGCTTGGAGCTCCGTCGCCTGCTCTCGCTCCCGGGCGTGCAGGCGCGCATTCGCCAGCGCCACTCCCGCCTGTTGCGCCAGCACCTGCAGCAGGAACCGCTCACTGTCGTCGGGCGGGATCGCGGCCCCGACCACCAGAAAGCCGGACGGCCCGTGCGGGCTTGACAGCGAGTAGGCCCATGACCATGGCACGTCGGCGAGCGGGAACAGCCCGCCGTCCGCTGAGGGGCCGAAATCCGGAAGGTTCAGGGATCTGGCCTGCCGGGCAGGTAGCCGGACATCCTGCCACCGGCCGTCGAGGAAGACCCCTTCCGTCGTGCCGGACCCTAGGGATTCAACCGCGTTCGCGACGAAATGGAGAATGCTGGCCTGGTTGTCTTGCTGGGTGAGAAGCATCGCCAGGACCAGCAGGCTCCTGAGCGCGGAGAGCTGTTCACGGGCCGGGCGGTCACCACCAGGTCGGCTACCCGCCATCGCCTAAGCCGGTACCGCCGAGAAACTCAGACGGCTCAATGTAGTACGGGTTTTCGTGCACCATCCCGTCGACGACCACCATGGGGTGCGTGCGCAGGGCGTCCATCAGCACCTCGGCACCGAACCGCTGCAGGTCATAGAGGCACACGATGACCTGCGGGTAACTCGGGATGAAATCATTGAGCCTGGCTTCGTACCGGAAAAACTCAGCGCGGCCCTCAGGCTGATCAAGGACGGACGGCATCTCGCCCGTCGCCCGGGTCAGGCTGAATTCGCCGCCGCTCAGCGCCGTGGCGGCTGCATTCTCCCAGTAGGCCAGCATGTCATCGGTGGAGAACTTGCCGGTGCGCAAGTAAGCGTCAGCGGGAGTCGCCAGCTCGAGCTGCCCGGTCTCGACCGAGCGGCCCAGGTCGACCTGGTGGCCGAGCCTTTCCAGGACATCCGCCGGACCGAGCGAGTCGAGTATGCAGATGCATTTCTGGCCCGCGCGGATACCCTCGGCTAGGAACGGCATGACGACCTCGTCCCGTCCTGCCGGTCCGCTGAAGAACGTGCAGATGTGGGTACCACTTGGAACTGAGCGATCCAAGATACCGAGCGGCACCGACCCGGTCATGAGGTTCTCCTCGCGACGGTAACGCTGATACTAGCCCCCCTCCAGCGTCTATGCAGGAGCCGGGGTTGTCCAGTGTTCTAAGAGTCGCTTCAGCCGAGCCCGCTGGGACCGGCGGACCCTACCCGGACGTGTGATGTGGGCCCGGACCGACCGGTGCAGGCTGAAAAGCGCCCCGAGGGGAAGGTGCCACCTCGTGGTCTCTCCGTAACCCATTACCTGATCAGCGCAAGAGGATGGCGAGCATGGCAGTGCAGATCGATCCGCACCTGAGCCTGGTCCGGCCGGTGTCGCCGCGGACACCCCAGGGCTGCGAGGAATGCCTGATCCTGGGGTCCGAGTGGGTTCACCTGCGGCTCTGCCTGACCTGCGGCCACGTGGGCTGCTGCGACTCCTCCCCGCTCCGGCACGCTCGCGCCCACGCCTTCGCGATCGGGCACCCGGTCGTGCAGTCGTTCGAGCCGGGCGAGGACTGGCGCTGGTGCTATGTCGACGAAGCATATGTCTGAGCAGCGCATATCAGAGCAGGAGCTCGCGGAAACCCCCGACCTGCACGGTGCCTATCCACGGCTGGACGATGCCCAGATCGCCGCGCTCGGCGCGTTCGGCCAGCGCCGTGAGGTGCAGCCGGGAGAGCGTCTACTACGCGGCGTCGCAGGCGGAAGCGCAGCTCTGCCGCGGCGACGTAGCAACACCGACAGGGAGGCATAGATGACTGTAGGTCCTCAGCCCGGTCCGGCCGACGTGCTCGCACGCCTTGGCCGCCACTGGGGCTGGATCATGGCGTTTGGCACCATAACACTGCTGGCCGGCGTCGCGACGCTGGCCTGGCCAGGCCGCACCTTGATCGTCGTTGCGGTCTTGTTCGGCATTCAGCTGACCGTGACCGGGATCTTCAGGTTCGTGGCCGCCTTCGCGTCCGACGACCTGACCGGAGGCACCCGCGTCCTGCTGGCCGTGCTCGGCGTGCTGTCCCTGATCATCGGCCTGTACGCGGTGCGCCACGTGCTGATCACGCTGCTCGCGCTGGCGCTGCTGCTCGGCATTTTCTGGATCATCAACGGGGCCGTGGAACTGTTCATGGCACTGTCCCTCCCGGAGCTGGAGAACCGCGCCTGGACGGGGGTAATGGGCATCGTCAGCATCGTCGCCGGCGTTGTCGTCCTGGCCTATCCCAGCATATCGCTGCTGGTGTTGGCGGTCGTGCTCAGCATCTGGCTCCTTTTCTACGGCGTCATGCAGATCACCCTGGCGCTCCGGCTCCGGTCTCTGGCCCACCGGGCCGGCGTCCGGGCCATGCACGCGGCCTGAGGAGGCAGCGGCGATGCCAGTGGTGGGGTTGGTCAAGTTCGAGCGCTTCTTCCGCGCCGCGGGCGGCGTCAGCGTCGACCGGGACGACGTCAGCCGCTACCTCGACTTCGTCAACGACGCGATATACGACCTGCTGATCATGGGCCAGGCCACGGCGAAGGCGAACGTCCGCGACGTCATCGACCCATGGGACCTACCGATCACCAAGGGGCTGCAGGAAAGCATGCACCAGTTCGAAAAGCTCGAAGAGGAGATCGAACTCCGGCCCATCCTCGAGTCCCTGGCGGCCCGGCCACCGCTCGATGTCACGCTGGGCGAGGAGACCGAAGCCCGGCTCCCGCTGATCTTCGGCGGCATCAGCGTCGCGCTGGCCAGGACGTTCAAGCTCATTGACGCCGAGATGAAGGCCGTACACACCGAAGAATGGGAACGGACGTTCAGCCTCTTCCGGCTGCTGATCTAAACCGGCGCCCGGACAGGGTGCCGGTGTCAAGCAGCCCAGGGGCGGCGAGGAGCAGACGTGTTGCAAGCCCGCTTTAACCTGATAACCGCAGACCCGGACCGCCTAGCGGACACGGTCGGCTACATCAAGGCCGAGGTCCGCCCGGCGGTTGAGAGCCTGCACGGCAGCATGGGAATGTCCCTGTACACCAACCCGGAAGTCGGTGTGGCGGTACTCGAGTCATTCTGGGCGTCGCGCGCGGCGCTGATCCACAGCGAGCAGATAGTCGCGCCAAGACGCAGCGACGCGGTGCAGCGCGCTAGGGGCACGGTATGCGTCGAGCGATACCGGGTTCCCGTTTTCGAGCGAGAGGCACCGCTGGATACCGGGGCGGGCCTCCGCCTGACGCGGATGGACGTGGTGACATCGAGAGTCGAGGACGCGGTGGAGAGCTACGGGGCCACCGCCGTACCGTGGCTGGCCGAAACCGCGGGTTTCTGCGGTGCGCTGCTGCTGATTGACCGGAACACCGGCCATCTGATCAGCGAGACCATCTGGGACAGCCCTAAGGCGCTGGCCGCGAGCCGCAGCGCCGCCGCCGCGGTCCGGGTCGAAACGGTCAAGGCGACTGGCTGCGTGATCTGGGCGGTTGAGGAGTACGACCTCGTATTCAACTCCGCCCGCGTCGGCGGCGTATGAATTCACGCGCGTATCCAGCCGCGGGGGTGCTGTTCTACGCGCCGGTCAGTTTCGATCTCTGCATTGGCGTGCCCAGTGATGGGCCTGGCGCGGTCATCTAAGAACGGGAGCGGTTCTCGGCATCCGGGATGTCAAAGTCCTCAGACTCATGCGCGAGATTGACCAAGCCCGCCCGGGAGATACGGGCGGTCTATGGCCGGATTTAAAGCCCGAGGTTCACGGCCCATGCAGCTCGAAGGGCCGGGCCCGTAGCGGGCCCGGCCCTCCGAACGTTGTGGCCAGCGGCGAATCAGCTGGCTGCCTTGAGCGCCTTCGTCGCGCCGGAACCGGCCTCGACCGGGATCTTCACCTCCTGGACGGCGGCGTGGGGCACCCGGATCTCAAGGATTCCCGCGTCGTACCTGGCCGACACCTGGCCGGCGTCGATCCCGGCGGGCAGCATGACCGTTCCCTCGAATGTCCCGTAGGCGAAACCCCTGCGCAGGTGCTCATCCACACCGGACCGTTCAGCCAGGACATCCCACGAGGCGGACGGATCGGCGCGCCGCTCAGCCGCGAGGCGTCCGAGCGAAGCGTGGAGATGACCGGGCAGCCGCACGCTCAGCGTGGCGTCACGGACTGCTCTGGACATCGCGTGGCGAACCCACCACGAGGCATAGGCGCCGAACGGCGTGCCACGCGTCCAGTCATATCGCTCCGCAGGGCGAAGCAGCCCGAGAACGCCCTCCTGGAACAGATCGATGACCGGCACGCCTGACCAGCGGTACCTGCCGGCCATCCGGACCACGAACGGCAGATTGTGCTCCACGAGCGCGGCCAGAGCCTCCCGGCCTTGCCGGGCAGCCTCCTCCAGGCGCCGGCGCTCGGCCGGCGGGATCCGGGTCTCGGCCAGGCGCGCCCGGGCATCCTTCCCGTCTGCGATCAGCCGGGCCAGCCGGGCCTCTTCCTCCGGCGGCAGCGGCTCTCTCGCCGCGACCTCGGACAGGAGCCGGTCGGTGAGCCTCGCGATCTCGCTCGGCACGTGCGCCTTCTTCCTTCCGCTCCCGGCGTCACAACGAGCCTAACGTGACCGCTCGGCACCGGGCCACAAACGCCTTCGGCGCGGTGATCCCGCACCGCAGGGAACAGCTAGCCAAGAGCCCGTAGCCCGCCGGTATCGGCCCTTTAACACGTCACATGCGGATATAGCTCGGGCGTTTATGGCATTGCCTGCGGCCTAGCGGCCCTATCCGCTCATCGGCTTCCTGTTCAGCTGGGTTCACGGCTGGGCCTGGCCGGGCTGGCCCAGGTGCTCAGGGGTCTCTTTAAACCCGGCTCACGGCGAGTCACATAAGTAGGTGGATAGGCAGGGGAACCTGACGGGTTCCACGAAGTGATCTACCAGGGGAGGAGTTGCAGATGACTGCTCAGGCACCGACCGCTTCCCTTGAGGCGGCTCCCGTCCGCTATCCCCGTCGCTGGCTCGCCGCCGTCGTGATGATGGTGGCGGCGCTGATGGACATGATCGACGGCACGATCGTGAACGTGGCGCTGCCGACGATCCGCCGCGACCTCGGCGCCAGCGGCACCCAGCTGGAGTGGGTGGTCTCGGCGTACATGCTGGCCTTCGCGGCGACGCTGATCACCGCCGGCAGCTTCGGCGACCTGCTCGGGCGCAAGCGCGTCTTCCTGCTCGGGGTCGCCCTCTTCGGCGCCGCGAGCCTGGCCGCGGGGCTGGCGCACACGCCGGCCGAGCTGATCGCCGCCCGCGTCGTGCAGGGGGCTGCGGCAGCAGCGATGATTCCGCAGGTTCTCGCCACCTTCCGCGCGATCTTCGCCGGCAAGGAGCGGGGGCAGGCGTTCGG
>WNGQ01005081.1_pt1 | contig 12932 bp, 12 predicted proteins | sample 5407661 | NCBI WGS metagenome assembly WNGQ01 (sample SAMN13153382, study PRJNA577476) | soil metagenome | isolation source: 60 cm soil or saprolite under Garry oak tree replicate 2 | place: USA:California | collected 2016-06-15
GACCAGGAAATCGAAGCAGCGCGCTTGAGCCGATTGTTCGCCTCGACCAGTATCCGGGAGGTGGCATCCTCGGTTGCCCAAGCTGCCTCGGTTGGCGCCTCGACGATCGTACCCACGCAGACGGGCCAGCCAGCGCAGCCGGCACCAGACAATGCCTTCGCGCAGAACGGTCAGGACCGCAAGCTCGCTTTCGTCAATGCTCCGGTCGATGCCCGCACCACAAGCCCGGATCGCGTCGCCGCACCTGCATCAACCTATATCGTGCAGGCGGGCAATATCATTCCGGCGGCCCTGATTACGGGTATCCGCTCGGATCTGCCGGGCCAGATCACGGCCCAGGTTACCGAAAATATATTCGATAGCCCGACCGGGAATTTCCTTCTCGTGCCGCAGGGGACGCGGCTGATCGGTATCTATGATAGCCAGGTTGCGTTCGGGCAGTCGCGTGTCCTGCTGGTCTGGACCCGCCTGATCATGCCGAACGGCCGCTCGATCGTGCTGGAACGTCAGCCTGGTGCCGATACCGCCGGCTATGCAGGACTAGAGGATGAGGTCGACAATCACTGGGTCGCTCTGTTCAAGGCCGCGCTCCTGTCGACACTGCTCGGCGTCGGCAGCGAACTTGGATCCACCACCGGCACTGGCACCAATAGCGATGTCATCACAGCGCTCCGTCGTGGATCCAGCGATAGCCTGAACCAGACCGGACAGAAAGTCGTTCAACGCAATCTCGACATCCAGCCAACGTTGACGATCCGGCCGGGGTTTCCGGTGCGCGTGATCGTCAACCACGATCTAGTCCTTGAGCCTTACAAAGGGTAGGGCAGATAGACATGACAAAACTTAAACTCGGCGCCATCGCTGACGATAAATCGGTAAAGCTGACCGTTGAACTCCCCGCAGCTGTGCATCGTGATCTGCTTGCTTACGCCGAAGTATTGGCCCGCGAAACCGACAGGGGATTGCCGAACCGACAAAGCTGATTGCGCCCATGTTGGCGCGGTTTATGGCAACGGATCGCGTATTCGCAAAAATCCGTCGGGCAACTCAAGCGCGATCGACCGGCAGCGGATAGCGCTCTCCCAATAGCTTCAGGAAATTTGCCAGTGCCGGATTGTCATTATCCGATCTCCAATGTGCCGAAAAGCCCACCCGGCTCGGCCCAGTTCCGTCGCGGAGTTCACGATAGGTCAGGCCCGAGAAGTTCGCGCCGATGTCGGATTCAGTGACCAGGCTGACGCCGAAGCCGGCGGCGATCAAACTCTTGATAATGCCGCGGCTCACATCGTGACGAGCAATTTTAGGTCGGTCTTCGGGCGAGACGAGCTTTGACATCAGAAGATCCTCGAGCTCACGGCCCGGATCATATTGACTGAGCAGCACTGTCTCGCCGCGGAGGTCGGTCCAATAGACGACGTCTTTACCTGCCAATGGGTGTCCTTCAAGCAAGGCCAATAAAATGCGCTCGCTCCACAGCGGCATGCCCTGATTCCCAAGCAACGGCAGCTCGCTCGTGGCAATTGCGATATCGAGCGCGCCATTGCGAAGCGCGGTTACCAGACGCATCCGCGAACTTTCCTTCAAGCAGACATCTATTTGAAAGAACCGCCCTTTGAAATCCACCAGCGTTGCAAGTAAATTCCCGGCTGAGATCGATGTATAGAAGCCAACAGACAGCCGCCCCGCTTCGCCGCGGCCGACGTGATACGTGCTGTTCACCAGCGAATCCATTTGCTCCACAATTGATCGAGCAGTTCGGAGAAAATGGCGACCAGCCGTTGTTGCTCGCACCCCGCCGCTAGATCGCTCGAAGACGGTCATGCCAAGTGAATGTTCGAGCTGGCAGATGCAACGGCTGAGCGTGGATTGCTGAAGGAGCAATACTTCGGCCGCGCGCCGAAAGCTGCCGTGATCCGCTGCTGCTACAGCGTATCGAAGATGCTGCAGGTCGACGGCGGCCGCGCGAATAGGATTAAGTTTTCTAATGGATTTATTTTCGCTGACCATTCATATACCACTAACTGAACAATCGTACCACTAAAGGTTGAGTATGATCAGAATTTAAAGTAATTGAGACTTTTGAGAGGCTGCTCGGATCAAGGCAGCCAACATACCAGCGAAAAATGCCAGCAACTGGTGGGGGAATGGCCCTCGCCTTTTCTCAGTCGCCGCCGATTCGCGGAATGAGCGCTTATGGAACGGCCGCTGTTGGCGCAAAGCGGGCGACTGGCGTCAGCGAGGTGCTCGCAGTGCCTGCATTGGCTGCTTCAATTCCCGATAACGTTCAGCGCACATCAAAAGCCAAATGTCTGGCTCGTTGCGGAACGCAGATTCAAACCGGCCTCTTTTTCTGCGCCATTTCGGCGGCAAGCAGGATAGCCGCGCGTGCGGCTCCGATCCCTGCGATTCCCTTTCCGGCGATGTCGTAGGCCGTTCCGTGTGCCGGCGTACATATAGGAAACGGAAAGCCACCAAGCAGCGTAACGCCGCGATCGAAGCCCATCAGTTTCATCGCGATCTGGCCTTGGTCATGATACATGGTCAGCACAGCGTCGAATGCGCCGCTTTTTGCGCGCAGGAACACGGTATCTGCGGGAAAAGGGCCTTCTGTCGCGATCCCGTCAGCGCCGGCTTCTTTCACCGCGGGTCCAATCGCGTCGATCTCTTCCCGCCCGAAATTTCCGCCATCGCCGGCATGGGGGTTGAGGCCGGCGACCGCGATGCGCGGACGCTTGAAACCGGCCGTTCGCATCGAGGCATCCGTGAGCCTAAGAGCCCGCAGGACGCGTTCCCTGGTGATATGTGCTGCGACCTCCGCAAGCGAGATATGCGATGTGACGCGCGCATTCCAAAGCCCGTCCAGTACGTTGAATTCGCTCGCCGGGCCGTCAAGCCCGACCACGTCGGCCGAAAAACTGATCTCGTCGTCATAGACGGGATGCGCAAGGCGCATTGCATTCTTGTTGAAGGGCGTAAAGCAGACGGCGTGGGCCCGGCCGTCACGTGCCATCGTCAGCGCTTGACGATAATTTGCCAGCGCAAACCGGCCGCCTTCGGCCGTCGCGGTGCTTCGCGCGACCGATGCCGGATCGAGATGGCCGAGATCGATGAAAATCGGTGCCCGCTCTTCTTTCGAGAGGTCGGCGTCGAGTGGTGCAGATATCAAGTCAAGCTTCACCGCGGCAACTCGCGCTCCGTCGTCGAGGACGCGGCGGTCGCCGATGACGACGATCTGGGCTTTGGTGACGACGTCATCGAGGGCGAGGAGTTTGGCAGTCAATTCCGGACTGATGCCGGCAGGATCACCCATGGCAAGCGCTATAATCGGTCTCATCAGGATCTCCCGGGGCTTTTCTGCGGTCAATTTGTTCTGCTCGATCATCATGGCTTCAACTGCGACGGCGGCATCATTCTGCCGATCGTTCGCCAGATCACCGGCATCAGCAGCAGCGCCGCGCCTAGCAAGATGAGCGTTGTCACCAGCGGTTTCGCGAAAAATATCCCGAGCGAACCTCTCGACATCAGCATGGACTGGCGAAATGCATCTTCCGCCTTGTCGCCAATCACGATCGCGAGCACCAGCGGCGCCAGGGGATAATGAAGTTTCTTGAACAGGTATCCCAAGATGCCGAATCCCATCATAAGCACGACGTCGAGATAGGAATTGGAAACCGAATAGGCTCCGACCGTGCAGATGATGACAATCAGTGGCGCGATAATGAAGAACGGCACCCGCATCAATGCCGCGAAGATAGGCACGGTCAGCAGCACCAGAACAACCGCGACGACGTTGCCGAGGTACATTGAAGCGATCAACCCCCAGACAAAGTCCTTTTGCTCGATGAACAGCATGGGCCCGGGGTTCAGGCCCCAGATCATCAGGCCGCCCATCATGACCGCAGCGGTAGCCGACCCGGGAATGCCGAGCGACAGCATTGGAAGCAGCGCGCTGGTGCCGGCGGCATGATCCGCGGTTTCCGGAGCGATGATACCCTCCGGCTCGCCTTTGCCAAAATTCGCGTGCCGGGGTGAAAGACGCTTGGCGATGCCGTAGCTCATGAAGGATGCTGCGGTCGGGCCGCCGGGTGTAATCCCCATCCAGCAACCGATCGCAGCGCTGCGCAACAGCGCCCAACCATATCGAGGAAGACCGGCGAGCGTGCCGAAGACCTCACGCCACTCCACCTTGGAGGAGATTGCCTTGACCTGAAATTCGTCTTCCACGGCAATCAATAACTCGCCGATGCCGAACAGACCCATGACCGCGACGACGAAGCTGATGCCCTTCACCAGTTCGTCGATACCCATGGTGAGCCGGACGCTGCCGGAGACCGTATCGATCCCGACCGCCGCCAGGGCAAAGCCGATCGCGAGCGATACCAGTGTCTTGATTGGAGGCGAGCCGCCCATGCCGACGAAGCTTGCAAACGCGAGAAAATAGACCGCGAAATATTCCGCCGGTCCAAAAGCCAGCGCCACTTGCGCGACCCATGACGCCGAGAGCGTAATGAGAACGACACCGGCGAGCGCGCCAAAAGCGGCCGAGCCAAAAGCAGTTGCCAGCGCCGTGGTCGGCTTGCCGTCGCGCGCCATTGGATAGCCGTCAAACGTGGTTGCGACCGATGAGGGCTCGCCGGGGATGTTGAAGAGAATGGAAGTGACCGAGCCGCCGAACAATGCCCCCCAATACATCGATGAGAGCAGGATGATGGCCGATACCGGGTGCATCCCGAAGGTGAGTGGCAACAGCAGCGATACGCCATTGGGCGCCCCAAGGCCGGGCAATACGCCAACGAGAATGCCGAGCAGCACGCCGATCAACATCAGGAAAATATGATTGCCTGACAGCGCGATGCCAAAACCATGCATGAGAGCTTCGAGATTTTCCAACGAAGCCCTCCTTAGAAACCGATGAAGTTGCCGAGCGCGCCGCGCGGCAACGAGATCTGGAACGTAAGCTCAAATATCAGGTAGAGCGCCAACGCTGCGCCGATCGCGGCGAGGCCTGACAAGATGAGCGAGCCTCGCTTGTGCCAGGCGAGTGCTCCGAACACATAGAAGGCCGAGGCCAGATACATCCCTATCAGTGGAATGACGCCGACATAAACGGCGGCCGGGACGAACAATATTCCCAACCGCTTGAGCTCGCTCGGCCGCAGGATAACGTCGCGTGCGAGCAGCCATCCCTGCACGAGATTGAACACACTGCCGGTCAAAATGACGAGGCCGACGATGAAAGGAAAGGTGCCGGCCTCGACGCCGGCGGCGGACCAGCCGATGCCGTTGTCCAGGCTGGAGACGACGACGGCCGCGCCGAACGCCCCGGTGATGAGTGCCGTCGCCGCTTCCAGACTGCGTCCCGAGACCATCGTTCCCACTCTAGTTGGAGACCAGCCAGCCCTCATCGGTGGCAATCTTGTGGTTGCGTTCGATGTCCTCCTTGATGAATTTGCCGAAGGCTTCGCCGGTCAGGAAAGTGTCGGTCTGCGAAGTCCGCTCGATATATTCCTTCCATTCCGGCGTGCTCTGAACCTTCTTCATCAGATCGACATAGAATGCGGCTTGATCGGCGGTGACCTTTCCCGGCAGCCACACCGTGCGAGGTTGCTGGAATTGCGGAATGTCGAGTCCGGATTCAACGCAGGTCGGGATATCGTGCCAGTTCTGCGTTTGCGTGACCTTCGGTCCGTCAGGAAGACGTTGCGGGCTGAAGGCGCATAGCGGGCGCTGGGTGCTGCCCTTCCACTGTCCAATGCTTTCGCTGGGATTGTTGACGTGGGAGTCGATATGGCCGCCGGCCAGTTGCACCGCAGCTTCGGCGCCGCTCTTGAAGGGGATGTAGGTGAACTTCACTTTCGCCGCCTTGTCGATCATGCGGGTGAGGGTTTCGTCGGTGTCCTTTGATTGCGCGCCACCCATCTTGAAATCGCCCGGCGGCTTCGCAGCAACGGCCTTAAGGAAATCCTGCACGTTCTGGTAGGGCGCATCCTGCTTGACCCAGAGCAGAAACTCGTCCTGCACCATCGCGGCAATCGGCGTCAGGTCGGTGTAGTTATAGGCGACCTTGGAGACCATCGGCTGGGTCCAGGCATTCGATGTTCCGAACACGATCTTGTAGGGATCGCCGGCCATGGCCTTGGTGTAGGTATAGCCTTCGGCGCCGCTGCCGCCGCCCTTGTTGGTGACGACAATCGGTTGTTCGACCAATTTGTGTTTGGTGATGATGCTCTGGACCGCGCGCGCAAAGTTATCCGTGCCGCCGCCCGGCCCAGCGGTTGCAATGAATTCGATCGGTTTGACCGGTTGCCACGCGGCATTTGCCGCTCCCGGCAGAGCGATTGCGAGACCGAAAGCGATCGCAGCGAATTTCTGGTTTCGAGACATTCAGTTCTCCCATTTATTTCTTGTCGACTTTGTTTTCTTGTTCTTGGTCTTTTGCGTTAGCCGACTTCGTCCTCTGCAAAGTCCGCGACGGCAATAGCTCCTTCTTCCCGAAGCGCGGCAATTTCGTCAGCGCCAAAACCGTAAGCGCTCAGGATTGCATTGGTGTGCTCGCCATAGAGCGGCGCGCCTGATCGAACTTTGCCGGGCGTCTGCGAGAACTTGATCGGCAATCCCAACGTTTTGACGCTGCCGAGAGAGGAATGCTGGACTTCAACCACCATCTCGCGCGCGATCGTTTGTGGGTCGGCAAGGGCTTGCAGCATGTCGTTGACGGGCCCACAGGGTATGCCAGCCTCATCAAGCGCGCTCAGCCAGTATTCGGCAGGTTTGGTGATAAAGTGCGCAGTGAGTAGCGCTTCCAGTTCCTTCAGATGGGCCATCCGATCGGCGCCGGTTGCAAACCGAGAATCCCGCGCTAGTTCGGTCGCGCCCAGCACTTCGAGCGTGCGCAGCCAGTGCTTCTGATTGGCGCCACCGACCACGATCCACTTATCGGAGGTCTCGAAAGCCTGATAGGGGGCGTTGAGCGGGTGGGCCGAGCCCATTGCCTTCGGCGCCACGCCGGTGGCCAGCGCGATGGCAGCCTGCCAGTAGGTCTGAACAAGGGCTGCCTCGAACAACGAGGTTTCGATCCATTGACCCTGTCCGGTTTTGAGGCGGTGCGTATAGGCTGCGAGAATGCCCATGGCCGCGAGAATTCCGGCCGTGATGTCGGACAACGGCGCGCCGCATTTGACCGGTGGTCCGTCGGGCCGCTCCCCGGTGAAGCTCATGATGCCGCTCATTGCTTGCGCCACGAGATCGAAGCCGCGGCGATGCTTGTAAGGGCCGGTGCGGCCAAAGCCGGACAGCGAGCAGTAGATGAGGGAAGGGTGCTCCTTGCTGATTTCGGCGTAACCGAAACCGAGCCGGTCCATCACGCCGGGACCGAAGTTTTCAACCAGAACGTCCGCCGATCCGATCAGGCGCCGCAAGACCTTTGCGCCGCCCGGTGTCTTCAGATCCAGCGCAATGCCCTTCTTGTTGCGATTCATAATCAAGAATGAGGCCGCCACGTCGCCGATCTTAGGAGGAACCATGTAGCGGGTGTCGTCGCCGGCCGGGATCTTCTCGATCTTGATGACCTCGGCGCCCATGTCGGCGAGCATCAGCGTGCAGGTCGGGCCTGCCATGACGTGCGTCAGATCGACAACCTTCAATCCACTCAGAGGGCCCATAGTTTCTCCCGCAATCTTGTTATTCTTGTTGCGACTATTCTTGCGACTATTCGCCAGTCCATTGCGGCTGGCGCTTATTGAGGAAGGCATCCATGCCTTCTCGGAAATCCCGGCTTTGATAGCACATCAGGATCAGGCCTCGTCTTCGCCTCCCTTCGGCTGCATACGAAGAAGAGCCTGCTTGGTGGCACGCAGCGTCAAAGGTGCATGGCTCGCGACAAGCTGCGCCAGTTCATCGGCCCGTCGTTCGAGGGCGGGGAGATCCTCCACGACTTCGTGCAGCAAACCGATGCCGACGGCTTCCTGGGCTTCGATCAGGCGCGCGGTAAAAATGATCTCCTTGAGCCGCGTTGCCCCGATCAAGGCCGAGAGTCGGCCGATATTGGACGCCGACAGGCAGTTGCCGAGCGTGCGCGCGATCGGAAATCCGAACTTCGCGGTCCTGGTTCCAATGCGAAGGTCACAGCACGCGGCGATCCCGGCGCCGCCGCCGGCGCAAACGCCGTTGATCGCCGCAATTGTCGGCACCTGGCATTGTTCGAGTGTGCCCAGCACGCGATCGATCCTTGCCTCGTAGTTGATGGCATCCTGCGGGGTATTGAACGCGCGAAACTGATTGATGTCGGTGCCGGACGCGAAGGCCTTGTCGCCCGCGCCGGTGAGGATCAGCACCTTGAGGGTGCGATCGCTGGCCGCGGCTTCGCAGATCGCGGCAAGCCGCTCATACATGTCGAAGGTCAGCGAATTTCGGGCCTGCGGCCGGTTGAAAATGATCCGGCCGACGCCGTCGCGGACCTCGTAAAGCAGGTTTGTACCGGGGGGCGCGTTTTCATTCATTTTGTTGACAGACCCCTCAGGATGGAACCTCAGTTTGGCCGTAGAAGCCATTTTTGAATGCAAAATATGTCTTTTGCAACAATATTCTGTTCGAATTTGCTTGGTCCAGATCAATTTTGCATTCAAAATTGTTCCGTTCCTGAGTCTCAAGGAGATCTCGATATGATGCACGACGAGGTGGTTTCCCGCCTCAGGCACGTCTTGACGGAAGGCGAAATCCCGCCGGGTGCGCGAATTCCCGAACGGGAGCTGTGCGCTTCCTTTGCGATATCGCGCACCCCGTTGCGCGAGGCGCTCAAGGTCCTCGCTGCCGAAGGGCTTGTCGTGTTGCTGCCCAATCGCGGATCGCGCGCCGCGAAGCTCACCCAAAAGGATGTCAAGGAACTCTTTGAAGTCTGCGAGGCGCTGGAGGCTGCGGCGGGCGAATTGGCGTGTCCCCGCATTTCTGACGAGCAATTGCGGGAAATTGCCGACTTGCAGACGAACATGGTCGAACATTATCGTGCGCGCGATCTGCTGTCGTACTATCGCTGCAACCGGTTGATCCACGAGGCCATTGTTCGCGCTGCCGATAACGCAGTGCTTGCCGGCTTCTATGAGTCGATCGCGGCGCGCATACGGCGGGCACGCTTCATCACACCGATGTCTCCCGAGCATTGGGCGGTTGCCATACAGGAGCACGAAGGAATCCTGAACGCGCTGCAGCGACGCGATGCCCGCGGGTTAGCCCACATCCTGCGGACGCACCTTCGGCGAAAGCGCGAGGAAGTCGTCCAGGCCGGCTTCGCCGAGGCGAACGATCACTGAGTTACAAACGCCTGCGTTGGGTTGTATCTCTGCCGGACCACGCTACGACCGCTTCTGGCGCAAAGCGGCCGTTACCAAATACCCAATTCTTCAACCCTTTATGCCCGCAAATCGGCGCCGCGGCTGCAGGCAGCTAATCGTGGCCTGGGCTGCCTTGCGGGCGGTGCTCGCCGGTGCCACACTTCCCGTCAAGTCCGACGGCAAAGACCGGACAAACGGGTATGTGGGACGATAGAGAGAACGATGGAGTTCGCTGCAACCCTGTTTGCCGCCTTGCCGGGGGACTCGGTTGCTCAGAATGGAGCGAATTCGACTGTCGGTCAGTATATCGTCCAGATCGCGCGTGCTCGTGGCATCCGCACGATCAGCATCGTCAGGAACCAGACAGCAGCTGACCAAGTGCGCAGGCTTGGTGGTGACGTTGTAGTGATCGACGGTCCGGACGTACTCGGCGAGGTTCGGGCGGCCACCAAAAACGCAAGCGTCCGACTAGCTATTGATTGCGTCAGCGGCGAAGCATCAGCAAGCTTGGCCGACATCCTCGCCGAACGCGGAACACTGGTCGTCTACGGAGGTCTGAATGGTCAGCCTGTACAGGTCCGCGTTTTGCAATTCATCGCCACAGACATCGCTGTGCGGGGCTTTTGGGTTACCAGGTGGCTCCTCCAGACGCCTCATGAGGAGGTGCAGAAGCTATAGACGACATCGATGGCATGGCCTCGCGTGGGGCCCTCGTTACGGAGGTTGCCTCGCTTCACAAACTCTCGGATATAAGAGCGGCACTACGCAAGGCGGCCGCTGGGGGCTGTAACGGCAAGGTCGTTCTCGATTTCTGCGATGGTTGAAAGCAAGACGGCTAAAGCCGCTGCGTGCGCGAGCCAGATGTAATTGTAATCGGCGATCCACTTCTGGTTCGGCCGCTCGGCCGCAAACTGCCGATCCAGAAGATTCGCCGGCACGTTCGCATGGCGCAATGTATCTTGCCGTCGATCATAACCGCAACCCCATAGCCGCGTCGAAGCGGTGTATCTTAGTGGCGATGGGTTTCAACGAGAGCACATCGCCGACGTTGGCGGCGACGCGACGGTGGAAGACGGCGACGATATCGGTGTCGCCGACTTTGCCGCTGATCTGGGTATCCGAGCCCATGGGCTCGACCAGCGTCACAGTGATTTGCAACCCGCCCTCGGCGATCTCGAAATGCTCCGGGCGCACGCCGACGATGGCCGTGTCGGCGAGTAGCGCGCCGGGGATGAAGTTCATCGCCGGCGAGCCGATGAAGCCGGCGACAAAGAGATTGGCCGGCTTGTCGAAGAGCTCGATCGGCGTGCCGATCTGTTCGACCTTGCCGGCGTTCATCACGACGATACGATCGGCCATGGTCATGGCCTCGACCTGGTCATGCGTGACATAGACGGTCGTGGTCTTCAGCCGGTGATGCAGTCTCTTGATCTCGCCACGCATGACGACCCGGAGCTTGGCATCGAGGTTCGAGAGCGGCTCGTCGAAGAGGAAGACCTGCGGGTCGCGCACGATGGCGCGGCCCATGGCAACGCGCTGCCGCTGGCCGCCGGAGAGTTGGCCGGGGCGGCGCTGCAACAGCGCCTTCAGCCCGAGGATGTCAGCCGCCCAGTTCACCCGCTCGGCGATTTCAGCCTTCGATGCGCCGCGATGCTCGAGCGAAAAGCCCATGTTCCTCTCGACACTCATATGCGGGTAGAGCGCGTAGTTCTGGAATACCATGGCGATGTCCCGATCCTTGGGCTCGAGGTCGTTGACCACGCGGCCGCCGATCGAGATCTCCCCACTGGTGATCGCTTCAAGCCCCGCGATCATCCGCAGCGGGGTGGACTTGCCGCAACCCGACGGGCCGACGAGGACGACGAACTCGCCATCGGCGATGTCCATGTCGACGTCGTGGATCACCGTGGCGGCGGCGTAGCTCTTCTTGACGTTTCTGAGCGCAACCGAAGCCATCAGCTAACCTTTGAGACCGGTATGGGCGAGGCCCTCGATGAACTGGCGCTGCGCGAAGATGAAAACGATGAGCACGGGCAGCGCAGTGAGCGTCGCGGCAGCCAGCTGAATGTTCCACATCGGCCCCTGGTAGACGTCGACATATTGGGTCAGTGCCTGCGGCAGGGTGAATTTCTCCGGGCTCGTCAGGAACACGATGGGTTCGAGATAAAGATTCCATGAGTGGAGGAAGGTGAAGATGGCGACGGCGGCCAGCGCCGGCTTCGCCAGCGGCAGCGCGATGGTCCAGAAGATCTTGAACCGGCTCAGCCCGTCGACGCGCGCCGCCTCCTCCAGTTCCACCGGCAGGGCGATGAAGAACTGCCGCATCACAAAGGTGGCAAAGACGCTGGGCGCGCCGAAGATCGGGACAAGGATCAGCGGCCAATGGGTGTTGATCATCCCCCACTTCAAAAATATCCGGAACAGCGGCACGATGGTGACTTCGCTGGGGATCAAGAGGCCAAGCAGCACCACCATGAACAGCAGGTTTGCCCCAGGAAACTTGATGCGCGCGAAGGCGTAACCGGCGAGCGAGGAGATCGCCATGGTGCCGATGGTGACGATGGCCGCGATGTAGCAGGAGTTCCAGTATTGCTGCGCGAAGGGCTGCAGCCGGAATACGTCGGCGTAGGTTGACCAGTCGAAGCTGCTCGGAACGATCTCTGGCGGAAAGGCAAAAATCTGGCTAATCGGTTTCACCGAGCTGGTAACCATCCACCATGTCGGGAAGACGAACGGAATGGCGAGCGCGCAAAGCAGCCCGTAGAGCGCCAGTTTGATGCGGGGCGACAGATCAGTTCTCATAGAACACGATCCGACGGCGCATCTGCCACTGGGCGAAGGTGAGGACCGCGACGATCAGGAACAGCACGATCGATATCGTGGCGCCATAGCCGAAGCGGTGGAACTGGAAGGCCTGCTGATAAAGGTAATAGACCAGCACCGTCGTCGACATGCCCGGCCCGCCCTGGGTGAGCACGGCGATCTGCGCGAAGACCTGCAGCGAGCCGACAATGGTGATGATCATGGTGAGCAAGATCGTCGGCGAGATTAGCGGCAGAGTGATGCGGCGGAACTGCTTGAAGCGTGATGCGCCGTCGACTCTTGCCGCCTCATAAAGCTCGCGCGGCACGCCCTGCAGGGCGGCGAGAAACAGCACCATGTTAAGCCCGACATTCTTGAACACCTGCACCACGATCACCGACGCCATCGCAGTGGCCGGCGTGCGCAGCCAGTTGTGTCCTGCGATACCGAAGACACCGAGAATGCCGTTAATGCCGCCGTTCGCCTGCAGCAGAAATCCCCAGACGATGGTCCAGGCGACCAGCGAAACCACGACGGGCGAAAAGAACAGCGTGCGAAAGACCACCATGCCCTTGAGCTTCTGGTTGACCAGCACGGCGAGCAGCAGCGCCAGCGAGAGGTTGAAGACCACCAGCCCAGCGGAAAAGATCGCCGTGGCGCCCAGCACTTCGGGCAGCGCCGGATCGGCGAGAACCTTGCGGTAGTTGGCGTCGTTGACGAACTTGAAGGTGCCTGCCAGCACGTTCCACTCGTGCAGCGAATACCAGAAGACGAGCCCCAGCGGCACCAGCACGAACGTGATGA
>WNGQ01005335.1_pt1 | contig 12932 bp, 10 predicted proteins | sample 5407661 | NCBI WGS metagenome assembly WNGQ01 (sample SAMN13153382, study PRJNA577476) | soil metagenome | isolation source: 60 cm soil or saprolite under Garry oak tree replicate 2 | place: USA:California | collected 2016-06-15
AGATTCATTTCGGGAATGATTACCGTCTCAAATCCGGAAAGCACCTCGCCGAGGTTCTTTGGGAACGGATTCAAATGACGCAAGTGCGCGGCCGAAACCGCCTTGCCCTCTGCCTGCATCTTCTCAACTGCCGAAGTAATCGAACCATAAGTCGACCCCCAACCCAGCACCAGCACTTTTCCGGTTTTCTCGCCAAATACTTCCACCGGTGGAATATCATTCGCGGCGCGATCTACCTTTTCCTGGCGCAAACGCACCATCAGATGGTGGTTCTCAGGATCGTAGTTCACGTTGCCGGTGATGTGCTGCTTTTCGATACCGCCGATCCGGTGCTCCAAGCCTGGCGTCCCGGGAATTGCGTAGGGCCGCGCCAAAGTTTTTTCATCCCGAGCGTAAGGCATGAAGTTAGAAGGATCGGTAACGAACTTGATTTGGATCGGCGGCAGCTTGTCGATCTCCGGAACAGCCCAGGGTTCAGCGCCGTTCGCGAGGTAACCATCCGAAAGATAAAACACCGGCACCATGTACCTGAATGCGAGTCGCACCGCTTCGATCGCCATGCTGAAACAATCAGCCGGAGTCGAAGGCGCCACCACGATTGCCGGACATTCACCGTTCCGGCCCCAGACGGCTTGAAATAGGTCGGCCTGTTCAGTTTTGGTCGGCAAGCCTGTCGATGGCCCGCCGCGCTGCACATTGATGATGACCAGCGGCAACTCTGTCATTACCGCCAGGCCGATCGCTTCCTGTTTCAGGGCGACGCCCGGTCCCGAGGTTCCGGTCAGCCCGACGTGTCCGGCAAAACTCGCTCCAATCGCCGCGCATACGGCGGCAATCTCATCCTCTGCCTGAAAAGTCTTCACGCCATAATTTTTGTGACGCGCTAATTCATGCAGAATATCTGAAGCCGGAGTGATGGGATATGAACCATAAAACAATGGCCGGCCCGCAAGTTGTGCCGCCGTGACAAAACCGATCGCCGTCGCTTCGTTTCCGGTAATCTTGCGATAGCGACCGGGAGCAATGACGGCCTTCTTAATCTTGAAATGGGTGGTGAAAACTTCCGTGGTATCGGCAAAATTATAACCGGTCCGGAGCGCCACTTCGTTTGCTTTTGCCAGTTCCGGATTCTTGCCGAACTTCGCATTGATCCAATTCAAGGTCGGGTCAAGCGGGCGATCATAAAGCCAGTAAAGCACACCTAGCGCAAAAAAGTTCTTGCTGCGGTCTATCTCCTTGCGCGAAAGCTGCACATTGCCCTTCAGGGCGTTCATGTTGAGTGTGGTGATGGGCAGCTTATGGACGCGATAGCCGGCGAGCGATCCGTCCTCGAGCGGATTCGATTTGTAAGCGGCGTGCGCGAGATTTTCTTTGGTGAACTCGTCGGTGTTAATGATTAACGTGCCGCCCTCTTCCAGATCGGGAAGATTCACTTTCAGCGCGGCCGGGTTCATTGCCACCAACACGTTCGGCTGGTCACCGGGCGTGCGAATGTCCTGACTGGAAAAATTCAACTGAAAGCCGCTGACGCCCGGCAGACTTCCGGCCGGGGCCCGAATTTCCGCCGGGAAATCCGGCAGCGTCGAAATGTCATTGCCGACGATCGCCGAGGTGTTGGTGAATTGCGTACCGGTCAACTGCATGCCGTCGCCGGAATCGCCGGCAAAACGGATCGTTACGGTTTCAAGCTCCTCGAGATGTTTCTCGATTTGATCTACTGGTGGTTCTATGACTGCGCTCATGAATCTCCTGAAATTTGCGATTTGGCTTTTCGTCACATATCGACAATCGCAAATCAAAAATCAAAAATCCCCTCATCCTCCATCAACCGTATCCATTACCTGCGCCGACAACGGCGGCAGGTTCATAGTGGTCTTCGGATAGCACTCTGCCAGATAGGTAATGATGTCGAAGACCGAAATCGAGCCCACGAACATTTCATCGTTAACCAAAGGAATATTGCGAAAGCTTTTCTCGTTCATCAGCCGAACAGCATCGCCGACCGTGGCGTTGATTGAGAGGGTTTCAACCTCCGGCTGCATCCATTGACTGATCGGCGAATTCAGATCAGCGTCCTCACCCATGACTTTAGTCAGGAGATCCCGCTCAGTGAAGATGCCGACAACGCGACCATCCTCGCAGACGATCGCGCATCCGCCCTCGTCGGATTTCATCGCTTCGATTGCTTGTCCCAGAGGGGTGAATGGCGAGATGCAGACGTAGTCGTCGGTCTGTAAGACACCTACCTTCTGATCACGTGCGTTGCGGGGGCCGTCCATTTGGTTGATCGCCTATCTTCGTCTGTTGCCGAAAGCTGCGGATAGGGTCAACCTCATTGTAACTCAAGCCGTGCGAGAGGGAAAAACGCGAGTTCTAACTAAGCGAGATGTTCTTGCCGCAAGGAAACCAGGATAATCTCGTGGCATACTCAATGTCCGACCGATTCAATTGCCATGATCGTGAGATCGTCCGTCACCCGGGGAGCGAGAGAGAATTGACGCAAATCATCCAACAGATTGGTCAACAGGACGGGCGTCGACACGTTCAAAGAGTCCCGCAGAAAAGACTTCAGCCGGGCGTCCCCATACTCGTGGTCGTGAGAATTGCGGGCCTCAGACAAGCCGTCGGTATAAAGCAATAATCGGTCGCCCGGATTGAGTTTTGCCCTGGTGGCAGAGTATTTCTCCTGGCAAAACATTCCGATCGGTAATCCTGTCGCGGGCAGAGCCGTGATTTCGCCGCCACTTACCAGCAGCGGTGGACAATGGCCGGCGTTGCAAATCTCGAGGTCACCATTCGCCGAGGCCTTTCCGCAAACGAGCGTGGCGTAGTACGGGCGCATCGTAGTATCCCCAAAAATCTGATTGGCGCGTTCAACTAATTCGTTGACTGCCAAGCCCGCGCCGATCAAACTGCGAAAAATCGCATGCAGCCGGCTCATCAACAATGATGCCGCGATGCCTTTTCCGGACACGTCGCCGATCAGAAAATAAAGATCGCCTGTTTCCGTGTTTACCAGATCACAGTAATCGCCGCTCACGGGACCTGCCGGTTCGTAGTGATAGGAAACCTCCCAACCGTTGAACTTCAGATTCTGTTTGGGAAGCGACTCACCCTGAATCAGCCAGGCCCGATCGAGATCCTGCTCCAACTCCCTGAGTTGCTCAGGTGTAAAGCAGCTGAGACAGTTTCGCGCCAGCGGGTCGGCATTCATCGCGGCCTGACCGATCAAGTCGTGGCAAACCTGGCATACGCCGTAGGTCTCTTGCTGGGTAAGGCGTTCGATTGCGGATTCTACCTCGCGCAAGAGCCCATTCAATTGAAATCCGTCCGAGGTGGTGGCCGAAGACTCCAGTCGCTGTTTCCAGTTGACGAGTTCGGTACGAAGATCAGGCGTGGCGGTTTGGATGGCGGCGCTCATGATGTCTCCCTTTGTTCGTGAAAAGGCTGGGTTAGCCTGTTAAAAAAGCCGGGTCTAAACTGCGAATCTTGCGCTTCCTTTTTGTACGATTCTACAGCCGAGATTGTTCGCAAGAATTGCCTTATTTTACACGGAAAATCCGGCAAAATCTATCCGATATTTACGTCAAATTCTGAAGGCAAAAATCGGGGATTTTCGAATATTAGCGCAGGCTGTCGGCGGCCGCCTGCAACTCTTTTTCAAAGGGCGACATTTCTACGAGTTTCGCGATTATTCCCGATAGGACGCTAATTGTCTGGTCAATGTTCTCGGCGGTTGTGTATCGCGAAAGCGAAAATCGAATCGAGCCGCGCGCCGTTGTGTACGGAATGTTCATTGCGCGCAACACGGGCGATGCTTCGTGTGAATCCGAACTGCATGCCGAACCCGTCGAGACGCATATGCCCGCTTCGTCCAACATTAGGACGATATTCTCGCCTTCGATATATTCAAACGAGATGTTTGTGGTGTTCGGCAGGCGCTTCTCGCGATCTCTTGTTCCATTCAACCGCGCATTGGGAATCTTCGCGAGAATTTCATCTTCCAGTCTCGCGCGCAGCGACCGAATTTGAGCATGGCCGTCAAACGTTCGCGCGAGTTCGCAGGCTTGACCCAGAGCGACGATGTTGGCCACGGCTTCAGTGCCCGCCCGGCGACCGCTTTCCTGACCGCCGCCGATGATAAAGGGCGGAAGGTTGACGCCCTGCCGGATGTAGAGCGCTCCGACCCCTTTCGGCGCATGGAATTTATGACCGGATAACGCAAAGAGATCGACAGGCAACTCCTTCAAATTGATGGGAACCTTGCCCACGGCTTGCACGCCGTCAACATGAAAGAGCGCGTCGGAGTGCTCACGAATTATTTTCCCAATCTCGCTGATGGGAAACATCACCCCAGTTTCATTGTTAGCCATCATTACGGAAACAATTCCCGTCTCACGTCGCAGAGCTGTGCGTAGATCATCAAGATCGAGCTCACCATTTTGATCTACTTCCAGCCAGCTTACTTCGCAACCAATCTCCTCGAGATGAATACACAAATTGCGCACTGCTTCGTGTTCAACTCGAGTGGTGATGATATGTCGTTTATTCGGATTAGCCTCGAGAAACCCACCTATAGCCCAATTGTCGGACTCTGAGCCGCATGAAGTGAAGGCAATCTCGTCGGGCGCGCGCGCGCCAATCAATTCGGCCACTTGTGACCGGGCGCGCTCGACTGCTGCGCGCATGGTTCTGCCAAAGCGATGCGCAGACGATGGATTACCATACTGCGTCGTTAAGTACGGCTGCATGGCTTCGAAAACTTCCGGAGCGACCTGGGTGGTCGCATTGTTATCGAGATAGATCATCGCTGCAGCAAGGCCGATTGAATTTTAAATTGGCGTGTCGACAGCTCGAAGTATATTATTCGTGGCCAATCTTGACCAGTTTAAGGTTCGGCCACACCGCCCAACCAGATTTTAATAACCCTGCGGTGATGTTGGAAAGTCGCCGCGTGAACAAGAGGAGTCTCGCATTGGTATTTCAGGGCACCGAGTGAGGAACTCCTCCGAATCGGCGGACGGTACTTTGTGTTTGGACGATATGAACTCTAAAAATTTGGACCACCAGGCTCCGCATTCAGCGACTGCCGAGCTGGAACCGCCACTGATGAATAAAGCTCGTCCCTGGCGTCGACTGCAGCAAACGCTCGATGGGGAAGTGATCGGCATGATTCTCCTGATTAAGGCGCTGCTGTTTTTCTTCGCCGCCCGCAGTTTTCAGACTCTGGAAGGCGAGAGCACCGGCGGTCTCGGAGGGGCCTTGAATATCTGGAATCGCTGGGATGCTGTGAATTACCTGCGGCTGGCCCAAAACGGATATTCAAATGATGACGCTCGCTGGCTGATGGTGTTTTATCCGCTTTACCCCTGGTTGATTCGTTTCCTCTCTTTGTTTACGCGGAACTATTTAGTGAGCGCGCTTTTGATTTCCGCGGTCGCGTCGATTACCGCAGGCTTGCTGCTGAGAAAGTTGGTCTTACTGGATCATTCCGACGAGACTGCACGGCGCGCCGTGTGGTTCATGTTTATCTTCCCAACGAGCTACTTTCTCCACATCGGCTATACCGAAAGCCTCTTTCTCGCATTAGCTCTGGGAAGTTTTTTGTCCGCGCGCCGGAACCGCTGGTGGCTGGCGGGCGGACTCGGAGCGCTTGCCTGCATGACTCGAGGGACCGGTCTGGTTCTTTTGCCGGCGCTCGGTTTCGAAGCCTTTGAACAATTTCGCGCAACACACCGATGGAACTGGAATTGGCTTTGGATCCCGACAATGCTTGTTGGTTTCGGCGCTTATTTGCTGGTCAATCAACGCGTAATGGGAAATCCGTTTGCCTTCATTTCGATCCGGCAACAATACTTCTACATCTCTTCGTCCTGGCCCTGGGTGGGAATCACCAGCGTGTTCGGAGCGTTCAACCGTGTTCCATTCGAATCAGAGCTGCTGGGAACACAGGAGCTTTTGTTCATCACGCTCGGCGCCATCTGCGCCTTTGCGAGCTTTGCTGTGCTGAGGACTTCGTATGCTATCTGGATCGCCGGCAACTGGTTGCTGGTTACCAGTGTAACTTTCGTTGCCAGTGTTCCTCGCTATACCCTGGTCATGTTTCCGATCTTCATCCTCTTTGCGAGATTGGCCAGGCGTCCTTTGTGGAACGTCGCGATCACCGTATGGTCGCTGCTTAATCTGGGTTTGTTTGCGGCGCAATTTGTGAGGGGACGCTGGGCGTTCTAGGTAAGCACCTAAAGCCGCCGACGCAAGAGGCACAGAGACATCTAAGCGAATCTCGCTTCACAAGCGCGACTCGCGCGAATGACAATCAAGGATGTCCTGAATTAATGAAGAGCACGAGCCGCACCCCGCGCCGGCCTTGGATGATCGGGTAACATCGTCGATTGTCTCCAGGGATTGGGAACTAATCTGCTGCTCGATTTCTCTTTCAGTAACTCCAAAGCAGGTGCAGATGAGGGCGTCGTCACCCACCCATTCTTCGCGGATTGAGTCACTGTATTCCGAGATAGCGGAAAGCAAAGCGTCAAAACAGAGCGCGACGCATTTTGCCGGGAGTGCGGACGGCTCGTACGCATTGAGCGCAGAGCCGGAATAACTTTTCCGATGCTGAGCCATCTGAGCAGCTTCTGCTGTTGTCTTCCCTTTTATCTCCTGTGTGAGGAGCGATGCCGATGCTACCAAAACGTGACAGCCAATCGCCTTGAATTTCGCGTCATTAATTTTCCTATCCGTGTCTACTCTCAAGGCAATGCGAACAAGTCCTCCGCAGGTGAAGGAAGCGGCTTTGCCAGAGCCGTCTGGCTGTTCGATGGCTCCGACATTTTGCGGGTTGAGAAAATGTTCGTTGATTAAATCCTGCTGCACGACGTTTCAGTTTAGGAGTGCGGGCCGTGGTTCGACAAACGCCAGAGCACTTCGGCATAATTTGTTCATGTCCGAATTAACGGAAAATTCGATCCTGAATGCGCTACGACAGATCAAAGATCCCGATCTGCACAAAGACATCGTCACCCTTGGATTCATCAAAGACTTGAAAATCAATAACGGCGACGTTTCGTTTCGCATCGTGCTGACGACACCGGCCTGTCCGGTGCGCGACGAAATGCAGAATGACGCGCGACAACTGGTCAGCGGCATCCCCGGAGTTCAATCGTTAAACATAACCATGGATGCGGAAGTACCGAAGGGCCGTGGCCTCGGCGACAAAGTTTCGGTGCCGGGAGTCAAAAACATCATTGCCGTTTCATCCGGCAAAGGCGGTGTCGGTAAATCAACGGTGGCGGTTAACCTCGCGGTGGCACTGGCGCTCGATGGGGCGCGCGTGGGTTTGATGGATGCCGATGTCTATGGACCGAACGTGCCGATCATGATGGGCGCGGGTCAGGCGCGGCCGGAGGTCGATGTCAACAAACTAATTCCGGTTGAAGCCTACGGCGTGAAATTGATTTCGATGGCCGTGCTTCAGCCGGGAGACAAGCCGCTGATAGTCCGTGGTCCGATCCTTCACGGTCTGGTCAAACAATTTCTTTCGGATGTGAAGTGGGGCGAACTCGACTATTTGATTGTCGACATGCCGCCCGGAACCGGCGATGTGCAACTGAGTCTGGCGCAACTGGTACCGGTACAGGGCGCGGTCCTGGTAACGACGCCCCAGGAAGTTGCGCTGATCGATGTGCGGCGCGCGTTGCGCATGTTCGAGACGGTCGCCGTTCCCGTCCTCGGCGTGGTCGAAAATATGAGTTACTTTGTAGCGCCGGACACGGGAACTCGCTACAACATTTTCGGCGAAGGTGGCGGCGAGCGGCTGGCAAACGAATATGGAGTCCCTTTTCTCGGCTCAATCCCTATGGGTATCGAAGTGCGTGAAGGCGGGGACAAGGGCGTCCCAGTCGTTGTCGGCCAACCCCATTCGCCGCAGGCCGAAAGCTTTCGCAGAGTCGCTGAAGAAGTGGCCCGTCAGGTCTCGATCGAGGCAATGAAGCCCGAGCTTGTCGTTTTGAAGAAATCTCAGTAAGATGGCCCTGGTAAGACTAAATCGTTAATCAGGAATTTTGAAGATCGAAAACAGGAGTTTAACCAGAATGTCAGCGAATCCAGCAACTACCACGCCAACTGCAGCCCCCGCGGCACCGGCGGTGACTTTGAATGTAACTGAACCGGCGGCCGCCGAGATTAAGAAGTTTATGGCAACCGAAGAAGGACTGCCCGAAACCGCGGGCCTGCGCGTCCGCGTTGTGCCGGGCGGATGTTCCGGATTTCAATACAGCCTCAACATAGAAGAAGAGTCGCGGCAGGGCGATTTTGTATTGGACGAAAAAGGCGTGCGTCTCTTCGTCGATATGTTCAGCGCGCAGTATCTGAACGGCGTCCAAATTGATTATGTCACCAACGTGATGGGATCGGGCTTCACCTTCACGAATCCGAACGCTACCGGCAGCTGTGGCTGCGGCTCGTCGTTCACGGCGTAAGGGATATCAAAACCAGCAACGCGCATGGCGCGGTTAAGCAGAATGACTCGGCCTGATACCTGGTGTCAGGCCGAGTTAACTTTTGGGCGAACCGTTGATTTCGGAGCGCAGGCACCCTGCCTGGCATGCCAATGAACGTTATCCACGCCACGGCCACCAGCGACATTGAACAAGCTCGTGCACTCTTCAAAGAATATGCCGCCTGGCTGGAAATTGATCTCTGCTTTCAAAACTTCGATCAGGAACTCGCCGGATTGCCGGGAGATTATGCGCCGCCTGATGGAAGATTGCTATTAGCTCAACAGAACAATCAGGTTGCGGGTTGCGTAGCCTTGCGAAAGATAGGAGATGGAATCTGCGAGATGAAGCGGCTCTTTGTGCGGCCGGCATTTCGCGGCCAGGGCCTGGGTCCTTTGTTGATTGAATCCGTTATTCGCGAGGCGCGCGCCATCGGCTATACAGCGATGCGTTTGGATACGCTGCCTCCAAAGATGAATGATGCAATCGCGCTGTATCGCGCCTTCGGCTTTCAGGAAATCGCGCCTTACTACAGGAACCCGGTGCCGGGCGCAAAGTTCATGGAACTGAGTCTCTAACGCTGCCGCCTGCCGTTACTTCAGTCTCTCGATCTTCGCCCTCCTTCACGATCGACTTACTGATGTACCTTCTGGTTTTTACAAATGGTTTTTTCTCCGTGTTCTCGGTGTCTCTATGGTGATGTTTGGCAGTCAGAATTCACCACGTGGAGGCGCGGAGAACACTGAGGTTATTTACGTCGTTTCAATCTTCGACTATTATCTGCGCGCCACACTTTGACTATTATTCAACTCAAAGGAGCATCGCATGCAACGCAAAATTATCGCCCGGTGGTTAAGCCTTTTCTTTCTGGCAATGGTTAGTGCTCCCGCACTGGCCCAACGCGACCGCCTGTCCATCGAACAATTCCTTGATTGGGAGTACGTCGCTTCGCCACAAATCTCGCCCGATGCCAGGCAAATCGTTTACACCAAACATTGGCCCGACAAGATCAATGATAAATATGAAGACGAAATCTGGATCATGGATGGTGACGGTGGGCACAATCGCTTTCTCGTCAAGGGATCGCAAGCCACATGGGCCCCAGACAGCAAGCGCCTGGCGTATGTCGCGCAGGGCCAACCGGCCGGCGCACAGATTTTTGTGAAATGGATCGATCTGCCCGGAGAGACGCAGCTGACCCGACTCGATCGCGGCCCTTCAAGCCTGGCTTGGGCTCCTGACGGTAAACACATTGCCTTCACCATGAATGTGCCGGGCTCTCCGGACGTAATGATCCGAATGCCGGCGCGCCCGCAAGGCGCGAAGTGGATAGACGCGCCGCGGGTCGTCGATCGACTGAACTATCGCAATGACGGCTCGGGGTGGCGGCCCGAGGGTTTCCTGCATGTGTTCGTGATTTCCGATCAAGGTGGAACACCGCGGCAACTGACTGACGGTAACTATCAGGATGGCGCGCCGAAATGGCTGCCTGACTCGCGCACGATCGTGTTCAGCGGCGTGCGCAAGGAAGACGCCGAGTACTTGCGCGGCGGATCTGAAATCTATTCTGTTTCAAAGGACGGCGGCGCGATTCGTCCGCTGACGGATCGCGATGGGCCCGATTCTAATCCAACGGTTTCCCGTGACGGCCGGCTAATCGCTTACACCGGATTCGACCAGAACGACAACACATACAATGTCACGAAGCTATATCTGATGAACGTTGACGGGAGCGGCAAACACCCCCTGGCTCCGGATTTTGATCGTTCACCGGGGGGAATGTTTTGGGCCGAGGACAACAGCGGCATTTATTTCGTGACCGAAGATCGCGGGAGCGAAAATCTTTGGTTTGAATCAGTGAAAGGCGGACCGCCAAAGCAGATCACTGACGGCGTTCAAATTCTTAATGTCTCGTCGACAAGCCGGACTGGCATGGCCGTAGGCGTCCGCGCGACGCCGAAAGAGCCCGGCAACGTTGTGGCTTTCGACCTCAGGAATCCAAAGCAACTGAGCACTCTGACTAACGTCAATGCCGGATTACTGGAAGGCCGCAAAATTGGTGACCTCGAAGAGATCTGGTATGACTCAGTCGGCGGCATGAAAGTTCAGGGCTGGATAGTCAAACCGCCCGATTTTAGTCCGTCGAAGAAGTATCCACTGATTCTTTACATTCATGGCGGCCCGCACGCGATGTACAACGTGGGCTTCAACTTTGAATTTCAAAACCACGCGGCCAACGACTACGTAGTCCTTTACCTGAATCCGCGCGGCTCGACCGGCTACGGACAAATATTCGGCAACGCCATCAACAACAATTATCCCGGCGAAGACTATGACGATCTCATGCGGGGCGTCGATGAAGTTGTGAAAAAGGGTTATATCGACCAGCGCAACATGTTCGTCACCGGAGGCTCGGGTGGCGGCGTCTTGTCATCGTGGATAGTTGGTCATACCGATCGTTTTGCCGCGGCGGTGGTGATGAAACCCGTAGTGAACTGGTATTCGTTCGTCGGCACGACCGATGGCGCTGACTGGTACTACAACTTTAAGAAGTTGCCGTGGGAGGATCCGTCAGAGCATCTGCGTCGCTCGCCCATCAGCTACGTCGGCAGTGTGAAAACTCCGACCATGCTGATTGACGGTGAACTCGATTTGCGCACGCCGATCGAAGAGACTGAGCAATATTATCGAGCACTGAAATTGCGGAAGATCGATACCGCGATGGTGCGGCTGGCGGATGAATATCACGGCTTCAATGGAGACTTCAGCCTGCGCCATCCATCGAATCGAATTGCGCAGATCCTTTTCCTGCGCGGCTGGTTCGAGAAGCACAAGCGGAAATAGGTTCCGAAAACCCGACAGGTGGTTCCCCTGTTGCCGGAGCCGCGGAGTCCTCGCGCTCGCATAGAATGCAAGCGCGAAACAATTATTGTGCGCTAACGAGCCCGTTTGCCCAAAAGCTTCCACCCCGACGGCAACACCGCCGCCGCCAACAAGATCTTGATGATATCGCCGGGGATAAACTTGGCAATGGTGTCAGTAAACGCGATTAGCGGTGAGGTGTGCATGACAATTGAAAACCAGGCAAGACCGGCGATAAGAATCAGCCCAGAACCGATGGCCATCGCCGCCACCGCCGTAAAGAAGTTACGATCCCAACCATGTTCAGCAAAGGCGCCGGTGATGAAAGCGGCCGCCGGAAACGCTACCAAGTAACCGCCGGTGGGTCCGAGCAAATGTAGAACTCCGGTGGTGCCGCCCGCGAAAAACGGCAAGCCGCTGGCGCCTTCGATCAGGTACACGATCATGGTAATCGCGCCGAGGCGCGAGCCTAAAAGGGCGCCGGTTAACAACACGGCAAAAGTCGACCCGGTGATCGGAACCAACCCGGCCGGAATGACGACCTGGGCTGCCAGGGCGGTCAGCAAACTGAAACTCAACACCAGACCGACTTGACGGACAAAATCGAGCGGCGCTAATGCGACGCTCAGTAAAGTCTCATCTCTTCCGATTGCAGTATTCACAGTTTATTCCTCATTCGAACGGTCAAAACTGACATCTTAATGGTGGACTTCGAAATCCGCAATCCAAACTTTTCACTGACGATTGGCGGAGGCGTGTAGGAATCGAACCTACCTGAGCCTGCTCTCGCAGTCTCACTAACGGTTTTGAAGACCGCGCCATTCACCAGAACAGATGCGCCTCCACGCGCGCGGGCAAAAAGGCGTCCAGTCAAAGCGAGACCGTACGCGGCCAGATGTTTCGGTGTCAAGCAACGAGGGTTCCATCTCATCCGATAAATCTCTTCGATCCTTGAAATCCTGGCCGCAATTCGGTATTCTGACGGACTCGAACGAACGTTCGAACGGAGTCAGGCCGCCATCGCGAGCGGCTGATCTTTCGCAACCGATTCATGATCGAATTTCAAACATCGCCGGATCAGTACAAACATTGGGCCCTTTCAATCAATGGCGGTGTCGCCAGGCTGTCCATGGACGTGCAGGAAGACCAAACACTCGCCGAAGGTTATAAGCTGAAACTCAATTCCTATGACCTCGGCGTGGACATCGAACTGGCCGATGCCATCCAGCGTTTGCGCTTCGAACATCCGGAAGTGCGTCTGCGCCGGGGCAAATATTTACATGCTCGGCACTTCGTCGCACGCTTTCAAAGTCAACTTCTGCAAGTTCACCAACGAAACACGCTGCGCACTTGAAGACGACTCGCGACACTCGGGCCGGCGTTACATCGCCGCCTTGAATGGAACCGCATCAGGCGGGGGATACGAACTGGCCATTGCCTGCGATGAAATTTACCTGGTTGACGATGGCAACTCTGCCGTTTCCCTTCCCGAGGTTCCTTTGCTGGGCGTGCTCCCTGGAACCGGTGGCTTAACCCGTCTGGTCGACAAAAGAAAAGTGCGCCGCGATCGCGCAG
>WNGQ01019181.1_pt1 | contig 12926 bp, 9 predicted proteins | sample 5407661 | NCBI WGS metagenome assembly WNGQ01 (sample SAMN13153382, study PRJNA577476) | soil metagenome | isolation source: 60 cm soil or saprolite under Garry oak tree replicate 2 | place: USA:California | collected 2016-06-15
GAAGGCTGGTGCTTCGGGATTCTTCCGGACATGAATACGGAAAACCCGCTCGTCGAGGAATATCTTTTGCAGAACAGCTTATGGTGGGCGGAGATTTCTGGACTGGATGGCTACCGGGTGGACACGTTTCCGTACGTTGGGCGGAAGTTCTGGGCACATTGGCATGCGGGACAGCGGCGGATTTATCCGAATCTGACGACGATCGGAGAAGTGTTTCACCCGGATCCGAGCGTGACCTCGTTTTTTGAGGGCGGCGTGCGCCGGTACGATGGTATCGATAGCGGGCTTTCCACAGTCTTCGACTTCCCCACGTTTTTCACTTTGCGGGACGTGTTGCTGCACAACGCGCCCGTGGGGCGAATCGCAGACGTGTTGAGGCATGACGCGCTGTATCCGCGGCCAGAGTTGCTGGTACCGTTCTTCGCGAATCACGATGTGCCGCGTTTTGCGAGCGCAGAGGGCAGCTCGCTTGCGAAACTGAAGCTGGCGTTCGGGCTGACACTGACCTTGCGCGGCATTCCGGAGCTTTACTACGGCGATGAGATTGGGATGCTGGGAGGCGGCGATCCGGACAACCGGCGCGACTTCCCCGGTGGATGGATTGGCGATACGAACGACGCATTCACAGAAGCGGGGCGAACCCGCGAACAGCAGGAGATTTTCTCGTACGTCGGCAGCTCTGGCATCTGGCTTCCGATGAAACAGCCTACGTTTTTCTGCGAGAGTCGGAGGAAGAGCGCGTGGTGGTCGCGTTCAACAATGCGGACAAGAACAGGGCCTTGCAGGTGCCGCTGAAAGGGACACCCGTGCAAAGCGCCGCTGCATTGTCGCTGCTATTCGGCGGAGCAAAGGCGGAACTGGCTGGGAGCGAGTTGCGCCTTTCCATGCCCGCGCAGTCGCTGTCCATTTTCTTGGTGAATTAACGCAACGTTCCGTCGATTGGTTGGGTATAGCTGTAGATGAGCTGAGATCCTTCGCTTAGCTCAGGATGACAGAAAAAATCAATACTGAACGCGGACGCTCCAGTTTTTTAAGGCATCGGGCACGGTGAGCGTGACAGTGTGTGATTGACCGTCGAAGTGCCAGTCCTGGACCACACGATCGCCAACGCGAACTTCCTTGGGAGCGTTTGTGGCGCCATAGACAGTCAATGCCGTACTGTTCCACCAGGGCTTGTACGCATTCTTTTCGATGCTGCTGGTAACCGAAACGGCGGAGGCGGAGGTGGCGCAGGAATAGTTGATGCGGAGGATTTCGCCTTTCTGGTAAGCGAATGTGTGGCCGTCGTCCTCGTAGAGCGAGCCGCGACAATCTTCTCCGGGATAAACATGCAATTGAAGAGGTCCGTCGGGAGTTTCACGAGTGTTCTGAACAACGGGTTGCATGGGCAAGATTGCTCCGGCGCGAACGTAAAGAGGCATCTCCTCAAGGCGTGGGCGCAATTGGATTTTTTCGTCGTGCGCGTGACGAACGTCAGTCCAAAAGTCGTACCAATCGCCGGGAGGAAAAGAGATATCTTCGGCGTCCACCATTTCCGTGGTCACGGGAGCGACAAACAAATCGCGGCCGAATAGAAAATCGCGATCGTCGCCGTAGAATTCTGAAGCTTGCGGATATTCCAGGAAAAGAGGCCGCATCAAGGGAATGCCCGTCCGCGTTGTTTCTTCTATGGCCGTGTAGACGTATGGCAGCAGCCGATAGCGCAGCTCAATGTATTTCCTGCGAATGGCTTCGTGCTCCGGACCGTGAACCCAAGGCTCCTGATCGGCTGTTCCCTTCGCGGTGTGATCGCGATAGATGGGGTTGAGCGCGCCCACTTCAAACCAGCGGGTCAACAAATCCGGCGTGGGCGAACCGGCAAAGCCGCCGATGTCGTCTCCCACCAGAGGCATCCCCGAAATGCCCATGCTCATGAGCATGGGTGTGCTCATTTTTAGATGATTCCAAGTGCTGCTGTTGTCGCCCGTCCAGGTGGCGGCATAGCGCTGCGCGCCAGAGTAGGCCGCGCGCGTGAGCACGAAGGGGCGTTCTCCGGCTTGCAGCTTCAGCAAGCCTTCGTAGGTCGCGCGGGCGTTTTCCATTCCGAAGATATTGTGAGCGGCGCGGTGGTCGATGGTGGTGCCGTCATCCAGGCGGTGAACGGTGTCGAGGGGCATGGTCTTGTCTGCACGAAGAAACACGGACGGTTCATTCATATCGTTCCAGAAACCGGCGGTGCCCATTGCGACAAAATCCTTATAGAGACCGCCCCACCAGTCGCGCACGCGCGTCAGCGTGAAATCGGGGAACACGCTATCGCCGGGCCAAACAGGGCCAACGTAAATCGAGCCGCCTGGATTCTTGACGAACGCATCATTCTTGATGCCCGAATCATAAGGCACGTAGCCGTGGTTCGGATCTTTCTTGATGTGGAGGTCGGTGATGAGAATGGAATGAAAGCCCTGGGAGCGAAAATCGGAGATCATCTTTTCGAAAGTCGGAAAGTATTCGCGGTTGATGGTAAAGGGCGCGTAGCCCTGCTGATAGTCAATGTCGAAATAGATGACGTCGGCGGGGATTTTTTTGTCACGAAAGGTTTTGACAATTTCGCGGGCGCGGGACTCGGGATAATAGCTATAGCGGCATTGCTGGTAGCCGAGGGACCAGAGCGGGGGCAGAGGGGAACGCCCAGTCATAGCCGTGTATTGCTCGACGATTGTTTTCGGTTCGGGACCGGCAATAAAGTAGTAGTTCAATTCACCGCCTTCAGCGCCAAACGAAAAAAAATCGCGGGATTCTTTGCCAAAGTCGAAATCGCTTCGATAAGTATTGTCGAAGAAAACCCCATAAGCCACGCCCTTGCGCAAGCCAATAAAGAACGGGATGGTTTTGTAGAGCGGGTCGGAAGATTCCTGCCAGCCAAATTCGTCCGTGTTCCAGTTGGTGAAGGCCCGGTTGCGCCGGTTCATTGGCCCCGCTTTGTCGCCCAGGCCGTAGTAGTTCTCATCGGGCGGCATTTTTTTCCAAACATGCACGCACGGACCATCCCAGGCCATTGGCAGGCTGGGCTCGTCGGCGAGCAAAACGTTTCCCGAAGCGTCGGAAAACGTGATGAGCAAAGGCGATTTCGCGATGGACACATGGACGGAGCCCGCTATCATCTTTACTTCATTCTTGTCGTCGTGGATTTGAACGGGGCCGCTAATGTAATTCAAAGGCGTCTCAGCCAAGGCCCAAGAGAAATCTTTAGGAAAACGTCCGCGCGGAGCGACTCGCACACGGATGACGCCGTTGTAAAACTGTGTAACGCGAACTTTGGCCTGACCGGCTGTCAACTCCACACCGTTTTGCAAACCCTCTTTGAAGGCTTCGACGCGTTCTACTCGGCCGATGTGCTGCCAGCCCTGAGCAAGGCCAGGAGCGCTCCCCAAGACACAAAGCAGCAGCCCCATTCCCATGCGTTGAAACAGCGGTCTCATATGCGTTCTCCCGATCTTTGGAAGGGGTAAAAGGATTTGGATGCGATTGAATTGTACCCGAAGGAATCGGACCGCACACCTGGGTCAAGCCGCAAGCCAATGTTCGAAGAATGCGGATGCCTTTGCTCCTTCGATCCGCCGTCTGACGGCATCCATCACGCGGCAGCGGGCGGAACTCTCACGTCCGTAAAAGCCGAGCCAATAAGGCAGATGCAGTTCGCAGGGAACAAAACAAATTTCGAGATGGGCAGCGCGAAGTTTGAAGAACCCTTGCTGGAAAATAATGCGCAAGGCCTTGTCGCGCAAAAGATCGGCGGCTTGCTCCTCGGTTAAAGCGGCCTTCAGGCGATTGCGATCGCGGAAGGATTGGAATTCGCCTTCCTTCGGAACTCGAGGGAATTCGAACAAGTCGAGAGAGCCGTCGACAGCGTCCATGGCGAAGAGACGAGCCCGCGCGTTTCCGCATTTCACTCGAAACAGAAAATACGGCACATAGACGTCCGCAATGCGCCGCAAGGGACCACTGCGGATTCGCCAATAGAGACCCGAGAACCCTGCCGCGGAAAAGATTCGCAACGCCTCTTCCTGAGTGACGTTCGGTTTTAAGACCCGGATACAGTCTGTGCTCATCAGAGGCCTCACCGCATCTCCTTAGCGGAAATAAATCCACAATCCGATGACGGTCGCGAGCAGCACCAGGCTGAAGGCGATATTGATAGCATGCTCTGCAGGCGTTTCCTTGGCGGGCTTGCGCATAGGCGGGCCACCGACAGCAACGGTTTCGATCTTATCGTCCACAGTCGCAAACGTCAGACCAGCAAGCCGTTTGCGGTCAGGAGCCGGGGTCATCAGGCTGACGCCGACCAGAACAATGGAGCAAATCACAAACATAAAAATGGCGTAATGGAGGAAGTTCATGTCGATGAGCCAGCGAACGGCCGAGGACGTGAAATGACTGACGCCCGCGCGATCTATGAGCTCGAGAATGAACCGCGTCGCCCCAAGCACAAATCCCGTAAGGAGTGAACTTATGGCGCCTGCGCCGTTGAGGCGCGGCCAGAGAATCCCGAGGACGAAACAAGCGGCGATCGGCGGGCTGATGTACGCCTGGACGCTTTGCAAGTAAATGTAGAGCTGGCTGCTGATGTAGTGAATGAAAGGAACCCATAAGAGGCCGAGCAAAACCATTATGCCGGTGGCGACACGTCCAAAATTGACTAGCTGCCTTTCCGACGCTTGGGGACGTATCTTCTTATAAAAGTCCAAGGTAGCGAGAGTCGAAGCAGAGTTGAAGACGGAACTCATCGCCCCCATCACGGCCGCAAGGAGCGCAGCCATTACCAAGCCGACCAGACCGACAGGCAGGAGATTTAGCACCAGCGTTGGATACGCAAAGTCCGGTTTCTTTACCTGCTCAGGAAACAGCGCGAAAGCAATGATTCCGGGAAGGACCAGCATGAACACTGGCAGGATTTTCAGAAAACCGGCAAAAATCGTTCCTGCTTTGGCATGGCCCTCATCGCGAGCGGAAAGCACACGTTGCACGATCACCTGGTCGGTGCACCAATACCAAATCCCAAGGATAGGGGCACCAAAGAAAATTCCGGTCCAAGGGAAGTTGGGGTCCGAAACTGGCTTGATCATGTGGAAATAATCCGGCGGTACCATCGTGCGAAGATGAGCAAGGCCGCCAACGCGCATCAGGCCGATCACGGTCAGCGCGACGGCTCCGGTAATGAGAATGAGCGTCTGTACCGTGTCCGTGTAGATGACTGCAGCCAGGCCGCCTGCGATAGTGTACACGCCAGTCGCAATTACCAGGACGACGGCGGTCTTCCACAACGACCAGCCCGCAACGCGCTCCAGAACCACGCTGGCTGCGTAAAGCTGCACGGAAATCTTGGTGAAGATGTAAGCGATGATCGAGATGCCTGCCAGATAGACGGCGGACTGGCGGTTGAAACGACGCTCGAGGAACTCCGGCATGGTAAAGACGTTGCTACGGAGGTAAAACGGCACGAACACCCAGCCCAGGATCAGCAGAATGAGGCAAGCCAGCCACTCAAAATGTCCGACCGCGAGACCCGAGGATGCGCCGGATCCAGACAAACCGATAAAGTGCTCGGTGGAAATGTTGGAAACGAACAGCGATGCGCCGATGAAGAACCATCCTATGTCGCGGCCAGCAAGAAAGTACTCTTCCGAGGTTCGTTCGCGGCGCGCAAAATACAAGCCGATGCCGAAGACCAGGGCGAAATAGAATCCGATGATGACAATGTCCGGGGTTGCCAGGGCCCGGTGACTCGTCTCAACCAGCGATGCGTAGAGCATCCACTCCTCCTTTTCGGTCCCAGCGGAGCGACCATCCTCTAGAGGCGGCAAAAATTGCGATGGCGAAGTCTATAACAGAGGAATCAAAGCCTCAATGGTGTTTCAGCGGGAGCGTAGAGTTCAGGAGTATCGTCTGTCGCAAGGCTGTGAAGGAAAGAATTGTAAGAGGATGGCTTATCGTACAAAAGCTGTTTCCGGGATTCTATGTTCGGGCCCGCTGCTCAAAGCTTCGGCCCGCTCCTTTGCTTTTGCCAGTTGTTCCGGGCTCAACAGTTTTGCCAATTGATCTGAATACTTCTGGCCGCGCTGATCGCCTGCGAGAGATGCGGCGAGAATCCAGGCGTAGGCAGATTCGGCGTCTTTCGGCACGCCGCGCCCGGTCATGTACAAGAAACCCAACTTGATGCGGGCGCCTGTGTGCCCTTGAGCGGCCGCCTTTTGAAACCAGGCAAACGCCTGGGCATCATCCTGCTGAACCCCTTCTCCTCGCAAATAAAGGTCCGCGAGATCATTCTCTCCAAGCGAATCGCCGCGCTCGGCCGCCTTGCGATACCATTCGGCGGCCGTTGAGTGATCCTTCGCCGTTCCGAGGCCACCATCGGCCATGAACCCCAGATTGACCATTGCGCCGGTCTCACCGTGTTCCGCAGCGAAGCGAAAGTTCCGCAGGGCTTCGGCATAATCCTGCCTCACCCCCCAGCCCTTGAGGTACAGGATGCCGAGATTCGTGTGCGCTCTGGGATCACCCCTCTCCGCGGCAACCTGCAACCAATAGAGAGCAGCGCCATAATTCTGGGGGGTTCCCCAGCCGTTGATGTAAAGCACGGCGAGGTTCACTTGTGCAGGGGTGTAACCCTGCTCCGCAGCCGTTTCGAACCACCTCGTTGATCACAAGATGGGGTCGAATGTCCCGACGGCGCATTGGCTGACGGGAGACATTTCTCGATGGGGTTGGTGGCGGTGGTGAACTGCTGTGCCAGAGTTGGATAGCCGGGCAGGACAGAGGAAAGCAGGGAGACGAAGATGAATCGCCTCAAATGATGGGTGGGAATACAGTTGCCAGCCATGATCTTCCTCGCAAGGCCGAATCTTGTTCTGAGAATTCGGCCTTTCAAGGCAAAACGTGCCGCGTCCGGCCCTCTACCTCAATGCAGAGTTGGTCGATTCCAAGTCCAATTTGGGTCATTGCGTAAACGGCTTAATCGAAAGAAGTTATGAAGTTTTAAGGAACTAAACCGGGGCCGAGACCGTCTTATGGAATGTTAGAATCGATTTCGATGCCTCGCTTCATCGAAACCGTCAGCAATTGACGGGACAATCTGACGTGACGATTCGTCTATTTAAACGGATGGAATTGGGCGGCCCAAGATGGACCTACACAACGAACGGATCAAGTTTGGCCCTTTTGAGGCGGATCTCAAGACGCGGGAACTCTGGAAGGGCGGCATGAAGCTGAAACTGGGCGGCCAGCCGTTTGAGATCCTGACCATGCTCGTGGAGCGGCCGGGGCAATTGGTAACCCGAGACGAACTGAAAAAACGGATCTGGTCGGAAGACACCTTCGTAGACTTCAGCCATGGCCTGAACGCCGCCGTGAATAAGCTCCGCGAAACACTAAGTGATTCCGTGGAAGAGCCGAAGTACATTGAGACCCTACCTCGGAGAGGTTATCGCTTTGTAGGCAAAATCGAAGAGCCGGAAGCGGCGCTTCCGCCCATCGCCCCTGCCATGCCTGCAATGAAGAAGAGCGCGGACTGGAGAGGCCACAGTGCGGACGACGATTGGCAGGCAAGAGTTCCCGTGAAGCGGCAGACGCTTGTCTATATTTATTCAGGTGCGTTTCTTACGCTGATTCTGCTTGCGACAGTGGCTATTACCAGAGTTTGGGTTGACTGGCGAAGTCCTGATGCGCCGGCAGCCGCCGAGCGTGAACTCAAATTGAAGCGTGCCGCTGAAAAATCGCACTCGACAGCGCCCGGAATCTGGCATTTGGATGTTGCTCACGCTGAGGATCCTGGTAGCCGCACCCTAGTTACGTCCAGTCCAGAGGCAATCGCGGGACCGCAGCCTTCGCCTGATGGCAAGAAGCTGGCTTTCATGTCTGGACGAAACGAAAACATGGATATCTGGGTCAGCAATGTGGATGGCTCGTCTGCGCAAAAGATCACAAGTCTTGGAAGGTGTGGCACGCCACGATGGTCCCCGGACAGCCGCTGGATTGCCTTCGATTCGGATGGGAGGTACGGCGGGTCCAGCATCTACGTGATTTCGGCTGATGGTGGCGCCGTACGCGCCATTGTCGATGATCACTGGAACAATATGGTTCCAAGTTGGTCGCGAGATGGTGAATGGATTTATTTTGCCTCCAATCGCGAAGATCACAGTCAGGAAACTCAAGTGTGGAAAGTTTCCAAGGACGGCGCGCGCGTGGTCCAACTCACCAGAAACGGGGGGTTTTCTGCCTACGAATCTGTGGATAGGCGAACGCTTTACTATGCAAAGACGCGTTATCCAAGTCCCGAAATTTGGGAAGTTCCCGCAGAGGGGGGAGCAGAAGCCCGGGTTTCTTCGCTGCTCCAGCCGAGCACGTGGGCTAACTGGACGTTGACGGAAGAGGGTATTTTATTTTTGAGCGAATATAGTGAGACCGCGTCCACACTGGAATACTTTGACTTTGCCACTCGCGGGGTCCGGCCACTCGGAAGGCTTGAAAACGCTTCTTTCTGGCTCTCCGCTTCCGCGGATGGCAAATCCGCTTGGTATTCCGAATTGACCAAGGAACAGGCACACCTCGTCTTCGTCACGCAAGGACGGTCCGCGAACCGTTGAAGGCATTGAACACCAGCGGTTCCGTATTTGAATGTTAGTTTGGCGGCCCGCTCTGGCCTTTCTCATGTTTGGATAACCACCGGAAGGGGCCGGATTCAAGAATTAACGTCTGACTTGCAAAGGCTCCTAGGATCAGGCGATTGTTGCTCGCCAAGCCCTCAAAACTTCGGCAACCGTCCATGCTTGCGCGATGCACCCACGCGGCGTAAAGGGAGCGTCCCCGTCGTAGATTTCGCTGAGCGTCCCCAGGCCATGGGAGTAAATCTGCATTCCTAGCGGTTCGAGAAAGCTCTGCGCTGCTTGGCGGTCACTGTAAACCCGCAGGTGAGCAAGCACAAAGGGCCCCAGCAGCCAGCCCCAAACGGTTCCCTGGTGGTAAGCGCCGTCTCGCTCGCGAGGGCCCCCGCCGTAATGTCCCTGATAGCCGGGTTCTCCGGGGGCGAGGCTGCGAAGGCCGTTGCCAACTTGAGGGTCCTCGATCACGTCATAGCAGCAACCGGCTGCGGAGTTCCAGAATTTTGAAAAGCTTTTCTGGGCCATCGCGGCCATTCTCTGGAAAGGCTCTGCGGATTTTCCAGCGACAGGCGCCAGCTTAGCCATAGTTCTCAATGCGCTGTACCAAAGCGCGTTGACCTCCACAGGTTTGCCGATTCGCGGTGTTACGACCCAGTCCCCGACTTTCGCGTCCATCCAGGTGACTTGAACACCATTCTCTCCCGCAAAAAGGAGACCGTCTGCATCGTCCACATGGATGTTGTATCGAGTGCCTTTGCGATAGGCATTGACGATTTGAGCCAAGACCGGATGCAGCTTCGAAATAGTCTCTGTGTCCTTGGTTGTTTCGAAGTATTGGCGGACGGCCTCGAAATACCACAGGGCTGCATCCACAGTGTTGTAAGCCGGCTGCCCGCCCGCGTCAGGGAAATTGTTGGGCAACATTCCGCTGTCTACGTACCGGGAAAATGCAAACAGGATTTTCTTGGCAATCTCGGGGCGGCCGGTTGTCAACGTGAGTCCGGGAAGCGCAATCATGGTGTCGCGGCCCCAGTCGCCAAACCAGTGATAGCCCGCAATGATGGATCTTCCGTCGGATTCTTCAGGCAAACTTCTCTTTACCACAAACTTATCGGCAGCAAGGATGAGTTGCCGGACCCAAGCCGGGGCAACGGATGCGCCTTGAGAATCACTTCCCTGCCATTGTGAGCAGAGACTCCGTTCTCGTTCGACGAGCTTGGCAAGTCCTCGCGGGCCGTCCAGTTCCGCGCCAGCGTTGGTCGTAAACACAAAGGTAGCGCTCTCGCCCACAGCGAGTTCCACGCTCCCAGTTGCAGCTAGCAGATGATCCTCATGATCATCGAGCCCGCGGTTTCTCTCCATCGGCAGGAACCAGTCCCGGTACCATTCATGTCTTGGTTCAAATTGAGCTTCTGAGCTAAGGAGATAGAAAGGAATGGCCCCATCATACGCAGTAACTTGCACTCCTTGCTTGACGGCCTCAATCCTCATCTGCCAGCTTCCGGCGTGGGTGCTGGAATGAAAGTCGCGATAGTTGACAAGCGCTTTTGTCGCAAGACGAGCAGGTCCGCTTCCTCTGAGCAACGAATATTGAACGTAAGTGGTGTTCTCCCCCTGTTGCATCCAAATGCGCTTTTCGAGCAGTCCGTCGGCAAGCGCAAACCGCCAGACCGGAGTCGTGCCTTCCAAACGAAAACTCTCGGTGTTCACATAGCCTTTAGGTTCGACGGCGCCGCTCGCCCAGCGATTCGTCGAAAGAGCGTAGCTCATGCCGTCATAGCTGGCAGATTCTTCCAACTTTGCAACCAACTGAGTTCGTCCGACCGGCGGATGGAGGGTGGCGACCAGAATGCCATGATAACGGCGGGTCAAATTGCCGCTAACCGTTCCCGAGGCGTATCCTCCGATCCCATTGGTGACTAACCATTCCCGTTGCTCGGCAATTTCAAGAGAGCCGCAAATCTCGCGGCCGAATTCAATTTTTGCCTTGCGAGGAGTGGTCAATTCCTGCTCCGCCAGTGAACCCGCACTTCTCTGCGTTGTTGCCATCTTCGAGCCTCTCCATTCTAGGCTGGTATGACAACTCCGTTTCCATCTATTTGGGCAACCTCTGCGCCAGGCACCTTAATGGTCAGACGTTTAACTCTATTGCGAGACTTGAACTGTTCACGGGTACGAAATTATGCTTCACTCAGAGGCCAAGCAGTTCCAAAAATATGCCGAAGCAACCATTTCTTACAAACGGCCGTTTCGCGGCCGCACACCTCTTATTCTTCGTGCTAATTCTTCTTCTTCCATCCGCCTATGCGGAGCCCACTCTTCCTCATCTCTTTTCTGACCACATGGTTCTCCAGCGAGACATGGACATTTCTGTTTGGGGATGGGCCGATCCTGGGGAACACATCGCGGTCACCTCGGGGGCAAACACTCGAGAGACAATCACGGCGGCGGACGGCCGTTGGAGTGTTTCACTTCCGGCCATGCATGCCGGTGGACCGTTCACGCTCATTGTGCGCGGAAAGAAGGTTGTCGAAGTAAAAGACGTTCTGCTCGGCGAGGTCTGGATTGCTTCCGGGCAATCCAATATGACATACGCGCTGAACGGAGCGACGGGAGCTGCAGAAGAAATTGCCGCTGCCCGCTATCCCCAGATGCGATTCCTCACCGTGCCCAAGAAAATCGCTCTAGAACCGCAGGCTGATACGCTGCCCGCTGCCTGGGAGATTTGCACTCCAGACACCGCGAAGATTTTCTCGGCTGTGGCGTATTTTTTTGGCAGAGATTTAAGCAAGTCACTTGGTGTCCCGATTGGCATCATTCTGAGTTCCTGGCCCGGGACTGCAGCGGAAGAGTGGACAGACCCTGACTCTTTACAGCGTGAGCCGGTCTTGCGGCCGATTGTCCAAAGATGGGAGGCTGAGCCGGAGCGTGTAAAGACTTTTGCTTCGGTGCCAGCCGAGATTTCGCTGGAGTTCGATGACTTTGAGCTGCTTCCCGCCGCGGGAAGTGCGGGCACTCCCACATTGTTTAGCAATTTTGACGACGGCGGGTCTCGCACGGAGACGGGTGGCGTCTGGACCTACAACTGGCCGGATGCAGCCACTACAAGATTTGAACTTGCTTCGCCGGGAAGGGGAGGCGTAGGCTACGCCGCGCGCGTGTCGGGGAAATTAGATGGCGCGAGTTCCTCGGATTTGCAAGCGAGCTTCAAAAGCGACGGTTCTCCTGCAGACCTCAGTGCGTTTATGGGAGTTCGTTTCTGGGTTCGCGGCAGTGGCGCGTTTCAATTCCAGATGTTGCAGCCGACGATTTCTGATTGGGACAACTATTCAGCAGAAGTGTTTCGTGCAACCCCGGTGTGGCAGGAAGTCACGATATGGTTCAAGGACTTGAGACAGGCTGGTTGGGGTGTCGCCGAATCCTTCACGGCAAGCGTGCTTACTGGTTTTGTGCTCAACATTATGGCTCCTATTGAAAATGAGGAACGGCCGCCATCGGGCCTTTACCACGGCATGATCGCGCCCCTCGAGAAATATCGCATCCGCGGGGCAATCTGGTATCAAGGGGAAGGAAATACCTGGCGCGCGGAACAGTATCGAACTTTGCTGCCCTCCCTGATTCAAGGATGGCGCAAAGGATTTAGTGAACCGGACTTTCCTTTTCTGATTGTGCAATTACCGAATCTCGGGACGAGTCCGGAATTAGGCAATTCTATCTGGGCGGAACTGCGCGATGCCCAGTTGCATACTGCCAAGACGGTGCCGAACACAGGCCTCGCGGTAACGATCGATGTTGGCGATCCGAAGAATTTACATCCACCGCGCAAAGCCGAGATTGGCGAACGGCTGGCGCTCTGGGCGTTGGGCACGTCGTATGGCCGAAGGATTGTCTATTCCGGGCCAATCTATGACTCCATGAAAGTAAGCGGAAACGAAGTCCATATCCGGTTTCGTTATGCGGGCGACGGGCTCGAAGCGCGTGGGGATGTTCTAAAGGGATTTTCAATTGCGGGCGCGGACAAGAAGTTCCACTGGGCGGACGCCAGGATCGAAGGCGGCGAAGTCGTCGTCTCGAGCAAAGAAGTGAGCGCTCCCGCTGCTGTGCGCTATGCGTGGGCGAATAGCCCCGACTGCAATCTGTACAACAAAAATGGACTGCCTGCTTCTCCGTTCCGTACGGACGACTGGCCCGGCGCGAGCGCTGGCAAGCGATAACCCAGTTCGTTGCCCGCCCCGCAATCGCAAAGAAATGCGCTTCACCGCATACCTCACCCTTACATGACATTGTGATTTT
>WNGQ01005088.1_pt1 | contig 12925 bp, 12 predicted proteins | sample 5407661 | NCBI WGS metagenome assembly WNGQ01 (sample SAMN13153382, study PRJNA577476) | soil metagenome | isolation source: 60 cm soil or saprolite under Garry oak tree replicate 2 | place: USA:California | collected 2016-06-15
AGGGGCCACAGGATGTCCAATTTCGCCGTCGCGCAAAAGACCAATCGGGCGCGCGTCGCGGCAAAACGCCGTAGGCGGCCGAGGCTCGGTATCGTATAAATACCGCAGGATCGGCTTGGGATTGCTCCGCTGTCGACGCCAAAGCGACGACCGATCAATCGGATTGAAGGTCGCGAAAATGGAGACCGGAATGTCGAGCAAGATGCTGACGGGCTCGTTCGTCGCGCTGATCACGCCGTTCAACAAGGACGGCTCGGTAGACTTCGACGCGTTTCGGACCTTGTTGAAGTTCCAGGAAGATCGGGGCACGTCCGCGGTGCTGATCATGGGCTCGACCGGCGAGACGTCGATGCTCGCGCCGGAGGAAAAAAAGCAGATCATCGTCGAGACCGCGAAGATGAAGACGCCGCGCATGCCGATCTTCTTCGGCTGCACCGGCAACAACACCGAGGCGACCATCGCCAATGTCCGTTTCGCCGAGGCGAACGGCGCCGACGGCGCCATCCTGGCGGCGCCTGCCTATATCTGCGCGCCGGAAAGCGACATCGAGCGCTTCTTTCTCGACGTGGCGGACGCGAGCGATCTGCCGCTCGGCATCTACAACAACCCGCCGCGGGTGAAGAGCGACCTACATTGGGATCACCTCCTTCGCATCTTCAAGCACCCGAACTACGTGGTGCACAAGGAATCGACCGCCCGCGTCGGGCAAGTCGCGCAGGTATTGGCCGCCAAGCCCAAGGTCTCGGTCATGTGCTGCGACAGCCCCAATCTCGGGCTCGTGGTGCCCACCATGTCGCTCGGCGGCCACGGCACCGCCAACATGACCGGCAATATCGCGCCGGCCGAGCTCGCGACCATCTCGACGCCGTGGACGAGCTACGCCGAGGCGGAAGATTTCAAGACTAGCTATCTCAAACTCCTGCCGCTGCTGCACTTCACCTATTCGGCGATCAATCCGGTGGCGGTGAAATCGCTGATGAAGGCGCTCTCTCTGCCGGCCGGCAACCTGCGCAAGCCGCTGACCAACCTCGACGGTGAGGCGCTCAGCAAAGGCATTCGCATCGTGCAGGAGCTGGGGCTCGACAAGCAGTACGGCTACAAGATCGGTCCCATCTCCGCCGTCGCAGCATAATTGTGCGAGTCATTGCCGGGCATAGCGCGTCCTCAAGGGCGTTCACGCCCGTCTTCGACGGGCTTTGGACGCGCGTAAACGCGCTTATGCCCGGCAATCCATCTTCTTGTGCAAGAATCTTCCGAAGAAGATAGATTCCCAGGTCAAGCCCGGGGATGACGACGCAGGATGTAACAGTGGACCTTGGAATCCGCGGACGAAAGGCACTCCTGAGCGGCGCGAGCCGAGGCTTGGGACGGGCCTGCGCCTTCGCGCTCGCTCGGGAAGGGGTCGACGTGACCATCGTCGCGCGCAAGCGCGACGTGCTGGAAAAGACCGGCGCGGAGATCGCGGCGGCGACCGGCGTCAAGGTCACGACGGTTGCCGCCGACATCAACACCGGCGCGGGACGCTCCGCCGCGCTTGCCGCCTGTCCGCAGCCCGATATCCTTCTCAACAACGCCGATGGCCCGGCTCCAGGTGACTTCCGCGACTGGTCGCGGGACGATTGGATCGCCGCGCTCGACGCGATGATGCTCTCCCCGATCGAGATGATGCGGCTCACCGTGGACGGCATGATGACGCGCGGCTTCGGCCGCATCGTCAACATCGTCTCGCGCAGCGTGAAGATGGCGCAACTGGAGCTCGGCCTGTCGAATGGCGCACGTTCCGGGCTCGTGGGTTTCGCCGCCGGGCTTGCGCGACAGACCGCCGCCCGCAACGTCACCATCAACAATCTCCTGCCGGGAATCTTCGACAGCGGCGCGCAGCGCGCCCACGTCGGCGCAATGCTGGAGGCAACCGGCAAGACATTCGAGGAGCTGTGGCGCGCGCGCGCCGAGGCCAATCCCGCCCGGCGCTACGGTCGGCCGGACGAGCTCGGCGCCTATTGCGCATTTCTCTGCTCGCAACACGCCGGCTTCATCACCGGCCAAAATTTGCTGATCGACGGAGGGAGCTATCCCGGGACATACTGAGCCGCCGCACGAAAGGACCGTCCCATGAGATTCGCGACCATGTCCGCGCTTGCGATCGCGCTCGCCGCACCGCTCCCGGTCGCCGCGACGGCGCAGGATTATCCCTCCCGCACGGTCACCGTGGTGGTGCCGTTTCCGGCCGGCGGATCGGTCGACGGCGTTGCGCGCATCCTGGTGCAGAAGCTCAACGAGACGGTAGGGCAGCACTTCATCGTCGAGAATCGCGCAGGCGGCGCGTCCGGAATAGTCGGCGCCAACGCCGTCGCCAAGGCCGCGCCCGACGGCTACACGTTGCTGGTCTCGGCTTCAGTACATGTGATCAATCCGGTCCTCTACAAGAGCGTTCCCTACGACGTGGTGCGCGACTTCACGCCGGTGATGCTCTTGGCGGAGGGGCCGTTGATCGTCAGCACCACGCCGAGCGTACCGGCGAACAATCTGAAAGATTTCTTCGCACTCGTGCGCAAGGATCCGCAGAAATACACCTTCGGCGCCACCACTATCGGCTCCGCCAGCCATCTCGCCATCGAACTCCTCAAACACGACGCCGGCCTCGACACCCTAGTCGTCGCCTACAAAGGCACTGCGCCCGCGCTCACCGATCTCATGAGCGGACAGATTCAGCTGCTCGCCGATCCCATGCTCTCCTCGCTGCCGCTGGCACAAGGCGGCAAGATCAAGGCGCTCGGCCTCACCAGCCTCAAGCGCGCGGCCGCGGCGCCCGACATTCCGACCGTAGAAGAGTCCGGCGTGAAAGGCTTCGCATTCGTATCTTGGTACGGATTATGGGGACCGAAGAACCTGCCAGCCGATCTTTCCAACAAGCTGCAGGCGGACATCGCCAAAGTGTTGGCGCTGCCGGACGTAAAGCAGCGCTTAAACGCACTCGGATTCGACCCGATCGGATCCGGCAGTGAACAGTTCGCGATGTACATTCGCGACGAGATGGCGAAATACGAGAAAATCATCAAGGACGCCAAGATCAAGGTCGAGTGATGGCCGTGGCCTTTGGCGCATACTCATCCGCCGTCATTGCCGGGCTTGACCCGGCAATCCATCCTCTTCGATCGAAGCGCTTCTTTTCGATGGATGCCCGGGTCAAGCCCGGGCATGACGAGTGGAAGACACCGCCACTACGATAAGAGCATGGCCATGCGGGTGATGGTGCTCGGCGCGGGCGTCATTGGAACGAGTTCGGCCTATTATCTCGCCAAGTCCGGCCACGAGGTCGTGATGGTCGACCGCCGAAGCGGACCGGCCTTGGAGACGAGTTTCGCCAATGCCGGCGGCATCTGTCCAGGGTTTGCGGGTCCATGGGCGGCGCCGGGAATGCCGGCGAACATCATGCGCTGGCTGTTCACCCGCCACGCGCCGTTGGTTTTGCGGCCACGCTTCGATCCCCATCAGTGGCGCTGGCTCATTCGCTTCCTGCGCAACTGCGGCGCCGAACGCTTCGCACGCAACAAGGCGCGCATGCAGCGCATCGCGCACTACAGCAAGGCCTGCCTCAAGGAGCTATGCGAAGACACCGGCATCGCCTTCGATCACGGCACGGGCGGCGTGCTGCAACTCTTCCGCACCGAGGAGGAGCTTGCCGGCGCAGCAAAATCCACTCGCGTGCTGGTCGAATTCGGCGTTATGCATCGTATGCTCGATACCGAAGGCGTGTTGGCCGTGGAACCGGCGCTGCGCGCGGCAGCCGCCGACTTCGCGGGCGGCCTGCATCTGCCCGATGACGAGACAGGCGACTGCCACAAATTCACGGTCGCGCTCGCCGAGCTTCTGCGCGAACGCGGCGTGGTATTCAAGTTCAACACGAGCGTGAAGCGGCTGCGTCTCGAAGGGGCCCGCATCGCCGGCATCATCACCGATCAAGGTCCGCTCGACGCCGATTCCTATGTCGTCGCGCTGGGCAGCGCGGCAGCGCGCCTCTTGCGGCCGCTCGGAATAGATCTTCCAATCTATCCGGTGAAGGGATACTCCGTCACGATCGACATCGATACCAACGTGCCGGCGCCGCGATCCTCGGTGATGGATGAGCATTACAAAGTGATGATCACCCGGCTCGGCACGCGCCTGCGCGCCGCTGGCATAGCCGAGCTTTCGGGCTACGACGTTTCGATCCGTCCGTCGGGCCCGGCGACCGTGCTCCGCAGTCTGCGCGAGCTGTTCCCGCAGGCGGCGATCGCGCGCGAAGCCGGCGCGCTCAACGCCTGGGCGGGCTTGCGGCCGATGACGCCGGACGGACCGCCCTATCTCGGCGCGACCGGGATCGCCAACCTCTACGTCAATGTCGGCCAGGGATCGAACGGCTGGACGCAGGCCTGCGGCTGCGGGCGGGTGGTGGCCGACATCGTCTGCGGCCGCCGACCGGAGATCGATCTGGAAGGATTCAGCATCGATCGCTAGCGAGGCGCTGCGAGCTGCGCGCGCATGGATAACAGCGCGGTCGCCCGTCGCGAATGGCTCATTTCTTCGTCAAAATTCCTCGTAAAGTGTCCTCTCCCAGGGCGTGCTTGCGATCCCAAGTGATATCGGCGATCCGCCAACCCGCCTTGAGCTTGACCAAATCAAGGACGACGCTGTGCGGCTCGCCCAAATTTTTAAATGAGACGGTCGCGCTTGTTTTGTCGGGCGCGACCTCACGGAGCGCGATGTCGACGGTGTCGATCTCCCAATCCTGCGCATCGATGAAGGGATCAAAATCAAGCTTGCCGATCTCGCCGCGCGCGTCCCTGCGGTCCTTGATGATGAGCGCCGCGAGCTTGGGCTCGAAATAGCGCCTCACGGCCGCGTCGGTGTCGAGCAAAATTCCATTGGCGTTTTTGCCTTTATAGGCGGCGTAGATCGCTTCCACGAACGACTTGGCGGAAGGTTCGGCCGCCTGCACGCGAACCGCCGCGAGAACGATGCAAATGCAGAGTCCCATGAGGACATCGCGACGCGTGATCATGATGGGTCCTTGCGCTTCTGCGAGCGGTAAATGATGTTCACCTTGGACCGGACTAGCGTATTGTGCGGCCGGGCTCCAGCCCCATAGGCGCCCGCAACAACGAGAGGATGAGGGATGAGCCAGGAGATCCTTTACAGCGTCGAAGAAAACATCGCGACCATCACGCTCAACCGTCCCGAGCGCATGAACGCACTCACGCACGAGCTCGAAGCCGAGCTGCATCGGATCTTCGACCGGGCGGATGCCGACCGCGCCGTGCGCGTGATCATCCTCACCGGCGCGGGCCGCGCCTTCTGCGCCGGCTACGACCAGAGCCAAACCGACAAGTCCGGCTCGCGGCATTCCGATCCGAAGGGCAAGTCGCTCGCCGATTTTATCGAGTTCTGGCAGCGCATCGACGCCGGGCGCGTGGCGTTATGGACGCACATGTGGCGGCTGGGCAAGCCCGTCATTGCGGCGGTCAACGGCTGGGCCATGGGCGGAGGCTTTTGGTACCAACTCGCCGCCGACATCACCATTGCGTCGGATCAGGCGGTGTTCGCGCAGCCCGAGGTCCGGCACATCTCGAACACGACATTTCTCTTCGGCGCGCTGTGCGGTTGGAAGGCCGCCAACCGTTGGGGGCTCACCGGCGACCATTTCGATGCGCAGGAGGCGCTGCGCATGGGCATGGTGAACGAGGTGGTGCCGCACGATCAACTCATGGAGGCGGCGCGCGCGCTCGCGAAACGCATCTGCCTTGTGCCGGAGCCGTCCGTGCGGCTCAACAAGGCCGTTACCATGATGGGCATGCAAGCCGCCGGCGTTTATTCCGGCCTTCTGCTCGAAGGAGCCCTCGGCGCGCTCGCGCACTCGTCCCACAACGAGTTCCGCGAGAAGCTATTCGAGGCCCAGCGCCAGCACGGGCTCAAGGGTTATCTCGACATGCGCGACGGACCGTTTCAGCCCGAGCCCATGGGGCCGCGGTCGGCGAAGGGACGACAGAAGAAGGCGGCGCAATGATCTTCTCGCGCGGGTTGGCGGTTGCGTCACCCTCGGGCTTGACCCGCGGGTCCATCATCTGCGTAAGAAGTTTTGCGAAGAAGATGGATTGCCGGATTTAGATCCGGCAATGACGAACCGTGGATTCTCCAAGGCAAAGCGTGCAAGCCGCCAAATACATCGGCCGCTCCGTCAAGCGGCTTGAAGACCGCCCGCTGCTCACGGGTAGCGGCCGCTTCGTCGCCGATCTCGCCTTTCCCGACATGCTGGAGGCGGCGTTCGTGCGCAGCCCGCACGCCCACGCCGCGATCCGCGGCATCGACGCCGGCGCCGCGCGGCGATGCGAGGGCGTCCACGCGGTGCTCACGTTTTCGGATCTCGCGCCGCTGCTCGCGCAGGAGCGGCTGCCGCTGCAATTTCGCACGGCACGGCTTCCGGGCGATATCACCCCGCTCGTTCTTGCCAAGGACGAAGTCGCCTTTGTCGGCGAGGCCGTGGCGGTCGTGGTCGCGCAGACGCGCTACATCGCCGAGGACGCCGCCGCCCTCGTGGCGGTCGACTACGCGCCGCTGCCGGCGGTCTCGGACTGCCGACAAGCGCTCGCACCGGGAGCGCCGTGCGCCCATCGCGCACGCGCGAGCAATCTCCTGATCGAGTTCCAGCAGTGCTACGGCGACGTCGCGGACGCATTCGCGCGCGCGCCTCGGCGTGCCAGCGTCAATCTCAAGCAGCATCGCGGCGGAGCGCATTCGATCGAGGGGCGCGGCGCGGTCGCCGCCTGTGACGTCAACGAGGACCGGCTCACTCTGTGGTCGTCGACGCAGCTCGCCCACGAGGTGCGCGCCTTTTTGATGACGATGCTGCGCCTCGACGAAAATCAGCTGCGCGTCGTAGCGCCGGACGTCGGCGGCGGCTTCGGCGCCAAATTCGTGATGTATCCGGAAGAGGTGACGCTGGCGGCGGCGTGCCTGCTGCTGCGGCGGCCGATCAAGTGGATCGAGGACCGCCGCGAGCACTTTCTCGCCGCCATTCAGGAGCGCGACCAGTATTGGGACCTCGAGGTCGCCTTCGACAACGACGGCCGCCTGCTCGCCGTGCGCGGGGAGATGATCCACGACGAAGGCGCCTACACCCCGCAGGGCATCAACCTTCCCTACAATGCGTCGACGGCGCTGCCCGGACCCTACATGCTGCCGGCCTTTCAATTCGCCGTGCGCGTCGTCGAGACCAACAAAGTCGCCACCATGCCGGTGCGCGGCGCGGGCTATCCGGAGGGCGCCTTCGCGATGGAACGCCTGCTCGACCGCATCGCCGAGGAGCTTCACCTCGACCGCGCCGAGGTTCGCCGGCGCAATCTCGTGCCGCCGGAAAAGATGCCCTATGTGTTTGCGCTCAAGACCCGCGCCGGCTCGCCGATCACGCTCGACAGCGGCGACTTCCCGAGCTACCAGCGCGCCGCGCTCGACGCGATCGACTACGCCGGCTTTCCCGAGCGCCAGCGCCGAAGTCGAGCGAGCGGCCGCTATCTCGGCATCGGCGTCGGCAACGGCGCCAAGGGAACGGGCCGCGGCCCGTTCGAATCGGGCATCGTGCGCATCGGCCGCTCCGGCCGCGTCTCCGTCTACACCGGCGCGATGCCCATGGGGCAAGGGATCAAGACCGCGCTTGCCCAGATCTGCGCCGAGCAGTTCGGCATCGCGCCGGACAATGTCACCGTCGTGGCCGGCGACACCGCCGTCATTCCCTATGGCCAGGGCGGCTTCGCCAGCCGTCAGACCGTGACCGCGGGTTCCGCGGTGCATCTCGCCGCCATGAAGGTGCGCGAAAAAGCGCTCGAGGTTGCCGCCCACCTATTGGAGGTGGGCGTGGGCGACCTCGAGCTGCGCGACGGGCGGATCGAAATTGCCGGCGCGCCGGGCAGCGGGCTTTCCCTGCGCGAGGTCGCCGAAGCGGTCTCCGGCGTGCCCGGCTACGCCATGCCCGGCCAATTCGAGCCGGGGCTCGAAAGCATGCAGAGCTTCCTGCCGAGCGCGCTCACCTACGGGGGGGGATGCCACGCCGTCGAGGTCGAAGTGGACATCGAGACCTGCGGCGTGCGCATCCTGCGCTACGTCGTGGTCAACGACAGCGGCCGGATCATCAATCCGATGATCGCCGAAGGACAACTCGTCGGCGGCGCCGCGCACGGGATCGGCAACGCGCTCTACGAATGGATGGGTTACGACGATCAGGCGCAGCCCCTCACCACCACGTTCGCCGACTATCTCATCCCGAGCGCCACCGAGGTGCCGAAGATCGAGGTGACGTTCGCCGAATTCCCCTCGCCCCTCAATCCGCTCGGCGTCAAAGGCGTCGGCGAATCCGGCTGCGTGCCGGCTGCGGGCGCGATCGTCTCGGCGATCGAGAATGCGCTTGCGCCCTTCGGCGTGCGCATCGGCGAATATCCGGTGACTCCGGCGCGGCTGTTCGCGTTGCTCGCAGAAGCGCAAAAGAAGCAGCAGTGACGGACATGTCATAGCCTTTACGGGCCTCTGCTCGAACAACTCGTGATGCGTCCGCTTGTTATGGAGGGTGACGATGGCGCTGCAGATTCGACCGAACTGCGAGTATTGCGACAAAGATTTACCGCCAAACGCAACGGACGCCCGAATCTGTTCGTACGAGTGCACGTTCTGTGCGGACTGCGTCGAAACCAAGCTGCATAATGTCTGTCCCAACTGTGGCGGCGGCTTTACGCCGAGACCAATTCGGCCGGCGACGGAGTGGCGTGACGGCCTGTCAGTTGCGAAGCGGCCGCCCTCGCGCACCAGAGCGCGCCTGTCCTACAGCCACGAGGACATCGCGGCCCATACGCTGCGGATCAAGGGCATTCCGCCCGAACTTCGCTGACTGCATCTTGACCGACGCGCCGCCGCGCGGGATGAAATTGCGAACGCGGCTACTCGGGCATGCCCGCCTTGCGGAGCCCCTCCTTGAGCCGCTCGTGCTGCTGCCGGTAATTCGGGCTCGTGAGCGCGAGCGGAACCGGCGAAAGCTGGCGGAATGTCGACACTCTCGCCCCGGGGCGCCGTTCCATATAGGCCGCAAGCGCCACGCGCGCCGCCTCGGAGCGACCGAGGAACGCGTAGGCCATCGCGAGAAAAGCGTGCGGTGAAGGGTTCTTGGGATTGGCGTCGAGCGCGCTGATCAGCACGCGGACGGCTTCCTCATCACGCCCGAGAAGAATGAGAGCGTGGCCTCGACCGTCTAGCCAGGTCCACCGCCCCGGGTCGCGCGGGCCAATACGATCGGCCTTGGCGAACCACTCGAGCGCTTGTTCCGGCTTGCCGAGATACAAAGTCGACAAGCCGATTTCCTTGTAGGTCCACGGCTCGCCGGGATTTTCCATGATGACCGTTTCGGCCATGACGATGGCGTCGTCGAATCTGCCCTGCGCGCGGCGCAACGCGGCGTTCGCCTTCAAAGCCATAAGGTGACGGGGCTCGATCGCGAGCGCGCGATTGAGCAGCCGCTCCGCCCTGCCGAGCCGCTCGTCCGCCCCGGTTTCGTAGTAGCCGTTGAGAAATTCGAAGACGAGCGTGGTCGCGACCCCGGCGAGGCCGTCGACGCTGGTCGGCTCGACCTGGAGCGCCTGCTCGAAGAGGCCGCGCGCCTCTATCATCGTCGCCGGCGACGACGGCAGGTTGAGCACCGCCTTGCCGCGCATGATCAGGTCGATGAGCTCGGCGCTGTCAGGCCTTTCGCGCAAGCTTCGCCGCGCCTCCATGTGGACGACCTGCAAGCCGATCGCGCGCGACACGCGGGCGACGATCTCGTCTTGAACCTCCGGGATGCTCCTTAGTTCGGTGTCGAACCGTTCCGACCACAGCTGGCTTGCTTCTCTGGTCTCGACCAGCCGGGTGTTGACGCGTACGCGCTCTCCCTCGAGGGCGACGCTGCCCTCGAGCAGATAACGTGCCTCCAGCTCGCGGCCGATCTGCCGCGCGCCTGCGCCTCGGTCCCTGTAGGTGAACGCGGTGTCGCGGGAGACGATGGATATCCCGGGCAGTGCGTGCGCAAGATCGCTGATGAGACTATCGGTGATCCCGTCGGCCAAGTAGTCCCGCTTCGCATCGCCGCTGAGATCGACGAATGGAAGGACGACGATCGATGAGACCGGCGCTTTGACCCGGTCCGCCGAGGATGAGGCTTCGCTTGCCAGCGCAACACCCTCTTCCGTGTGCAATGCAGGGGATGGGAGGGGTGACGACAGCAGCCACCACGCAGCGGAGACGGACAATGAAGCAAGGACTATCGCCGCCACGGCGAACCGCAGGTTTCGTGCAGCCGGCTGCCCATGAGGCGCCGTCCCGTTCTCCACCGCTGCAGCACCAGCTCCGCGGGCATCATGCGATATTGGATGGCCCCCGGCGGCGTCCGATGGCTCGTCGGAAAGCGGCGACGGTTCGCCGGTTGGCACGACGTTCGCCGCGTTCTCGACCGCACCCGGAGACCCTCTCTCCACTACGACAGCGGTCGGCGCGGAAGTGTCGTCGTCAACGTCGCCGATGAAACGAAATCCGCGCTTGTGCAGCGTGCGTATGAAGCTCTGGTCGTTGCCGCTGTCGCCGAGCGCGCGCCGTGCCGCGCTGATTCGGGAGCTCAGCGTCGCCTCCGAGACGATGCGGCCCTGCCAAATCACGTCGATCAGCTCGTCCTTGCTGACGATCCTATCGCGGTTGCGAATGAGGTGAACGAGCAGATCGAATACCTGCGGCTCGATATGAACGATCGCCCCGGCGCGCCGCAACTCCTGCCGCGCGACGTTGATCTCGAAATCGGCGAAGCGGAAGTTCAAAGTGGTGGCCCCCCTCATTATTGCTAAGGCAGAGTCTTGGTCGCCGCCGAGCGACGACTTGTCAAATAGTCGACGGCTATGGGAACGGTTGCACTATACCGTTGCGCCCTCTTTCGCAACGATTTCGCACTTATGGCTTCCTAGCAGATTCTCCAACCGCTCGTGCCGTTCGGCGTGCGCATTAGCGAATATCCTGAAAAAGCGCCGGCGAAATCCCGACATTGCGTAGCCGTTCCGCCCGCACACGGAGTTTTGAAGGCGCTCGATATTCGTGTAACGATAAAGCGATGTGCAGTTGAACGCAGGGGCTGCCACCTATCTAGACCAGGAGGATACGCCGCTCAAGGAGGCAACCGGATCGCGAGAGATCAGGAGTCCTCGTCATGAGCGAATCGGCCGCCGTTTCGACGCCCATTCTCCGGCCCGTCGTACAATTTGCCCCCTCGGATATCGCGCGCCGTCAGATCGCGACCTGGAACGGGATCCAGACCGATGCCGTCGAAGTCGTCCGGCGTGAGCCCTTCCAAGCCGGCTTCAGGCGCCGTGCCATCTGCTGATCATGTGCGAGCGCGCCGAGCGTGACGACGGCGAGACGCTGGTGGAGGGGCTGCCGCGCTCCACGCTCCAGGAGTTCAGCCGGACACTGAGTTTCGTTCCCGCCGGTCACTGGTTCTCCAGCTGGCACAAGCCGCGCAAGCTGACACGCGTCACCTATTTCTACATCGATCCGCGCGGACCGCTGATCGACCCTGAGCTGCGATTCGCCGAAAGCAAGTTCATGCCGCGGCTCTTCTTCTTCGACCACGACTTATGGGAGACCGCGCTCAAGCTCAAAGCGCAAGCGGTCAATCCAGGCGCCGGGCAAAAGCAATATGTGGAGGCGCTGAGCGTCGTGCTCATGCACGAGCTGCTGCGTGTCAACAACGGTGCTGGCCTCGCCAGGCGGCCCATTCGCGGCGGCCTGGCCGGCTGGCAAGAGAAGAAAGTGGCGCAATACATCGAGGAGCACCTCGCGGAGAACATCTCGCTCGCGACATTGGCCGACGTCGCAAGACTGAGCCCGTATCATTTCGTGCGGGCGTTCAAGCAATCATTCGGTCTGCCGCCGCACCGCTATTTGAGCAGCATGCGCATCCAACAGGCCAAGTCCTTGCTGGCGAATCCCGCGATGTCGGTGACGCAGATTGGGCTCAATTTGGGTTTTAGCGAAACGAGCTCGTTTACGACGACGTTTCGCAAGCATACCGGCCTCACGCCGACTGCGTATCGGCGCGGCCTGGAATGAGATCGGAATTCGCAATCAGGAGATCGCAACCATGCACCTTCCGTTTGCTCCCATGCTCGTCGGGTCCCTGATGCTCATCTGGGCCCCACCCGACGTGCCGAACGAGCGAACGGAGTGCGTGCAGCCGTCGATCTACTTGCCAGCTACCTGTTGCCGAGCTATCTCGAATGGCTCACCTGTCCCGAGCCGGAAATGTCCGTGGAAGAGCCGGACTCTTCCATAAGGCTGCCGCTGCCGCAGGCAGCAACAACGAATAGCTCCAACTCGCAGCCCGCAGGCGAATTCTAGAACCGCTCGCGTTCGAGCTGGCGCCAGCGCGACATGCGGCGTTCCAGCCACATCACGAGCTCGGTCAGCACCACGCCCACCAGCGCGATGACGATGATCGGCACGAACAGCTTTGCGGTCGCGAACACGTTGGCATATTCGACGATCATGCCGCCGAGCCCGCTGATGGCGGTAAAGAACTCGGCAACGATGATGCCGATGATCGCCAAGCCGACCGCCAGCCGGATACCCGCCATGATGAAGGGGATCGCCGCCGGCAGAACGATCTTCCAAAAAATCTGCCATTCGGTGGCGCCATAGGCGCGGCCGATCTCGAGCATCGCGCCGCGCACGTCGCGGATGCCAGAATAGGTGTTCACGGTGATGGGGAAGACCGCGACCGAGACCAGGATCGTGACCTTGCCGGCGAATTCCAAGCCGGCCCACAGGATGATCAGCGGGATGAGGGCGATGCGCGGGATGGCATAGAGCGCGTTGATGAAGGGGTCGAGCA
>WNGQ01009032.1_pt1 | contig 12923 bp, 13 predicted proteins | sample 5407661 | NCBI WGS metagenome assembly WNGQ01 (sample SAMN13153382, study PRJNA577476) | soil metagenome | isolation source: 60 cm soil or saprolite under Garry oak tree replicate 2 | place: USA:California | collected 2016-06-15
CGCGCCGCGAGTTGAGATCGGCGATGACCGAACGGGCGCAGTCCTCCGGCGTCACCACCTCGACCTTCATGATCGGCTCGAGCAGGACCGACTTGCCCTTCTGCAGCGCCTCGCGGAAGGCCGCGCGCGAGGCGATTTCAAACGCCAGCGCCGAGGAGTCGACGTCGTGATACTTGCCGTCGACCAATTGCACCTTCACATCCACCACCGGGAAGCCCGCGACCACACCGCAGCTCAAGACACTCCGCAAGCCATTTTCGACGCCGGGGATATATCGCCGCGGCACCGCGCCGCCGACGATCTTGGACTCGAACGCGTAGCCCTTGCCGGGCTCGTTCGGCTCGACCACGATCGACACTTCGGCAAACTGGCCGGTGCCGCCGGTCTGCTTCTTGTGCGTATGCTTCACTTCGGCGCGCCTCGTGACGCGTTCGCGGAACGCCACCTGCGGCGCGCCGACATTGATGTCGATCCTGTAGATGCGCTTCAGGATATCGATCTTCGCGTCGAGATGCTGTTCGCCCATCCCTTTGATGATGGTCTGGCGGGACTCCTGATCGATCGATACCCCGAACGACGGATCTTCCGCGGCGAGCTTGGCGAGCGCGATGCCGAGCTTGTCCTGGTCGGCCTTCCACTTCGGCTCGATCGCAACTTCGACGAGCCAGGGCGGCAGGCGCCCGTCAAATGAATCCACGACATCACCCATGCGGTCTTCAAACCAAGGCGCTGGCCAACGAGCGCCCAATTTCAGGATGATATTAGAACCGTGTCGCGCGCAACTGCGACCATCCGAAACGCGCGCCGTGGCCGATCTGTCCAATCCGGCGCAACTCCGCTATGATCGCGGCTGGCCGACGCGGAACGTGCGCAAGGCGCGCGCGATCCTCAGGGCATTCGGAGGAAGCATGCGCTACGGGCTGCTCGGCGGCCGCGGCAGCGACGACGCCTGAGGATGTTGCGCGCTACGCGACCGAGAGATGATCCGTCCGCGAAGCCGCCTGCGCCGTGCGGCGCCATTCCCTGATCTGCTCCAGCGGCGCGGTCGCGCCGCCGCAAACCACCACCAGCGGCGACTTGAACTCCGCGAGGACGTCGCGGCGTGGCGGGCTGTAGAGGGCCGACAACGATGCGCCGCAGGCCGGCTCGACCACCAGCCGATGATCCCCGAGGAACCGCTCGCAGGCATCGAGCGCCTCGAGGTCGGAGATCACGACGCTGCGCACGTCATGGGTCTTGGTGACCTCGAAGGCGTTATCGGCGACCCTGCTCGCGCCGAGCGAGGTCGCGACGCTGGTGATCGCCGGAAGCGTCACCGGTTGGCCGGCCTTGATCGCCGATGCAAGAGAGTCCGCGCCTATGGTCTCGATCGCGATGATCGGGATCGCCCCGAGACCGTTGCGGTCCAGCCCCTCGACCACGCCCGATAGCAGGCCGCCGCCCCCAACGGACAAGATCACGCAATCGAACGCGACGTTCGCCCGCACCACCTCGTCGATCAGCGTGGCGTGGCCGGACCACATCAGCGGATCATCGAACGGATGCAGGAACGCCGTGGTCTCGTCGAGCAGCGATTGCGCCAGCTCGTTGGCCTCTGCCCACACCGCGCCGTGTACGATCACGGTTGCGCCTTCTTGCTCCAGCAGGCTCTTCGCCAGCGGAGGCGTCGACTTCGGGATGACCACGGTGACCGGAAGACCGAGAAGGCGTCCGGCATAGGCCACGGCAAGCCCGGCATTGCCGCCGGATGACGACACCAACCGGGTCTTTCCCCGGCGTGCATATTCTTCACACGCGGCCCCGACGCCGCGAAGCTTGAACGAGCCCGACGGCTGCAGGGCCTCGAGCTTCAGCCAGACGGTCTTGTCGGTGAGAAGGCTGAGGCGGCGAGACGGGACGAGTGGTGTTTCGATATGAATGGGCATCGCGCGCATCGTTCCCAGACTGCTCAATATCGCTCGAGAATATCATCAGCGCCTTGGGATTTTTCAGACATTTTATCGCGCCTCGCGACCGAAATGGTAAATTGCAGCGCAAATTTTCGCGTCGCGCTTGATGCAAATGCCCGGCGATCGAGGCTCAAAAAAAGCACGGCGCCCGCTGGATCAGGTCCGGCGGGCACCGTTACGGCAGCGCAAGACCAGCTTCAGCCAAGGCGCCGAATGGAAGGCGCTCATCAGCACGTACATCGGGACCATTCCGCTCAGCGGCAACGCACCCGGCGCGGCCGAGCAGAGCATATCCGGAGAACCGCCACCAACAACGCCCGTCAGCAGCGCCATGATTGCGAAGGTCGGCGCCGCCGCGAGACTCAGCCAGTCGGCTGCGCCGAAGGCGGCCACATGGCCGCCCCCGCTGCAGGCGCCCACCGTTTCACGCTTGCCAGCGATGATCCCACTCGTATCGGGCGCGTTCATCGTCGTCGCTCAGCACTTGCCGTATTCGTCGTGCCGCCGCCACCAGATGCCCGCCTCGTTCCGGCCCTTCGGCGCGCGATCGAGCCACTGGTACATGCCCCAAAGGCCGTCGAGTCCACGCGCGAAGGTGGAATAGGTGTGGTAGATGACGCCGTCCTCGCGCACGAACGCGCTCATGCCCGGCCTGTCGCGCGTGTACGTGGCCGCATCGGTCCCGCAGGTGGCCGCAAACTGCACGACGGGCTCCGGGGCCTGTGACGCGTCCATCACGTGGCCGCCGCGCCGGTAGTTGTATTCGATCGTTCCCGCGCGCTGTTCCGCCTCGGTGAACGAGACGTTGAAGTCGAAGTTGAAGTCGCCGCCATGCGAGGACGCCCAGGGAAACGTCCACCCCATCCGCCGCTTGTACGCCTGCAGTTTGGGAAGCGGCGCCCGCGACACCGCCTGCAACGCGACGTCATGGTTGGCCAGATGGACGGCGAAGCCGTCGAACCCGTCCGCGATCGCCGAGCAGGACGGACACCCCGCGGTGTAGTCGGGCCCGAACATGAAATGATAGACCAGGAGCTGCGAGCGCCCTTGGAACAGATCCGTCAGCGAAACACTCCCTTCATCGGTCTCGAACCGGTACTCCTTGTCGACCCGAAGCCACGGCAGTGCCTGGCGTCGCCGCGCCAGTTCGTCGCTCTGCCGCGTCAGCTCCTTCTCGGCCTCGAGCAGCGAAAGCCGCGCGGCCAGCCACTCGTCACGGGTCCCGATCGTCATATGTTTGGTCATGGCTCTTCTCTCCCTTGCTGGTAAGTCGTCGCGAGTTAGATTAGGACCGGGCTCCGAGATGGTGGGAGTGACAAGTGTGTCGGGATTCAGATGGATTCGCTGATCACGGCCGCAGGCCGCGCGCTGGCGGCAGGTGATCCTCTCGGCGCGCTGAAACGGGTCGCCTTGCGTGACGATGCGCCTGCGCTCGCGCTTCGCGGCATCGCGATGGCGCAACTCGGCGATTTCGTTCGCGCCAAGGCCCTGCTGCGACGCGCGGCGCGCGCCTTCGGTCCGAAAGAGGCCATGGCCCGCGCGCGATGTGTCGTCGCCGAGGCCGAGATCGCGCTCGTCTCGCGCGACCTCAGCTGCTATCTCGAGGTCAGGCGCCTCCTCCTGATCGGGCGCCTCGACGAGGCCGAGCGGACGCTCGCCGAACTCGACCCCGCGCCCTTCCCGGCCGCCTCGAGGGCCGCGCATGAGCTGGTCGTTGCGGGGATCGCGATGCGACGCCTCCGGGCGAAGACGGCGCGCGCTGCGCTCGCCCGCGCCGCGCGGGCCGCGCAGCAGGCAGCCATCCCGGCGCTGGCGGCGGAGGTCGAAAGCGCGACACTGATCCTGAATGCGCCCGCGGCCCGCCTGATTGCCCGCGGTGAGGAACGCCTCGTCCTGCTCGAAGAGGTCGAGACGTTGCTGGCCTCGAAAGCCCTGGTCGTGGACGCCTGCCGTCTCGTCGTGCGCGACGCAGCCAAGGTGATCTCGCTCGAAACGCGCCCGGTGTTGTTCGCGCTGGCGCGCGCGCTCGCCGAAGCCTGGCCCAGCGACGCGCCGAGAACCACGCTGCTTGCGCGGGCATTCCGGGCAAGGCACGCCGATGAATCGCATCGCGCGCGGCTGCGGGTCGAAATCGGGCGGCTTCGCAACACGCTTCGGTCGCTGGCCGATGTGACCGCCACCAGCCGCGGCTTTGCGCTCTCGCCGCGCCGTACACGCGAGGTCGTCGTGCTGGCGCCAGCAATCGACGAGGAGCATGCGGCGGTGCTCGCCTTCCTCGGCGACGGCGAGTCGTGGTCGAGTTCGGCGCTGGCGCTGGCGCTTGGCGCGAGCCAGCGCACCGTCCAGCGCGCACTCGACGGGCTCGCGTCGCGAGGCAAGGTACAGTCGTGCGGTCGCGGACGCGCCCGTCGCTGGATGACTCCACCCGTGCCGGGTTACCCGACAAGCTTGTTACTCCCGGCTCCGCTCCCGAGTAGCTAATGTGGCATCGACTTTCGAAACAGAGAGCCAGGATTGAAGCATGAAGCGATCAGCCGCCGAAATCGTCCATGAGTATGGCCCGTTCCCGGGCGTCGATCAGGTGCATGGGGTCACCTATGACGGTGAGAACGTCTGGTTTGCCTCGGGAGACAGGCTGAACGCCCTCGATCCGGCAAGCGGAAAGGTGCTGCGCTCGATCGATGTCGCGGCACATGCTGGAACGGCCTTCGACGGTCAGCACCTGTTTCAGATCGCCGAGAATCGCATCCAGAAGATCGATCCGCACACCGGCCGGGTGCTCGCCACGATCCCGGCGCCCGGGGGCGGCGGTGATTCGGGGCTGGCCTGGGCCGAAGGGGCGCTCTGGGTGGGGCAGTATCGGGACCGCAAGATCCATCAGATCGATCCCCAGACGGGAACCATCCTTCGCACCATCGAGTCCAACCGTTTCGTCACGGGGGTCACCTGGGTCGACGGCGAGCTCTGGCACGCCACCTTGGAAAATGACGAGAGCGAGTTGAGGCGGATCGATCCTCGAACGGGCGAGGTCCAGGAGAGGCTCGATATGCCGCCCGGCGCGCGCGTGTCAGGGCTCGAATCCAATGGCAGCGATCAGTTTTTTTGCGGAAGCAGCAATAGCGGGAAGCTGCGCGCCGTCCGCCGGCCCCGGCGAGGTTCCGCGCCCGGCAGCGGTTCCGAAAAGCCCACCGCGTCCGCGGGCAAGCCGTCAAAGCGGCCCTAGCGCGCGATGACTTTTCTACGGCCGATCACCGACTTCTTTTTACCCAAGTCAATGCCGTTGGCGAGCTCAGGTCCGATCGGCAGGAAATGTCAGCCCGCGTCCAGCAGATATCGCCCTGCCGACTGAATTTACCTCGGCGCGCTCCAGCACGGTTCCTTCAGAGAAATTGCCGACCGCCAAGGATACAACCAAATTCTGCCGCGATTCGAACTTAGGTTTTATTCTCACGGCTGCATCACCTCATGGTGATGACAATATCCTTCCATCCAGTCCGCAGAAGGCGGCGAATCTGATTGCAAGACTGCAACCGGGCATTTGCCGGGGGGACAGGCAATGGAACCGATGGACAACACGCGGCATCAAGATTTGTCTCGCCGCCGCCCGGCGCCGATGATATTGCGCATCGCTTCTCGATCTTTGTTCGACGTCCCGGTCAACAACATCGGGCTCGCGTTTTCGGCGCGCGGATCGTAAGCGCAGGCTCTCTCGTCCAAGGGAGCCGTTTGCGTTGAACCACCTCTGATCCGGCTAGCTGACCATCAAAGTAAAAACCAACCAAACCCACGGGAGTAGCGTGTGAGCGTCACGAACGAGCCGCAACCGGTCCGCCCCCACGATCCAATGCAGTACGCGCCGCGACGGCTGCGTGAAGAGCCCGAGCAGCGATTGGCGGCAGCAGACGAGATCCGGACCGTGCGTGGAAAGAGGTCTGAGACCGTCAGGCGCACGACATCGCCCCAGGCCCCCTCTCAGCCGGCGAACGCGGCGCATGCGTCCCTGCGTCGGCTGCACGCGATGAGCGAAACCCCGGCGCTGGGCCCCGTGATGGAGCGACGCGGCACGTTGTTAGACTTCGCGGGCCGCCTGATGGTCATCATCGGCGTTTCGCTCGTCACCGCACAGTTCTTCTTCATCGTGCTGCCCCCGGTGCGGCAACCGGATAGCGCGCAGTTGTTCGCTGCAGCCGTTCAGTCGTTCACGACGGCTCACTCGCAACAGCACCAAGCCGAGGACGCCCCAAAGCCGACACTGGCCGAGTTCCGGTCGCTGCTGACGTCAGGCGACACGATGCTAGCCGCTGAACGCGAGCAGCCGGAAAAAGAATCCGACAGGTTCCTTCGACAACTTCTGCAGTGGCGTCAGAAGGCGAACCCGAGTGAAGCGGCTCAATAGCCGCTCCGCAACAACAAGCAAGAACAGAGGGAGGGAAGACCGAAATGCCCGGTCGGTGGTTTGACCTGACCTTGCTGCGGAGTTCCATGCGATTCTCGGCTTAGGGTTCGCGAACCTTGCGCCGATAGGTTCGCGTCTTCTGACGATTGCCGCACAGATTCGACGAGCACCAATGCCGATTGGCAGGCTTGGAACGATCGAAGAAAATCCAGCGGCACTCGTCCGACGCGCAGGTCTTCAAGCGCGCGAGTCGATCCGTCTTGGCCAGGCCATACGCTTCCGCGAGGACGCTACCGAGCGCGCTCGAACCTGACGCGGCTTGCAGCGTGACAGAGCCCTTGTCGGTAGCCACCAGCGTCAGCGGAAAATGCCTGCTCGCGGTCGTCAGCCTGCGCGCTGCGTCCGAGTCGTCCCGCCGGTCTTCGGGAGAAAGTTGCAAGAAACTGCGCAGTGCATCGCGCAGGTCCAGCGCACGACGATAGTCATGCCCGTCAATGCGTTTGCCAGGCGGCAACAACCGGCGCCTGCGCATCCACGCCTCCATTTGGCCTGGAGTCTCGAACGCGTCTCCGCCAGTGTGAACCACGCCCTGCTCGACATAGCGGCGGCAATCGAGCGTGTTCACAAAATCGTAGAGAAGGGCGAGTTCGTCCGGGACGGCATATTTCTGGGACAACCACATAGACACCAGCATACTCGTGTTTGACTGATCCCGCGTCCGACGCTTTGACCCAGGGTGAGGCGACGGCACGGTTCGTCGCCAAGGTGTTGGCCGGACAGATCGCGTGACCATCGCGATGGTGGCCGGACTCCATTTTTCTGGGAGTATTGACGATGGGCGCCACAGAAACCAATCTGCACTATCTCGAGTTCACGGAGCTGGCCGCCCGCATCAGGGCCCGTGAGATTTCCCCGGTTGCGGTCACGCGATCGCAGCTCGAGCGCATCGCCTCTGTCGATGCTGCGCTCGGCAGCTACGCGCTCGTGACGGTCGATGTCGCGATGGCTGCGTCAGCGGAGGCGGAGATCGCCGCGGGCCAGCTGCATCACCAAGCCTCGCATTCTGGAAGAATGGCTCCAGTTGCCAAAATCGGGCTGACGAACGCGAGGGAACAAAAAAGCAAGTTGCGAGCCGTCGGAACTGACCGGTCTGGCCCGTCCTTGGGTCGTACCCGCGCAAGGAGCAAGCGATGAGAGACCTGATCTTGAAGATGTCCATATCGATCGACGGCTTCGTGGGCGGCCCGGATGGCGGAATCAACTGGGTGTTCGACAGCGACCAAGAGGCGACGGCCTGGACCTTGGAGACCGTGTGGAACGCCAGCCTGCACATCATGGGCAGCCGCACCTTCCACGACATGGCCGCCTATTGGCCGACCTCCACCGGAGTGTTCGCGCCGCCGATGAACCAGATACCCAAGGCGGTCTTCTCAAGACAGGGCGCAGCGATCCTAAAAGCGGCCAACACGACGGCGGCGCTGAGGGACGCCCGCGCCAATGCGGGAACCGGCCAGTCCGCGGAGCTGCAGCCCGGCGCTGAAAGTTGGGCGGAGGCTTACGTGGCGAGCGGCGACCTGGCGGAGGAAGTCGCGAAGTTGAAGGCCCAGCAGGGCAAGCCGATCATCGCCCACGGCGGAGCCAGCTTCGTCCGCAGTCTCATCGCCCAGGGACTCGTCGACCAATTCGACCTGCTGGTGCATCCGGTTGCGCTCGGCAAAGGTCTGCCGGTGTTCTCCGACCTCGCGATGCCGAGGCCTCTCAAGCTGATGAGCTCGAAGGCCTTTCCGGCGGGCTCGGTGGCGCAGATCTATCGGCCGGCGTGAACACGTCCGAGAAGATGCGCGACCGATGCCGGCGGCCTTGCGGACCAGGCTGCGTCCGCCGTCGGACGCCATATTTATAAAGTGGAGAGGAGTGGGTACTCTCCTTCCCCTTATCGTCCGCTGTGGACCAACAACTTCCTCGCGTCGGTCGCTGCGCCAACGAGATCGCGCACATATAGCGCATGTCAGCTCTCCTGTATTGGGTGTGTTTGCAGCCCGGCTGCCTGTCGACCCGGTGGACGCGCCAGCAGATAGAACGCAACGACGTGGGTGATCATCAGCAGAGGCACGTAGATGATCGGGATCGCGTAGGTCGCGCCCAACTCCCCGGCCCTCGCAGGGAGGTCGACCTGGACCGCGTGGTAATAGTCGAGGATCAGGTCGACAAACCCTACGAGATTGAAGGCGACGACGAGCAGCCAAAACAGCGGACGGATCCTGACCGTGAGAAGCGCCAGCATGGCCAGCACGCCGGTTGCAAAATCCCAATAGGCGGCGAAGGAGGCGAAGCTGGCTGGGAGATTGGGACTGACCACGCCAGGAAGGATGAAGACCAGCCCGAAAAAGCGGAAGCTGTGCAGCGTCGCGATCGCACGTTGTGCTTCGACATGGTCCATCGCCGCGAGCCGGGGCCAGATGTACACGCCAAAGCAAAGCAGCCACGCGACATATCCGAGGACGAGATGGGTTTGGAACAGGATTTCCGGAGACATGCGAGCTCCTATCGCGGGTTGGTTGATGCGGCCCCGATCACTGCGGCCAGGATGCCGAGCCGGCCTTCCATGAGATTTCGTCCCAGGTTGGCGGAGAGCTGCGCGACATCGCTACGACTTTTGATTTGCAAGACGGATGTACGACCGCTTCCCGCGTGCGACTATTCGCGATAATGTCGACGGGGTATGAAGCGGAACTTCACAGTCAGACAGGGCGCGCTCGATGGCGTCGAGGCGTTCCTGAGCGTTGCGCAGCACCGCAGTTTTCGCAAAGCGGCCGCCGAACTCGGCGTGACTCCATCGGCGATGAGCCAGACGGTACGTGCACTCGAGGCGCGCGTCGGCTCAGCGCTCTTCATACGCACGACGCGCAGCGTCGGCCTGACCGAGGCCGGCCAGCGCTTCCTCGAACGCGCCGCACCCGCGTTTGACGAACTCGTCGCCGCCTCCGAGGCTGCGCGTGATTTGGGGCAACGTCCCACGGGACTGTTGCGCCTCGCCGTTCCCCGAGGGGTCGTCCCGCTGATCCTGGAGCCGGTGATCGCCTCGTTTTGCCAGGCCTATCCCGAGATCGAATTGGAGATCGCCGCAAGCGACGAGATGGTGGATCTCGCCGCAGGCGGCTTCGACGCCGGTATCCGTCTCGGCCAGTTCATCGCGCCCGATATGGTCGTCGTGCGGCTGACGCAGCCGTTCCCGTTCGTGGTCGTCGGCAGCCCCGATTATCTACGCGGGCGGCAGCGACCGGAGCGCATCGACGATCTGCGTCAACACGCCTGCCTGCGCATACGCCGCTCGAACGGGTCCATCGCGCCTTGGCCATTTGTCGACGGTAACAAAGCGGTCGAGGCGATCGTCGCGGGACCGCTGATCGCGCACGACTACCCCACGCTCCTCGGCGCGGCGATCCAGGGTGTCGGACTGGCGCATGTGCCCGGCCCGCTCGCCAGAGCGCCGATTGCTGCCGGGCAATTGCAAGCCCTTCTGGAGCGCTTCGCCATCACGGCGCCGGGCGTCTTTCTCTATCACGCCGGCAGACGTCAGGTCTTGCCGAAACTTCGCGCCTTCATCGAGCACGTCAAACGCCGGAGTGCCGACGCTCCGCGCAACGGATCGATGGGGCGGAGGTCGCGCAAGATCGAGGGCGCAAACAGCTCTTGATGACGCGCGGGAAGCCGCGCGCAGCATCCGAACCGGGTCATCATTATCGGCTGGATTCGTTTGCCGACCAGCCACCGCCGTTCATCATGCGATCCTGCCCCGCAAGCCGTCCGCGAGCGCGGAAAGCACGTTGGCAAGTTGTCTCGCGGTTTCCGGCGGCGGCAGTGGAATCTTGAGGTTTTGCCCGCCTGTTGCCGGATCGCGCTCGATCCAGGGATGCGCCGCAGCGTTGGAATCGCTGGCGGTCGCTAGCGCCGCAATGAACTGCGCACCCACCTGCGCCAGGGCTTGCCACGGATCGGGACCGGCGGCGCGCGGTGGCGCTGCGGCCGCGTCAGTTCGCGCGGCTGCGATCTCACCAGCGCCAATGTTTGCATCCGCATCGCTACCTTGCATGGGTCCCGCGTCATCGGTCGTGACGCCACTCGTCATCTCCTCGGCCGGCGTCACCGCCTCACCCTCACCCATGCGCCCCGTGACGTTCTCGACATCCTTCATGAAGCGGCTGAGACGCGACCCGCCGAGCGATATCTCGCCGCTGCCGCCGTCGAGAATGCCTGCCGACAAGGAGCGTTTGAACGCCAGCACCGAAAGCATCCCCTCCTCGATGGTGCCCTTTGCCACGAAATTGATGACCCGCACCGGCCGTGTCTGCCCCATGCGATGAATCCGCGCGATGCGCTGTTCGAGGATCGCCGGGTTCCACGGCAAGTCCATGTTCACCAGGGTCGAAGCATGCTGCAGATTGAGACCGGTGCTGCCGGCATCGGTCGACAGGAACACGCGGCAGGTGGGGTCGTCACGAAACCGCTCAACCAGCGCCGGCCGTTTGTCCGACGGCACGCCGCCGTGAAAGCTGACGTAGCCGAACCCACGCGCTTCGAGGCGGCGGATGATAATGTCATGGGTTCGCGTCCATTGCGAAAACACCACCGCCTTGGCGTCGGGATCGGCGAACAAATCGTCGAACAGCGCCGCCAATTCGTCCGCCTTGACGCCATGATCGGTTTCATGGTCGAGCAGATAGGTGCTGTTGCACGACATGCGCATGTTCTGCAGGGCGCACGTCAGCCGCCGCTGGTCCTTGTCGGACAAGAATTTGGTCTTGCGCCAGCGCTTGACGATTCTCGCTACGATGTCGGCGTTTTCCTCGTGACAGAGCACTTGCATCTCGGTCATCGGCACCAGCAGGTTCTGGTCGGTTCGGGCGGGCAACTGCCGCAGCACCTCGGATTTGCGCCGCCGGATCATGATGGGGGCCAGCGTCTGGCCGATCTTCTCCAGCCCGGTGTAGCCGGTGACGCGCCCGGCTTCGTCCTTGACCTGGTGCTCATGCAGCAGCTTCCAGGTCGGCCCAAGCCGGTGCTGATCGACAAACTGGACGATGGAAATCAACTCTTCCAGCTTGTTCTCCAGGGGTGTCCCGGTCAGCACGATCGCGTAGGGGCTATCGATGCGTTTCAAGGCGCGCGCCGCGATGGTGTTCCAGTTTTTCACCCGTTGCGCCTCGTCGACGATCACCAGGTCGGGCGCCCAGGCGGCGATCAAATCGAGATCCGGCTTGAGTTTCTCGTAGTTCGTGATCTTGCAGAAATCATCCAGGGCATAGTCCTTCTGCCGCTGCGTTCGACCGCCGTTGATGACGCGCGCCGCCGGTTCGCCCTGTCGCCCCGAGAAACGCGTGATCTCGCTCTGCCACTGGTATTTCAGCGAGGTCGGGCAGATCACCAGCACTTTCGAGACGCCAAAATGCCGCGCCAGAATTTCGGTCGCGGCGATCGCCTGGATGGTCTTGCCCAGGCCCATATCGTCGCCGATCAGCGCCCGGCCGGCTCGTACCGCGAACAGCGCGCCCTCGGCCTGATAGGGATAGAGCGGCACCTTCAGAAGCGCGAGCAGCTTGGGATCATTGGCGCCGCGCGGGAACAACTGCGCGATCCTCGAGGCCCGCCGGTCCGCGTCCCGTCGTCCCGCGACGAAATCGAGGGCGTCGTCATAGGCGCGCAACTCGTGGCCGGACTTGGACGCCAAGGTCATGAAATGCTCGAGTTCGCCAAGACGCCCGTCGGGCATCATGCCGTTGTGCTCGGCGTCGAACAAACCGGCGGCGGCCTCCTTGAGCGCCGGCGGGCAATCCGTTCCGGCATGGAAATGCACGCTGCGTTTACAGTCGTTGCTCAGATAGAGCTCTGAAAACGCTGGCTGATAGCCGCGCGCAAACGCCGTCTTGGCCCCGCGTTTTTGCAGCAGCCGGGCAATCGTGAATTCGATGTGCTTGCACGTCCCCAACTCGCTGGTGGAATAATCCGGGCAGGAACAGAAATTGCCGCCTGGTCCCAGGCCTCGGATCGCCACGCGGTAGCTGGATTTCGAAACCGGATTGCTGACCCGAAATTCCGAGAAGAATGGCTCGTCGCCGAGATTTTCGAGACCGAAGGCCTGCTCGCGGCCGAACTGGCGGCGCAAGCCGCGTTGCCAATCCAACGGCGAAAGATCGGGAGGCGCAAGGGTTCGCGAGAGCTTGGGCTCCTTGTTCGGCTTGGCACGGGAGTCGGGGTTTCGGCGCGCGAATTCCATTGAAATTCATTCCATTCGGCCAACGCTGGCGATGCTGGCTGAACAGTGTCGGCGAAATCTGCGATCACCACATTACCGTTTTTACCGATGTCCACTGGTTTTTGTCGGTCGCAAAACGCCAGGCTTCCGGCGAAAAGGCTCGGAATGCCGCGGCGCCCGATCGCAGCCGCCCGAGTCGCTCGCATCCATGCGCGGAAATGGCCCATCGTCATGATTTTTCACGGAAAGCAGCTGCGATCATTCGCGAGACGTCAAGTCAGGAGGCCGCCACTGCCCGGCGCCGCCGCGTTCCGATAAGCGACGC
>WNGQ01049098.1_pt1 | contig 12922 bp, 13 predicted proteins | sample 5407661 | NCBI WGS metagenome assembly WNGQ01 (sample SAMN13153382, study PRJNA577476) | soil metagenome | isolation source: 60 cm soil or saprolite under Garry oak tree replicate 2 | place: USA:California | collected 2016-06-15
ACCTTCGTCAGAATTCGGTCGATAGCGTCGACGGCGTCAACACGGGTGATAATCTGGGTCCCGGCAGTCCGGTGTTTCATTGGGAGCAAACCCGGGATGCACACATTCACGCTCGCTTGATCCTGAAGGGCGGGGGCTGTGAAAACATGAGCGCTCAATACAGCCTGCCGGTGGAGATTCAGGGAAAGCGCGTCGATCGCAATTTGGAAGGAGTCCGCGCCTGTATTCTCGATGCGGTGTGGAAGGCGCAGGGCAAGGGCTGTGGACCCGGCTTTCTTGGCGTTGCGATCGGTGGTGACCGCGCCTCCGGCTATGACTTTGCCAAGCGGCAACTCTTGCGTTTTGTGGACGACACCAACCCGGATCCTCCGCTGGCGGAACTCGAGGCGCGCATCATGAAGGAAGCCAACACGCTGGATATCGGTCCAATGGGATTTTCGGGAAAATTCACGGTCGGGTGCTGCAAGATAGGCAAGCTCAACCGCCTGCCCGCGTCCTTTTTCGTTTCAGTCGCTTACATGTGCTGGGCGTACCGCCGGCGCGGCGTGGTTCTGGATTTGGATGGCGGCGTTGTCGAATGGTTGTATCAAGGACCGCATGAGTTTCAACACGAAGAGAACATGCCGGACTTGACGCTGCCCGCGACCGAAGTGGTGCGACTCCAGACTCCTCTCCAGGAATCCGACATCCGCAGGCTGAACGTCGGTGACGTTGTTCTGCTCGACGGCGTTGTTTTCACGGGCCGCGATGCTGTCCACAAATACCTGAACGACGGTGGTGATCTCGATGTGATCCGCGACGGAGTGATCTACCATTGCGGTCCTGTGGTCCTGAAAGAGAATGGCGAGTATCGAGTGCTTGCAGCGGGTCCAACCACCTCGATTCGGGAAGAGCCTTATCAGGCCGACATCATCAAGCGATTCGGTATCAAAGCCGTGATCGGCAAAGGCGGCATGGGAACCAAAACACAAAAGGCCTGCCAGGATTATGGATGCGTTTATCTCCACGCCATTGGCGGCGCGGCTCAAATCTATGCCCAGTGCGTGCAGCGCGTTCTAAGCGTTCGCCTTGAACAATTCGGCAGTCCCGAAGCGGTTTGGGAGCTTGAAGTCCGGAATTTCCCGGCCGTCGTCACAATTGACAGCCACGGAAATAACCTGCAGCAGGTAGTTACCGAGCGCTCACGTGAGCTTCTGGCAACCACGCTTTAGCTTCAGGTCACTCCGGCTGGCAGCCGGAGTACATAATATCCGAACCAAACTCCAACCTCTGGCCAGATGCTAAAAAGATGGCCGTCGTGAGCTGTCCGGCTGGCTCGAGGGTAAGACGCTCACTGCCATTCAGGTCAGCAAGCGTCACTATGCTCTGCTGTGGCAGATTCAGATAGGTCACCACCAACGGCCCCGAAATCGACCTGCCGATTCCAGTCCGGAAATTCTGGCGATTTTCACACCCGGCCGCCCTGAGCCTGATTTCCGGCATTCGCGTAACCTCCACCAGGGGCACAGTCTGATGAGGGTTGATATCCACCATCGGCGGCGTGTCGGTTGGATTGATGTTCACCTTGAAATAGGGTATGCCTTCCGGGCTTATCTCCGGTGGCCGTTGCGCATAAGGGAGTCCAGAAACACTGCCCGCTGTCGTATATAAGTTCCAGAGCAGCAGTGCGGCGTTTGCACCCAAAAGTATTTTTAAGAGCCGCGACATAAGTATTCCTCCTATCTGTAACTTTTAGTTTTTTAAAAGAGTCTTTAGCCGCGAATTGCGCGAATGACGCGAATGGGCCGCCGCTATTGTTGCGATTGGCCACGTCATTAACTGTGCGGCTCATTCGCGTCATTCGCGCAATTCGCGGCCCAGATTTTACCTCTAACCCGCCAGTGCCGAGCGGATCGCTTGGCCGAAACGTTGGGAATCCGGAGGCCCTTCGGCGAGGATGATGTTGTTGTGGATGATCAGAGTTTGTTTAACGTACTTTGCGCCGGCATCCTTCAGCTCCTGGATAGCTTGTGGAAGGAAGTATACTGTGGCCTCGCGGTCGGCGAGCAGCTTCGCCTTGGCGAGTACGACCGTCGACAGGCAGATAGCGGCGACGATTTTGCCAGCGCCGGACATGGCCGTTGCGAATTCCTGAAGCTTTTTATCGTTCCAGAAGAAATCCGGCACCGAAGAGCCACCGCAGATTACCAGTGCGGCGTAATCGTCAACTTTGGCGTCGGCAATCGCGATGTCGGCCTGCACAGAGCCTCCCCTCATGCCGCGGCAGACGCGCGCTACCGTCGAGGCGATCACCACGTTCGCGCCTTCCTCCTCGAGGATTTTCTTGGGTTCGAAAAATTCTTCATCCCTGAACTGGGTATACGGAATCACCATTAGAACTTTTTTGCCGTCAAGCTTCATTTAGGCACTCCAGAACTGAGATCGGTTCGGCATTATAGCCTGCAGCCTGATAGAATGCTTACTGATGATTAACCTAAAGAGTGGAAAAGAAATCGAAATCATGAAGGGCGCCAGCAAGATTGTTGCTGAAATCTTGCTGGAACTGCGGGAAAGAGTTCGAGAGGGAGCAACGACTGCCGACCTGGATCGAATTGCTGAAGAGCTGACGCTGAAGAAGAAGGCCAGGCCGGCATTCAAAGGTTACCGGGGCTTTCCGGCGAGCATATGCATTTCCATCAATGAAGAGGTCGTTCACGGCATTCCCTCGACGAGACGTGTCTTGAAGTTCGGCGATGTGGTCGGCCTCGACTTCGGCGTTATCTACGATGGCTATTACGGCGACTCCGCCATGACCGTGCCGATCGGCGATATCTCGCCTGAACTGGAGCAGCTTTTGAAAATTACGGAGCAGTGCTTATATAGAGGAATCGAGCAGGCTCTTCCTGGAAATTACATTTCCGACATCTCGGCCGCGGTTCAAAGGCTTGCGGAAGCCAACCACTACGGCATCGTGCGCGAATTCTGCGGTCATGGAATCGGCCGGTCGCTGCATGAAGATCCTCCGGTGCTCAACTACGTCCAAAATGGAAAGGGTCCGAAAATCAAGCCCGGACTTGTCCTCGCCATTGAACCGATGATCAACATGGGTACAGAGAAAGTGAAAGTACTCCAGGATGGATGGACCGTCGTCACGTCTGACGGAAAGCCTTCTGCTCATTTTGAGCACACCATTGCTGTCACCTCAGACGGACCGATAATCCTGACCAGAGTGTAAACAAATTCACGTTTTTAGCGTCGGGCCCACCGGCCAGCCGTAGTTGGTATACGGCCTCCGGAAGTCTCGGTGAATGGTATTGGCCGGCCCCCATGCTTTCAAATTACTTTGAAGGCCCGTAGTAACCGTGGCGGTAAGTCGCGTTGAACTTGGGGAAGGCGATTTTGGCAGAGGCACCCGGCAGTCGGATGATATCAACGCGGACAGAACGCCACGAACCATCGAGATCGGACTTCATGTGGATTAGGGAATCCTCCGCTTTCTCTCCACCCGATTGACTCAGCAGCCCGACCGTATATACAGCGACCCGGGAGCGCTTCGTCGCCTCTATGGCCTCTTCCATAGTGTGGTGACTGGAGTTGTCGATGCCGTCCGTTACCAGAAGAATCGCTTTCTTCATGTGCTTCGCCTGCGCCATGTGGTCCAGGGCGAGAATCATCGCGTCGTAAATAGCCGTCTGGCCAAAAGGCTGGACACCAGCCAAAGTGTCTTCCAAATCCGATATGCTGGCCGTGAAGTCCCGCTCAAGCCGTGCGGTATCGTCGAAGTGGACGATGAAAGTCTCGTCTTCCGCGTTGCCCTTCCGGACAAAAGAGACCGCCGCCGCATCCAACCGCTGTTTGCGAGGTTCGATGCTTCGGCTATTGTCGATCACTAACCCAAGGCTTAGCGGAATGTCTTCGTGCTTAAAAACTGAAATGTCTTGCTGGACGCCGTCCTCGAACAGTTGGAAGTTTTCCTTGCTTAGATTTCCGACCGGACGATCCTTGTCATCCCGCACATTGACATGCACCTCAACAAGGTTGACGTCAACATTGAGTTTGAAAACGGGATCCTGCGCCCAAGCGGGGGCCGCCAAGAGAAAGGAGAACGTGAGGCAAAGCAGTTTCATCGTCCCTAATCTAATACGGGGGCACATTGTAAAGAAAGGTTTCATCGCTGCACACTTGTTTTCTTGTGTTTTCGCCACTCGATAATAGACGGCAGAATGGACAAGAAGACAACAACAGCAATGACAAGATGCAGGTACCGCTCGATCCCGGGGATCGTGCGCCCCAGGCCGAATCCCAGGAGGCTGGTACTCAAAACCCAGAGCGCGCCGCCCATGATGTTGTAAGTGACAAACCGCCTGTAATTCATTCGCGCCGCACCGGCAACCGCAGGTACAAAAGTGCGGACGATTGGAACGAACCTGGCGAGTACGATCGTCTTGGAACCATACTTTTCATAGAAGGCATGGGCGCGTTCCAAATGAACGCTGAATTTTTCATAGCGTTGAACCAGCGCCTGGCCGGCGCGCCTTCCGATCACGTAGCCTGTCTGGTCGCCGATAATGGCGGCCACACACGCGCACGGAATCAACCATCGAATGTCGAGTACGCCGGCTGCTGCAAGTATGCCGGCGGTCACGAGTAACGAATCTCCAGGCAGGAAAAATCCGAAAAAGAGTCCGGTCTCCACAAAAACGATGGTGGTAATGCCAACAATCCCGCCCCATTGGATGAGTGCCCGAACGTCCAGCAGACTTTGAAGTAGTTCCATCCGGTAATTCGCGTCATCCTCAGTTGAGCAGACTCTGAGGAGAACCACGGATGCGCAGACTACACGCAAGGTCAGCGTCGTCTGCGCAATCCGCGGCTAATTGACACCCGCTGTAGCCAAATGCTCTAATCAGCTCTGATGACTACCGGGGCGGTTAGCTCAGTTGGGAGAGCGCGGCGTTCGCAACGCCGAGGCCGAGGGTTCGAATCCCTTACCGTCCACTCACTCAGCGGAGGCGCTGAGGGGGCAGCCTGTTCTTGCCGTCCTCAACGTATTCCTTCACGTTATCGATCATCACCATCACTTGCTCGTAGCCGTCGCTGATCTGCTCCCGAAGGTCGTTTTGCAGGTCATCGATTTGATCGACCGTCTTTTTTGAAAACTTCCGAATGTCTCTGCGGGTCTGCGCGCCCGATTTGGGTGCGTATAGGAGTGCGACAGCCGCGCCCACCGCCGCACCAGTCACCAAAAAACCAGCCATTTGTCTTTTTGAAAAGTGTCCCATTTCTAACCTCCAAAAAGCTTCCAAATTCAGCATAGCACCGTAGCCAATGTATGCGAGAATTTGCGCATCATGAAACAGCCAGGTAGCAAGCCGACCTACACGTGGTGGATTCTTGCGCTCACCGGGTTTTTAGTCGCAGCGGTCGTTTACGGTGTTCAGCGAGGTGGGGTGCCCACGAGGAATTCACCCTTTAGTGAACAGAGAGCGGCGGACGACCTCCGCACGTTGGTAGGCCTTGGTCCACGGCCTGCAGCTAGTGAAGCGATTGCCAAAGCGCGCAGCTATATTGTTGCGGAACTGGAAAAGGCCGGTCTGAAGCCTCAACTCGACGAATTTGAAGCTCGCACGCCTCGGGGGCTTCGGAAGATGGTCAATATCCGTGCAGTTCGCCGTGGCTCAAAGCCGGCGCTCATTGCGCTGACCGGTCACTACGACACCAAGATCTTCGATTTCAGTTTCGTTGGCGCCAACGATGGCGGCTCCAGCGCGGCGTGGCTCTTGGAAATGGCGCGAAGCACGGCGAGTTTGAGACTCGAAAACACCCTCGAATTCGTCTTCTTCGATGGCGAGGAGGCGGTCCTCGAGTGGACAGACCAGGATAGTGTTTACGGCAGCCGTTACGATGTCGATCGCCGATATCGCGGCGGTGTTTTGCGGGATCTGAAGGCGCTGATTCTTGTCGATATGATCGGGGATAAGGATCTCAATATCAAAAAAGAGACGCAATCGACAACCTGGCTAAAGAACATCCTCTGGAATACGTCTCAATCTCTTGGCTACACAAAGGAGTTTCCCAACGATGACCAGGAAATCTCCGACGACCATGTGCCGTATTTGAAAGCCGGAATTCCAGCCGTCGATCTTATCGATTTCGATTATCCGTACTGGCACACAGCCGCCGATACGCTCGATAAAACCAGCGGCCGCAGCTTGAAGACCGTCGGCGATGTCGTCTATTTCAGCTTGCCGGAAATCGACCGACGAGTCAGCCAGGCGAAGTAAAGACGCCAGAACGCCCTACAACGGGCGCATCACTCGTCCGTGTCCCTCTTCCGCTTTTTACCAAACACAAAGGCGACAACCACGCCCAACAGGTACAAAAGGATCATGGGAAGGGCCATCATCATCATGTTCGGGATGTCCGTGGTCGGTGTAATCACAGCCGCAACGATAGCGGCGATCAAGATAGCGTATCGCGTGTTCCGTAATAGGAAACTGCCGCTGACGAGCCCCATTCGGGACAGGACAAAGATGACGGCAGGTATTTCGAAGATCACCGCGAGTCCAAGCTCGACCATGATGAAGAGGTCGAAATACTCGGTGGCGCTGATGATCATCGTTAAACCCATGTTGCGGCCCCAATCAATCAAGAACTGGAGGGCAAACGGAAACGCGACCCAATACCCAAACAAGCCACCCATGATGAACAGTATCGAGGAGGAAAAGATGAACGGAAGCGCATAGCGGCGTTCGTGTTTATAGAGACCGGGTGCGATAAAAAGCCAAACCTGCGCCAGGATGAAGGGCGCGGCGAGGAAAACAGCAGCCAGGAAAGCGAGCTTCAGCTCGAGGTTGAAACCCTCCGTGGGTTTCGACATGTTGAGCTGCACGCCCGCAGCAACGATGGGTCTCGAAATAATCTTGAACAGAGGGTCTGCAAACGCCCAGCACACGAGTAGCGCGACACCAACAGCGATCAGACTATTGATGATGCGCTTACGCAGTTCCTCAAGGTGGTCGAGGAACGACATCTGACCATGTAGTTCTTCTTGATCTTCCTGGCCTTCTTTTTGCGGATCTGTATCAACGGCCATTACACTTTTTCTTTCGGAGCCGTCTCAGCAGGTTGCGTGGATCCTTGCGAAGATTCTGGCGTGGAGTTGTGCGTAGCGTCGAGGCTCGCATTGTCGAGGCTCGCATTCTCTGTGGATGTCCTTTGTGGCTTCTTTGAAAGGCTCCTCGACGTCCTTCATATGGTCTTCCCAACTGGACTTGAGGTCTTCGGTAGCACGCTTGAATTCTCTCAGGCCTTTGCCGAGAGATTTTCCGAGCTCCGGAAGCTTCCGGGGTCCGAAAACCAGAAGCGCGATAAGAAAGATAACGAAAAGTTCTTGAAACCCTAGCTGACCCATCGATCCTCCCACGTAGCCGCAGGCCCCGCTCTTGGTTTGTCGAGAGCCCGGCTACGAGATGAATAATCATAGCACCACTCGGAAAAGCCCGGCTTCACTTTCTCAAGCGACGTGAAGCGTTTCTGGACGTCTGAAGCAGTAGGGAAGGCCAGAATTCCCGAAAACCCATTAGGCCTTCTGTTATAATGCTTCGACTTCTTTGAATGAAAGGGAGATGACTCATGAAACTACGACCGTCGAGAGCGATTTTTTGCCTGGTCCTGGTCCTGATGGTCTCGACAGTGCTTGGCGGACTGTTCGGCGGCCAGGTTCGGGCCACGACCAAGGGGGAGGAGGACGTTGATAACTCCCTGAAGCTCTTCTCCAACTTGTTGGGACTAGTTGAAGGGAACTACGCTACCGAGGTGGATTCCGACAAGGCCGTGTACGGAGCAATTGACGGTATGCTTCGGACACTCGATCCGCACTCTAAATTTTTTGATCCCAAAGCGTTCTCCTCGTTACGGGAAGACCAGCGCGGCAAGTATTACGGCCTGGGTATAACGGTTACGACTCGATTTGGAAAAGTGACGGTCGTCTCTCCGCCATTCCTTGGATCGCCGGCCGAAAAGGTGGGTCTCCGTGTTGGCGATGTGATTAGTCACGTTAACGGCGAACCCACACAGGGAATGGATTTGAACGAAGTCGTCTCCAAGCTGAAGGGCCCCCGCGGCACTTCTGTCAAGATCCGCGTGGTGCGCCCGGGCACTGAAGAAGCGATCGAGATGAGTGTCATTCGCGACGAGATTGCGAAATTTACTATCAGTAATGCGTTCATGCTTCGTCAGCGAGTCGGCTACATCAAGCTCGACAGCTTCGCCGAAACCACCGGCGCGGAACTGCGCGACGCTCTGCGAAAGCTCGATTACAAGAACCTCGACGGTCTTGTCTTCGATCTCCGCAATAATCCGGGAGGACTGCTCCAGGAAGCTATAGAAGTTTGCGAAACCTTTCTCGACAAAGGACAGATGATCGTTGAAACACGCGGGCGCACGAAAGGATCGAACAAACCGTACGCGTCTCAAAAGCTGAACGCGGAAAACCATTTTCCGCTCGTGGTTTTGATTAACGCCCAGAGCGCAAGCGCCTCCGAAATTGTTGCGGGCGCGATTCAGGATCACGACCGGGGCTTGATCGTCGGACAGACCAGCTTTGGAAAAGGTCTGGTGCAGTCGGTATACCCGTTGAGCAAGAACGCCGGTCTTGCGCTAACCACGCAGAAGTGGTACACGCCGAGCGGCCGGTTGATTCAGCGCGATTACTCGCAGATCTCGCAGTTCGACTATTACAATCACCGGGAAACCACTCCAGCCAAGCACGATGACATCAAGCACTCCGACGTCGGCCGCTTGGTCTATGGTGGCGGAGGAATCACTCCGGACTACCTTGTGGAAGAGCCGAAGTCGAACAGCTTCCAGACGCTGATGGTGAGCCGTTTCGCCTTCTACACATTCGTCCGGGATTTCTTGGCAAAGCATCCTCCTATCGATTCGTCGTTCCAGGTTTCCGACGCTCTTCTGGGCGAGTTCAAGCAACACCTCACGAAGCGCGGAATTCAGTTCAGCGAGAAGGATTTTCAAGACAACAGGGACTACTTGAAACGGCTGATCCGCTACGAAGTGGTCTACAACAGGTTCGGTGTCTCGGAGGCCGCGCGCGTTCTGCTCGAAGGCGATCCTCAGGTTCTGAAAGCGATCGACCTTATTCCCGAAGCAAGGGACCTGGCAAGCAAAGCACGACGGCAAATCGCCGACCGGAAGTAAGTAAAAGCGGACAGAGGCATTAGAATGGGGTCGTAGCTGTAGCTGCGGCCCCATTTTCTTTGTATATGCAATCCATTCAGGTTCGATTGGCCCATGCCGCGTATGAAATCATCGTTGGGGTGGGTGTCTTCGAGAAGCTGGAAGAGCATCTCCGGACAGCGGGGCTCGACGGGCCATTTCTGATTGTTTCCCAGCCCCGGATTTTCAGGGGGGTTGGGAAGGATTTGAGCAAGACTCACTACAGTCTCGCGGCTTCTCGACCGCATGGTGGAACTCAAACTGATGCGCCAGTCGACGGTGATAGCGGTGGGTGGGGGTGTGGTTGGCGATGTGGCTGGCTTTGCCGCTTCGATTTACATGCGAGGCATTGCGGTGGTTCAAGTCCCAACGACTCTCTTGGCTCAGGTGGATTCGAGCATCGGTGGCAAAACGGGTGTGAACCACCGAGTGGCCAAAAACCTCATCGGAAGTTTTTATCAGCCGCGGCTCGTCCTATCCGACCCGCTTGTCCTGAAGAAGCTGCCCGATCGAGAATATGCGAGCGGGCTATACGAAGCGCTCAAGTATGGCATCATCCGCGACGCTACTCTTTTTGAAGACTTCGAACGAGATGTGGCGACGTTTCTGAAGCGAGACCCGGAAGCCATCGAACGGCTCGTCGCGAAATGTGCCGCAATCAAAGCGCAGGTTGTTATGTCCGATGAGAAAGAAAACGACATCCGGCGGGTTCTCAATCTTGGTCACACTGTGGGGCACGGCCTCGAAGCGGCGGCGAAATACCAACGGATCAAACACGGCGAAGCCGTCGGCTATGGGATGATCGCGGCTGCTCGGATCAGTACTGCCCTGGAAAAACTGGCGCTGGCGGATCGAGAGCGCATCGAGGCGGCGATCAGATCCATAGGCCGATTACCGGCGCTGAACGGACTAAAAAGCAAGTTTATTCTGGACGCTTTGCAGCATGATAAGAAGATACGCGATGGAGCGGTCCATTTCATTTTGCCCCGTGAGATTGGATGCGTCGAGATTACACCGGGGGTGCCGCTCAATATCGTTCGCGACGTGGTGAAGGGAATCCTGGATGAAGCAAAGAGAGTACCAGGGCCCGGATAGCCGGGCCGTCCAGCAGATGTTTGCCCGCATCGCTCACCGCTACGACTTCCTCAATCATTTTCTTTCCGCCTCCATTGACCGCCACTGGCGCGAGGCCGCTGTAAACAAACTTCGTGAGCTTGTCGTCTCCGCGTCCCCGTCCATGTTGTGTCTCGACGTGTGCAGCGGAACCGGTGATCTAGCGGTCGCATTGCATCGAGGGCTGAAGAGTCGCGTTGTCGCCTTGGACTTTTGTCACCCCATGCTGACGCGGGCGAATGCAAAAATGAAGGCAGCCGCAGTCGCCCCGAGCATCCAAAATATCGAGGGCGACACGCTGGAACTGCCGTTCGCAGACCGATCCTTCGATGCCGTTACGATTGCATTCGGTTTGCGTAACCTCGAAGACTTTCGCCGCGGGCTGCAGGAAATGCACCGGGTGCTAAAGCCTGGCGGCGCATTGGTGATCCTCGAGTTCTCAAGGCCAGTTGTGCCGGTCCTCAAGCATATATTCAATTTTTATTTCAGGTGCATTCTTCCAAAGCTGGGCGCGGCGATATCCGGTGATGGAATTGCGTATCAATACCTGCCGGATTCGGTGTGGAAGTTTCCCACGCAGGTGGAACTAGCGGCTGTGATGCGTGCGGTCGGGTTTCAGCAAGTGGATTACGTGAATTTAACTGGCGGCGTGGCCACCCTTCATTCGGCTATTCTAGCTCGTACTCCTTAATTTTGTTCAGCAGCGTTTTATACGAGACGGCGAGCATTTCAGCCGCCTGGGTCTTGTTCCAATTGCTGAGATCGAGGGCCTGTTTGATCTTCACTTTTTCGGCCGCGCGGCTGGCGCGACTCGAAACGTCCGTGAGGGAGCCCGTGAGATCGAGCAAGTGAATAAAGTCCTCCGACTGCTTTCGTTGTTCAAAGGCAAAGTTCAAGTCCTCCCGCTGGATCATTTTTCCGTCACAGAGGATGATTGAGCGTTCGATCGTATTCTGTAGCTCGCGAACATTTCCGGGCCACGAATACTCCTCGAGGGCGCGGGCAGCTTCTGGAGTAAGCTGCAATCCCTGCCGGTGCAATTCCCTCGAAAACTTGTCAACGAAGAACTGAGCGAGCAGGCGGACATCGGAGATGCGTTCGCGTAGCGGAGGAATTAGAATCGGGATGACCGAGAGTCTAAAGAAAAGGTCTTCACGAAACTCCTTCTTCGACACCAGTTCTTGAAGGTTCCGATTCGTGGCGGCCACCACCCGGGTGTTGACTTTAATAGTCTCCAACCCACCGATTCTTTCGAAACACTGCTCCTCGATCACGCGCAGCACTTTCGCCTGTACGGACATGTGCAATTCCCCGATCTCGTCGAGAAAGATCGTTCCTAGATCCGCCAGTTCGAACTTTCCGATCTTTCGGGCGAAAGCCCCGGTGTAGGAGCCTTTTTCGTGGCCGAAGAGTTCATTCTCGATCAGGGTTTGAGGAATCGCAGCGCAATTCACCGTGACAAACGGTTTGTCGCGTCTTGTACTCAGCTGGTGAATGGCACGAGAGAAGACTTCCTTGCCGGTGCCACTCTCCCCTGTCAATAGAACAGTAGCATCGGTAGGGGCGACGAGCTGAATGTTGTGGCTGACGGTTTGCATTGCCGGGCTGTCACCGATGATCTTCGGGATGCCATACCTCCGCTGGAATTCTTCTTTGAGAAGCATGTTTTCCAGCAAGAGACGCCGCTGTTGCAGCGCGCGCTCGATCAACAGCAGAAGATGTGAGATATCGACCGGTTTGGGCACAAAATCAAAGGCGCCTTGTTTCATCGCTTCGACCGCCTCTTCGATGGTGCCGTAGGCGGTCATGAGCATTACCGGTATCGTTGCGTCGATTTCTTTTTGGATCTTCAGGATGTCGAGACCTGAAAGAGTTGGCAACCGGAGGTCGGTAAGGATCAGCTGATAAGGCTGTTTTCGAATCTTTTCCGCGGCAATGTTTCCATCCGCAGCCTCCTCGACCTGATACCCCGCCTTCTTGATCGCTGTGGACAGCATCTGCCGCAGGCTGTCCTTGTCTTCAATGAGGAGGATTTTCACTCTGCTGCTCCCACTTTTTATGCCCAGCATGATACTCGATACCGGCATGAACAGCAGAGAGTCTTCTGTCACTTTATACAGTTCTCCTCAATCGTAAAGGATTAAGCACCTAGCGTTCCCCAATTGAAATTGCTGAACACGCAAACAAGTCCTCCGGGCCGGTGAGTCTGGGGCGTCACGAAACGTTACGGTATGGGTTAATGCACTCTCACATTTCTGGGAATAGTCCGAAAGGAAAGAGGATAGGTGGACGTGCGGCCAGTACTGAGGACCCCCGCAGTCTCCGCCACGATCCGGACATCAACTCGCGCGATGGATCGGCGGTTAGCCAATGAACTCGGGATCACCACGTTGTTGTACCTGTCGTAATAGGTGAAGCTTAGAAATCGCAAATTTCTCCCGATCTCGCTGGCTGCGGACCACGTTGGACTGATCTCGTTCGTCATATTCGTTGCCGTCGCGCGTTTGATCGTAGTACCGCTGAGGTAGAACGACACCACCTCCTCCAGCGAAACCGTAGGAGGTTTGGTGAACCGGATCACATCGTCGCCGCTTCC
>WNGQ01006920.1_pt1 | contig 12921 bp, 11 predicted proteins | sample 5407661 | NCBI WGS metagenome assembly WNGQ01 (sample SAMN13153382, study PRJNA577476) | soil metagenome | isolation source: 60 cm soil or saprolite under Garry oak tree replicate 2 | place: USA:California | collected 2016-06-15
GCGAGAGGATCTCGAGCAGCGGGAACAGCGCTCCCGGTCCGAGGAAGGGCAGGGCCAGCGAGAGGTCCAGGTGGACCTGTGGCCAGACGGCCGTCATGAACGCCGCCTCGCGAGTGTACGGATAGGCCATGTGGAGCAACACGAGCTGCGCCGTCGTCCACCGCCGGTCCTCGAGCACGGCGCGCAGCAGGAGCGGGTTGGCGCGGAGCAGATCGATGTCGGGGTCGCCGAATCCCGTGTGGATCTGGACGGGGCGTCCTGTCTGCGCCGCGACCTCCAGCGTGATCTCGAAGAGGCGATCGAGCAGCGGCTTCTCGGTGAGCCGCGGACGACCGCCGGCGGGTATCGCGGCGAGCGCGCTGGCGTACGAGACCGCACACTCCTCGTCGGTCGGGGAACGCACGTCGAGTCCCGAGCGGTAGGCGATGATGGTCTTGAAGCCCACGCAGCCCGGCGCCGCCTCGTGGAGCGTCCGACGAAAGGCCTCGACAAACGCCTCATAGGAGAGACGTCGAGCGAGCAGCCGTTCGGCGCACGCCTCGATCCTCACGACCTCGTGGATCTCGCAGCCGAGGTGCTGCCGCATCTCGTCGAGCGGCATCGCATCGGGCGGATAGCCAGTGTCCACGAGCAACGCGGCCACGCGGGCGTCGGTCAGATGCTTCAGTCCGGCCTCTGATCCGGCGCGTCGCCGGGCGTCGAGCACCGCGTCGACGGTCGCTTCGACGCCGTGCCTTCGTGCGAGAGCGCGCACGGCGCGCTGGGCGTAGCCGGTAGCAGGCACGTGGGCGCGCATCGTCGCCGGCCGTGCCTCGGTGAAGAGGTCGAGCAGCGTTCCTGACGAGACGCCGAGCGGGTCGCGGAGCAGGGGGTGACAATGCCCGTCAACGACAGGGATCCCCGTGAGATCGACGAGCCGCGCCACGCTCAGAACTTGTAGAAGTGCTGCTCGATCTCGAACGCCACGTCCTTGCCGTCGAAGCCCCGCACCTCTGAGCGCTTGACGGTCAGGTACTCCTTCGCCAGGGTCTCGCCCAGCGCCGCGCGGAGGACATCGTCGCGCTCCAGCGCGTCCAGCGCCTCGCCCAACGACGTCGGCAAGCGCCGGATCCCACGCCGCCGGCGCTCGTCGTCCGACAGCGTGTCGGGATCCACGAGCGTCGGCTCGCCCGGATCCCGCTTGTTCTGGATGCCGTCGAGCCCGGCGGCGAGCAGTGCACCGAGCGAGAGATACGGATTGCTGGACGGGTCCGAGGGCTTGAGCTCGAGGTTGGTCGATTCCATCTCGATCCCGCGCCGCTGCGAGGGCACGCGGATCGCGCCCTCGCGGTTGTCGGGGCCCCACGCCGTGTACGCGCTCGACCAGAAGCGCGGCTGGAGTCGCCGGTACGAGTTCACCGTCGGCGCCGTCAACGCGACCAGCGCGGGCAGGTGGGCGAGGACGCCGCCGATGAACGCGACCCCGGTGTCCGACAGCCCGTAGCGTCCGCGCGCGTCGTGGAAGACGTTCTGCTCGCCGTCCGCGGCCCACAGACTGAAATGGATGTGGGCACCGTTGCCGGCCTGATCAGGGAACGGCTTGGGGGCGAACGAGGCGAGCAGGCCGTGCCGGGCGGCGACGCCGCGCGCCGTCTCCCGCAGCGTGATCTGGTTGTCGGCGCAGCGGAGCGCGTCGGCGAAGCGCACGGGAAGCTCTTGCTGGCCGGGGCCGAGTTCCGCGTAATACTGCTCGGGAAACACGCCCTGGGCGACCAGGGCCTCGATCATCTCCGTCATGACGGGCGCCGCCGCGTCCATCCCGATCGTCGAGAAGCACGGGCTGTGATCGAGGGGAACGTACTGCCCGTTCTCCTTCCGGGCCAGCGTGAACTCGTTCTCGAAGGCCGCCTGGAACACGAAGCCCTGCGTGGCCGCGCGCCCGATCATCCGCGTGAGGAAGCTCCGCGGGCAGGCGTCCCACGGCGTCCCTTCGAGCGTCGTCATGTCGCAGAGCAGGCGGGCGGCGTGCGGCGCGTACGGCAGGACGGCGAACGTCGCGGGATCGGGCGTGAGCCTGATCTCCATGGCGACGGTGAGCCCGATACCGGACTCGAGGTAGGAGGGCAGGAACCGCGTGTGGCAGGCCTTGCCGCGAATGACGCCGTCGTTGCCGCAGTAGAGGAAGCGCACGAGCTGGATCTTGGCGGCGCGGCATTCGCGCACGATGCGACGGTGCTCGCGGTCGGCGCGCGGGGACTCTCGACCGGTGCGCTCGGCGGCGGTGCGGGGCGTGGCCATGGCAGAACTCCTTCTTCGCGCGCTCAGCTTCGTGGCGTCCAGCTCTTGAAGCGTTCGCGCAGGACTTTCTTGTCGAACTTGCCGACGCTCGTCTTGGGCACGGCCTCGATGAGCAGGACCTCGTCGGGCAACGCCCACTTGGCCAGCTTGGGCCGCAGGTAGTCGAGGATCTCGCCGGGATCGAGCGTCACGCCCGGCTTGGGCACGACGCAGGCGAGCGGGCGCTCGACCCACCGGGGGTGAGGGACGGCGATGACGGCCGCCTCCAGCACTTTCGGATGTCCCATGATCATCGTCTCGACGTCGATCGAGGAGATCCACTCACCGCCCGACTTGATGAGGTCCTTGGTGCGGTCGGTGATGATGACGTAGCCCTCGGGGTCGACCGCGGCGACGTCGCCAGTCCTGAACCAGCCGTCCTCGGTGAAACGATCGGCCGAGTCCGGCGTGTCGTAGTAGGAGCGGATCACCCACGGGCCGCGGACCTGGATCTCGCCCATCGACTGTCCGTCCCACGGTTGCTCGCGGCCCTCGTCGTCCACGATCCGAAGATCGACGCCGGCCACCGGGTAGCCCTGCTTGGCGCGATAGGCGTACCGCTGCTCGTCCCCTCCGGCGTCGAGATACGACTTCAGGCGGCACACGGTGCCGAGCGGCGTCATCTCCGTCATGCCCCAGGCGTGCAGCATCGACGCGCCGTACTTCTTGTCGAACTTCTCGATGAGCGTGCGCGGCGCCGCCGAGCCGCCGATCGGGATGCACCGGATCGAGGAGATGTCCCACTGAGGCTCTTGCTCGAGGATCGCGTCGATGGCGATCCACACCGTGGGCACGGCGCCGACGAAGGTGACGCGCTCGTTGTGGACGATCTCGATGATGTCGCGCGGCTGCGGGTTGGGCCCGCCGAAGATCTGGGTGGCCCCGTTCATCACGCCCGCGAAGGGCACGCACCACGCGTTGGCGTGGAACATGGGAACGATGTGGAGGATGACATCACGCTCGCCGATGGCGAGCACGTCGGTCATCGACGAGGCCAGCGAGTGCAGGAAGATCGCGCGGTGCGTGTAGACCGCGGCCTTGGGGTGGCCGGTGGTGCCCGACGTGTAGCACATGCCGGCGGCGTCGGTCTCCTCGAGCGCCGGCCACGCCTCCATCGGCTGCGCCGCGGCCAGCAGCGCTTCGTAATCGAGTGCGCCCGGCGGGATCTGGGCGCCGGGCGTGTCCTTCATCACGATGACGTGCTCGACCGTGTCGAGCTTCTTGCGAATCGGCTCGAGCGTCGGCCAGCACGAGGCATCGACGATGAGCACGCGATCGGCCGCGTGGTTGACGATGTAGGTGATGTCCTGAGCGGAGAGCCGGATGTTCACCGTGTGCAACACGGCGCCCATGAGCGGAGGCGCGAAGTAGGCCTCGAGATGCCGGTGAGAGTTCCAGGCGAACGTCCCCACGCGGTCACCCTTGCCGACACCGAGCGCCTTGAGCGCGCCGGCCAGCCGCCTGGTGCGCTCGGCGAAATCGGCGTAGGTGGATCTCACGAGGCCGACGCCGGGAACACGCGTGGCCAGCGTCTTCTTCGGGAAGAGGCGGCGCGTGCGCTCGAAGATGTGCTGGATGGTGAGCGGGTAATGCATCATCAGATCGTCGACGCCCGCCATCAATACCCTCCCAGGTCTTCCGACGTCGCACACCGGAACGAGACGTCGTGATGGCCCATCGTGGCGCCGCGCCGGTCTTCGGAGCGCCGGCTCGTCGCCGCCGCCCCCGCGTCGTCGCGGCTGGCGCCACGGATCACCACGCGTCCCTGGCCGAGGAACGGCTCTCGGCCATCGTCGTGACGATAAGGGTACGGCGCGAGGATCGTGGCCGTCCACTCCCGCGGCCCGACGAGCAGGTCCTCGACGCCGTAGTCTCCGCGCGCTGACTTCTCCCACTCCGCCTCGGTGGGCAGCCGCCCGCCTCGCCAGCGGCAGAAGTCGCGCGCGCCGAACCAGGAGACGACGACGGCGGACGACCGCTCGTGGCCGCGATCAGCGATCCAGCGAACCGGCTGTCCATCCTTCGGATGCGGGGGTGTTCCGAGACGGATCAGGTGGATCCGGGCGTGGGCGTCGTCCTCGTCGTATCGGCGCTCGCGCTCGGGCGAGACGATGCCCTGAGCGTTGAGGAAGTCGGCGAACTCGGCGTTGGTCACCTTGTGACGCTCGATCCAGAAGTCGGTGACGAACACGCGGTGCCTCGGCCGCTCCTCGGCGGGGCCGTCGTCACGGCCCATCCAGAACGCGCCGGCTGACACCAGCATGATGCCGTCACCGCGCGCGGCCGCCGGCGCCACCAGGCTCGCGGCCACCGCGACCCCGACGAATACCGCGCGTGTGCTCGTCGTCATAGGGGGGAGTGGAGGGACCAATGTACAACCACTGGAAGCTGGCGACGATCGGCATGGCCCTCGTTCTCACGACGGCGCTCATCACGGGTGTGACCACGGCGTACTTCACGCGTCCCACCGACGAGCCGGCCGTCGTCGCGCCAGCACCTCTCGCGGTTGCCGCGACACCGCCTGTCCTCGCCCGCCGCACCGCGCAGCCGATGGCTCGGCCCGTCGCCGCCGAGCCCGTCACCTCCGCGCCCGTTACCTCAGCGCCTGCACCGGCGGCTTCACCGACGAGGACGGTCGCGACGGTGCCCGCCGACTGCTCCACTGGTGGCGATCGCGCGCTGCGCATCGCGAAGCCTGGCGCGGTCGGTGGCCTCGTCGGCGCCGGACTGGGCGCCGCTGGCGCTGCCATCGCCGGTGGCGGTAAGGCGGCAGGTCAGGGGGCGCTCATCGGAGGCCTGGCCGGTGTGGTGCTCGGCTCCGGCTACGGCGCCTATCAGACGAAGAACGAGTGCGGCACGATCTTTGGCGACGGGAGCGCGCGCATCAGCCCCACGTCGCTTCCCTGAAGAGCCACGCACGTCGTGATCTCGCGCCCCTGACGCCATCGGCGCGGGCGGGACGACCACCCCGCTCGCGCCCGTCACTCCGCCCCGGCCGTCACACGCGAGCAATATTCTCCGTGGTATCGTGGGGCCCGGATGCGGTCCCGCTGGAGCGACGTCGAAACCCGCGATCTCTCCGAGCTCGACACTCTCGTCTACGCCTCCCGCCTGATCGGTGCCGAGACCTCGCTCGTCGTGTGGGGGGGAGGCAACACGTCGATCAAGACGACCGAGCGCGATCACCGCGACCGGCCGGTCGACGTCCTGCGCGTGAAGGGAAGCGGCTCCGATCTGAAATCGATCCAGCGCAAGGACTTCCCGGGCGTGCGCATGGACGACATCCGCGCGCTGCTCGAGCGTCAGGAGATGGACGATCAGGCGATGGTGTCGTACCTGGCGCGCGCGCTCCAGGAGCCCGGGGGGCCGCGGCCGTCGATCGAGACGCTGCTGCACGGCTTCGTCGAGAGCCGGTGCGTGGTGCACACGCACGCCGACGCGATCGTCTCGCTGACGAACAACGACCGCGCGGCCGACACGCTCGAAGGCGTCTATGGCAAGGACGTCATCGCGCTCGACTACCGGCGTCCGGGCTTCCGGATCTCGCGCGAAGTGGCGGATGCCATCGCCGGGCGGTCCAACGCGCGGGCGCTGGTGCTCGCCCAGCACGGCACGATCACGTGGGGCGCCACCGTGCGCGAGGCCTACGAGGCGACGATCGAGCTGATCACGCGCGCCGAGGAGGCGATTGCCGAGCGCAGGCGGGGCCGCCGCGCCTTCGGCGGGCCGCGCGTGGCGATCCTGCCAGCCGCCCAGGGCCGTGCGCTCGCGCTGCACATCGCGCCACGGTTGCGCGGACGGCTCAGCCGGCCCCGCCGCCAGATCCTCGGCTTCGACGACGACGCCCGGGTGGCCGAGTTCGTCTCGTCGGTCGAGGCGCCCGCGGTCTCCCAGATCGGGCCGGCGACGCCCGACCACACCATCTACACCAAGCGCCTGCCGTGCTTCGTGGGCCTCGAGCGCGCTGACGATGCGCCCGGCGTCGTGGCCGCGATCGAGCGCAGTCTCGCCGCGTTCGAGCGCGATTACACGGCGTACGTCGACGCCCATCGCGGTCCAGGCGTCGAGCTGATCGATGCGCTGCCGCGCGTCGTGCTTGTCCCCGGGCTCGGCATGTTCACGATCGGCCGCGATCGCCGGACGGCCGGGATCGTGAGCGACATCTATCACCACACGATCGACGTCATCGGCAACGCGACGGCCTTCGGTGGGTACGTCTCGCTCACGGCGAAGGACGCCTTCGACGTCGAGTACTGGCCGCTCGAGCTCTACAAGCTGACGCTGGCACCGCCCGAGAAGGAGCTGGCGCGGCGGATCGCTCTCGTCACCGGCGGCGCCTCGGGTATCGGCCGGGCGGTGGCCCGCCGCCTGGCGACCGAGGGCGCCCACGTGCTGGTCGGTGACGTCGACGAGGCCGGTGCCAAGAAGACGGCCGAGGAGATCATTGCCGCCGTCGGAGCCGGACGCGCGCTCGGCCTCGCCATGGACGTGACGAACGAGGCATCCGTCCGGGCCGCGTTCGAGGCCGCAGTGTTGACCTGGGGAGGCCTCGACATCCTCGTCTCCAACGCCGGCATCGCTCACTCCGCGCCGGTCGCCGAGATGAGCATCGCAGACTGGGAACGCTCGTTCGCGGTCAACTCCACGGGCCACTTCCTCGTGGCCCGCGAGGCGATGCGGGTGATGATCGCGCAAGGGATCGGCGGCGCGCTGGTCTTCGTGGCCACCAAGAACGTGATGGCGCCTGGCAAGGACTTCGCCGCGTACTCGGCGGCCAAGGCCGCCGAGGCCCAGCTCGCGAAGGTGCTCGCGCTCGAAGGCGCGCCCCACGGCATCCGTTCCAACATCGTGAATCCCGACGCCGTCTTCCAGGACTCGCGGCTGTGGTCGGACGACATCCGGCAGCAGCGCGCGCACGCGCAGGGAATCACGGTGGACCAGCTCGAGGACTTCTATCGCAAGCGCAACCTGCTCGGGGCGCGCATCCTCCCCGAGGACGTCGCCGAGGCCGTGGTGTTCCTCGCGTGCGACCGCTCGGCCAAGACCACGGGCTGCACGATCACCGTGGACGGCGGCGTGCGCGAAGCGTTCCCCCGGTGACGCCGGTTTCCCCGGCGACCCGGTTCGGCGCGTTCCTCTCGGTCCATTCGCCCCAGGAGCAGTGGGATCTCGTTCGGCGCGTGGAGGCGCTCGGCTTCGACTCCGTGTGGTGCGGTGACCACGTCTCGTTCAATCTGCCGCTGTGGGAGTCGCTGACGCTGCTGGCGTCGTATGCGTCGATCACCACCAGGATCCGGCTCGGCAGCGCCGTGTACCTGCTCGCGCTCCGCCCGCCCGCCGTGGCCGCGAAGGTCACCGCCACGCTCGACGCGCTCTCCGGCGGCCGGCTCATCTTCGGCGTGGGCGTCGGCGGCGAGAATCCGAAGGAGTTCGACGCGTGCGGCGTGCCCCACAGAGAGCGCGGCGCCCGCGTGACCGAGGCCATCGACGTCGTGCGCACGCTCTGGCGCGACACGCCGGCCAGCTTCAAGGGCCGCTTCACGCAGTTCGACGGCGTCAGCATTGATCCGAAACCCGCGCAGAAGCCCGGGCCACCGATCTGGGTCGGTGGCCGCTCGGACGCCGCGCTGGCGCGCGCGGGCCGGCAGGGCGACGGCTGGGTCTCGTACGTGGTGACGCCCGCCCGCTATCGCCAGAGCCTCGAGAAGATTCGTGCCGCGGCGGCGTCGGTGGGCCGTGGGCTCGATGGTTTCGCGACGGCGCACCTGACCTTCATCACCGTCGGCCGCGACTACGAGCGCGCGCGCTCGGCGTGGGTGGCGCGACTCAGCAAGCGTTACGCTCAGGACTTCGGCCCGCTGGCCGACCGGTACGGCGTCATCGGCACGCCCGAGCAGTGCGCCGCCCAGCTTGCCGAGTTCCGCGACGCCGGGTGCACCTACTTCCTGCTGAACGCGATCTGCGAACCGCCGAACGAGCGCGAGCAGCTCGAGCTGATCGCCGCCGAGGTGCTGCCGCGCCTTCGACGGTGAAGCCGCGCGAGTGCCAGGCGCGCGTGGCCGCCCGCCGCGCGCTGACGGCCGAGATCCTCGAAGTCGATCTCGCCATGGAAGACCCGCCGCAATTCGAGTTCGCCGCCGGGCAGTGGATCTCGGTTCCGCTGAGCCCGAAGACGGTCCGCGCGTACACGATCGCCTCGACGCCGCTCGAGCCGCGGCACCTCACGCTGTGCGCCGACGTGGCGCCCGGCGGCCCCGGCTCCGCGTGGTTCCGTGGCCTGGCGCCCAGCGACCGGGTGAGCTTCAAGGGGCCGCTCGGTGGCTTCGTGTACTCGCGGGGGGATGCGCGTCGTCCGCTCTTCGTCGCCGAGGAGATCGGCATCGTGCCGATACGCTCGATCGTGACCTGGCTCTACGCGACGGGCTTTGGCCGACCGGCGACGCTCGTGTACTGGGCGCGTGACCCCGGCTGGCTCGTCTACGACGAAGAGTTTCGCTCTCTCGCGCGCCGCTACCCGAGCTTCGCGTATCATCCGGTCGTCGCGGAATCGGCGGCGACGGCGGTCGACCGGCTGACGCCGAGCGTGGAGGGCCTCGTGGCCTACGTCGCCGGCGGAGGCGAGACGATCAACCGCGTCCGCGACGCGCTGATGGCGAAGGGCCTCGATCGCAAGGCCGTGAAGTGGGAGAAATTCTGGTGACGGCGATGCCATGGCCGAGCTGACCGGCGGCGATCTCGTCGCGCGTGTCCTCGCGCAGGCGGGCGTGAGCCACGTGTTCACGCTGTGTGGCGGCCACATCCTGCCGATCTACGACGGCTGCCTCCGCGAGGGGATCCGCGTCATCGATCTGCGCCACGAGCAGGCGGCTGCGCATGCCGCGGATGCCTGGGCGCGTCTCACCCGCAATCTCGGCGTCGCGATCGTCACGGCGGGGCCGGGCGTGACCGATGCGGTGACCGGCGTCGCCAACGCGTATTCGGCGCGGAGTCCCGTGCTCCTCATCGGGGGCGCCGCTCCGCTCGGCTTGCGCGGCCTGGGCGCCCTCCAGGAGATGGAGCAGGTGGCGCTGCTGCGGCCGATCACGAAGGGCTCGTGGTCCGTCGCGGAGACGCGCCAGATCCCCGAGACGCTGACGACCGCGATTCGCGCTGCGCTCTCCGGCCGGCCGGGGCCGGTCTTCGTCGAGATCCCCGTCGATCTCCTCCTCACGCAGGTCGAGGACCGCCTGGCGCCGATTCCGACGAGCTACGTTCATCGCACGCCCGCCGGACTGGCGGCGCCCGCGCTGGCCGAACTGGTCCGGCTCATCGGCGAGGCCGAGCGCCCGCTGGTCATCGCCGGCAGCGGCGTCTACTGGGACGGCGCGTCGGCGGCGCTCGCCGCCTTCGCCGAGCGCGCGGGCGTCCCCGTTCTCATGAACGGCGCGGGGCGTGGAACGCTCCCGAGCGATCATCGGTGTGCGGTGGCGGCAGCGCGCGGCTTCGCGCTCGGTCAGGCCGACTTCGTCCTCGTGCTCGGCGCGCCGCTCGACTTCCGTCTCGGTTACGGCCGGCCGCCGACCTTCGCCGAGAACGTGAAGGTTGCGATGATCGACGCCGATCCGTCGGAGCTCGGCCGCAACCGCGCGCTGGCGCTCGGCGCCGTGGGCGACATCGACGTGGTGCTGCGCCAGCTCCTCGACGCGTTGCCGAAGGGGATCGCCGAGCGCCTGCGGCCCTGGCGCGAGGCCGTGGGCACGCGCGAGGCCGAGGGGCGGCGCGAGCTCGCCGGGCTCGCGGCGGCCGACGACGTGCCGATCTCCCACTATCGGCTCGCCGCGGAGATCGCCCGTGTCGTCACGCCGGAGACGATCGTGGTGGGCGATGGCGGCGACGTCGTCGGCTGCGCGGCCAAGTACGTGCCGCTGCACCGGGCCGGGCAGTGGCTCGATCCGGGCCCCTTCGGCTGCCTCGGCGTCGGTCCGCCGTTCGCGCTCGCCGCCAAGCTCTTGAACCCGGGCCGGCGCGTGTTGCTCATCGCCGGCGACGGCGCATTCGGGCTCAACGGCATGGACATGGAGACGGCGGGGCGCTTTGGAGCGCCGATCGTCTGCGTGATCGGCAACGACGGCGGCTGGGGCCAGATCCGCAATCCGCAGCTCCAGTTCTTCGGCGCCGAGCGCGCGGTCGCGACGTCGTTGCCGACCGCCCGCTACGATCTGATGGTCGAGGCGCTCGGCGGCCGCGGCGCGCTCGTGACCAAGCCGGCCGACCTCGGCCCTGCGCTCGAGCGCGCGCTCGCTTCGGACGACGTGTGGTGCATCAACGTCGTGCTCGACCCGGCGGCCTATCGCCGCACCGGCCAGGTATCCATGGCCATCTAGTGCTGCACGCCGTGTTGCCCCCGATTCCTCGCCCGGTCGTGATGGCCCCGCGCTAGTGCGAATCACGTTTCTCTGTCCGCACGTGAGGATCGCGGGAGGCGTGCGCGCCATCCTCACGTACGCGGACCGTCTCGCGGGCCGAGGACATCGCGTGACCGTGCTCGTCCCCGCCCACGGCCGTCTCCGCGCTCTCGGCCGGCGGCTGCGTGGTGTGAGGCCGGATTGGCTGCCGAGCTTTCGCGCGCGCATCGAGTGGGTGACGCGCTGGTCACCGGAGTGGCTGCCGCCGGGCGACGTGATCGTGGCGACGGCGTGGCAGTCGGCGCCGATCGTCGCGGTCGCTCCGGCGCCGGCGGGGCGAAAGTTCTACCTCGTCCAGCACTACGAGAGTCTCTACCACGGCGACGCGACGACCGTCGACGCGACGTATCGCCTGCCGCTCCAGACCATCGTGATCTCGACCTGGCTGCGTGACGTCCTGCGCGAGCGCTTCGGGCGCGACGCCGAGATTCTCGTGACGCCGGTGGACCGCGCGCTCTTCCATCCCGTCGCCGCCGAGGCCGGCACGACGCGGCCACGCGTCCTGATGCTGCACCACGATTACGCCTGGAAGGGCGTGGCCGACGGGCTCGAAGCCATCGCGCGTGTCAGGAGCACGGTGCCGTCGGTGTGTCTCGTCGGGTTCGGTGTCAATCCACCGCGCGAGCGCGACCGCTACGACGAGTTCCACGAGAATCCCGCCCAGGATCGACTGGCCGCGCTCTACTCCAGCGCCGACATCTACCTGTGTCCGTCGTGGGACGAGGGATTGGGCATGCCGCCGATGGAAGCGATGGCGTGTGGCGCCGCGCTCGTGACGTACGACAACGGCGGCTGTCGCGACTACGCGCGGGACGGCGAGACGGCGCTGGTGGCGCGGCGACGCGACGTGGGGGATCTGGCCGTGAAGCTCGAGCGGATGGTCCGGGACGACGCGCTCCGGCGCGCGCTCGCCGCGGCGGGTCAGAAACTGGTGACGACGGCCTTCGACTGGGACCGCGCGGTTGAGCGGATGGAGAAGATCTTCACGGGTTGATCTCCTCCGACGTCGCAGAAGGATCGGGAGGCTCGAGGCCAACGATCTCGAGCCGAGAGGCCAGCGTCGAGAGCTCGTTCTCGACCGAGCGCAGCCGTTCCGCGAGCCGATCGCGCTCGTCTCGCAGCGTGCGCGCGAGCGAGAGCACGGCCTCGATCAGAAGCCGCTCCCGTTCGTCGATCACTTCCGTGTCGGGAATCACGATCGACGCCGTTTCAAGAAGGGTGCCGGTGGAGAAAAGCACTTCTGCGGCAAGCACTTGGAGATGACGGTGCACACTGACGCTTGCGACGGCGTGGCACCCCGAGCCAGGAGTGTCGTCACCGAGACACGCGTGACCAGCGTGCTAAACTTCGCCGGGATGCCCATTTACGAGTACGACTGCCGCGATTGTCGCCGCGTCGTCAGCATGCTGATCCTTCGCCCATCGGTGGCCGCGGCACCGACGTGTCCTCGCTGCGGCGGCTCGGCGCTGAGTCGCGTCATGTCCCGCTTCGTGACGGTGAAGTCCGAGGAAGCGCGCCTGGAGTCGCTCGCCGATCCCTCGTCGCTCGGCGATCTCGATGAGAACGATCCCGCCAGCGTCGGTCGCTTCATGAAGCGCATGGGTCAGGAGATGGGCGACGACCTTGGCGACGACTTCAACGAAGCCGTCGACGAAGCGATGGCCGAGGAGAGCGGTGGTGACGGCGACGAGGCGACGTCCGGCTCCGCCACCGATTCCTCGCTTGGGGATCTGTGAAGGTCGACGTCCTCGACCGCCTCGACGCGGTCGGCGAAGCCGCGTGGCGCGCGCTTCACGCCCGAACGACGCTGCGCTCGCCATTCCTCACCTGGATCTGGCAACGCCAGTGGGCGGAGGTCTTCGCCTCCGATCACCGTGTCGAGATCTGGCGCGTGAGCGATGCCGACGGGCTCGTCGCTCTCCTGCCGCTCTACGAGGCCGACTCCGGCGTCTTTCGGATCCTCGGCGGCGTCGAGATCTCCGACTATCTCGACCTGATCGCCGTTGCCGGCCGTGAGGAGAAGGCATGGGCGGCGCTGCTGGAGACGCGCGCGGCCGCGGGAACGGTCTGGGACCTCCATGCCGTGCCCGGCGCGTCGCCGACCGTGACCTCGCTTCCCGCGCTCGCCGCCGCGGTGGGACTGGAGACGAAGGTCGCCGTC
>WNGQ01014467.1_pt1 | contig 12910 bp, 18 predicted proteins | sample 5407661 | NCBI WGS metagenome assembly WNGQ01 (sample SAMN13153382, study PRJNA577476) | soil metagenome | isolation source: 60 cm soil or saprolite under Garry oak tree replicate 2 | place: USA:California | collected 2016-06-15
GGTCGCCGAGCTTGCCTGTGCGGGCCTCGACAGCATCGCGGTGCGTGCACCCGATCATCCGGTCGCGCGCGCTGTTCTTGCGGCGCTCGGCCGGCCGGTAGTGGCGCCGTCGGCGAACCGCTCGGGCCACCTCTCGCCCACCACCGCTGAGCACGTGCTCGCCGACCTGCGCGGGCGCATCGACCTCATCGTCGACGGCGGGCCGACGCCGGTCGGCGTCGAGTCGACCATCGTCGCCTGCCTCGATCGGCCGGTGCTGCTGCGGCCCGGCGGGTTGCCGCGCGCCGAGATCGAGCGGGTGCTCGGGCGCCCGCTGGCCGAGGGCACGCCGTCACCAACAGCCGAAGACCGGGAGGCTCCGCTGTCCCCAGGCCGGCTCGCCTCCCACTATGCGCCACGAACGCCGCTGCGGCTCGACGCCCACAGCGTGAACGCGGGCGAGGCGCTGTTGGCCTTCGGCCCGGCGCTTCCGGCGGGCGCGGCGCACGGGGCACGCGTGCTCAACCTGTCGGATCGCGGCGACCTGATCGAGGCCGCGGCCAACCTGTTCTCCCACCTGCGCGTGCTCGATGCCGCGGGCGCGACAGCCATCGCGGTGATGCCGGTGCCGCACCACGGCCTCGGCGAAGCGATCAACGATCGGCTGTCACGGGCGGCGGCGCCATAGGAAAAACAACGAAATGTGATTAATCTGACGAGATAGGTTCGGAGGCATTCATGGTCAAATCCGATATGCGGTAACCGATGCTGTCGAAGCCACCGGGCCCCGCCGACCCCGCCCTCCTCGCCCGTTTCGCCGCCATTGTCGGCGCACGCCACGCGCTCACCGACCCGGCCGCGATCGCGCCCTATCTCTCCGAGGAGCGCGGGCTCTATCAGGGCCGCTCGCCGCTGGTGCTGCGGCCCGGAACGGTCGCCGAGGTCGCCGCGATCCTCGAGCTCGCGAGCGAGACTGGCACGCCGGTGGTGCCGCAGGGCGGCAATACCGGGCTCGTCGGCGGGCAGACGCCGCTCCACGGCGAGGTCGTGGTCTCGCTCCGCCGTCTCGATCGCATTCGCGAGGTCGACCCGACCTCGAACACCATGACCTGCGAGGCGGGCGTCGTCCTCGCCAAGGCGCAGGAGGCCGCCGCGACGGCCGGCCGGCTGTTTCCGCTCTCGCTCGGCGCCGAGGGGAGCTGCACCATCGGCGGCAATCTCGCGACCAATGCCGGCGGCACCGGCGCGCTCGCCTATGGAGTCGCGCGCGAGCTCGTGCTCGGGTGCTGCGCCTGTTTCCGCGCCCGCGCTCGGTCGAGACCGCCTTCATCGGCGTCCCCTCCCCGCAGGCCGCGCTCGCACTCCTCAACCTTGCCGAGGAACGCGCCGGCGGCACGGTGACGAGCTTCGAGCTCATGCCGCGCATCGCGCTCGAATGGGCCGTCCGCCACGCGCCGAGCTGCCGCGATCCGCTCAGGGACCCGCATCCCTGGTACGTGCTGATGGAGCTCTCCTCGCAGGCGCGCGAAGGCTTGCGCGCGATGATGGAGGATATCCTGGCGGGCGGCGCCGAGCGGCGCCTGGTCGACGACGCAACCATCGCCGAGAGCCTGGAGCAGACCAAAGCCTTCTGGCTCCTGCGCCATCACATCGCCGATACCCAGAAATACGAGGGCGGCTCGATCAAGCACGACGTCTCGGTGCCGGTCGCCGCGGTGCCGGACTTCATCGCCGAGGCGAGCGCCGCGGTCGAGGCCTTGATCCCCGGCTGCCGGCCGTGTCCCTTCGGCCATCTCGGCGACGGCAACATCCACTTCAATATCAGCCAGCCGCTCGGCGCCGACCGCGCCCAGTTCCTTGCTCGCTGGGACGAGGTCAACGAGGCCGTGTTTGCGATCGTGGCCAGGCACGGCGGCTCGATCTCGGCCGAGCACGGCATCGGCGTGATGAAGCGCGACCTTTTGCCGAGCGTGAAGGACCCGGTCGCGCTCGAGCTGATGCGCACCCTCAAGCGCACGCTCGATCCCAAGGGCATCCTCAATCCGGGGAAGGTGCTCTGACGGTCAAAACAGCGACGATTGCCGCTCGTCCTTCTTCGGCTTCCGTTTGCCTTTGGACGTTGCGATGGCAGCGGGTTCGGACTGTGTTGACTGGGGCCCCGCCGGCTTCGCGAGCGGCTCGATCAGCTTCGGGTCGTCATTCGCGGTCCGGTTGACCGCGGTCGAAATCTCATAGGCCTCGAACAGCCCCTCGCGCGCGGGCGCGATCAGCGCCGCCGCAGTGGCCGCGTCCACCTTCGCGCAATCGAGCCAGAAATCGAAGGCCTCGGGCGGGACGACCACCGGCATGCGCGCATGGATCGCGCCGAGGCTGCGGTTCGCCACGCAAGTGACGATCGCGGCGGTTTCCATCTCCTCGCCGTTCGGACCGATCCAGGTCTCCCAGAGGCCGGCGAAGGCGATCGGGCCGCCGTCCTTGGGGCGCACCACATAGGGGCGCTTGCGCCCGCCCTCGTCCTTCCACTCGTAGAACCCGTCGGCGGGGACGAGGCAGCGCCGCCGCTTCATCGCGTTGCGGAAGGCCGGCTTGTCGGTGACCGATTCGCCGCGCGCATTGATCAGCAGAGTAAACGTCCGCGGGTCCTTGACCCAGGACGGGAGCAGGCCCCAGCGCACCAGCGCGAATTCCCGCTCGCCCTCGTTGAGTCGCACGATCGGGATCGGCTGGGTTGGTGCCACGTTGTAGCGCGGCGGAAAGTTTGGCTGCTCCCGGTAGCGGAACAGCCGCCTGATCGCTTCCGGCGACGAAGTGATCAGGTAGCGTCCGCACATGCAGCAAGGCTCCGGCTGGATTAGGATGGCATTAACCATAGCGCACAAAACTGTCGGCAGGGCGAAGCTCGCCCCCGCCGGAACCCCGGAAATGTGACCACCAATGGCGGACGCAAGATCCTATCCCGAGCGTCCCTTCCTCGCAGTCAGCGCCGCCATCCTGCGGGATGGCAAGGTCTTGCTGGTGCGCCGCGCGCGGCCGCCGGCCCGGGGCGTCTTCAGCCTGCCAGGCGGCGTGGTCGAGGTCGGCGAGACGCTGGGCGAGGCGGTCATGCGCGAGGTGCGCGAGGAGACGAGCCTTGAGATCGAGCCGGTCGCGCTCGCTGGCTACCGCGACGTCATCAGCCGCGACACCGACGGCCGGGTCGAGCGCCATTTCGTCATCCTCCCCTTCGCCGCCCGCTGGCTCGGCGGCGAGCCGGTGCTCAACGATGAACTCAGCGAGGCGCTCTGGGTCGACCCGGCCGAGATCGCCACCCTGCCGACGACGCCCGGTCTTGCAGCCATCGTGGCAGCCGCGCTCCAATGCCTGAAAGCAACCGACTGAGACTCAACTCTGTCCCGGACCGCGCGCAGGGGCAGCAGTTCGACCGGCAGCGCCTTTATTCCGGCGGCTTGAACCCCGATAATGGGTTCGGCTTGCGATCGGCCGGCCCAAGGCCACGCTCGCTCGGGACCATCTCATCATGCTGCGACGCATTTTCATCCCCACTTTGCTCGGCCTCGCGCTCGCGAGCGCCCAGGCGCGCGCCCAGGCGCCGGCGCCCTTCGACGCCAATTTGCAGCGGCTCGCCGAGATCATGGGCGCGCTGCATTATCTCCGCGGCATCTGCGGCGCCAACGAAGGCCAGAAATGGCGCAACGAAGTGCAGGCCCTGATCGACGCCGAGGCCCCGACCGGAGACCGCAAGGCGCGCATGGTGGCAGCCTTCAACCGCGGCTACCGCGGCTACCAGCAAACCTATCGCACCTGCACGCCGGCAGCTGGTCTGGTGATCCGGCGCTATCTCGAGGAAGGCTCCAAGATCGCCCGCGAAGTCACCGCCCGCTATGCCAACTGATCGGCCAAATTAACCGTTCCTAAACTTGGACGTGGCCTGCCACACGTCGCATGCTAACGTGCGGCGCATGGACGCGCGGGGGCGCGGCCACAATGCGGCGCGGGGCATGACCATTCACGTGATTTCGGCTCACGATCCCGTGCGGGATCGCGAGCACAAGCGCGCGGCGCTCGGCTATCTGCACGAGGCCTGGACCGAGGCGCGCCTCGACGGCATCGACGGCGATTGCCTCGCGCAGGCTTGTCTGTTCGCGGCCTTCGCCGAACTTGTCACGACCTATGGCGAGGAGGCGACCGCTCGATTCGCCGAGGGGCTTGCGCTGCGCATCCGCAACGGCGAATTTTCGCTCAACTTGGCGAAGCAGTAGGCCGCGCGGAGGCCTGTCCCATAGAGGCCCTTGCCACGGTCGCGGCGGTAGTGGGCTACTTTGCTTGCGGCGGGTGTCGTCGATCCGACATACGCCCTTATGATTTGCTATTTCGCCCCATAGGGCGCAGGCTTGCGCCATCATCGACAGCTATTCTCGGTCAGGCGTCGGTGGCTGAGAGACCGGTCGCGCTCCCGCCTGTCCGGCCAAGGGAGCGTGCAATGACAGCCATCCTCCCATTTTTTCAGGGCACGGCATTCGAGCCAGAGGTGTGCCAGGGATTGGGCGAGGCCTTCGAACGTGCTTGCCAGTCGCTTCACGATGTCGGACAGCCCGACATTGTGAAAGAGGTGATCGCAAAGCGAATTATCGAGCTTGCTCGGTGCGGAGAGCGTGATCCCGAGCGGTTGTGCGAGCAAGCTTTGCAGGGATTCGGAGTAATGAGAAAGTTTGTATGAGCCGCCCTTGAGTGGCGGCCTCCCCTGCTTGCGGCACATCCGCGATATCGCCAATTCTCCCGCAGCCGCCTCGGCACGCCCGGGAGCGGGCTCGCATAGTCTCCCTCGGCTCTGCTAGAATTGCCCCTTCCGCAACCGGATGCCGCAGCCATGTCGCTCCGTCTTTGCCTCGGTCTGCTCGCGCTGGCGCTCATGGCGAGCAGCAGCGTGCTGGCACAGAACAAGGTCCAGACCGAGACGATCAGGCCTCCGGCTGCTACGGCGCAGCCGGGAGCGGCCGGCAAGTTCCGTTCCGACGGCCATCTGGTATCCCCGGGCCGGCCCGCCGGCGGACCGGAAATCATCACCGATCTCGGGCGCCTGCCGCCCGCCGTCGCACGCACGCGCGAGCGCATCCTCGCCGCCGCGCGCTCCGGCGATCTGCAGAAGCTTCTGGCGGTCATGCAGACCAACGCGGCGTTGCCGATCTTCTCGTTCTCCGAGGACAAGGATCCGGTCGGCTTCTGGAAGGCGAACTATCCCGATTCCGACGGCGTCGAGGCACTCTCGATCCTGATCACGATCCTCGAGACCGGCTTCGTCCATGTCGACCTGGGCACGCCGCAGGAAGTCTACCTCTGGCCCTATTTCGCGCGGTTGCCGCTGAAATCGCTGACCCCGGAACAGAAGGTCGAGCTGTTTCGGATCATCACCGGCGCCGACTACAAGGATATGATCGAATTCGGCGCCTATTCCTTCTACCGCCTCGGCATCGCCCCCGACGGCACCTGGCATTTCTTCGTGGCTGGAGACTGAGGACGGAGGACGGACGACGGACGCCGGACGACAGACAGGCGAAAGCCTCCGTCGTCTGTCGTCAGTCCTCAGATTCGCAGCCCATAAATGCTGTGCAGCACGGCGTCGATGTCCGCGGGATAGAACGGCTTTCTGAGGAAGGCGGCGGCGCCCGCCGCCCGCGCGCGCTGGACGACCGCCTCGTTCGCGGTCGAGGCCATGATCACGACCTGAAGCCGCGGATATTGGCGTTTGATCTCGCCCAGCGTCTCGACCCCGGTGAGCCCTGGCATGTCGTGGTCGAGAAACACCAGGTCGAACTTTCCGCTCGCGACCTGCATGAGGGCTTTGATCCCTCCCTCCGCTTCGGCGACCTCGAACCGGAAGCGGCTTGCCGCCAAAATCTTGCGCACGATGCTGCGGATCGTGGCCGAGTCGTCGACCACAAGGACGCGGATGGTCAGCCGAGCGCGGATGCAGCGCTCGACCAGGCTCCTCGCTTCTTCGGGCTTGGTCGGTTTGACGACCAGGCCGTCGGCCGCCGCGCCATTGGCAGAGGCGGCGCGAGCTCCCTCGGGCGTCGCCGCGACCAGGATGACAAACGGCGGCTGCCGGGCGGATCGCGCCGCCGCGATGAAGGCCGCCCTTTCCTCTCCGCCCACTGCGGCATCGAGAAACGCGATGTCGATGTCGCCGGCGAGCGCATCGCGGGCGGCAACGGCGCTGCCCGCTTCAACGACCTCGACCGGCAGAGCCGCCGAAGCGGCTGCCTGCCGCAACAGATTAAGGTCCTGCCGCGAGCCGAAGACGGCCAGGATCCGCAGGGAAACCAGTTCGCCACCCATGCGCATCAAACCTTATTGCGGCGGCACCCTGTCCGACCACCGTTGTATCGAGCTTCGAACACAAAGCGGCAACCGGCTATGGGCGCACCCGCAATCCACCCCGTCAATATGAACACGGCGAGGCCAGCGCCGTTCCAAATCCCATAATAACAACCACCTATTTGCAATGACGGTTGCTACCTCGCCACGAAACAGTTAGGGACAAATGGGAAATCTGCACAGTTGTGACTACGTCTTGAGCACCTTACGTTTCTCCGCGACATCTGGCAGATACCGCTCATGAAGGCAGCGCTTCTTCCCGACCGCGGCGTGGTCAAGGTCGCAGGCCTCGACGCCCGCAAATTCCTCAACGGGCTCGTGACCGCCGATGTCGGCAAGGTCGAGCCGGCGCACCCTCGCTTTGCCGCCCTGCTCACGCCGCAGGGAAAGATCATCGTCGATTTCATCGTGGCCGAGGCCGAGGCTGCAGACGGCGGCGGCTTCTTCCTCGATTGTCCGCGCGCGCTCGCCCAGGCGCTGGTCGAGCGCCTCAACTTCTACAAGCTGCGCGCCAAGGCGATGGTCGAGGATCGATCCGAGGCGCTCGGCGTGATGGCGATCTGGGAGGGCACTGGCAGCACCGAATACGGCCTCTGCTGTCCCGACCCGCGCCTGCCGGAACTCGGTCTGCGCTGCATCCTGCCGCCCCATCTCGCTGGCGCGGCAGCGGCCGACCTCGGCGCCGACCTGGTCGAGGCCGCCGACTACGAGGCGCACCGGATCGCGCTCGGCGTCCCCCGCGGCGGCGCGGACTTCATCTACGGCGACGCCTTCCCGCACGAGACCGACATGGATCAGCTGCAAGGCGTCGATTTCGACAAGGGCTGCTTCGTCGGCCAGGAAGTGGTGTCGCGCATCGAGCACCACGGCACCGCCCGGACGCGCGTGGTCCCGGTCTCCTACGAGGGCGCCGCGCCTGCGGCCGGGGTTGCGGTGATGGCAGGCGAACGGAACCTAGGCATGATGGGCTCGGCCGCCGCCGGCCGCGGGCTGGCGGCACTGCGCCTCGACCGGGTCGAGGAGGTGCTTGCGGACGGGCGGGCGCTCCTTGCCGGCGGAATCGGGTTGCGGCTCGTCAAGCCGCGCTGGGCGCGCTTTGCGTTCCCCGGCGAAGCCAAGGCGGCGGAATGAGCGCGATCCTTCTCCACCCCGACGGCCTGCGCCGCTGCCCCTGGCCGAAGGAGGACCCGCTCTATGTCGCCTATCACGACCAGGAATGGGGCGTACCGGAATTCGACGACCGTGCCCTCTACGAGAAGCTCGTGCTCGACGGCTTCCAGGCCGGCCTGTCGTGGATCACGATCCTGCGCAAGCGCGAGAATTTCCGCCGCGCCTTCGACGGGTTCGAGCCCGAAAAAATCGCGCGCTATACCCCGAAGAAGGTGGAGCGCCTGATGCAGGATGCGGGCATCGTGCGCAACCGCATGAAGATCGAGGGCACCGTCCTGTCCGCGCGCGCCTGGGTCGACGTGATGGAGCAAGGCCCCGGCTTCTCGCGGCTGCTGTGGGACTTCCTCGACGGCCGCCCCAAGGACAACCGCCTGCGCAGCATCACGCAAATCCCGGCCGAGACCGAGCTGTCGCGCAAAATCGCCAAGGAGCTCGCGCGCCGCGGCTTCAAGTTCTGCGGCCCGACCATCGTCTATGCCTTCATGCAGGCGGTCGGCATGGTCAACGACCATCTGGTCACCTGCTACCGCCATGCGCAGCTCGCGGGACATTGACCGCGATGCCGGCAAAGCCGCAACCGAAATCCCCCCTCGCCGAGGCGGCGCCGCGCGCCTGGCAGCGCATGCTCTCGGGCCGCCGGCTCGATCTCCTCGACCCCTCTCCACTCGACGTCGAGATCGCCGACATCGCGCACGGGCTCGCCCGGGTGGCGCGCTGGAACGGCCAGACCGAAGGCGCCCACATCTTCTCGGTCGCCCAGCACTCGCTCTTGGTCGAGACCATCGCGCGCGCCCGCGCGCGCCTCGACCGCCAGCGCCGCCTTGCCGTGCTCCTGCACGATGCGCCCGAATACGTGATCGGCGACATGATCTCGCCGTTCAAAGCGGACCTCGTCGCGCTGATCAAGGCCGCCGACCGCGCCGCCGCCCATGTCGAGGCGACGAGGCTCGCCGGCTTCTCGGCTGCCGAAGCCGCCCGCTTCTTCGGCCGCCCACCCAAATTCTCCGCCACGATCGAGCGCGACTATCTCACGCCCTGGCCCGCCGAAGTCGCCGAAGCGCGCTATCTCGAGCGCTTTGCCCGCCTCGCGCGCGGGTGACAGGCTGACGCTTTCCCGCCCACATTCGACCCCATATATAACCCTCGGAACATTGCTCTAAAGATTCGCATGATTCACGTCTGCTCGCTCTCGCGCCTGCATCGGACCGTGGAGGAGACCCGCGCCCGGCACGTCGTGACCCTGCTCAAGGATACCGATCTGGTCCAGCGGCCGGTCGGAATCGCGCCCGACAACCACCTCATCCTCGGCTTGGACGACATCACCCAGCCGCTCGACGGCTACGTCGTCCCCGCCGACGAGCATGTCACCAGGCTTCTCGCCTTCGTGCGCGGATGGGACCGCGCCAAGCCCCTGGTCGTGCACTGCTATGCCGGCATCAGCCGGTCGACCGCTGGCGCCTACGTGGCCGCCTGCGCGCTCAATCCGTGCCGCAACGAGCTCGCGATCGCGCAGGCGCTGCGCCGCGCCTCCTCGACCGCCACCCCCAACCCCCGCATCGTGTCGCTCGCCGACCGCCTGCTCGGCCGCTCCGGCCGCATGATCGCCGCGATCGAGACCATCGGCCGCGGCGCGATGGCCTACGAGGCCGACCCGTTCCGGCTCGAGCTGGAATGATCCCTACGCGCTGTCTTCCGCAAGAAATCCAGCCAGCGTATGCAAAACAGCGATGAACTGATCCAGCAGTCTCTCATCTACGATCGGATCGAGGCCGCCGTGGACGGCTGCATTGCGCAGCGAAATGGCGGCCCGCAGCGTGTCCGCTTCTTGCGGGGTGAGGTAGCCCGCCGAAGCAAGAACTTCGATAAGTCTTGCGGGCGCCTGAGGACGTCCCAGCTGGCCGGGCAACAGCGCCCGGCCGAGAGCCTCTAAGGTGGCCCAAGCCATAATCACAGCGGGCAGTTTATGGCCGTCCCTTTTCAGGTCGAGCACGCGCTGGATCGCGCTTTTGATCGCGGGACGCGACGCGACCTCAAGCGTCTTTTCGGAAGTCAGCGGCGACACGTAAAAGACACGCAACTCCCAATCGCTTTGAGGCGCAAATAGCGATTGGAGGTCTCGAATCTTCTCGGCCGACCCGCCGGTCGACCGTACGACTTCGATCGCGATCTTCTTATCTGATCTGAGGGCCACGGCATCCGGGCGGTAAGTCTGCATGAATGGTGGAAGAATTGAAGGTGACGGATTCACAAAGACATCAAATCCTTCGGCCTGATACTTGGGCAGAAGGCTTTCAAGCACGTCAGCTTCACTAGTTTCAGGCGGGCTCATCTAAGCCAAATCCTCGAATGGATCATCAGACAGACGAACATAGAGCACTGGCTTGGGCCTGTTTAGCGCATCTCGCAGCGTCAGGCTAGGCGAACCGAACTCGAACACGTTTCCCGGCTCAAATTTTTGGACCAGAATACGCTGAATCTGTCGGTCGCTCATATAGACATGTTTGTCCAGGGCGTCGAGTACGTGTTTAACGATGTTATCTACGTCGCCCTGCATCTCGGCGTCTGGAAAATAAAACAACGTGATGGCGAGCGGGGCTTCCGTGGCAAAATGCCCCTCCGGCAATACGGTCTTGCTTGCTTCGACAATTCGAGATTTCCATTGATCGATTGATTCACGCCGCTTGGCCTGCAGCGAAACCGCAGTGCCTTCCACAACGAACTCAAGAGGAAACTCAATCTCCACGGTCATGGGCAGCAAGCGCAGGGCGAGCAAGGACGGGGAACGCGAGATCGACCACGAGGATCAATTCGGTGGGGTGACATTATCATTCCTTATCATTCTTCTGGTGTCGGCGCGCCTTGCGCGCCATTGCCGAGCTCGTGGACCTCATGCTTGCCGCATACTGATCCCCTCCCCGCTTACGGGGACGGTTGGGAGGGGCGCTAGTTGCGCCCGAGTTTGCGGCGTGCCCCCTCCCCGGCCCTCCCCCGCAGGCGACCCGCAGGCGGGGGAGGGAGAACGGGGGGCACGGATGTATGATCGCCCCATGCCCGCCCCGCCCCTCACCCCGATCGAGATCGGCCTCACCGCCGCGATCGTGGCGGTCGAGGATAAGGCGCCGGCGATCCTGGTGGCGGGCGATGGCGCGAGCGGCGAGCCGCGCGCGGGGCTGCCGTTCGGGCCATTCGATCCGCTTGCGCATCGCACCTTCGAGATCGGGCTGCGCGCCTGGGTCGAGGCGCAGACCGGCCTCAGCGTCGGCTATGTGGAGCAGCTCTACACCTTCGGCGACCGCGGCCGCCATGCGCGCCCAGATGACACCGGCGCGCATATGGTCTCGGTCGGCTACCTCGCGCTCACCCGCATGCCCGACAACGCCGCTCCCCTGCGCGCCGCCGGGGCCGGCTTCGAGCCCTGGTACCGCTTCTTCCCGTGGGAGGATTGGCGCGAGCAGCGGCCGGAGATTCTCGACCGGGTCATGCTGCCGCTCTTGAACGAATGGGCGGGGCGGTCCGACGAGCCCGAACCCGGCCGCGCGCTCGGCCGGCGCGAGCGGCTGCGGCTGTGCTTCGGCCTTCGCGGCAGCCCCTGGGACGAGGAGAAGGTGCTCGACCGCTACGAGCTCCTCTACGAGGCTGGCCTGATCGAGGAGGCGCGGCGCGACGGCCGCGAAGCGGCGCTGGCGCGGAACCCCTTCCCCGCGCTCGGCGAGCCGATGCGCTTGGACCACCGGCGTATCCTCGCGACCGCCATCGCGCGGCTGCGCGCCAAGCTCAAATATCGGCCGGTGGTGTTCGAGCTGATGCCGCGCGAGTTCACGCTGACCGAGCTGCAGCGCATGGTCGAGGCGATTTCCGGGCGCCACCTGCACAAGCAGAATTTCCGCCGGGTGGTCGAGACCGCGGCGCTGGTCGAGCCGACCGGCGACCTGTCGACCGCGACCGGCGGCCGGCCGGCGGCCCTGTTCCGCTTCCGCCGCGAGGTCTTGGCCGAGCGCCCCGCGGCCGGGTTCCGCCTCGGGGGGCGGGGATGAACCCGATCAAGGCGGCCTCTTCTCGGGCCGTGGCGGCCTTTCGCGCGCAGGTCGAGGCGTTGTATCGTGACCTACACCCGCCTCCCGGGAGGGGCCGGCATCTTGCGTTGGAGGACTCTGATGTTTGACCGAGGCTCGATCGGTGCAGTTGCACTGGCCGCAGCGTTGCTGGTGATACCCACTGGCGCTTCGGCATTCGACGATTCGAAGTATCCTGACCTGAAAGGTCAGTGGATTCGCGTCGGCATTCCGAATTGGACGCCGGCCGGAAAGGCTCCGCTCACGCCGGAGTATCAGGCAGTCTACGACGCCAACCGGGCGGACATGGCCAAGGGCGGGCCAGGCGATGTGCCGTCATGGTACTGCCTCCCGCAAGGCATGCCGATGATGATGAATTTGTACGATCCGATGGAGCTCGTGATTACGCCCGACATCACCTACATCCTGATCAGCCACGTCAACGACTCCTATCGGCGGATTTATACCGATGGACGTCCCTGGCCCGGGGATGACGACTATGAGCTGACCTATGCGGGTTATTCCATCGGCAAATGGATCGATGAGGACGGCGATGGCCGCTACGATGTGCTCGAAGTCGAGACTCGCCTGCTGAAGAGTCCGCGCACTTATGACGCCAGCGGCATTCCCTTCCACAAGGATGGCCAGACCACCATCAAGGAGCGGATATTTCTCGACAAGGCCGACAAGAACATTCTCTATGACGACATCACCGTGTTCGACCATGCGTTGACGCGGCCTTGGTCGATTACCAAGAAAGCCACACGCGACCCGAAGCCCCGGCCGCTCTGGCGCACATCGGCTTGTGCGGAAGACAACGGGATGGTCAAAATCGGCAACGACCCCTACTTCCTGAGCGCTGATGGCAAGTTGATGCCCACCAGGAAGGACCAGCCGCCACCGGATCTGCAATATTTCAATCAAAGGCCGAGGTGACGAGGTCCGGCGATCCCCCCACGGACATTCAGCAGCAAGGGCGTGCCGTCCTTGCGCATTGCCGCGAAGCTTCAATGCGCTTGAAGGCGCCGTCACCTGCGCGCATGATGATCGCCCAACAAGTCTTAAAGGGGAGGTTGCCATGAAATCGCAGGTCGCTTGTCTCGCATTCCTGGCCGCGCTGTTCGCCAATACCGCCGCGCCGGCGCAGACTCCATCCTGGACGCCGCCGCCCGACAGCGCGCGCTGTCCTTCGAAATGGGGTGCCGGCGACGAACGCGGCGCCGGCAATCACATGAAGCCGCAAAGCGTGCTCGCCGCCACAAAGCTGATCAAGACCGGCGAGGTGATCGAGCTCGGCCACGTTCTGAGCGCCGACATGCCGCTGTCGCCCGGGC
>WNGQ01013882.1_pt1 | contig 12909 bp, 14 predicted proteins | sample 5407661 | NCBI WGS metagenome assembly WNGQ01 (sample SAMN13153382, study PRJNA577476) | soil metagenome | isolation source: 60 cm soil or saprolite under Garry oak tree replicate 2 | place: USA:California | collected 2016-06-15
ACTAAATTTTCTCCGGTGGACTAATCAGAATCTTTAAAGTGGCCCTATACCGCGCCCGCGCGGTTGGACTAGCCTGACATGGAAGCCAAGGGAATCGATCGAGGTAATCGAGATCTTTCGACTTCCGATTGGAGAGTTTCCATGATCGGGAAGGACGGTAAATCGCTGCGGCTGAGCCGACTGCTCAAGGCCGACAGTGCCCCCTTGTTCGTTGTTCCTCTGGATCACACAGTAGCGGAGGGACCCTTTACCGATAACCGGGGATACGACGCGCTGCTAGAAGCGCTTGCCGCGAACGGCGCCGATGGGATCGTCGTCCACAAAGGAAGACTGCGCCAGATCGAGGACAGCGTCTACGCGAAGCTGTTCATCATCGTCCACGTCAGCGCATCGACCAAGTACGCGCTCGACACGACCCACAAATACCAGATCGGCGGTGTGGAGGATTGTCTGCGCAGGGGCGCCGACGCCATCAGCGTCCACGTCAACCTCGGATCGCCGACCGAGGACCGTCAAATAGCGATGCTGGCGGCCGTCGCGGACGCATGCGATCGCCTCAGTGTGCCGCTGTTGGCGATGCTCTATGCGCGCGGTGCTGGCATCGAGGCCCACCCGCGCGTGGACGTGCTCGCTCATGCGGCATCGCTGGCTGTCGATCTCGGCGCGGACATCGTGAAACTGCCCCTCGCCGGTCCAATCAACGAGATGAGGGAGGTCATCCGCCGCTGTCCGATTCCGTTGCTTGCAGCGGGCGGAAGCTGGACCTCGGACGAAGAATTCAGTGCCTTCGTGGCGAACGTAATGCGAAGCGGCGCGCGAGGAATTGCGGCGGGTCGCAACATCTTCATGGCGCCGGATCCGGCGGCAAAGGTTCGCCAGATCCGAAAGGTTCTGTATGCGAATCAGATCGCAGCCGCCGCAAGTCCGGCGCAGCCGGCGCGGCACGTGCGCGATCACGCAGTCGACCGCGTTCTCTCTTGAAGATCGGCTTTTTCGCACAACGCAACAAGGCGGACTAGGAGAATTCGATGACGACGGCGTGGATAGATTTGCGGGATTGCGAGACCGGAAAACTGGATGCCATTATCGACGCAGCGATCGAGCACAAAATCGAGGCCGCTGTTTTCGATCCCGGGACGAAGGAAAGAATCGGCGAACACCGCCCTGGAATCCAGTGGGTCGCCATCGAGAAGCTCAGCAACGGATGCGGTCAGCCCAATTCCGAGGCGGACGTGTACGTGTACGCTCGCGACGGCGGCGGTTTGGAGCTGATCGCCGCCAGCATGCGGCGTAGTCAAAAGGTCGGCGTTCTGATCGACGTTCGCGACAAGGAAAGCTTGGACGAGGCTTGTGCCGCAGTGCGCGCCGGGCTCCTGACCGTCGTTCAATTCAAAGACCCTACAAAGATCCCCCTCGAGATCGTGCTTGCCGCAAGCTCCCGCCGGGGCGCGAAAGTGATGACGTTCGTATCGAGTCTGAGCGAAGCCAAAATCGTGATGAGCGTGCTGGAATCCGGTCCTGACGGCGTCATCATGGCGCCCCAGTCGGCCGGCGAAGTGGCGACGCTCGGGCGGCTCTGCAGCCCGCGGAACGGCCATTTCGACCTAAAAGAATTCGAAGTGACTGAGGTGCTCAACGCGGGTACGGGCGATCGCGTGTGCGTTGATACCTGTTCTAACTTCCATCCAGATGAAGGGGTCCTAGTGGGGTCGTTTGGCGGCGGTTTCCTCCTGTGCTGCAGCGAGACACACCCGCTTCCGTACATGCCGACCCGTCCGTTCCGGGTCAACGCCGGCACCGTCAACTCCTACGTTCTCTCGTCGGCTGAACGGACCAATTACTTGAGCGAGCTGCGTCAGGGCGATCCGATAATCGGCGTAACGGTCAAGGGTGAAACTCGACCTCTTGTCATCGGCCGCGCCAAGATTGAGACGCGCCCCCTCATTCTGGTGAAGACGCGGGCTGCCGATGGCGATGCGGCTTCGATCGTCTTGCAAAACGATTGGCATGTCCGCGTCCTGGGTCCGGGGGGCACGGTTCTCAATGTCACCGAGCTGAACGCGGGATCGGCGATCCTCGGTCTTGCCGCGAGCAAAGCGCGCCATGTGGGGATGCCGATCGAGGAATACTGCCTGGAGCAGTGATTGAAGAACACAATGATGCCGTCATCGCAAGCCGCGACGATACTGTCTCGAAAAAAGTTGACGTCGAATACGGCGGCTTGCCGAAACGAAGCGTCGTTGAATCCATGAAGGGGATCGATGACATGGCTGCATTCGATGAAGACGCGTTCCGAGGGGACATCGCCTGGCGCTTCAAGCTGGTGCGCGGTGCTGTCCAGCGTGAACAGGCCCTCAATGGCGGGAAGCCGGACGTGGATTTCGGAAACGACGGCTTACGCTTTTGGTGGTCGCTTTCAGCGGGTCTGCAAGGTGAGAGAACGGTGATGGCGCCCGCCATCCGCACCCGATTGCTGGAGCCCTGGGGACGAACGACGGTCGCGGTCAACCGCGTCCACAGCCAGCTTCATCTCTCTCCCGGAGAGATGTTGGCCGCTTCTGCGTGGGCGCAGGGGCGCTTCAGCATGGAGGCATTCGAATGGGCGGAAGTCTACAGAGGCCTGCAGCGTGACCTCGCCAGTCCGGCCGTTCAGTTGACTCGACGCGTGGAATCCATCCGCCTGGACGCGACCGCTCTGGCGGAAACGCGGTACATGCGGTCGGGATGGCATACGAGCGCGGCGGAACTCTGGCTGCGGCTGCAGCATCTCGCGGGCTGTGCCTATCCGTTGTTGCCGTCGTTCGGCACGGCCCTCTGGCGGGCGCTGCATCTGGTCGGGCCGCCGAGATGGCCCGATCTGCCCGGGAGCTGGGCTGCGCGGCCGGTGGCGCTGCGCGGAATACTCCTCAAGGCGCCGCCCTCCGGGGAAGACCTGGAATCCGCGCTTCCGATCGCCGTCGCGAGACGCGAACGGTTTGCGGCGTCGACGCGCGCTCCCGCGGAGCAGATCGAGCGGCGCGGACCGGGGGCGCAAGAGCAGGGAGCATGGCAAGCACGGTTTGAAAATCACAGCTAGCGGGCCGATTGCTGGGCGCACGTAGCACCGGGGACACCATCACTGGAGCATTGCATCGGCGCGGAACGCCGGCGACGGGCGGATTGAATTTCGTATCATTCGCCAGGACTTTGAGGGGAACGTCGATGAGCAGGGCGAAAAAATTGTGGAAGGTTGTTGAGGAAGGGCACGAGAACATCGACAACGCGGCATTGAGAGAGTCGGCACGCGCGAAGCTTTACGAGGACAAGGAGCTCGGGTGCGGCAACTTCCTTTTCAAGGCGTACGAGCTCAGCCCAACGAAGACCACGCCGTTCTTCTTTCTCGAAAAACCGTTCACGACTCCGTTCGGCGAGACGTTTACCGAGTTCAGCCTTGAAACGCTGCGCGCGGCAGAGAAGTCGCTTGCCCAATGGTACGTCTCGCACGGAATCGGGAAGGGAGCGTATGTCTGCACGTATCTCGAGGACGGGATACCGCATTTCATGCACTATCTCGCGCTCAACAGCGTCGGCGCAATACCGGTCCTCATCAACGACAAGATGTCTCCCGCGATCGCGGCGCAATATGCGAAGGAGAACGGTTTCGAGACCTTCGTCTTCGATCCTGCCACCGAGGCCCGTACGAAGATCTCCATCGTGCTCTCGGGGCTGCGGCAAATGAATGCCGCGGAGGCAGGGAAAAGCGGCGATCGATCGTTGCCGGCCGGCTGGCCGGTCAAGAAGGTCAACGACGATACGGTGATGATCTGCCATAGCTCGGGGACCACGGCGATCCCGAAAGCGGTCCTGTTCAAGCACGAGCAGTTTTTCATCGGAAAGCGCGAACGCCTCAAGCGCTTCATCGAAGAGCCCGGGGACCGAATGCTCGCGGCCATGCCTGGCTCCCACTCCGCCGGCATCAGTTACCTGATGACCGCCACGATGCTGGAGCTGCCGACGTTCGTGCTCACCGAGCTGACCGGGCCGAGCGTCGCGACGCATATTGCACGTTTCAAGCCCACCATCATGAACGGGTTCCCGCAAACGTGGGCGTCCCTCGCGGGGCAGGACCTGCCCCCGAACGCGCTCGCCACGCTGAAACGTTTCTACAATACTGCTGACACCGCGCACGAGGCCCACATCAGCAAGCTCCTGAGGCTTGCGCCGCTCGCGCGCTTCTCGGATGGCTTTGGCGCTTCCGAGTTGGGGATGGCGCTCTTCGAGAAAGTATCCAGAAACGGCGCCGTTGCCTCCAGACGTTGCGTCGGGCGGCCCGTCCCGTTTGCCGAGTCGATCATCATCGATACGGCGGGCAATCTCCTGCCCCCGGGGCAAGTTGGTTATTTCGCCATCAAATCGCCGACGCTCACGCATGGATATCACAACCGGCCCAACTTGATCGAGGCGTCGACGTCGTCACGACGCCCTTCGGACCCCTGTACTCGCTCGTCACGGAGGAGCTCCTGCAGGCCATCCCCGGAGTTCACGACGTCACCGTCATCGGTGCAGAACGGACCCCCATGAAGGTCCATTCAACGGTGGCCATGGTCATCCCCGCGAAGGGCCGCACGGTGGCCCCGCGCGTCGTCCTCGACAAGCTTCGCCAGCTCGACCTGTTCAATCGAGACCTGCCGGCGTTCACGCTGTGCGTGGCCATCGTCGCCGACGCCGACAAGTTGCCCACGGGTTCGACGGGCAAGGTACTCAAGGGATCGCTGCGGGACTCCTTCTGGCGCATGCACCGCGCCTACACATCGGGAGACAGAAGCACGTTCCTGGACATCGTCTGGAACACGTAGCACGCATGCCCACGTTGGGCAGTACACCAGTGAAGGCCGCTGCGGAGGGCGGACTCGCCTGGGTTCGGTCGCAATCTTCGTGCCCTAAGTCTCGCAAGGAGCCACAGCCATGCATGTAAGAGTGTTTCTAGCCGGCGCTGGCGGCGCCATGGGTACGCGTCTCGTGCCGCTTCTGCTCGACGCCGGATACGACGTCTTCGGCACGACCCGTTCGCGGGAAAGAGCCGGCGCACTCGAAGCTGCAGGCGTCAAGCCGATCGTTATCGATGTTTTCGACGCCCCGGCCCTGTCTCGAGCCATGGTCGCCGTACGTCCGCAGATCGTGATCCACCAGCTCACCGATCTTCCCCGCGGCCTCGAGCCGAGCCGTCTCCCGGAAGCGCTCGCCCGCAATGCCCGCATTCGCAGCGAGGGAACCCGCAATCTCGTGGCCGCGGCAATCGAGGCCGGCGCCCGCCGGCTCATCGCGCAAAGTATTGCCTGGGCCTATGCTCCGGGGCCGGAGCCACACTCCGAGGATGATCCTCTCGACATTCACGCCGAAGGGACGCGCGCTGTGACTGTGGGCGGCGTCGTAGCGCTTGAGCGACTCACATTGGGGTCGCCTCCGCTCGCAGGAATTGTCCTGCGCTACGGACAGCTTTACGGTCCGGGCACAGGGAAGGACGAGCCGGCCAACTCTGCTCCCTTGCATGTCGATGCTGCAGCCTCCGCGGCGCTTCTCGCGGCTCGATACGCTCGCTCCGGCACCTTCAACATTGCCGAAACGAACAAATACGTCTCCACGGACAAGGCACGCCGCGAACTCGGCTGGGCCCCTGATTTCCGATTGACGGGCGGCTCCCTGTCTGCAATTTTCTGAGCGTACCATGTCGCGCGCGCAAATCTGTCTGGTAAAGGCGTTGAACGGCATTGACCGTGCGGGCCCGCGCGTGAGGTCGCGGCGTTCGCCGCCGCCAACATCGGCGGCGCCGATCCGAACCGCACCGGCTGGACGGCGGCGCGCATCGGCTGGAGCGCCTACATCGTGCCGTTCCTCTTCGTGTTCTCGCCGAGCCTCCTGATGCACGGCGATCCGCTCACGATCGCGTGGGCCGCGTTCACCGCGGGCCTGGGTGTCTGGATGGGGACGATCGGCGTGGTGGGCTATTACTCGGCGCCGATTTCCGCACCGCTTCGCGCGCTGTTCGTCGCGGCAGGCGTGCTGCTGCTGATCCCGGCGGATGCCTTTCCGGGGGCGATCGTCACCGACATCGCCGGGCTGGTGCTGGGCGCCCTGCTGCTCGCGCGGGAACTCTACCGGAAACGCGTGTGCGCCTGATGGCACTGCTGGTCGCGGCGTTCGGCAGCTCGCACAGCCCGGCCGAGGATTTCGACGGGCACGCGCGCCGCGACGAACAATACGGCGGCCACCTCGACCGCAACGGCGTCGACGACCTACGCGCGGCTTGTGCGCGGCGCCGATCCGGCCGTGCTCCCGCAGATCGCACCCGAAGTCATCGCCGGGCGCGTGGCGGACTGCGAGGCTCGCGAGGCCGTCGCCCACCGTGCGCAGAATATCGCCGGTCTCCGCGAGCTGATCCTTCGCTTCCTGCCTCATCGAGAGCGTATACAGACAGTGGTCAAGTTCACTGTGATTAGCACGAAAAGCGGCGTGGGAAAGACTACGCTGACTGCCAACCTGGGTGCACTTCTCGCAGACATAGGATTACGCGTCCTCATGATCGACGCCGATGTGCAGCCCTCGCTTTCCAAATTTTTATCTGCGCAGCGATCTCAAACCGGCAGCAGGGCTCACCGAGGTGCTGGTCCGCGGCGAGCTTACCGCCGCATGCTCGGGCGTCATACCTCGATAGAGGAGCGGCGCCTGCTGGTGGTCCACCATGCGTGACCCAATGTTCACCGTCAGCGTCGATGCCGCGCTGGCAAGCCGACCGACTGCATTGCGCAGCACCGGGGGGTTATATGCGGCGAATCCCAATACCGTGCCAGACGGAACGAGGTTCCGGATCTGAAAAGACGAGATCGGCTCGACATAGAGGTTTTGGGCTTCAGCCGCTGCCGCGATGGTCTCCGCATCTCTCCCGCCTTTCCACCAAACGGCGAGTTCGAGGCCAGATGGTTGGGGCGTGATCTCGATCGAACCGCCTAAATGCTCGTTGAGAGCGTCGATCAGCGCGGTGCGGCGCTCGCGATAACACTCGCCCATTCGCCTGACGTGGCGAACGAAGTGGCCGCTTTCGATGAAGTCGCAAAGAACCAGTTGCGATAGGATTGCGGGGTTGCGCCCATGCAAAACCTGCGCACGGGCGAACGCATCGACCAGCGGCGGGGGAACGATGAAGTAGCTGATGCGCAACGCCGGGAACAGCGTCTTGTCGAAGCTACCGGCGTACAGGACGCATCCGCTTCTGCCCATCCCATACAGGGTTGGCATCGGATGGCCGTAATACCGGAATTCGCTCTCGTCGTCGTCTTCGAAAACCCACGCATCGTGCCGGACGGCCCATTCGAGAAGCGCTTGTCGGCGCTCGACCGACATGACGGCACCCGTCGGACATTGATGAGCCGGCATCACGTACGCGAGTCGCGGCCGGCCGCCGAATTGTTGGTCCATGCCGATCTGCATGCCCTGAGAGTCGACTGGGACCGGAACCACCTCAAGGCCGGCGACCTGAAGGGCCGCGAGCACCCCGGGATAACCGGGATCCTCCATCAGCGCCTGGTCACCGGGCTCGGTCAGCAAGCGCGCGCAGAGCAGCAAGGACTGTTGCGTGCTCGAGGTCAAAATGATCTGCTCGTGCCGGCAATCAATGCCCCGCGTCGACCTCAGATATGCCGCAATCACGGTCCGCAATCTTGGCCACCCGCCAGCATAGCCGTGACCAAGAAGTTCGGGCTTGACGAGCCGCGCGTGCCTGGCGGTCAACCGGGCCCAGAGGCTGATGGGAAACTCGTCCAATGCGGGCAGATGGGGAACAAAGGGGATGGGACGACGCGTGGTATCCTCGATCGGTAGCGTCGTCGAAGCAAATTGGCGGCCCAGGCGGGAGAGCGCCTGGACCGGCGCGCGAACCCTCTCCTCTGCCCGCTCCGGCTGGAGGTCGAGCTGGAATTCGGCTTTCGGCATGATCAGACAATCGTCCGGCAGACGGGGCGCAACGAACGTTCCAGCCCCTCGGCGCGTGACGAGGTATCCCTCCGCCTGCAGCAGCTCGTACACGATAACGGCGGTGCCTCGTGAGATGTCGTAGGCTCGCGCGAACTCACGCGTGGACGGCAGCCTTTGATTCGGGGCGATGACCTCTGTAATGATGGCCTCTCGAAAAGCCGTGTAGAGGGCCATCTGCTTGGAAACGTAATTTTCTGGAAGGTGTAGTATCGGGTTGATCGAAGTGGTGCGCTTCATAAATTCCCCTTCATCTCTTTTGGCGGAATGAATCAACAACCGCCTGTAACCCTCCTTTGTAAGTTTGTCGCCCTCCAGCTGTGATTTTCAAACCGTGCTTGCCATGCCGCCTGTTCTTGCGCCCCCGGTCCGCGCCGCTCGATCCCCTTCAGTACGGACTCGAGCATCTCCGGCGCGGCCCGTATTAATGTCCGTATGACACTAGCATTAGAGCGCGATTTCAATAACTGAAGCACTCTTTCGCTGGTGGACCAATCAGAATTTTCAAAATGGACCGACGATTTTTTTGTAAGTGGTCACGCACAAGTCGGGTAAACCCAACAAAAGATGTCAGGAGTCACAGATCGATACAGGTACAGTTCAATCGGTTGCCGCGTTTACAAAGGCTTGCTTGACAACGAAAGACTTGCAGACATGACAGCACACGTTCGACGCGCCACAACGGCGGATGCTGAAACCATTGCGCCTCTATTCGACGGTTATCGGCAGTTCTATCGCCAGGTATCCGATTTGCCACTGGCCCTGGCGTTTATCCGTGAGCGCCTGTCGCTGAATGAATCCGTTATTTTTCTTGTGAAGGACGAACAGGGGCGCCCCCTCGGTTTTACGCAGCTGTATCCATCGTTCACCTCCGTAGGTGCGGGCCGTTTATGGATACTGAACGACCTGTTCGTCATTCCCGCCGTGCGTGGCCGGGGTGTCGGACAGGCGCTGCTGAATGCCGCCAAAGCGCATGCCATCGAAACCGGTGCAAAGCGGCTGGTACTGTCGACCGCCCATGACAATCCTGCACAAAAATTGTATGAATCGCTTGGCTACGTGCGTGACCGGGAGTTCTATCACTATAGTCTGGCGGTTGATTGACGCGTCACGACCTCGCCGGCGTGATCTTGAGCGAGCGAGATGGCATTTTGGGCCAGCGAGCCGTGGAGAGTGCGGGACGACCGCCCTAGGCCACAGAAAATTTATCTCAGCGCGCCGGACTAGCGACCCTATCGCTGAAAGACCGATGCGGGCACAATGAGGGTCAGCCCGGACACCAACAAAAACAGCAGTATCACCTTCCGGAATGCGGCTTCGCCGAGTTTTCCATACAGTTTGAATCCACCCCACAGACCGGCCAGCATCACAGGAAGGCCGAGCAAATACAATTTGCCCGTTTCGGCGGTGACGGTGCCAGCGATGCTCAACGATATTGCACTTATTACAATGGCCGCGAGGTTGACCGGCTGGAATACCGTGCGTTGCACGTCCTTCGGCCAGCCGCGCAATTGGCACCAGATGGTCACGACGATTCCGGTGAGTCCGGTCAGCCCACCTAGCAGCCCGTTAAGGAATCCGATGCCAACGTCGGCCGGAACTCGGGACTGCACCGGCTTGAATACCGGTCGCACTAGGCTGTAGGTGCTGTAAAGGACCAGCAGCAGACCGATTCCGGTGCGCAGATACGCTGGATTGATATAGGTGAGCAGCATTGTTCCGATCGGCACGCCGATTGCGCCGCCGACGATGAACGGCGCCACATTCCGCCAGCTCAAGGCGTGCCTCAGCTTCCAGATGGCGTAGCTCTGCGTCAAGAGGCCGTAGCCGACGATCAGCGTTGCGGTCTGGATCGGCGTGATGATGTGCAGCCATATACCGGACACCACGAGGCCCATGGCGAACCCGGCAAGACCGGACGTCAACCCACCGATAAACGTCGCTAGGAGAAAAAATCCGAGAACCGTGCCATCCATGGGTCGCCCCCAAAAAGAAAGTGACCAGCGCTTGGATGGACGGATGCCATCTTGAGGGGAGGCTGCTGTGTCCCCTGCGAAACTGAGTATATCAGCTAATTAGACGACTGAGCGCACATCGTGCTCCGCCCGCTCGGCGAGGAACGACCCAGAGCGGATAGAGATGTCCGCGCCCGCCGCTCGACTGCCGCTGCGAGTCGTTCGAGTAGCCGAACAGAGGTTTCCCAGCCGATGCAACCATCCGTGATGCTTTGACCATACCTCAACGGTTTGCCAGCGACCCAATCCTGCCGGCCCGCGACGAGATGGCTTTCCACCATGACCCCGCCGATCCGGGGGTCACCGGCTTCGATCTGGCCCGCGATCGCATCCACCACGGCCGGCTGGTTCTCGTGGCGTTTGCCGCTGTTCCCGTGACTGGCGTCGATCATCATGCAGGGAGTCAGCCCCGCCGCCGTGATCGCGCTGGAGGCGGCGTCCACGCTGGACGCGTTGTAGTTGGGTACCTTGCCTCCGCGCAGAATGACGTGGGCAGTCGGCGTTGCCTGCCGTGCTCGCAATTGCACCGCGTCCTTGCTTGGTCACCGCCAGGAAATGATGCGGCTGTGATGCGGTCTGCGCCGCGTCGACCGCGATCTTCATGTTGCCATCCGTGCCGTTCTTGAACCCGACGGGACAGGAGAGCCCGGAGGCCAGCTCCCGGTGCACCTGGCTTTCAGTCGTACGTGCGCCGATCGCGCCCACGCCACCATCGGCGATGTACTGCGGCGTGATCATGTCCAGGAATTCGCAGCCGGCGGGCAATCCGAGCCGGTTGATGTCCAGCAGAAAGTCCGCGTGCGAGACGCAGCCCCTGATTGATGCGAAAACTTCCGTCCAAGTCTGGATCATTGATCAGGCCCTTCCAGCCGACGGTGGTCCGCGGCTTCTCGAAGTAGACGCGTATGACGATTTCCAGCGCGTCTCGTAGCCGTTCGCGCTGCTGATTGAGTCGCGTGGCGTACTCCATCGCGGCGTCGACGTCGTGGATCGAGCACGGTCCGATCACCACTGCCAATCGGTTATCTTGCCGATGCAAGATACCGTGCAGGGCGGCGCGCGCCTTGGCCACTGTGGCTGCGGCCGCCGCGGTGCACGGGTACTCGCGCATCAGGTCCTCAGGCGTGATCAGCTCCCTGATGTAGTGGATTCGTAAATCGTCTATCACTTCACTTTCCTATCACCTCGTCGAAACGCGCCTCCGCCAGGGTGACAATCATATGGATCGCGCTGCTGCACCACCGCCTCCGTATGTCCGATAGCACGCGTCACCGACAAGCTCAGTGCGAAGCGTCGATTCATTCTATGGAGCAGTAGAGCGCGATTTCAATAACTGAGGCGCTCCTTCCACGGTGGACCAATCAGAATTTTCAAAATGGACCGAGACACGCACGCGTCAATGTCTTAGCTTGAGTACGCATTAGCGGGGATTTCGCAGACTCCCCGCGGTTTTAAAGACGCTTCAATCGTCCAAGTCTGCTTTTGTACGAGCTTGAGCTGAGGAGTAGGGCGTGGACGCATTCCTTCCGGCAAGACCGGGATTCAGGCGCTGCCGGCGTTGGCTTCCTTTCCCGTGTTTCACCCTCTTCCCGCGCGGCGGGCTCGGGCGTTTTCATCCAGGAGACAAACATGTCGAGTAACTATGCTGTTTCACGCCGCCTGCTGGCCGCCGGCTTCGGCGCGGCGCTCGCTTGCGGGCTAGCCTTCGGTGCTGAGCCGGACTCGAACGCAAAATCGGCGCAACCGACCGTTGCGTTCGTGTGCGCGCACGGCTCGATAAAGAGCCTCATGGCAGCGGAGAGGTTCAACCGGCTGGCCGCGCAGCGAGGCCTCGCCGTGCACGCGATCTCGCGCGCCACAAACGAGAAAACCGTCGATTCCAAGATACCCGACCCGATCGTTCGAGCGATGACTCAGGAAGGCTACCAGGTCGCCGACGTCAAGCCGCAGGTGTTGACTCGCGAGGAAGCGTCCGACGCCGCCCGCGTGGTGCACATCTCCCTCGAAGGCCCGGTCGACTTCGTGAAGGATCCAAACGCCGCATCGGCGTCGGACAGAGCGGTCGAGCGCTGGAACGGCATCCCGTCGGGTTTGACCCAATACGACGCGACGAGAAGGATGATAGCCGCGCGCGTCGACGCGCTGATCGACGAGTTCGCGAAAAAGCAGGCCAGCGTGGCAACCAAGTAAGGAGAGCGCGCAGGTCGTTCCCGGAAAAGAGATGGCCTTGCCCGCGCGGCGCCCGGCGTCCCGGCCGCCGAGCGTATGATGGCGCGCACACAATTGCGGACCTTGCGGGTGTGGAACGCGTCACTGATGCACAGGTAGCGGAAGCGATTCAGTACCGTAGGTTCGATCGTTCATAGCGCTTGAGCGCGAAGCCGTGGCCCTGAGCGTTTCCATGCTGTCGACAATCAACAGCCTGTTACTCCGCAGTTCTAGGTTTGACCTACCTCGGCACATTTCTGTGCGGCTAAGCTTCCTCGCGCGGCGCGACGCCGAGGTTTTGCAGCAAGGGAGCGTTCTCGCAGGCCACGTAGAGCGCCCGCCCGTCGCCGCGATTGACATGCTGATGCCATGTCCAGGGCGGCACGTAGAAAGCATCGCCCGCGCGCCAAGGCACTTCCCGTCCTTCGATGAGCGAGACTCCGGTACCCGAGAGGACGTAGATGATGGTCTCGTAGTTGTGCCGGTGTTTTTTGTAAGTAGACCAAATCGAAATTCAGCGAATGGTTCACGCATGTCCACGCAACTAAATTTTCTCCGGTGGACTAATCAGAATCTTTAAAGTGGCCCTATACCGCGCCCGCGCGGTTGGACTAGCCTGACATGGAAGCCAAGGGAATCGATCGAGGTAATCGAGATCTTTCGACTTCCGATTGGAGAGTTT
>WNGQ01005101.1_pt1 | contig 12904 bp, 12 predicted proteins | sample 5407661 | NCBI WGS metagenome assembly WNGQ01 (sample SAMN13153382, study PRJNA577476) | soil metagenome | isolation source: 60 cm soil or saprolite under Garry oak tree replicate 2 | place: USA:California | collected 2016-06-15
CACCAGCCCTTCGGATTCAACGCCATTCTGGGCCTGATTGGACTGGCGGGCATCCTGATGCGCAACACTCTAATCTTGACCGAACAAATCAAGGAGAACCGTGCTGCCGGCCTTGATGACTATCACGCCGTCATCGAGGCCACGGTGCAGCGCACGCGGCCAGTGATCCTGACCGCACTTGCCGCGGTGCTTGCCTTCATCCCCCTCACGCATTCCGTGTTCTGGGGATCGATGGCCTACACGCTGATCGGCGGCACGGCGGTCGGCACGGTGCTGATCCTGCTGTTCCTGCCCGCGCTTTATGCCGCGTGGTTTCGGATCAAGCCGACTGCAGATGAGATCCATGGGGATTCGATGGAGGAACCGGAATTGCGAACAGCAATGGCTGCCGAGTAGGGCTTTGTTGTATCCATGAATCGTCCAGTCCGAACGGGAGCTGATCCCGATGAGGCGCGAGCGCGCATCCTGGAGGTGGCGGAGGAGCACTTTCGCCGCATCGGTTACCACAAGACGTCGATGGCCGACATCGCCTCTGAACTCGGCATGAGTCCGGCGAATGTCTACCGTTTCTTTTCCTCCAGGGATGCGATCAACGAGTCGATCTGCGGGCGTGTCTTGAACGATGTTGCTGACATCGCCTCTGCGATCGCACGCGCGAACGTGCCGGCTATGGAAAAACTCGACCGGCTCCTGACCGCCATTCATCGCCACAACAAGATGACGATGGTCGAGGAAGAGCACATGCACGACCTGATTGTCGTCGCCATGCATGAGAAATGGTCGATCATCAAGGCGCACGTCGAACGGATGGTGGCGATCTTCGAGGCGATCATACGCGAGGGCATCGAAGCGGGCGAGTTCGAGGTCGAAGATGCCGCGGAAGCCGCGCGAGCTGCCAAATTGCCTTCACGCCATTCTTCCATCCGATTCTGATCGAGCACTGCGTTCGACACGGCGAAGATACCGAAGCAGACCTGCGCGACCAGATTCGCTTTATCCTGAAACTCTGGGCAAGTCCGGCTAGGCGGTGTGCTGTATTCAGGCCTGATGCGTCCGCCCGCCGGTGAGTAAATCGAGTACGCTGCCCGTCTATAAGGAAACAGGGCTTCGGAATAGTGGGGTTTGGCGACGTAGCTGAGCCCTGCTATTCTTTCTCACTAATTCTTACGCCATCCTACCCCAGAGGCTTGAGGCGCAGCGAGCGCACGGATGAGCCAATCAATGGTAGCGAAGGCCGTAGGTGCCCACGTGCTGAGATGAAAAACAGCTTGTACATCAATGGGGGTTGACTGACACTCTCTCCGCCATATCATATTGATTCTTATGATGTTGTTTGATTTTTGACCCAACCCCCAAAAGTGCACCATTTCCTTTGTCTCTTTATCTTCACGCCATGAGATACAGCGCGCAGATCAATTGATACAGGTCGATCCAATGTGCGTCGTAAAATAGGATATCAGGGCGAGCAAAACGGACTCTCTGAGGAGCGGTAATCGACCTGGAGCTGAAATCGTCTTTCGGACGAGGAGCGTTTAAGCAACTGCTGCGGGTCTATCGGAGACGGAGCCGAGGTGTTTTGTGCGTCAGTTTGTTGGCGGGCCAGCTAGTTCACCGAAACTCGCGGCGTCAGTTCGCTGCAGAGCCAGAGCCGGAATCTCGGGTCGGGGGTTCGAGCCGTTCCTCCGCTACCAAGAGAGAAATTGACGAAAGACGATCGCTTTCACCTGGATCAACTCAAACCGTTTTGTCGAACGCGTCAAGCATGCGGGCCGAGTACACAAGTGCCGCGCTGGCGTTGACGCTGATGCCGACGCCGAGGGGTTCTGCAATTTCCTCCCTTGGATCGCGATCACGACGGCGTGCGCGACGGCCCGCGATTGATTTTGCCGCATTTTCGTTGGAAATTGTTCGGCGGACGGGGCCACCGAGGATCGATGCATGCGGATCAACGCCAACGTTGAGCTCGACGCCGGCAGCAAGACCTTCGCCTCTGGGCTTCTTCCGGAGTTGATCGTGGCGCTCCGCCGCAGCCGCAAGGGCGATCTCGTCGCTGTGACCAGCGCCGATCCTGCCCTCGGTCCCGAGCTCGAGACGTGGTGCCGCTTCACCCGCAACAGCCTGATCGACACCGATGTTGAAGAGGGCCGCACCCGCTGGGTGCTGCGTTACGGCGAAGCGCCCGGCGATGTCGGAGAGGATCGTCCGATCGGATCGCGGCTGTGGCTCTATACCAATTTCGACTGCAACCTTGCTTGCGACTATTGTTGCGTGCGCTCCTCACCCAAGGCGCCGCGGCGGGCGCTGGGACTGGAGCGCGTGCGCCGGATTACGGCCGAGGCAGCCGAGCTCGGCGTCAGCGAAATCTTTGTCACCGGTGGCGAGCCGTTCATGCTGCGGGACATTGGCGAGATCCTTCTCGCCTGCGCGGCGGCCGCGCCGACCACGGTGCTCACCAACGGCATGCTGTTTGCCGGAAAGCGGCTCGAGATGCTGCGCGCGTTGCCGCGCGGGCGCATCACTTTCCAGATCAGTCTCGACAGCCCGACGCCGGAGCGTCATGAACGCCATCGCGGCAAGGGTACATGGGCGCGCACCTGGAAGGGAATCGAGCGGGCACGCGCCGAAGGATTCCGCGTGCGATTGGCGGCGACCGTGTCGAGCGACGCGGAGGGCGAGGAGTTCCGCGCTTTCCTCGACGCCCATCGCATCAGCGAGGAGGACCGCGTGATACGGCGCATCGCGCTGCGAGGCGTCGCCACGCAGGGCATTGCGCTGGCAAGGGCGGATCTGGTGCCCGAGGTGACGATCACGGCAGATGGCGTGTTCTGGCATCCGGTCGGCGCGGAGGACGGCGATCTGCTCGTCAGCCGTGAAATCTTTCCGCTCGCCGAATCCTTTGCAACGGTGCGCCGCAGCTTTGACCGCGAGCACGAGCATCAGCATCGGCTGGCGAAGATCTTCAACTGCGCCTGAAAATCGCTACGCCGCAGGCTGTTTCAGAAAACCCTGTTGCGCCGAGGCGTCGCGCAGTGAAGCATATGCTTCAAGCTGTGGCGCGATCCATTGACGCAAGCCTTCCGCCTCGAGCACGGGACGATGGATCGGGTTGGCAAAACTCATCGCAAACAGCGCTTTCGCGAACTGCTGCTCCAGCGCGGGGTCGAGATCGGAGCGCGCCGTGAACATGCAGTGATTGAAGGGCGGCGAGGTCCAGATCTCCGTCAGCGCCCCTTCCGGCACCAACCGCTCGCTGCGCACCGCATTCCAGAACGGGCTGCCGATGGCGCCGGCCTCGGCGCGGCCGTCGAGCACCGCGCGAACGACCTCGGACTCGCTCCTGCCGGTGTCGCCGTGCTTGCCGACGTCGCTGTTGAAGCGCAGCGATCGATAGTCCTTCCCCTCGGCCAATCCCTCACGCTCAAGGAAATAGACCGGGAGGATCGCCGCATGGCCGCTATCGCGGCTGCCCAGCGCGAGCGTACGATTCCTGAGATCGGCGAGCTTCGTAACGGGTCCCCCGGTCACGGCGACGATCTTGCTCATCCAGCCCAGATCGGTGTCGCGCATCGCAATCGGGCGGCAACGCCGCTCGCTCCATGCATCGGCCTGGATGAAGGCGAGGTTCGTATTCCATCCGATGTCGATCCGCGGCAGCGGCGCGCCGGGCGCAGCGAGAAGGGCGGCCACCTGCATCTCGTAGCTTTGAAACAACACCACCTCGACGTCGAGATGCGCTTCCTCGTGAAAGTATTGCCGCATGCCCTCCCAGATCGTAACCACCTTCGGATCATATGCGACGGCACCTACCCAGATCGTCCGGCTCATGTTGCTTCTCGCTCTACGCTTGAATTCTAGATGCGCTCAGAACAGCGGTATTCCCAGAATGGCCTTACCGATGAAGTCGCGCAGAACATCGCCCGTCGGCGCCATCACTGCGCCCGCATGGGCATCGCGGAACAATCGCTCGATGGAAAGGTGCTTGGAAAACGCGGCGCCGCCGCACACCCGCATCGCCGCCGACGTGACGGCGATCGCGACCTCGCCGGCTGCCGCCTTGCTCTCGAGCACGCGCAGCACGGTCGTCTCCCGCGGACGCTCGAGATGATCGATGAGATCGTCGATGCGCGCCGCGAGCCCGTCGGTCTCGATCTGCATCGTCGCGAGTTGCGCGCGCAGCGTCTGCAGGCTCTCGCCGAGGGTCTGGCCCAGATGATCGAAGCGCGCGCTGTTGAGATGAGAGGCGGTGCCCGCCAACGCGGCCCGGCAAAGGCCGAGCGCAACCGCCGATGTGCCGAGGTTGAACAGCGGCAGCACGACCTCCAGCATCGCCTTGAAGCCGGCGCCATCGTCCGTCAGCTGGAAGCTGGGTCCGATCTTGCAATCGTCGAGGATCATCGGCGCCGACGCATTGGCGCGCATCCCGAGACCGTCCCATGGACCCGACACCGACAATCCGGACGTGCCGCTTTCGACAAGGTATAGTGTCGATTCCGTCGGGCTCTTTCCTTCAGGGGACAGGGCCGAGACGACATAGCTTTGCGCGTGACCGGCGCTGGTCACCCATGATTTCTTGGCGGACAAATGCACGCCGGCGGCGTTGCGTTTCGCGCGCGAAACGGGCGCCCAGAAGTGGCTGCGCGATCCCGCTTCGCTGAACGCTAGCGTACTCAGGTGCTTGCCGGCCGAGATGTCCTTGAGCGTCTGCGCGACCGCGGCGCCTCGGCGCGCAGACGCGATCGTCGCGGTTGCGCACACATGCATCAGATAAACCATCGCGACTGATGCATCGGCTTCCGCAAAGGTTGCGACGACCGCGGCGAGCGTCCGCGGTCCGAGGCCTGCGCCGCCGACCTCGGCGGGCAGCATGACGCCGAGCAATCCCGCCGGCCCAAGCGCTGCGATGGCTTCGGCTGAGAACCGGGCTTCCTTGTCGTTTTGTCTCGCTGCCGGCGCAAGGATGCGATCGGCGATGTCCTTGGCATTCGAAACTGCGGTTTCGTGGTTCATGACGACCCTCGACAGCTACGCTCCAACCAGGTTCTGAAATATCGAACCCGCTCTCTTGAATGCTATGCGACCTGCAACACCGAATCAACACGACCGGGCTTCCGGCATGGCAAGCCCTGCCATGCCGGCGGCGAGTACAGACCGCGGTCATTACGCCCCCTAGAGGCATTTTGTTACATCGCCGAAAAATCTTTTTTGACATCGGTGAAACCTTCCTCCTTCCGGGCCGTATCCGCGGCGCTTGCCCGCCGTCGAGGAGAACGCTACCATGACCGGCAACGGCATGATGAGGTTTGCCTAGTGATGGAGGTCGGCGGCGCGGCGATCGGAATCGTCTGCAAGGCGCCGCAACCCGGCCGCTCGAAGACACGGCTTGCGCATGCCATTGGAGCAGCGGCCGCTTGCGAACTATCGGCCTGCTTCCTGCGCGATGTCGCCGCGGCAATCGAAGCGGTGCCCGAGATGCTCGGCCGGCGCGGCTATGGCGTCTATGCTCCGGCGGGTACCGAGGGCATCATGCGGCAGCTGCTTCCGCCGGGGTTCGGACTGTTGCTGCAGGCTGGCGATGATCTCGGCCATGTGTTGATCGGCGCGGCCCGCGCGTTTCTGTCGGCGGGGCATGACTGCATGCTGCTCGTCAATGGCGACAGCCCGACGTTGCCGCCTCGCTTGCTGACGCAGGCGATCGGGATCTTGCGTCAGCCCGGCGACCACATGGTGCTCGGGCCGGCCAGCGACGGCGGCTATTACCTCATCGGCCTGAAGCATCCGCATCCGCAACTGTTCGAGCGGATCGCATGGGGAACGGACAGCGTCGCGCGTGCTACCTGCGAGCGCGCCGCCGAAATCGGGCTTGCCACCACGCTGCTCGCCGAGTGGTACGATGTCGACGACGTCCAGACCTTGCGCTGGCTGCAGGAGGAGCTGCTCGGCCGTTCGACCCGCTTTCGTGGCGGCGGATTTGCCGCGGCGAGCCGCGCCTTCCTCAAGGCTGCGCCGCAGATAAGTGCTTGAGCGCCGATGCTGGATGCCCGCCCAAATGGCTGGTTGCCGCGCACGGTCGACAACGTGTCTCCGCTTATCCTATTGACCGCGATCGGCGCCGTTATCGTCGGCTTGACGCTCGCGACTCCCTTTGCCTTCGAACGTTTCGGCGACAATGTGTTCATGGCACTGACCATCCCGGCGGGTCTGTTGACCATCGCCGCGACAGCCCAGGCCGAGCGTACTCCGACCACGCGCGCGCTCTGGCTGATCCTTGGCGTTGCGATCGGTCTGCGGGCCTATGTGCTGCTGTTCGATCCGCTGCTTTCCAGTGACATCTATCGCTATGTCTGGGATGGCAAGGTCCAGGCCACCGGCATCAATCCCTATCGCTATGTTCCAGCCGATCCGGCGCTGGCATCGTTGCGCGCCGGCACGATCTTTCCCCATATCAACCGGGCGACCACCGCGGTCACCATCTATCCTCCGGTGGCGCAATTCTTTTTCCTCATCGTCACGCGGATCGGTGAAAACGTTACTGTGATGCGTCTTGCGCTGGTGGGCTGCGAGGCCGTCACCGTTGCTATCATCGCACTCTTCTTGCGGCGCATGAATCAGCCGGTGACGCGCGTAGTCGCCTATCTCTGGCATCCGCTTCCGCTGTGGGAGATTGCGAGTAGCGGCCATGTCGATGCGCTGATGTTAGCGCTGATGCTGCTTGGCCTGTGGATAGCGCTGAGCGGCCACGCGCTCCGCGGAGCTGCGCTGATCGCGTTTTCGGTGCTGGTGAAGCCTTATGTGGCGCCGGTGCTTGCAGGGATCTGGCGGCCGTGGGATCTGAAAATGCCGCTTGTCGTGATCGCGATCATCACGCTTTGCTATATTCCCTATCTGTCCGTCGGCTGGGGCGTGCTCGGATTTCTGACCCAGGGCTATCTGCGGGAAGAAGGGATCAGCGCCGGCAACGATCTCTGGCCGTTGGCGCTCTGGCGGCTGGTGTTTGGCGAGCATCACGGCGACGTCGGCTTCTACGTCGCAATGGCCGTGCTGGTCCTGTTGTTTGCGGGGCTAGCTGTGGCGCGCAGGGGCGATCGCCCCATCGCCTCGCGTCTTGCCGACATCAACAGGCTGTTACTCCTCACGCTATTGTTATTGTCGCCCAACTATCCTTGGTACTTTCTGGCCGTCACGCCGTTCGTCGCGCTGTGCGGTTCCTTGCCGAACTGGTTTGTTTCGATCGCTGCTCTGTTGCTGACCGAGCAGCTCGACTGGGATTTCTACATCCCCAGAATGATGACAAAATCAATTCTGTTTGGCGGTCTGGTGCTGGCCTGGGCCTTTGCGACCTGGAGAAGCCGCGTGCCACGGACCGCCGAAGCAAGGACATCGCCATGAGTAGTTCCGAAGCACCAGTCATTCCCGCGCGCTTCGATCCGCGCCGCTATCACGAGTCGGTCACGGGCGCGCGCACCGAGGTCGCGGAGCGGCCGCCGGTCTGCCTTTATCTGGAAGTGACCAACCGCTGCAATCTCCTATGCACCACGTGTCCGCGCACCTATGAGGAGCTCGAGCCGCCGACCGACATGAGCTGGGAGCTGTTCACCTCGATCGTCGATCAGGCGAGCGATCTCGCGCGCGCGGTGCTGCACGGCGTTGGCGAGCCGATGCTGGTGGCAAACCTGCCGCGGATGGTCAGATATTTGAAGGACCGTGGCGTCTACGTGCTGTTCAACACCAACGGGACGGTCTTGAGCGAGCGCAACGGCCGCGCCCTGATCAACGCCGGGCTCGATGAACTGCGCGTGTCGCTCGATGCGTCCAACCGCGAGAGCTTCAAGGCGATTCGCGGCAGGGATTATTTCGGCCGTATCACCCGCAATGTGCGCGCCTTTCGCGAGTTGCAGGAGCGGGAAGGACATACCAAGCCGCAGGTTTCGATCTGGCTCACCGGCCTGAAGGAGACGGTCGAGGAGCTTCCGGCCTTCGTGAAAGTTGCAGCCGAGATCGGCGTCAAGGAGGTCTATCTGCAGCGGCTCGTGTTCTTCGATGAATCGGCGATCGGTAAGGCGCGTCCGGATCAGGCGTTGTTTGAAAGCCTGACGGAAGGCGAGGCGGCCTATCTGAGAGAGGCCGAAGATCTGGCACGTTCACTTGGCCTGACCTTCAGCGCGTCGGGGGCTGCGACCGAGCCGGGATTGAGTCTCACGGGCAGTCGTGACGGATCGCCCTGGTCGCTATGCCGGCGGCCGTGGTCCTTGATGTATCTCACGGCCAATGGCCGCGCGCTGCCGTGCTGCATCGCGCCGTTCTCGCAGCATGGCTACGAGAATTACACGCTCGGCGATGCGGGCCGGCAATCGCTGCCGGAAATCTGGAACGGGCCTGCCTATCGCGAGTTTCGCGCGGCGCTGCTATCAGATCAGCCGCCGAAAAGCTGCGCCAATTGCGGCCTGCGCTGGAGCCTGTGAGCGAAGTGACCGTCGTTTCGGCGATCATTCCCTGTCTCGAGGAGGAAACGGCGATCGGACCGGTCGTGACCGCCGTGCTGGCGCAGAACGTGGACGAGGTCGTCGTGGTCGACGGCGGCTCAAAGGACCGCACCGTCGAGCGGGCCAGGGCCGCGGGCGCTCGTGTGATTGTCGAGCCGCGACGCGGCTATGGCCGCGCGATCCAGGCCGGCATCGCCGCCGTGCGCAATGATGCCGAGATCGTCGTATTCCTCGACGGAGATGGCAGCGATCCTGCCGAGCGCATTCCGGATCTGGTGTCTCCGATCGCAGCCGGCAAGTGTGTCTTCGCGCTCGGCTCGCGCGTGCGTGGGGCGCGCGAGCCCGGCAGCCTCTCGCCACAGCAGCTTCTCGCCGGTCATGTCGGCGGGCTGCTCCTGCGCCTCGTCTATGGCGCCGGTTTCACCGACCTGTCGCCGTTTCGTGCCATCCGCTGCGATGAACTCAGGCGTCTCGGCATGAAGGAAGAGACCTATGGCTGGAATCTGGAGATGCTGATGCGGGTCGCCGCCGCGCGCTTGCCGGCGCTGGAGATCGCGGTCGGGCAGCGGCGCCGGATTGGCGGTGTGTCCAAGGTATCCGGCAATTTGGTTGCCGGCATCAAGGCGGCCTTGTCCATCTCGACGACATTTATTCGCCTCGCGCTCGAGTTGCGTGGCGAAACTTCGCGGACACAACAGCAGTGATCAGCGCCTGCCGGCATCGTCCTTGCAAGCAACGATTTCTCCGGGAGGTTTTCGATCCGCCGGTGAGGGCGGCGAAAACACCGCGAGATATCCGCCGTCGCCCGCGAGCTGATAGGTGGCGATGGCGCGATAGCCGACCGCGGCCAGCTCGCAACGTAGCAGCGCGATTGGCGTGCCATGCTCCGCCGTCGGTCGTTCCAGGTCGACAATGCCGACCCGCGCGCCCGGCTTGAACGCGGGTGCAAGGTTGTAAACGAAGGCATAGGGCTGGGCGATCTCGTGATACATGTGCACCAGGATCGCGGCATCGAGCGACGAAGCGGGCAGGCGGGGGTCGTGTGGTTCGCCGAGCGCGAAGACGACATTCTTCAGTCCCAGCCGCTGGGTTCGCTTTGCGAACTCGACGAGATAGTCCCGCGTGACGTCCTCCGCGACGACGGAGCCGGAGGGACCGACGAGCGGTGAGAGCCGAACGGTATGGTAGCCGCTGCCGACACCGATGTCGCCGACTGTCATGCCCGGCTTCAGTCCAAGAAGGCGGACGATCTCGCCATTCTCATCCAGGGAGTCGCGATGCTCCTCGCCGGAACGGCTTGGGCTGACGATCTGCGCCACCGGGCGTTTAGGTGCGGGAAATTCCCTGGCGGGCACTCCCGGCGGAGCCAGATATTCGATGTCAGCGGCATGGGCGCAACTAGCGCCCAGCGCCAGAACAAGCATCACAGCGCGGACCAAAGCAATCATGCTCGCCGCTTATACCACAACGGTTAACCCGTTACGTGGAAGAACCAGCCAACAAGGCCCTTCCCCTCGCGCACGGCAGGCACCGAGCGGCGCAGCCACGCATCGAAGCCAAGGCTGCGGCCCGCGGCTTCAAACGCAAACCAGAACATCAACAGCGCCAGGAACATGTAGGTCCACGGCCACTCGGACGAATTGCCGTAGAGGCCGAGCCAGAGCTGCAGCGAATAGAGGACGGCAAGCACGCCTACCAATCGCACGCAAAGCCCGAGCAGCATCGAGCCTGCGAATACTAGCTCGGCCAAAAAGACAATCGGCCCGAACACCTTCATGTTCGGCAGCACGACATCCTTCAGGAAGGTGCGGTGAAACTCGAACGCGGCATTGGCCGATTCCTGCTCGGTCCAGTATTGCAGACCGTCGGATACGGGCAGCGGCAGCTTCCACAACATGCCCTGGAACCACATGCAGCCGATCAGCATCCGGATCAGCCAGATGCCGAGATGCCGGCCCGTGCGTTGCTCCGGATCTTCCTGCCAGTTCTTGAAGGCAATCGCGGTGCCGGCGAGCAGCAGGATCCAGAACAGCGCCAGGATCACATAGCGCCAGTTTCCCTGATGCAGATAATCGTTCGTATTCCCGGTCAGGAAATGCCAGATATCGATGAAGGGATTGGTGGGCATCGGCACGTGCTCCCAAAGGATCGGATAGCTGCTTTTACGTATCGGTTGATCGAATCGTTACTCTGCATGGGCACTGGCTGACCAGGCGCACCGCAATCAGGCGGTGCGCCTTAGCCCTTATTCGGCGTCGAGCCACTTGTCGGATCCCCTCAACTTCACCGACACGCCCGACAAGGTGATCTTGAAGTCCTTTCCGTCCACCACGCCAGGGTGATCGATTGAGAACAGAAGCGGGCCTGCCTTCTTGTAGTCCGTATATTTGGCGCTGACGAGGTGCGGAGGGTTGGGAGCGCCTCGGTGATAGGTGATTTGCACAATCCGCTTGTCGGGCCCGATGTAGAGGTCCCAGGTGTCGCCGGGCTGGTAGCCGCCCTCCGACGGGTATTTCATCGCGATTCGCTGTGCGGTCCCGTCGCCGATCGGCAGTTTCTGTTGACCGTCGTCGGTCGGCGCCGCCCCATCCCACAACAGATGGAAGGGGAGCAGCGTCCAATACTGGTCGTTGGCGAACTGCGGATCGACCTCCTTCTTCACGACGTCGCTTTGGCTGTCGAGCTGCGAGCGTTGATAGGTGACCTTGACCGAATTGCCCGCCTTGTCCTTGCCATCGAAGGAGACGGTGTTGGTCTTCGGGCTCCATTCCCACTTGTTGGAAATCGTCTTTCCACCCGGAAGTTCGATACTCCAGGTGTAGCGGAGGGTCTCGACCTTTTCCCACGAACCGAGGCCGTAGGCCTTGGCGATCTGCTCGGCGATCGAGGGTTGCTCCGCGGCGGAAGCTGCGGGGAGGGCCAGCAGCATGCCGGCGGCCAGAAGACCAGGGACATTCAGTCTCGCTTTTCCGCGCGTCTGAGTAACAATATTGCTCATGTCGAACTCCCTGAGTTTGAATTCAATTTGTACCGTAGACGCGACCGCGACAGATTTCTTTCGCGTTACGCACGAGTGACCGTTCGGCAGTACGTCGCACCAGAGGACGCCTGAATATTGGCAAAAATGCCGGCAAGTCGCCTGTGTTAGGTGTTGTTAAAGGCTGTGAGCCATTGCGGGTCTGCGAAAACCAGCCGGCCGTGAGGCCGCACGCGCCGCACGACGTAAGTGCCGTCGGTATCAATCCTCAATCCAAACAGTCATGCCCGGCTCGAGATCCACCGGCTTTCCCCGCGGATCGAGATGGAAGCGAAGCGTATTGCAATCATGATCCTCGATCACCCGGCCTGCCAGGTGCGAACACGCCGAGCGGCCGCAGTTCGGTGCCGACGGCTTTGGTCGCGGCATTGGCGCCGTTTCGCATCACATTGACCGTCCTTCCGACCGCACGACCGCCGAGATGATCTGGCGCGTTGAACGACAGCCATTGCTCGCCCGGCGCCTCGACCATTAGGACCGGTTGACCCGCGCGAACATTCTCGCCCAACTCCGCCGCTATGATACTGACGACGCAGTCGGCCGGCGCCCGCAGGATCATCTTGTCAAGGTGGCGCTCGAGCACCGTGACCACGGCAACTTCTAGCGCAAGGCGGCCGTTCCTAGTACGCCGCCGTCAGCGATGGGCTAATCTAAAAGGACAAAAAGTAAGAAAAGGCAGGCCCTTCCTCACAGGGCATCCTCGAGCTCGCGGAGCAGCGAAAGCCGACCGTGAGATTAGCCTTTCAATACCGTCGCCCTCAGCTCTTCGAACCTGAGCCCTAACCTAAGAAGTCGTTGGCCGCGAACAGCATGTCACCGTCTCGCGAGCGTCGCCCCTGCGGGAGAGATGGCCTGTCGGCGGCTGCGTCCAGGCCGACCGAAGATGGCGCAGAGGCTTAGGGCGCAGCGGGCGCACGGGATGGTCCAATGACGGGTAGCCAGGACAGTAGGTTCCCACGTGCTGGAATGAAAAACAGCTTCTACATCAATGGGGATTGACTGACACCATCGCACTTGCTTCTTCATTATACCCAGGGGGTTCGAAGCAACAGCAACTCAATGAATAGCGCGACACGGTCGGTTGCGGCTAGTTTCGTGATGTTACCTTGGTCACCGCGCAAACCGTAGCTTCAGAACGTGGGGTCGGAGGACGCGTTTCGCGATGAAGAACATGGCGCAAAGCTCAAGCCGCTCGACGTCTCATGCGAAACGGGACGAAAAACCCTCGGTTAGAAGCCTGAACTGAATTCGGCACCGGTGGTCTTCAAGACCGGACCGGCTGCCCGATTCCCAATAGGTTTCCTTCGCTGTCGCGGAACCATGCGCCTCGCTCGCCGGTACCCTTGCTGGCATAATTACCCCCGATCACCGCAATTCCATCGACGGT
>WNGQ01010337.1_pt1 | contig 12904 bp, 13 predicted proteins | sample 5407661 | NCBI WGS metagenome assembly WNGQ01 (sample SAMN13153382, study PRJNA577476) | soil metagenome | isolation source: 60 cm soil or saprolite under Garry oak tree replicate 2 | place: USA:California | collected 2016-06-15
CGGCCACGACGACGATGACCGCGAAGATGATGGCGGCGTCGCGGAACTCGCCGAGGATCGCGTAGATGATGCCGACCACCAGGAGCAGCAGCACCAGCCGCTCGGTGAGGGAGGAGCGCAGGCGCTTGCGCAGCGACCGCTCCTGCGGGCTGCGGACCCGGTTGCGCCCACTGCCCGACAGCCTGGCCCTCGCCTCGGCGCTGGTCAGGCCCCGGCTCGCCCCGGCGAGCATCGGGGCCACCGTCTGTGCTATGCTCACCACTCGTCTTCACTACTCACGTGCTGGCCCGGCGCGTCCGCTCCCGAGTCGTGGCCACGCCGGGGCCGGCGGCTGGGGGCGCGCGGCTCAATCATCGCCCTTTGCGGCGTGCGTTTGCCCGTGAGCGCTCGGCTGTCGCGCGGGCGCGACGGGAGCGGCCCGACTGACGCGCCGGATTGACAGGTCCGGCCCCGGACGTCCGTGCCGGGGATTGACCGCCCGCCTCGGGCGTACTAGATTGAGCCGTTGCGCCTCGACAGGCGCGGCGTGGCAGGTCGCTCGCGAGGAGGAGGAGGTTGCATGGTCAGGATGCTCACGTATGCCCGCGCCGCCCGGGCCTGGCTGGCTGCGGCGGCCGCGCTGACAGCGGCGGTTGCCGGGGCGGTCCCGGCACTGGCGAACGTGCCGCTGACGAGGATCAGCAGCGACCCGTTCGACAACGCCACCAGCCAGCACGCCACCGAGGTCGAGCCGGACTCGTTCTCCTTCGGCTCGACGATCGTCTCGGCGTTCCAGCAGGGGCGCTTCACCGACGGTGGCTCGACCGACATCGGGTTCTCGACCTCCACGGACGGAGGAGCCACCTGGCACGCCGGCTCGCTGCCTGGCATCACGACCTTCGTGGGCGGCCGCTTCAGCCGGGTCAGCGACCCGGCGGTGGCGTTCGATGCGAGGCACGGGGTCTGGCTCATCGCCTCGCTGCCGCTCCTCGGCACCAGCGGCGCCGGCGCCATCGTGAGCCGGTCCACGAACGGCGGCCTGGCCTGGGGCAGCCCCGTCGTCGTGAGCGCCGCCAGCGGCACGGACAAGACGTGGATCGCGTGTGACAACACGTCCACCAGCCCGTTCTTCGGCCACTGCTACGTCGAGTTCGACAACAACGCGCAGGGCAACCTGATCCAGATGAGCACGTCGGCGGACGGCGGCGCGACGTGGGGCCCCTCGCTGCCCACGGCGAACCGTGAGGCCGGCATCGGTGGCCAGCCGGTCGTCCAGCCGAGCGGGACGGTCGTCGTCCCGATCGACAACGCCAACGAGACGGCGGTCGGGGCGTTCCGCTCGACCGACGGCGGCGCCAGCTGGACCGGCGTGACGACGATCGCGCTGATCCACGCGCACACGGAGGCCGGCAACCTGCGCTCCGGGCCGCTCCCCAGCGCTGAGCTCGACGGCGCCGGGAGGGTCTACGTGGCCTGGGGCGACTGCCGGTTCCGCCGCGGCTGCCGCGCCAACGACATCGTGCTCAGCAGCTCCGCGAACGGCACCACCTGGACGGCCGTGAGCAGGGTCCCGATCGACGGGACCAGGAGCGGCGTCGACCACTTCCTGCCCGGGCTGGCGGTCGATCGCTCCACCTCGGGGGGGACGGCGCACCTCGGCCTGTCGTACTACTTCTACCCGGTGTCGAGGTGCACGCAGGCGACGTGCAGCCTGGACGCCGGCTTCATCTCCTCGACCAACGGCGGCGCCACGTGGGGCTCCGCCACGCAGCTGGCCGGCCCGATGAAGGTGACCTCGCTGGCCAGCACGACCCAGGGCTTCATGGTGGGCGACTACTTCTCGACCTCGTTCGCGAACGGCACGGCGCACCCGGTGCTCGCCGTCGCCCGCCCGCCCGTGGGCTCGCGCTTCGACGAGGCGATGCACACGCCGGCCACGGGCCTGCGGGCCCCGCTCGCCGGCACGGCCGGCGAGGTCGCGGCGGCGGAGCCGGTGCCGGCCGGCATCAACGCCGTGAACCACGGCGACGCGCGAACCGCGCACTGATCGACGCCCCGGCCGGCGGCTGGCGGCAGGCGCCCGCCAGCCGCCGGGGCGTCACCTCGTGACGCCCTGCAGCAGGCTGCGCGTGATCACGCGCAGCGCCAGCACCTCCTCTGCGCCCTCGAAGATGGAGAGGACCCTCGCGTCCAGGAAGTAGCGCGACACGTCCGTCTCCTCGCCGTAGCCCATCCCGCCGTGCAGCTGCATGGCGTCCCGCGTCACCACCTCCGCGGCCCGGGACGCGTAGAGCTTGGCCAGCGAGCTCTCGAACTGGCCGTCGCCCTCGTCCAGCAGCCGGGCGGCGGCGTAGCTCAGCTGACGCGCCGCCGCCACGCGCACGACCATCGCTCCCAGCATGGCGCGGGGCAGCTCGAACGTGGCCACCGGCTGGCCGAACGCCCGCCGGTCGCGCGTGTACGCCAGGGCGTCGTCCAGGGCCGCCTGCATGACGCCGACCCCGCGGGCGGCCGTCTGGATGCGGCCCACGGCGAAGCCCTCCATCTGCAGGTAGAAGCCGCGGTCCAGCCACTCCTCGCCGCCGACCAGGGCGGACGCGGGCACGCGGTAGTGGTCGAACGCCAGCTCGAACGTGTGCATGCCGCGGTAGCCGATGGTCGGGATGGCCCTGCCCGTGAGGCGTCCACCGCCCGGCTGCCGGTGGACGAAGTGGTGCCCGGGGAACGCCGGCTTCTCCACCACGAACACGGACAGGCCGCGATGGCCGGCGTCCGAGGTGCGGCAGAGGACCATCAGCAGCTCGGAACGGCCGGCGAACGTGCACCAGAGCTTGGTGCCGGCGATCTCCCAGTCGCCGCCGGGGCGCCGGCTGGCGCGGCAGGTGAGGGCCGCGACGTCGGAGCCCTGGTCGGGCTCGGTGACGGCGACGGCGACCAGCTTCTCACCGCTGGCGATGGCCGGCAGCCACGCTCGCCGCTGCTCCTCGGTGCCGCCGCGCAGCAGGGCGCGGACCAGGATCTCGGGCCGGGTGATGAGGCTGCCGCCCACGGCCAGCGACACGCGGGACAGCTCCTCCGTGACGATGAGCATGGCCCGGAAGTCGGGCGCCGCGCCCTGGGTGCCTCCGTACTCGACGGGGATCGACAGGCCGAACAGGCCCAGCTCGGCCACGCCGCGGATGACCTCCTCCGGCACGTCGAGGTCCTGCCGGTGCACGGCCCGGGCGTGCGGCCGGACCTCCTTCTCGGCGAAGGCGCGCAGCGTCGAGCGGAGCAGGCGGTGCTCGCCGCTCGCGCCCAGGTCCTCGGTTGCACGGTGGCCGGCGTGGATCTCCACCAGGCGGCCGGCGTCGAGGGCGCCCAGCTCGGTGGAGCGGCCCTGGGCGAACGCCAGCGCCTCCTCCTCGGCCGCCTCGGCCAGGCGTGCGGCGAAGGGGTCGCCGGTCGCCTTCGACCACTCCTGACAGGCCCGGGCCGCCTCCGCCCGGGCGACAGCCCACGCCAGGTGGTTGGCGGCCACCTGGCGCTCGTCGACGCCAGTGGCGGCGATCTCGTCGGTGATGCGTTCCTGGAGCCCGGCGAGGGCCCGGTCGAGCGCTCGGCCCACGGCTCGCAGCGTACTCCGAAGGGGGCCGGCGGCCGGCGGGCCGGCCGGCAGGGCCGGCCCCGGGCCGGCAGGCGCGCCGGGGATCAGCGTCCCGCCTCCGCCAGCCGGCCGGCCCGGGCACCGCGGCAGCACCGCAGCGGACGCGAGCCGGGGCGCAGGGCACGCAGGTGCCCCGGCCCGCCCTCCCTGGGCGATGCCGCCGCAGCCGGTCGGACTGGGCGGGCGCGGCCGGCATGAGCCTCCCGGCCGCGGCGACGTCCGGACGTCGCACCGCGGCGCCTCGATGTCCGGCTTCGCCCCCGATCGCGAACCAGTGCCGGCCCGGCGTGGCCCGCCCCCCACCCGCCCATGGGGGGCGGGCCCAAAGTACGGCCGGACACGGTGGGCGTCAAGCCAGCCCGTGAAGAGGGCAAGTCCCCTTGACATCCCACGGTGGGCGCCTACCATGTCGGGTCAGGCGGCGGGGGCCGCGAAGCGGGGACCGGCCGGCCCGGCCCGGGGGCCGGTACGCGGGGGGCCGGTCTTGGCGGGCGAGGGCCGGAAGCAAAGCGGACGGAGGCCATCGCTTGACATATACTTGACGGGCAGCGCGAAACCGGTATATTCACGCATTGGCCAACAGTGAGGCGATCTGACTCAGTGTCCAGCGGTCCTCTGAGCGGGAGTATCGGGTGCCAGGAGGCGCCCGAGGCGGTTCAGCGCCATGACAATGCGTGGTGGGGGTAAGTGGGATTGGCACAGATTGGATACATCCACAGGCTGGATGAGCCCGTCGGGCAGAACCTGGTGCGGCGGCTTCGAAAGGAGCGGCGCATGAGCCAGGCCGACCTGGCACGGAGCGTCGGGCTCTCCAGGCAGTCCGTGAACGCCATCGAGAACGGGAAGTGCCAGCCACGGTTGGTCGTCGCCTATCGACTGGCCCGGCTGTTCGGACGGCCGATCGAGCACGTGTTCCAGCTGGCAGAGCTGGACCGGCTCGAGGACTAGGCGAGGCTCGTCCGGCAAGCGCACCTCACCGAGCGGCGGGAGAGAACTGAATAGCGAGGGCCCTGAGGGTCGGCAGCCGTGCGTGTCGGATCCGCTGGGTGGCCGAGTCGCGCTGTCGTGCCGTGTCGGGGGGCGAGCGCGCCGGTTACCGACCTCAGGGGTTTCTCGCATGTGTGCGGCTGCCAGCTGGCGGCGCGTGGCCGCTAACCGAGCACACAGTCGCGCCGGAGCGTCCGCGGTCGGGTATGGCCCGGTTCGCGGCGGGCGGTCCGACAGTGCTCGCGGCCGTGCGTCCTCGTGGCCTTCGTGACCCCGTGCTTCAGTCCGCTCAGATGATCGGCGGTCGACAGACGGTGCTCAGGGACCGCGCCACCCCAGCATCCACTACGCCAGCGTCCCTGCGCCAGAGCGTCGAGCGGCTCATCGAGGAGAACCGCGCGCTCAGGCCAGCTGGCCAGGGTGACCGCCGCCGGGGGCGCCGCCGCCGCGTCCGGGGCCGAGCGCACGCTCCGCAGCATTCAGCGCAAGGTGCTTCGTGCGGTGTCCGGCGACAGCGCGCCGCGCGGGCGAGCCCGCGCCGCCGGGACTGCGACTCGACGCAGCCGCAGGGCGGCCGCCACGACGACAACGAGGCGTCCTCGCTCGACCCGGCGCTCGAGCGGCGGCGAGTAGCCGCCACAGCCGGCGCTCATCTGTCTCGCCAGCTCGCCTCACTGACACCGGGCCGGCCCTGGCTCAGCCGTCGCTGACAGGCCGCGAGGTCGCGTCGACGGTCGCGTCCGCGCTCGGCGGCGGCGACGCGAGTTGCTCCTGCTCACGCATCACGGCGGTGACCATGCGTGACCCGTGGCGCAGGTTGTTGATCACGAGGCGGAAGGCCTCGCGGTTCGCCTCGCTGACGTCCAGCGTGCCCAGGAGGCGCTCCAGCCGCTTCGACATCGCCATCAGGTCGGCCGGCAGGTCGGACTCGCCGCGCGTTCGCGGCACCTCGCCGCTCGTGAAGAAGCCGACCGCCTTGCCGGTCCGCTGCGCGATCATCTCCAGGACCTGCAGCGACGGCCGGGCAAGTCCCTGCTCCAGCTGATGGATGAAGGCGCGTGACACCTCGGCACCGGCCAGCTCGGCCAGGCTCATGCCGCGCTCGGCGCGCGCCTGGCGCACCCGGCCGGGAACGATGGGCACGCCGGGTCCGCGTCTGCCTCGGCGTCTGATGACCTGGGGTTCCAACTGGAGTGCGTGCGGCGACCGTGGAGAAGGGGGAGGCCGCTACCTGGCGGCGCCGGCTGAGAGGCGTGTCTGGGGGTGACCCGAAGCCATCACCCCGAGGTACGCGTCAGCCGCGTGGGCGGATCATCGGCGCCGCAGCGCCAGGGCTGCGCCGGCCAGCACGAGCAGCAGGACCGCCAGCGCCGCGATGCCCAGCGCGAGCGGGGACGGGCCGGCTCCTGCGCCGGCCGGCCGGGTCGCGACGGCGTTGTCGGCGACCACCGTCACGTGGCCCTCGCCGTGCGCCGTGGTCGGGGTCCCGACCACCTGGGTGACCTGGCACGAGGCCGCGCAGTGCACCCCGATCAGCGCCGCCCCGCCTTCGGTGGCGACCAGCAGGTCGCCCTCTCGCACACCCGCATGCGTCAGCACGCTGGCGTCCAGGCGCAGCACGCTGTCGGTCCCGGGGTGCGGGTTGCCCGGGGTCGCGCGGTCGGCGTAGTACGCGCTGCCGCCGCGCGTGAAGCCGGCCGGAACGAAGCCGGCGCTCTCGACCCCGATGTCGCCGCCGGTGGGCAGCCCGGAATCGACCACCGTGCGCACGGTGCCGTCCGGGTCGATCGAGTAGATCCGGCCGCTCAGCTCGTCCGGCGCGATCAGCGCGCCCCCGAACGCGCCGAAGCCCGCCGGCGCCACGGCGATGCCGCCCTCGAGAACGGGGGCCGCGTCGGTGACGACCTGCGCGGTGCCCTGGCAGTCCAGCGCGACGACGGTGGTGCGCCCATGGGCGGGGCCCGTGACCAGCAGACGGCCGCCGAAGCGGCCGGTGGTGTCGAACGCGATGCCGTTCAGTGAGTCGACGCCGGGCACCGCGGCGAAGGGCAGCGCCGTGCCGGAGGCGGTCACGCGGGTGACGCCGACCGGCCTGTGCAGTCGCAGCACGAACACGTCGTCACGCGCAAAGTCGCAGCCGGCGCTCGCCACGTGGAGCCCGGGCGACACGACCAGGTACGCCTCCGTCCCCGGGTCGTCGGCGTAGCCGCCGCCACCCTGTGCGAAGGGCGCCGCCCTGCCCTCTCTGTCGAGCAGGACCATGTGACCCGACGTGGCCAGCACGAGACGCCCGTCGGAGCGCGGTCCGGACACGTCGAACACGCCGTCGACGTGATGCCACTGCTGCCAGGCGGGTGCCGGCACGTCACCGAGCATCAGCGCCGGCAGGAGCACGAGCGCGGCCAGCGCGAGAGCGCGCACGGATGGCATGGCAAGTGATCCTACGGCACGCGTTACGAGCCGCGACGCACACCACCGGGTGTGTCAGGGGACGGGCTCCGTGCCCGCCTCCGCTCCTCAGGCGCGGTCCCCCCGCTCGTCGTCGTCGCACTCGCAGCGCTCACGCCAGCGCGCCTCCTCGGTCCAGACCTGGTGCAGCAGCGACTCGAGCTGCGTCTGGAGGTCCGGCTGCTGGTCCAGCTGGTCTGCCATCATCACGACCGACGCTACCGGCGCCCGGGGCCCGTGGAAATGGGCGCCGCGGGCGGTCCGGTCCATGCCGGCCGAAGCGGGTGGGCGGCTGTCCCGACCAGGGTCGAGGCCGTCGCACCAGGCCGGACCGAGCCAGGCGGCATCGGGTTCGCGATCGAGGCGACACCGGACGTCGCGGTGCGATGTCCGGGTGTCGCCCCGATCGAGGGGCTCGTCCCGGCCGGGCCGAATCCGACCTGTTGCAACGGCATCCCGCGACCGGTCCCCGCGGCGCTCCGGCAGGGAGAGCGGCCTCGGCGTTCGAAGTGCGACCGGCAATCCGGTAGGCTCGGCGGCGATGCCTGTCTCCACCACGCGGACGCTCGTCCTCATGCCGGTCGCGATCGCGCTCAACGTCGCGCTGGGCTCGACCGTCCAGCAGGTGTTGAAGCTGCCCATCTACCTCGACTCGGTCGGCACCGTGATCACCGGCGTGCTGGCCGGCCCCCTCGCCGGGCTGGTCACCGGGGCGCTGACCAACCTGATCTGGGCCTACGTGCTGCCGCCGCCGCTGGCCGCGCCCACCGCCGGCCCGTTCGCGATCACCGCCGCCGTGATCGGCGTGCTGGCCGGCCTGTGGGGCCGGCTGGGCCTCTTCCGCAGCCGCCGCGCGGTGGACGCGCCGGTCCTGCTGGGCGCCGTCGGGGTGGCGGTGGCCGTGGCGATCCTGATCGCCTACACGTTCAGCCGGGCCTATGCCAGCCCGGGCGCGTTCAAGACCGTCACCGGTGCCGGCCCCGAAGCCTTCGGTCCCTCGGAGGTGGCCTTCGGCATCGTGGTGGCCGTCTTCGTGGGGCTGGCGGCCTGGGCGCTGTTCGCGCGCCGGGACGCGGGCGCCGTGGCCGCGCTGGCGGCCGGGCTGGTCACCGGCCTGGTGGCCGCCGTCGTCTCGGCGCCGATCTCCGCCTACGTGTTCGGCGGGGTCACCGGGTTCGGCGGTGACGTCATCGTGGCCGCCTTCCGGGCGGCCGGCGCCAACCTCTACCAGGCCACCCTGGAGCAGGGGCTGCTGTCCGACCCGCTCGACAAGATGATCACCTGCCTCCTGGTCTTCCTCGTGCTGTCCGGGATGCCGCGCCGCGTGGTCGCCCGCTTCCCGAACGGAGAGCGCCTCGTCGAGCCGGCGTGAGCGGCGGCCGCTGAACCCGACCACGAAGCTGGTCGCGGCCGCCGCCGGCGCAGCCCTGTCCCTGGCCTGGGGTGGCTGGGTGGCGGCCGCCGTCATCCTGCTCATCGGCGCGGCCGCGCTCCGCACCGGCCGGCTCCGCCGCCTGGCGGTCGCCGTGCTGGCGCTGCTGCCGGTGGCCCTGACCAGCCTGGTCGTCAACGCGCTGCTGCCGGCGGGCGGCGGCGGCGTGGGCACCGCCGTGGCTGCGCTGCTGAGGCTGCTGGGAGCCACGCTGCCGCCGACGCTGCTCTTCGCCACCACGCCGGTCGGTGACCTGCTGGCCGACCTGGAGGCGCGCGGCCTCGGCCGGCGCGGACGTCATCGAGGCCCAGCGGGCGCGTGGCCTGGACACCGAGGGCTCCTGGTGGCGGCGGGCGCGGGGCGTGCTGCCGCTCGTCGCCCCGCTGGTGATCGGCAGCCTGACGGAGGTGGAGGAGCGGGCGCTGGCGCTGGAGGTCCGCGCCTTCGGGGCGCCCGGGCGGCGGACCATCCTGCGGCCGCAGCCGGACAGCGGCGGGCAGCGACTGGCCCGCTGGGCGCTGGCGGTGCTGCTGGTCGCCGGCCTGGCCGCCCGGGCCGGCGCGCTGGTGGTCGCCCGGTGATCGCCCTCGAAGAGGCCACCTACCGCTACGCGGGCGCCCGCCTGTGGGCGCTGCCGCCGACCTCGCTGGAGCTGCGGGCGGGAGAGGTGCTCGGGCTGCGCGGGGCGAACGAGTCGGGCAAGACCACGCTCTGCCTGGTCGCGTCGGGCCTGGCGCCGGTGGCGATCGGCGGCGAGCTCCGGGGCCGCGTGCTGGTGGACGGGCGGCCGACCGCGGAGCTGCGCCCGCACGAGCTCGCGCAGCGGTGCGGCGTCCTGTTCGACAACCCGGCGGTGCAGCTCACCGGCCTGCACCGCACGGTCTTCGACGAGGTCGCGTTCGGGCCCTGCAACCTGGGCCTGCCGGTGACCGAGGTCGTCGCGCGCACCGACGACGCGCTCGCCCAGCTCGGCCTCGAGCACCTGGCGCCACGCGACCCGGCCCGGCTGTCGGGCGGCGAGTCGCAGCTCGTGGCGCTCGCGGGCCTGCTCGCGCTGCGGCCAGCCCACCTGGTCCTGGACGAGCCCACGTCGCGTCTCGACCGCGATCGGGCCGCGATGGTGGCGGACGCCGTGGCGCGGCTCGCCGCCTCGGGCGCGGCCGTGCTCGTGGCCGAGCACGACGAGGCGCTGCTGGCGCGCGTGTGCGCACGGGTGATCTCTCTGTGATCGCGCTCGAGCGGGTCACGCATCGCTACGCCGACGGGACGCCGGGCCTGGACGACGTCAGCCTGGTCATCGCGACGGGTGAGACGGTCGCCCTGGTCGGGCCCACCGGCTCCGGCAAGTCGACCCTGGTCCGGCACCTGAACGGCCTGCTGCGGCCGACCTCCGGGCGCGTGCTGCTCGACGGCGAGGACACCGGCGGCCTGCGGGTCGCGCAGCTGGCGCGGCGGGTGGGCGTGGCCTTCCAGGAGCCGGACCGCCAGCTCTTCTGCCGGTCCGTGCGTGCCGAGGTCGCCTTCGGCGCTCGCGAGCCGGCCGCCGTGGCCGAGGCGCTCGCGATGACGGCGCTGGACCCGGTCGCCGAGCGGCATCCCTACGACCTGGGCTATTCGCGGCGCAAGCTGGTCGCGATCGCCGCGGTCCTGGCGATGCGGACGCCGGTGGTGGTCCTCGACGAGCCCACCACGGGCCAGGACCGTGCCGGCGTAGATCGCGTGGCCGGGCTGCTGGCCGACCTCCGGCGGCTCGGCCGCACCGTGGTGGTGGTCAGCCACGACCCCGCGTTCGTGCGGCGCACCTGCGACCGCGCCGTGCCGCTGGCGAGCGGGCGTCTGGCCGGCTGACGGCGCGACGTGGCGCATATGCGCGTGAGAGATCGCCTCGTCCGAATGATGGCGACGTGTCTGTCAAGCCGCCTGGACAGGGCCACCACAGGGCCACGAAGGGAGACGCGCCGCACGGTCCTCGCTCACGTATGCTGTGAGAGCCGCTGGCCGTAAGCGGTTCTCGCCGTGGTCGTGTTTCCGTTGGTTCCTCGACGGGCGCGGACGTTCGACCTTCTTCGAGGAACCAGGGGTAAACAGATGGCAGAGGGGACCATCAAGAAGATCGTGGCCGACCGCGGCTTTGGCTTCATCTCGGCGGACGACGGGAAGGAGTACTTCTTCCATCGGAGCGCCATCGCGAACTTCGACGCTCTCCGCGGCGGTGAGCGCGTGTCGTTCGAGACGGAGCCGAGCGCAAAGGGCCCGCGCGCCGGGCGGGTCCGGGTGATCTGAAGCCTGCGGCGACCGCCGCGGCCCACCCCGACGACGCAAGACAGGCGTGGCACATCCGGGTGCCACGCCTGTTCTGTTCTCCCATACCCTGTGAGGACTGTGTCCGCTCCGACCGCGGCCCTGACACTCCCGCTGGCGCGTCCTCTCGACCTGCGCCACACGCTGTGGCCGCTCCGGCGGGGCTCCACCGACCCCAGCGTCCGCGTGCGCCCCGACGGCTACTGGCGCGCCACCCGCACGCCGCTCGGTCCTGCCACGGAGCGGCTGTGGCTCGGGCCGGCCGCGGAGCTGCGCGTGGAGGCCTGGGGCCCGGGCGCCGCGTGGCTGGTGGAACGGGCGCCGGCGCTGGTGGGTGAGGGGGACGACGACGCCGAGTTCAGCCCCGCTCACCCGCTGCTGCGTGACCTGCGTCGCCGGCACCCGGGCCTGCGCCTCTGCCGCACGGAGGCCGTCTTCGAGGCGGCGATGGGCACCATCCTGGAGCAGCGGGTGACCGGCGCGGAGGCGTGGCGCGGCTGGCGCGCGCTGCTCTGGGACCTGGGCGAGCCGGCGCCCGGCCCGCTGTCCGGGCTGCGCCTCCCGCCCGAGCCCGCCCGCGTGGCCGGCACGCGCTACCCGACCTTTCACCGCTGCGGCGTCGAGCGCGGTCGGGCGGAGACGGTCCGCCTCGCCGCGGCCCACGCGGCCCGACTGGAGGAGGCCCTGGACCTGCCGCTCGACGCGGCCAGGGCCCGCCTGCGCGCGCTGCCCGGCATGGGCCACTGGACGGCGGCCGAGGTGGCGCTGGTGGCGCTCGGCGACCCGGACGCCGTCTCCGTCGGCGACTATCACCTGCCGCACGTGGTGAGCTGGGCCCTGGCCGGGGAGCGCAGGGGCAGCGACGAGCGGATGCTGGAGCTGCTGGAGCCGTACCGGGGCCAGCGAGCCCGGGTGCTCCGCCTGCTGCTCGCGGCAGGTATCATGCCGCCACGCCGTGGTCCCCGCCTGCCTCTCCGCGACGTCGCACGGATGTGAACGGGTGCGGTACCGTGCTGGCTGATTAGCGAGATTGGAAGAGTCCACCTCCCGCAGAGATGCGGAGCGCAGCCGCCAGACGATCCTCGACGTGGCCGAGCAGCTGTTCGCCGAGCTGGGGTTCGAGGCCGTGAGCATGGAGCGCATCGGCCGCGCGGCCGGGCTCTCCCGAGGCGCGCCGGGCTACTTCTTCGGGTCGAAGGACGCGCTGTACCGGGCCGTCCTGGAGCGCCTGTTCGAGGGCACGGAGCACCTGTTCGAGGTGACGCGCCACCAGCTCGCGGCCGTGCCCGCCGGCGACCTGGACCGGGCGCTGGAGATCGTGGTGGGCAACCTGCTCGAGTTCCTCTACGAGCGGCCGACCTTCCTGACGCTGGTGGAGCGCGAGGCGCTCCGCCGCACCGGCGTGATGCAGGGCACGCGCGCGCACCTGAGCCTGCTCCGCTCGGCGATCGCGCTCGCTGAGGACTTCGCGCCGACCGCCTCCGTGGCCGACCCCAAGCAGCTCCTGCTGAGCCTGCTGGGGCTCTGCTGGTTCCCGCTGGCCAACCCGCCGCTCATCCGCGACCTGGGCGGCCGCCTGGACCGGTCCTTCGTGGAGGCCCGCAAGCGGCACGTGGTCGCGCTCCTGCGAGCGGGCCTGCGGAGCGGCGCCAAGGCCTGAGGCCGCCCGGCGCCGGCCCGGGCCCACCACCCGGCCGACTGGCCGGCCGGCGCGATGAGCGGCGGCTCGCGACGCCCTGGCTGGCTCCGGAGCCTCGGATGGCGGCGGCTCCGGCGAGGAGCGGCGTCGCCAAAGCGAGGCCGGCGTGGCAGCTCGACGCCCTGGTGCCGCCGGGATCCCGGCCCACGTCCAGGCCACCCCCCCTGCCGTCGCGGTGAAGGTGGAGGCGGAGTCCGGCGGCCGGGAAAGGGGCGACGCGAGGACGTCGAACCGCCACGCCGGCCTCGCCTTCGGCCCCAGACGCTCCCCTTCCCATGCACGACTCAGGCAGAGCCGCCCGACACCGGCCACCCCAGCAGCCTGCGCTGGCGCTCCGGCTGCCGGGGCCCCGGGCCGGCTGGCGTCGCATTGCGACGTCCCGGGACAGGCGACGCCGCTCCTCGCCGGAGCC
>WNGQ01005571.1_pt1 | contig 12903 bp, 12 predicted proteins | sample 5407661 | NCBI WGS metagenome assembly WNGQ01 (sample SAMN13153382, study PRJNA577476) | soil metagenome | isolation source: 60 cm soil or saprolite under Garry oak tree replicate 2 | place: USA:California | collected 2016-06-15
CGGCCCGGTGCACGAAGATCTGCCGCAGCAGGGCCCGGTCGCCGGCCCGCCGGACGACGCTGGAATACGCCTGCTCATTCTGGTTGACGACGAGGCCATCGCCGGTGGTGTGCATCGTGAGCACCGGCCCGGGCAGGCTGCCGTTGAAGGTGATGTTCTTCTTCAGGTAGCGGACGGATGCCGGGTTGGCGCTGATCCGGGCCGCGTGGTTGAGCGTCTTCAGGTCCGTGACGAGGCTCAGCCCTGCGGCCTTGTACAGCGCCCTGACCTCGCGGAAGTCGGAGGACTTGCGCAGGTCGCTGAAGTAGTTCACGCCGGTGTTCCAGGACGGGTTCCCGCCGGCCCGACCCTCGAGCTCGGCCCGCAGGAGGAACGCGAACGGGAAGTCGACCTGACTTTCCCACTTGAACTGGTTGGCTTCCTGGGTGGCGAAGTCCTTCGCGGCGGGCTCCGCCGACAGCGGCGTGAACCAGCCGGGCGTGTTGCCGAGCGCGGCGGTCAGCGCGAGCCGTGCCTGGCCTTGCGGGGTCGCCTGCGCGGCCGCGGCGGCAGCCTCGGCTCCGGCCAGGTTGGCCGTCGGGTTCGTCGGCGGGATCGTGATGTTCACGACCTGCACGGACGGGTCGATCAGCTGCTGGGCCGGACAGCACGCCGCACATCGGCAGGGCGCCGGCGAAGCGGTGCGGGAACGTCTGGATCAGGCCGGCCGTGATGATGCCGCCGAGCGAGTGTCCCCAGGCGATGGTCCGCTTGGGGTGGCCGACCTGGCTGTCGAAGATATTCAGCGTGCTGATCTGGTCAGGCAGGGCTTGCTGGATCGCCCACCCGGTGCTCGCGTAGGAGGAGCCGGCCAGCGCGAAGCCCTGGGCGAGCATGGCGGCGGCGGTGATCGGGTCGCCAGCGTCGGCGGCCGGGTTCGGCGATCCTGGCGTCACGTACCCGTGGCTGTACAGGAAGAGGGTGCCGTTCCAGTTGGCCGGCACCTCGATCTTCCAGGTCGCGCCGTCCGGCAGCGTGCCGTTCAGGCTCTGCGCGCCGTTGTGCACTGCGGCCGCTGACCGGGTGGCCGCCAGCGCCGGCGCCGCAACCGAGCCGAGGCCGAGTGCCAGCAGCCCGCCGGCGAGGGTCAATCGGGTTAGTTTCTGCATCCTGAACACGATCACGCTCCTGTGCGCATGTCTCCTGAGGGGCCCTGCTGAGGACTGTAACCCGATATGCGATGACTGGGACAGATTCCCGTTTCGATCGGCACAGGCAACCGATGGCAGCCGCCATTGCGGCGCCCTTCCCGCGGCACCTGCGGCCCGGCCAGCAGGGCCGTTCCGGCAGCACGGTTCCGGCAGCACGGGGCGGCGGCCCGCTGACGCGCGGGCCGGCCCCCGGTGACGAGATCCCCGGCCGTCTTACCGGCTGCGGCGGATGTAGATCTTGGTGCCGGGGATCTTGAACAGCGTGTGGAAGAAGTTGGCGATGTTGTTCGGGATCCGGATGCAGCCGTGCGATACCGGCTGCAGCGGGACGTAGCTATCGCCATGGATCGCGAACTCACGGCCGATGAAGAACACCGGGTTGTACATCTCGCCGAGCGGTACCTTGACGTTGCCGGGCGCGAACGACAAGGCAGCGAAATTGCCGTGCGGCGTGATGGCGTAGCCGCAGACGTTCTGGTTGGGCTTGGGATCGCAGAAATAGTAGCCGCCGCCACTGGAGATGTGGCTGATCAGCCGCACCTTGGCGTGCCGGTAGAGCACGAGGTACTCGTGCTTGAGGCTAATGTCGATCCTGTTGTTCGGGGTATGGCGGCTGACTGGCCTCGGCGCTCGGGGGTCGGCAAGCCGATTTTCCATCGACTTACCGATGTTGTCGGGGTTCTTGCTGGTCTTAAGGCCCTGCACGCCCTTGAATGCCCAGACCGCTTCCAGCGTGTGCTGCCCGAACTCGCCGTCCGGCTTCCCCGGGTAATACTTCAGCGCCCTGAGCCGACGCTGGACCTTCAGGACATCGGCGCCGTGCATGCCCGGCTTGAGCGTCCGCTTGACCGGCGTCCAGGCCGACACGGCCCGGGCACGGGCCGCGGCGGAACGCGCCTGGTGCGCCGCATCCGCTCGCGCGGCGCCGCTGGCCGCCGTCGCCGTCCCGGCCACGGTCGCCGTCCCGGCCGCCGCAACCCCGCCCTGGGCCAGCATCGACACGCCAACCGCCGTCACGGCGCCAACGCTCAGCAGCCACCGCCACACTTGCCTCATGCACTGCTCCTCGGCGAACCGGGCCTGCCTCGTCCGGGCGGCCGGGACCGCCACGCGCGGCCGTTACAGGCCACCAATGGAAAAGGTGTCGATTTCTAGACGTTTTACGCACGGCTCTGGTTGCTCTGCTCCGCAGATGAATGCACGCCGCCCGGGAGGCTACGACCCATGGCCCCCGGGCGGCGCGCTGACCGGCAGGTTACCCCGGACTACGGTGAACTGGCGGCCTTGCTAACCGCGCACGGCGTGTCGCTGCGCTGCGCCGCCGCCGCCGTGCTCGCGGACGCACGGCCGGAGGATGCTTGAGCAGGTGCGCGTAACGCGGCGCCGCACCGTGGCCGATGGCAAGCTGACGGAGGAATGAGCAGGAATGGAGGCCGCGATGGCCACCGGGAATGGTCTGCAGTCGGTCGAGCACATCGTGCTGCTGATGCTGGAAAACCGCTCGTTTGACCACATGCTCGGCTTTCTGTATACGGACCAGGGCAATGTCTCGCCCAGCGGCCAGCCGTATGCGGGCCTGACCGGAAGCGAGTCCAACCCGGATTCAGCCGGCCAGCCGGTCGTCGTTTTCCGGATAGAGCCCACCGCCCCGAACGCTTATTTCATGCCAGGTGCCGATCCCGGCGAGGGTTACAAGGCGGCCAACAGCCAGCTGTTCGGTAACGTCAACGGCCCTGGCAGCCCGGCGGAAGTGCCCGGCTGTCAGGGCTTTGTCAAGGACTTCGCCTACACCCTCGGCTGGCAGTCACGCAAGCAGGGCTGGCCGATCGTCCCCGGGACCGTGCCGGGCGACATCATGGGCTGCTTCGCGCCGGACGCGCTTCCGGTGCTTTCCGCGCTGGCCAGGGGTTACGCGGTGTGCGACGAGTGGTTCGCCGCGGTACCCACCGAGACCCTGCCGAACCGGGCGTTCGCCTGCGCGGCGACCAGCCAGGGACACATGGACGACAAGACCCGCACGTTCACCTCGCCGAGCATCTTCGGCCTGCTCGGCCGGCACGAGATCGGCTGGGCCATCTACGGCTACGATGCGCCGCCGCTGACCAGGTCCACCTTTACCGATATCAGCGGCGCCCCGGACGCCAGCTTCGGTGAGTTCGACGCCTTCCAGGCGGCAGCGGCGGCCGACACGCTGCCGGCGTTCAGCTTCCTTGAGCCGAACTGGGGCTCGACAGGCAACAGCCAGCACCCGAATTACGACGTGGCGCTTGGCGAGCAGTTCATGCACGACGTCTACCAGGCGGTGCGGACCGGGCCTGGCTGGCCGCAGACCCTGCTGGTGATCACCTATGACGAGCACGGCGGCTGCTACGACCACGTGCCGCCGCCCGCGGGCGCCGTGCCGCCCGACGACGCGGCCGGCGAGTTCGGCTTCGACTTCACCAGGTTCGGGGTGCGGGTGCCGGCCGTGCTCGTGTCGCCGCTGATCGCGCCGGGCACCGTCTACCGCGCACCCGGCGGCGCCCCGCTGGACCACACGTCGGTGCTGAAGACCGTCCAGGAGCGCTGGGGCCTGCCCTCGCTGACCGCCAGGGACGCCGCCGCGCCCAGCCTGGCGGACGCGGCGACGCTTGCCGAGCCGCGCACGGACGACGTGCTTGCCGGGGTCACGGTACCGGCCGCAGCCGGCCCCTCCCCGGCCGCCGGGCTCCCGTCGCACCTGCAGGAGGTGCAGGCCGACCTGGTCTCCCGGCAGTACGTGGCCGGCCAGCATGACGCCGCGGACGCGCTGCCCGCCAGCGGCTCCGGCGCCGCATACGACCGCTACATCCGCGCGTACGCGAGGCCCGCGCAGCGCTGAGCCTTCCTGAACCTTTCCGGCCGCGGGCCCGTTCTGACGGTGACGGCATCGCGGCGGGAGAAGAGGCGGTCATCATGACGAGGGGCCTGCTGGTCGGCGCGGGCGCGATCGTCGCGCTCGCAGGAGCCATTTTCACGCTGCAGGGCCTTGGCGCGATCGGCGGCAGCGCGATGTCCGGCGTTACGTTCTGGGCCGTGGCCGGCCCGGTGATTGCGCTCGCTGGCGTTGCCCTGGCCGTCTTCGGCCTGCGCCGCCACTCCGCCTAGCACGCCGGCCAGCCTAGTTTCACCGCAACGTAATCGACTGTTTACTGAGTGTGTACCGTGGCACGTCTGGGTATCTACGCGGAGTCGTCCGGCACGCTGCCGAATGGCAGCTGACCAGGGGAAAACGGGGGCCGTGGTGGGTTTCGTCGCGCTATTTCAAGATCGGGCAAAGAGCGACCAGGGCAACGGAAAAGGGGCGCTCTGATGCTGCTCAAGCTGCCTCCGCCGAACGTCGGCGAACTGCTCCAGGACCTGGCGAGCGAACTCGGCCTGCGCGTGCGGCACCGCAGGCACGGCAGCCCTGAGCTGGTAACGGCCGACGGCCGGCCCAGACGTGGCGGGAGGGCTTTCCGTACTCCGAGCGGCTCGGCAAGAGGGATTACGCAATCGCCAAGCGCGGTCTCCAGATCGAGTTGCTCAAGCTGCAGCGGTCGGTCAAGGCGTCGCAGCAGCGCCTGGTCATCCTGTTCGAGGGACGCGACGCGGCAGGCAAGGGCGGCACTATCAAGCGCTTCACCGAGAACCTGAACCCGCGCGGTGCGCGGGTCGTGGCCCTGGAGAAGCCGACCGAGAAGGAGCGCGGCGAGTGGTACCTGCAGCGCTACGTCCCGCACCCGCCGGCCCACGGCGAGATCGTGCTGTTCGATCGTTCCTGGTACAACCGTGCCGGGGTCGAGCGGGTCATGCATTTCTGCACGCCGCGCGAGTACACGGACTTTTTCCAGGAGGCACCCGAGTTCGAGCACATGCTGGCGAGCGACGGCATCACCCTGATCAAGTTCTGGTTCTCGGTGTCTCGCGGCGAGCAACTCCGCCGGTTCCTCCGCCGCCAGGTGGATCCGGTGAAGCAGTGGAAGCTGAGCCCGATCGACCTTGCCTCCCTGGACAAGTGGGATGAGTACACCCAGGCCAAGGAGGCCATGTTCTGCTACACCGACCTGCCGGACGCGCCATGGACGGTGGTGAAGAGCAACGACAAGCGACGGGCCCGGCTTGGGACCATGCGTTCCGTGCTGTCCTTGATTCCCTATGCGGACATGGACACGACGGTCGCCGCCCCGCCCGATCCGCTGATCGTGGGCCCGGCAACGCCGCTTTCCGGCGGCGAGCAGGCCTGACCGCTCGCGGCGGGCCACCCGTCCGGCGCGCGCGGCGGCGGGCCACCCGTCCGGCACGCGGCCGTCGGCGGGCCCCCCGTCCAGCACGCGGCCGGCGGCGTAAGCCGACCGCGTCAGGATCCGCCCGTCCAGCACGCGGCCGGCGGCGTAAGCCGACCGCGTCAGGATCCGCCCGCAGCCCGCAGCCTGGCGACCTCGTAGAGTGCGATACCCGCCGCGACTCCCGCGTTCAGCGAGTTGGCGAGACCGCTGATCGGAATGCGGGCCACTACATCGCAGCGCTCGGCGACCAGCCGGGACAGGCCCCTGCCCTCCGAGCCGATCACGAGCACGAGCGGCCCGTCGGCGAGGCTGAGCTCGTCAATCGGCGTTTCGGCTCCGGCATCAAGGCCGACCACGAACAGGCCGGCGCCGGCGTAGCCGGCCAGCGCCGCGACCAGGTTCGGCGCCTGTGCGACCGGCACCCTGGCGAGGGTGCCCGCCGATGCCTTCCACGCCCCGGCGGTCACCCCGGCCGCCCGGCGGACCGGAACGAGCACCCCATGCGCGCCGAATGCGGCCGCCGATCGGGCAATCGCACCCAGATTCCTCGGGTCTGTGACGCCGTCAAGCGCGACGATGAGCGGCGGCTGCGCGGCGGCGGCTGCGCGGCTGATCAGGTCGTCGGGATGCGCGTAGGAATACGGCCGGACGCGCAGCGCGAGTCCCTGGTGGACGGCGCCACCGGTGAGCCGGTCAAGCTCGGCCCGGCCGGCCTCGACCACCGGGATGCCCCGGCCCGCGGCCAGCGCGATGGCCTCGCTGATCCGCTGGTCGGCGTCCAGCCGGGGGGCAACGTGCAGCGCGATCACCGGTACCGTCGCGCGCAGCGATTCGAGTACCGCATTGCGCCCGGCGATCACCTCCGGGGCGATGCCGCTGCCGCGCTGCCTGGCGGCCGCCCGGGTGCCCGGTCTCGGTGCCTGCAGGTCACCGCGGGCCGCGGTGCTGCGGGTGCCGGGAGCCGCAGCCGCGGCGGCACGGCGCTGTGCCGGATGGCCCGGCCGCAGCTGCGCGGGCGGAGTCGGTCCCTTGCCCTCAAGCCGCCGCTTGCCGTAGCCGCCAGTGCCTGGCCTTGGCTTGCCTGACTTTGCCCGGCCGCCCGCGCCCGACCTGGGCTGGCCGCCGCCGCGCCCGGTCACCGGCGCAGTTCCCAGCGCGGCCCGCGGGAGGTGTCCTCGACCAGGATGCCCGCGGCAAGCAGCCGGTCCCTGATCGCGTCGGCGGCCGCGTAGTCCTTGCGCTCACGCGCGGCCTGCCGCTGCTCAAGCGCCAGCCCGGCAAGCACGTCGACCACTGTCCGCAGGTCGTCCTCGCGGCTGCCCGCCGACCACGGTGCGGCCAGCGGATCCAGCCCGAGCACGCCGAGCATTGCCCTGACCTCGGCTAGGTGCTTGGCAGTCCCGGCGTCATCGCCAGCCGCCAGCGCGCTGTTGCCGTCCGTGACCGCCTGATGCACGACGCCGAGCGCCTGCGGAACACCGAGGTCGTCGTCGAGCGCGGCAGCGAAAGGCGCCGGGAGCGACCCGGGGCCGGGGCCGGCATCCTGGTCGGCTGACGCGATAGCGCCGTCCAGCCCGCTGTGCTCGTCCTGGCCGTGCTCTCGCTGGCCGTGCTCTCGCTGGCCGTGCTCTTGCTGGCCGTGCTCTTGCTGGCCGTGCTCTTGCTGGCCGTGCTCTTGCTGGCCGCGCTGGCCGTGGCCCTGCTGGCCGTGGCCCGGGCTGCCCGCCGGGCCGATGCGCTGGCGGCTGGCCGGCGCGACGGCCTCGGCGGCTCGGATGACGAAGCCTTCAATCCGCCGGTAGGCGGCGCCGGCCTCGGCCAGCGCCTCGTCGGAGTACTCGATCTCCGAGCGGTAATGCGCCTGGCCAAGGTAGTACCGCAGCTCGGCCGGGCGGACCTGAGTGATCATCTCGTGCACGAGCAGCGAGTTGCCGAGCGACTTGCTCATCTTCTCGCCCGCCAGCCCGAGCATGCCGTTGTGCATCCAGTAGCGGGCGAACCCGTCGCCGGCCGCACGCGACTGCGCGAGCTCGTTCTCGTGGTGCGGGAACAGCAGGTCAAGGCCGCCGCCGTGGATGTCGAAGGTGCTGCCAAGGTACTTAGTCGCCATCGCCGAGCATTCCAGGTGCCAGCCGGGCCGCCCCGGCCCCCAGGGCGTTTCCCAGGACGGCTCTCCCGGCTTGGCGCCCTTCCACAGCGCGAAGTCACGCGGATCCCGCTTCGCGCTGCCGCTGTCGGTGTCATCGGCCGGCCGCATGTGCTCAAGGCGCTGGCCGGACAGGGCGCCGTACCCGTCGGCCGAGCGGACATCGAAGTAAACGTCGCCGCCCGCCGCGTAGGCGTGGCCGCGCTCGATCAGCCGCCGAATGAGGACGATCATCTCCGGTACGTGCCCGGTCGCCCGGGGCTCGACGTCAGGCGGGAGGCAGCCAAGCGCCTCGTAAGCGCGGGTGAAGGCGCGCTGATTCCGCTCGGCCACCGACCACCAGGGGACGCCATCGCGCTTAGCCACGTTCAGGATCTTGTCGTCGATGTCCGTGACATTCCGGCAGAACGTCACCGCGTAGCCGCTTGCCCGCAGCCAGCGGACGAGCAAGTCGAAATTGACGCCCGACCTGATATGGCCGATGTGCGGTGGCGCCTGGACGGTGGCGCCACACAGGTACAGCGTGACCTTGCCCGGAGTGACCGGAGCGAAGTCGCGCGTGCTGCGGGTGGCAGTGTCGTGGATGCGGAGCGTCACGCAGCACAGGCTACGGGATAACGGTCAGTCGTAGAGTACGACGTGCTCCGGCCGCACCCGCACGATTACCCTGCGCTCACCCGGCCGGTCGCCGAATGGCTTGCCGGTGTACTTCTGCGAGAGTTCCTCGATCAGCTCGGCGGCGGGATCATCGGTGATCTCGGCGGTCCCCCGGATCTCGGCGTAGGTGTACGGATCCGCGGCATCGACGACAAGTACGCTCACCCGCGGGTCCCTGGTCAGGTTCGCGTGCTTGCGGCGGCCCTTGATGGTAGAGAACAGGACGTCATCGCCATCCGCACGCACCCAGACGACGCTGGTCTGCGGCTGGCCGCCCGGCTGCAGGGTCGCCACCGTGGCGAAGTTCCTGCCATCGAGCATCTCCCGCGCACGCTGCGGCAACGGCATCGGTCCTCCTTGTTGTCGTCGGCGCCAGCGTTTGTCGTCGGCGCCAGCGGTGTCGGCGCCATCGTTTGTCGGCAGCGCCAGCGGTGTCGGCAGCGCCAGCGGTGTCGGCAGCGCCAGCGGTGTCGGTCGGCGTCAGCATTGTCATCAACGTAGGCCGCGGGCTATCAGCCGCGAGCCGCCCGGCCCCAGCTCCAGGCGTATTCCGGGTCCTCAGTGCGCTGGCCGGCCGGGCCGAGCAGCAGCGGCCTGAACGTATCGATCATGACGGCAGTCTCGTCCGTGCTGTCCCTGCCCTCGTCCAGGCCGCGTATCGCCGCCTCGACCGCACCGGGCTGCGGGCCGTGGGTAAATCCCGACGGGTGCAGGGTGATCGACCCGATGCCGATCCCCGAGCCCTTGCGCGCGGTGTAATCGCCGGCCACGTAGAACATCATCTCGTCCGAGTCGACGTTGTGGTGGTTGTACGGGATCGGCACGGCGTCGGCGTCGAAATCGAGCGGGCGCGGGCAGAACGAGCAGATAACGAAGTTCGGCCCCTCGAAGGTCTGGTGCACCGGCGGCGGCGCGTGGGTGCGCTTCACGATCGGCTCGAAGTCGGCGATGTTGAACGCGTATGGGTACAGGCAGCCGTCCCAGCCGACCACGTCAAACGGATGGTAGGCATAGGTCAGCCTGGTCAGGCCGCCGCGGTTGCGCACGATCACCGGCACGTCCTCGCCGTCGGCGATCAGCGGCCCGTCCGGGCAGCGCAAGTCCCGCTCGGAGTACGGCGCGTGCTCAAGGAACTGGCCGTACTGCGACAGGTAACGACGAGGCGGGCGGATGTGCCCGCGCGCCTCGATGACGAGAGCCTCGGCATGCGGCGCAGCGACGCCGTTGCTGCCGGCCGGCGGAATCCACCGGTGAATGGTGCCTCTGGGTACCACGACGTAGTCACCGGCGCCGGCCTCGATGCGGCCGTAGACGGACTCGAACATGACCGATCCGGTACGCAGGTAAATGGCCTCGTCTCCGGTTGAATTCCGGTAAAGGCCCGATGCTGCGTCCACGGCGGCGAACGATATCCGGACATCGTCGTTGGCCATCAGCAACTGCCTGCCAAGCACCAGATCGCCACCCTTAGGCAGGTCACCGGTGCGGAAATGACGCGGCAGCAGGGGGTGGTTGGGCACAGTCCCGGCGTCCGCGGCGTCAGCCAGGCCCTCGCTTTTCACGATCGCAGTCGGCAGATGGGCGTGGTAGAGCAGGGAGGAGTCCGAGGCGAAGCCTTCCTCCCCCATCAGTTCCTCGGCGTACAGGCCACCATCTGGCCTGCGGAAGCGCACATGGCGCTTTCTGGGGATTTCCCCAGTCACCCGGTAATACGGCATAATGTCTCCCTAAGCCGAGATTGCGCGGATGAACGCGGCGGCTGGCCGTTCGTCATTCGTGCTCCCGTTCCTCCCGAGGGATACCCGCGGGCCGCGGCGGCCGCGTGGTGCCCGGCGGCGAGCGGTCGCCCGGCGGCCTGGGCCGCTCCCGTTCCCGACTATAGGGTGACGGAGCAGGCGCCAGCATCGCGCCAGGAAGGAAGGCTGCGCCCGATGAGTAACCAATCCCCTGTGCGCGCATCCCATCCCGCTGACCTCAATGGCGCCCTGCGGTTCGTCGCCCTGATCGCCGTCGTCATCGGCGTGCTGGTGCTTGCGGCCGCCGCGTTCGTGCTCTCGTATGCGGGAATTCACTCGATCGCGCTGACGGCCGGGGTCTCGCCAAGGCTGGCCAGGCTCTACCCGCTGATCTTCGATGCGATGCTGGTCGTGGCCTCGGCCGCGATCCTGTCCCTGCGCGGCGCCGGGCTGCTGATGCGCTGCTATGCGTGGCTTTCGATGCTCGTCCTGCTCTGCGCCGCGGCCGCCGCGGACGCACTGCACGCAACTGGTACCCGGCTTCCGCACCGCACCTCGGCGGCAACTGTCGCGATCATCCCCTGGGCGCTCGCCTTGCTCGGCTTCGGCCTGCTGCTGGCCATGCTGCGGCATGCCAGGCTGCGCCGCGTGCAGGCGGCCGAGGCGCGCGCGAACGCGGCGCCGGCAGCAACGCCGCCGGCGGTAGCGGCCCTGACGCCCGGGATGCAGGCGGCCAGGGTGGAGGTCTCCCGCGGCGGCGCCCGGGTGCTGGACGCAGGGGCGCACGCCGCGCCGGGCACGCTGGCCGACCGGGCGGCCGGGCTTAGCGAGGGCCGCGGTCCCGCTCCTGCTGCCCGTACCGAGACATTGCTCGCGCGTGAGCCCGCCGGGCGCGCCGCTGTCCCGGCACCGCCGACCGTGCCGTCCTGGCCCAGCGCGCCGAGCACGTCTGGGGAGCCGGGCCGCGCCACCAAGCATGGGGACAGTCAGGCGGCAGAACTCGCCCTGGATGCTGAGTCAGGGAATGACGATCCCACCAGCGACGAGGCTCGTTCGGATGGCGAGGGGCCAGCCCGCTGGGTGCCTCGTGCCCGTGCCGAAGAACAGCCGGTCAACGATGACCGCTATACCGGTGACTATCCGGCGCCCGTCATGTCACCGGCACCCGTCATGTCACCCGAGCCCGTCATGTCACCCGAGCCGGTAGCAGAGGTCATTCCCGGCCGGGACGCCCCGCCGGAACGGGCCCAGCACGCCGTGCCGGATCCATTGGCGCGCGGCGATGCCGAGGCCAGCGCTGAACGCCTGGCGGATGCGGAAAGCAAGGCCCGCCAGAGCCAGCCGGGTGCGGAAAGCCGGACGCCAGGGGAGCCGCAGGCCAGTGCGGAAAGCCCCGCCGGTGAGAGCCAGGCCGGCCCGCAGGGCCAGGCCGGCGCTGAGCCACGGGCCGGCGCGGAAAGCCAGCCCGGTCCGCAGGACCCCGCCGGTCCGCAGGGCCAGGCCGGTGCAGAGCCACGGGCCGGCGCGGAAAGCCGGGCCCCGGCGGAGCCGCCGGCCGGCGGCGAGGAGCAGATTCCTGCGGCAGCCCATGTCGCGAAGAGCGAGTCGGCCACGCGCAAGTCCGGCGCCGAGGGCCAGGCGGCCGCGGACGGCGAGACCCGCACAGACACCGAGACCCGCACAGACGGCGAGACCCGCACAGAGGTCGAACCCGACCCGGCGTCCGTGCCGCCGTTCAACCGGATGCGGAGTTCGCCAGTCCCGCCGGATGCCTGAGCCCGATACGCACTAGCCGAGCACGAGCGCGGTGGCGATCGCAGCGATGCCCTCACCCCGGCCAGTGAGGCCCAGGCCATCCGTGGTCGTACCGGAGACGCTGACCGGCGCGCCGCCGAGCGCGGCGGACAAGACACGCTCCGCCTCGGCCCTGCGCGGCGCGATCCTGGGATGGTTACCGATGACCTGGATCGCGACGTTGCCTACCGCGAAGCCAGCGTCGGCCAGCAGCCGCCCGGTCTCCGCCAGCAGCGCGGTGCCGGCGGCGCCCTTCCAGCGGGGCTGGTCAGTGCCGAATTGGGCGCCGAGATCGCCCAGGCCCGCAGCCGAAAGCAGCGCATCACACGCCGCATGTGCCGCAACGTCCCCGTCGGAATGGCCAGCCAGACCGCGCTCACCCGGCCACACCAAGCCAGCAAGGTAAAGCTGCAGGCCAGCACCGAACGGGTGAACATCAGCGCCGACGCCAACCCGCGGCACCGCAGCCGCCGTCACGAACCCGGCCGCCAGCCCGCGATGATGAAGCCCGGCTTACTCGCGGTCGGGCTGCCCGCCTGGCGTTGCACCGTCAGCCTGCGAGTCCGGCGGAAGGCGTCAGGAAGCGAGGATCTCGTCGAGCAGCGCCTCGGCCTTGTCCTCATTCGTCTTCTCGGCCAGAGCCAGCTCACTGACCAGGATCTGCCTGGCCTTGGCGAGCATGCGCTTCTCCCCGGCCGAAAGGCCGCGCTCCCTGTCCCTGCGCCACAGGTCGCGGACGACCTCAGCTACCTTGTTCACGTCACCGGAGGCAAGCTTCTCCAGATTAGCCTTATATCGCCGGGACCAGTTGGTCGGCTCCTCGGTGTACGGGGCGCGCAGCACCTCGAACACCCTCTCCAGCCCTTCCTGCCCGACCACATCCCGGACGCCTACAAGCTCGGCATTGTCCGCAGGAACGCGCACCGTGAGATCGCCCTTGTCGACCTTCAGCACTAGGTAAGACTTTTCCTCACCCTTGATCGAACGGGTCTCGATCTCTTCGATCCGAGCAGCCCCATGGTGGGGGTAGACGACAGTGTCGCCGACCTTGAAAGACATGTGGCATGTACCCCTTCCGCTGAAGCTATGTTACC
>WNGQ01005108.1_pt1 | contig 12895 bp, 14 predicted proteins | sample 5407661 | NCBI WGS metagenome assembly WNGQ01 (sample SAMN13153382, study PRJNA577476) | soil metagenome | isolation source: 60 cm soil or saprolite under Garry oak tree replicate 2 | place: USA:California | collected 2016-06-15
TTCCCGAACGGCGTGCTGGTGTCGATGAAAGTCTTGATTGCCGCAGTCACCTAACCGGTCCTGCGATAACGGGGCGCCGACCCGAAGCGTTTGGTGCCAAAAAGGGCCTTCGGGCTCGCTCGATGCACCCGTTTGGCGCCAAGCGTGCCTGCCGGCCGGCGAGCACGACCGTGATCGTTCCATCGGTGATGAAGAGATGCTTCGGTTTCACGTGATCTGCCCGCCGCTGCGAGAATATGTGCCTCATGAGTGCAGCGCAAGGCAAGGTCGAAGCGATCTACATTGCGGCCAAGCATGGCGAGCTGCCGCACGAGGTCGACGCCGCGGTCGCGCAGGCGGGTCGCGGCATCGAGGGGGATCGCAACTTCGACGACACCGATCCCGACTCCTGCAACATCACGCTGATCGAAGCCGAGGCGTTCGACGGCCTGAAGGCGCGCCATGGTTTCGAGATCACGCCGCTCGAGTCGCGGCGGCAGGTGCTGGTGAGAGGCGTCAACCTCGGCGAGTTCGTCGGGCGTCGCTTCCAGGTCGGCGATGTCGAATGCGAGGGCGAGGAGCGGTGCGAGCCGTGCAACCACCTCGCGAAGATGGTCGGCACCCAGGACGTGCTCAGGGGGCTGCTCCACACCGGCCTGCGCGCGGTCATCGTGAAGGGCGGAACGATCCGGGCAGGTGACGCGGTCGGCCTGTCGGCGGTGGCTGAGCGCCTCTAAAGACGCCGAGTCGCGCCGCAGGCGGCGAGCACAAACGCACTCAGCACGACTGCCGCCCGCGGCATATCACTAAAACGAAGACTCCTGCGAGACCGTTACGCGACCTCTGGGCGCGCGCCGGGAGCCGCCTGACGCGCCTTCGGGCCGAGCATCCGCTCGAAGACCGATCGGTACTGCAACAGCACCTGGCGCATGGCCTCCGTCCTGTCCCGCGGGCGCCCATTGGCGGCGGCGGCCGCGTCGTGACGGGCCTGCTGCATCTCGCGCGGAAGCCGAGCGTGATCGAGCGGATGGCCGCGGGCGCTGAGCAGCGCCAGCACGAGCGAATCCGCCTCGCCGATGGCCCACTGCGGCTCGTACAGGAATCGCGCAGAGATGCGCTCCCATCCGGCCTCGAATCGATTTCGAGTTTGGACCGGCAGGGGCGCCAGTCGAAGCGGCCGGGCTCTGATCGCACGCACGATGCCGGCAACGACCGCGACGACCCACAGCACGATGACTGCGTCGACCATCAGTGTCACTACATCCATAGCGGCACCTCCATCTGAAAGAAACGTCTGACGCCGGGCGGATTACCCCCGTTGGCTAAGAAGCGATCTCCCGCCGGCCCTTCGTCTGTTCGCGCTCTTCGGGCCGTGCGTATTCCTCGATCACCGCACGGTAGTGAAGCAGCGCCTGCCTCATACCCTCAGTGCCGCCCTTGCCTTCCTGGCCGACCGCCACGCGGCGCGCGCGCCGCATCTCGTTGGGCAGCTTGTCCTCCGCCAGCGGGTGCTCGCGCTCACCAAGCAGGGCAAGCAGAAGCGCGTCCGCTTCTCGGACCGCATCGCTGGGCGAATCCACGAAGCGGCTCTCGATCTTGTCCCACTGGGTCACATAGCGCTCGCGTGACTCGGGTGGGAGCGTCTTCAGGGCCGGCCCGCGCATGCGCCCTGAGCGTGACGCCAAAACGAGGCCAATCACGATCACGGCCAGGATGATGATTCCCAGTACGACGATCGTCGTTGTATCCATAGGTTCAGAACCTCCATCTAGGGAACGCCAAAGCTCGCGGAGGTAACTGCGCCGAGTTCGAACTCGGGCTAGGCTCGGAGGCTCTCGAGTTGCGAGGTCAGCTCGCCGTAGTGAACTCGGATGTGGGAGATGCCCGGCCGGGCGAGGAACTGCCACCTCGGGATCCCGTTCAGGTCTTCGATCTCCGGCCACACCGGTTCGTCGGTATAGCCACGCGCCCTGGCCCGATCCGACTTCAGGTCGACCGGATTGTCGAGCCACTCCTGCGGCGTGGAGTCGAGCCACGCGAGCGTTTCTGGTCCCATCGCGGCCAGGTAATCGATCACCCGCTGACGGGGCACAGTCCGCGCCACGTCGTCGGCCGCCTCCCTGGTGGCGCCGGCGCCAAAGAACGCATCATGACGGCGGACGTCCTTCCATTCAGGGCCGTCGACGAGCTCGGGCTGGTCTCGCAGGACGCAGTTCACCGCCCAATCGATCGACCGCGCTGCATAAGCAAAGCGGGAATCTCCCGCCACCCTCCACGGTTGCAGGAATTCATGAGCACAAGGGGTGACTTCAACCGTGACCTCATCGAAGACATGCGAGCCAACAAAGGCAAGCCAACATCCGGTCCGTTCGTCGGGCGAGACGTCCTGATACTGACGACCAAGGGCGCGAAGTCCGGCGAGACTCGGGTGACGCCGATCGTGTACTCCCGGGACGGCGAGAGGTACGTCATCGTCGCCTCCAAGGGCGGCGCACCGACCAACCCACACTGGTTCCACAACCTGGCGGCGCACCCGCACGTGACGGTCGAGGTCGACGGCGAGAGGTTCGCGGCGCATGCGCGCGTCGTCGACGAAGACGAGTACGAGCGCCTGTACCAGCACCACGCGACCAGGAACCCGGCTTTCCACGATTACCGGAAGAAGACCACACGGAAGATTCCGGTGGTGCTGCTGGAGCGGGTCTAGCCCCTAGCTGCTCTCGTCGAGGCCTGCGCGCAGGAGGCCGGCGAGGTCCAGGCGCCGGTTGCCCAGCGCATAGTGGCCGTTCGCGTCGCGGTCCCACTCTTCCTTCGGCCGGTCCCAGCACAGCTCGAGGCCGTTCTCCTCCGGGTCGCGCAGATAGATCGCCTCGTGGGTGCCGTGGTCGTTGAAGCCGTCGATGGGGTAGCCCGCGTCGCGCAGCCGGCGCAGGGCGTCGCCAAGCCCGGCCCGCGTCGGGTAGCGGATCGCCACGTGGTACAGCCCTGTCGTCCCCGGAGGTGGCGGGCTGCCGCCCTTCGACTCCCATGTGTTGAAGCCGAGGTGGTGGTGGTAGCCGCCGGCGGACACGAAGAGCATCGTCGGGGCCTCGACGACGACGTCGAAACCGAGGATGCCGACGTAGAAGCCCTTGATCTTGCCCAGGTCGCCGGCTCGCAGGTGGACGTGGCCGATGTCCACGCCGGCTTCAATCGGACGCGGGGCACGCTCGACCGGAGCTACTCCGGCCTCGATGCCCGGGTTGCCGACGTACGCGCCCGTGCCGGTGTCCGTTTCAGCCGGCGCTTTCGTCTGCTCTTTCAGGTCCATGACCCTTCAACCTTACGGCCGTGTTTGCGATTCCGACGGGCGAGGCCGGCTCGCGGGTGGCGAACCACATGATCCAGGCGATCATCAGCGCGAGCATCACGAACATGGCCGCGCCTTCGATGCGGACGAGCGTCAGTGGAAGGTAGTGCTCGGACCCGATCTCCGCGATCAGCCCGAAAACGCTGACCGCAATCGGCAGCAGCACCAGCCGCAGCACGCCCTCTTGCGGCTGCCATGTGCCGAACGCCCAGACGCTTCCGAGGATGTAGAGCTCGAGGAAGTAGTAAGGCCACACAGTCTTGGCGAGCATCGCGAACGCCGCGGAGGTGAGGGCCATCCCGGCAAAGAGCCGGCCCTCGTCGAGGCGATTGCCGCGGGCGAGCCACAGGTTCGTCGCGAGGACAGCCGCGACCACGAGGACGATGTCGTAGTGCTGCACCACGGTCTCGAGCGAGCTGTCGCGCGCGAGGCTCCAGACCGAGCCGGCGCCCACCTTCAGGCTGCCCCTGTAGGTGAGGAGCGAATGGATGACGTCGGAGGGGTCGGCGACGAGGAAAGGCAGCACGATCGCTGCGCCGGCGGCCCCTGCGCCGAAGAAAAACGCCAGGGCGCTTCTTCGGCTCCGCCTCCAGCCGGCGATTCCGAGGGGCACCGACATCAGCACCACCGGGCTGCGGGTCAGGATGCTCGCGCCGAACGCGATGCCCGCTCGCAGCGGCCGGCTTTCACCGAGCCATCGCGCGGCGACAAGAAGCAGCCAGATCTCGATGGGCTGCTCGATGTGCCCGTAGCCCGCGACCGACTGCCACACGAGCGGGCTCAGCGTCAGGATCGCGTACACCAGCAGCTGCACTGACGGAATCAGCGGCGTGCCGCGCAAGCGTTCGATGGCAGCCACCGCTTCGCGCGCCATCAAAAGGACGAAGAGGCAGAAGACACCCAGAGCTATGCCGCGCCGCGCAGCAGTGGCATCCAGCCAACCCACCCAGTTGAGGAGGACGCCGAGGGCGCTCAGCGGCAGCAGCGACACCGGTCCGTTGGCGTTCGGATACAGCGCATGCCCCCCGGCTGCGTACACGGAGAACGGGTGGCCGTGGACCGCGATCTTTGCGGACGGCCAGAAGAAGAGGTCGAGGTCGGTCGGCTGAAACGGCAGAAGGCCGACGCCGATCCACAGCGCCACGTAAGGGGCGATCCAGGAGCGGGGCTTCAGCAGGAGGGCGGCCATGGGTATGGGGCAGGTTAACGCCCCCTTCTAACCTCCCCACTTGGTGGGGAGGGATCTTCTTCCTGGCTTAGATCGCTGGGCCCGAGATCAGCGTGACAGTCGCCGTGTGCGTGGCGGTGCCGGCGATCCAGGTGATCTTGACCTGGTCGCCTGGCTTGTACTGGTGCAGGGCGTCGCCCAGCGCGGTCGCCGAGTCGACCACCACGCTGTTGACGCGGGTGATCACCGAGCCGGCGGTGATGCCTGCGTGCTCGGCCGGCGAGCCCGCAACCACGCCCCGAACGTACGCGCCCGAGCTGACGCTCAGGCCGAGCTGCGCGGCGCTGTTGGCGTCGAGCGTCTGGACCGAGACGCCGAGGTATCCGACCGGGCCGATGTAGACGCCATTCCCTGCTTGCCCGGCGAGGATGCGGTTGGCGATGTCGACCGCTTTGCTCGACGGGATCGCGAAGGCGATGGTGGTCGAGGTCGAACGGAAGCCCTGCGCCTCGCCCGCGGTGACGATGCCGATCACCTGGCCCGCGCTGTTGACGAGCGCGCCGCCCGAGTCGCCGGGGCTGATCTCGGCGTCGGACTGGATCATGCCGGTGAGCTGCTCCGCCTGCGCGCCGTTGTCGCTCGCGGTGATTGTCTGGTCGAGCGCGGTGACGGTGCCCTGCGTGACGCGCGGCGCGCCGCCGAGGCCGAGCGCGTTGCCGAGCGCGTAGATCGTGTCGCCGACCTTGACGGTGGATGAATCGGCGATGGTGACGGTCGGGAGTCCCGACACGCCGTTGATGTGAATGACCGCGATGTCGTCCGTGGGGTCGACGCCGAGCACGGTCGCGGCGTACGTACCCGACTTGCCCTGGATCGTGACCTTGATGCTCACCGAGCCTTCGACCACGTGGTTGTTGGTGAGCACGTCCCCGGACGAGGTGATGATGAGCCCGGTGCCGGCCGCGGCCGCGGAGCCGCTGGCGGTCTGGATCACGGTGTTGATGTCCACGACCGCGGGCGAGACCTTTCGCGTGATGCCGTTGATGTCGAGGTTGGTGCTGCCGGAGGTGCTCTGCTGGATCGGCGAGACGGTCTGCACGTGCGCCTGCGTCGTGTAGTGGCTGCTGATGAGCCGCGCCAGCGCCCAGCCGGCGCCGACGCCGCCGCCGGTGGCGAGGATGACCGCCACGACGATCGCGGCGGTCAGGCGGCGCGCGAAGTTCGGCGACGCGGGAGGGGAAGCTACAGCTGGCGCAGGGGGTGGCGCCAGCTGCAGGTTTTGGGAGCTGGGCTCTGGAGTCATCTCTGACATGTTGCCAAGATGCGACAGGCGGCTGTGAGAAATGTCAGCAGATCCTTAAGGTTTGCTCAGAAACTGAAGGCGAAGATGGACTCGGGCCGCTAGCGAACCGCCTGCACGCGCGCAGCACCGCTGCCGCCGGTCAGCCGCGCGGCGACGACCACCGGGATGATCGTGACCAGGATCACAAACGAGACCACGACGTTCACCTCTGGCAGCCGCTGTCCGTTGCGGATCTGGGCCAGGATCCAGATGGGCACGGTGTTCTGCGCGCCGGCGGTGAAGGTGGTGACGATGACCTCGTCAAACGACAGGGCGAACGCGAGCATCGCCCCCGCGACCAGCGCGGTCGAGATGAGAGGAACCGTGATGTCCCTGAACGTTTGAAGGCCGCTCGCGCCCAGGTCCGCGGCGGCTTCGAACAGCGATCCCTGCGTGCGCCGCAGCCGCGCGAGAACGTTGTTGTAGACCACCACGATGCAGAAGGTGGTGTGGCCGATGATGATCGTCCAGATCGACAGCTCGACGTGGGCGAACGTGAATGACGAGCGCAGCGAGATGCCGGTGATGATGCCCGGCAGCGCCAGCGGCAGCACCAGCAGGAAGCTGATCGCGTCGCGTCCGAAGAACGTGGTGCGGTGAATCGCGAATGCCGCGAGCGATCCGAGCACCAGTGCGAAGACGGTCGTGACGAGCGCGATCCGCACCGACAGCCCGACCGCGGAGACGACCTCGGGATCGTTGAGCGTGAGGTTGACCCAGTTGAGCGTGAATGAGGTCAGAGGCCAGGACTGGATCTTCGAGCTGTTCAGCGCGTAGAGCGGGATCAGCAGGATGGGGATGAACAGGAACAGAAGGACGAGGACCACCCAGACCCGAAGCGCCATGCGCGTCCAGAAACCTTCCATCTAGTGTCCCGCCGCTGAGGTCCGCAGCAGGAGTCGCGGCATCGGCGTCCGGAGCCAAGGCAGGGGTGGCGCGACGAGGAGCGCATTCCAGCGGGGTCCCCGCGTCGTGGTCGCGGGGGCAGCGAGGAGTGCCGGGCCCCCTAACGCAGGCTTCAGCGGCGAAGCCGCCCGGACGCCTAGGCCGCGAATACGCAAGGAACTTCGGCGGCGGGACACTATAGCGCCTCGAAAGCTCCCAGCCGTCGGGCCACGAGCAGGTACACGGCCATGATCGCCACTGGCACGGTGGCAAGGGCCGCCGCGAACGGCACGTTGTTGGCGATGCCGATGTTGCCGTACACGACGTTGCCGATGAAGCTGGTGCCAGGTCCGATCAGGATGGGCGTGATGTAGTCGCCCAGCGTCAGAGAGAAGGTGAATATCGAGCCTGCCACGACGCCCGGCATCGCCAGCGGAAGAACCACGTCGAGAGTCGTGCGCCAGCCGCGCGCGCCCAGGTCACGCGCCGCTTCGATCAGCGATTCCGGCACGCGCTCCATCGCGGCGTAGGTCGGAATGATCATGAAGGGCAGCCAGATGTAGCAGAAGACGACGAGCATCGCCGTCTCGCTGTAGCCGATGTTCGGGGCGGGCAGGCCGATCGACTGCATCGACCAGTTCAGGACACCGCTGTGGTTCAGGATCAGGATCCAGGAGTACAGGCGGGCGAGGTATGAGGCCCACAGCGGCAGCAGGACCGCGGCGAAGAGCAGCGTCTGCGTCCTGCGCGAAGCCACTCGTGCCATGAAATACGCGAAGGGGAATGCGATGGCGGCGTCGATCAGGGTCACGCGCGTCGCCATCCAGACGGTTCGGAGAATGATGGTGCGGTAGGTCTCGTTGGTGAGGATGGTCTGGAAGTTGTCCAGGTTCCACACCTGGACGATCTCCGTGGTGAAGGCGTCGATGCTCCAGAAAGAGGTGATGAGAAGCAGGACGAGGGACGCGAGATAGATCACGACGAACCAGCCGAGCGGCAGGGCCAGCAGGAGCACGGTCCGCAGCCACGGCGCCCGCCAGAAGAGAGACCGCAGCGGGGCGGCCCCGCGTGATTTACGAGGCCGCCTCGCGCTAGCTGCCGCTACTGACAGTGGTCGTTACCCCTTGATCGTCGTCCAGGCCGACTGCCACTGGGCGTACGTCATGCAGTTTTCGGTCCCGTCGTTACAGGTGCTGATGGGCGTCTTCCAGAACTTGATGCTGTTGAAGTAGGTCTCGGGAGCGTTGGCGTGGAAGGCTGCGCATGAGCCGGGGCTCAGCGACTCCATCTCCGCGCAAGCCTTGGTGTTGACCGGGGTCTCGCCGTAGTTGATCGCCTGCTCCGCCTGCACCTTCGCTGTGCTGATCCACGCGGCCCACTTGTACGCGCAGTTCGGGTGCGGGGCATTCGTGGCCATCATCCAGGTGTCGGCCCAGCCCGTTGCCCCCTCTGAGGGGATCGTGTCCGCGGTGTGCGCGCCGGCCAGGTGAAGGTCGGTGGTCATGATCGGCCAGGCCGCTCCGAGGACCACGTCGCCGCTCTTGAACAGCGACTCCTCATCGGACACGGCCGCCCAGTACTTCTTGACGAGCGACTTCTGGGTCTTGAGCAGGTTGACCACCGCGTCGAACTGCTTCTGCGTCAGCTCGTAAGGGTCCGTGATCTTGAGGCTCGGGTTCTTGACGCTCAGGTATAGCGCGGCGTCGGCGATCTGGATCGGGTTGTCGGGGATGGTGATCAGGCCGCTGTACTGCGAGTCGTACAACACTCCCCACGTGGTGGGGGCGGTCGGGAACTTGTCGGTGTTGTACAGGAGGGTGTTAGGACCCCACTGCAGCGACACGCCGTAGTGGATGCCGTTTATCGTGTTGAACGGCGGCGACTTGAACTTGTCGCCGAAGTTCTTCCAGTCGGGAATCAGGTCCATGTTCATCGGCTTGACGCTGCCGTTGTAGATCAGCCGAAGATCGGCGTCGCCGGAGGCCGAGACCATGTCCCAGTTGCCGCCGCCCCCGCCGGTCATCAAGCTGACCATCTCGTCGGAGGATCCGGCGTCCTGGTAGTGGATCTTGCAGCCGGTCGCATCCTCGAACGGCTTCTGCCAGAGCGTCTGCACGTAGCCGCCCCAGTCGATGAGGTCCAGGGCGCCCTCACCCGTAGCGGCAACCGATGTCGGCGGCTTGATGCCCGCGGTCGGCGGCTGCTTGGTGGTAACACCGCTGGTCGCCGTCGAGCCACACGCGGTCATCGCCATCACCGATGCCGCTGCGACGGCGAACGCCGCCAGCCGGTGCGATTGGCTTCCCTTCATTTCTCCTCTCCTGTCGTTCCTCTTTCCAGGACGTAAGCGTGATCAGGCGACCAGGCCAGGCGAACGCGCCGGCCTTCGAAGCCCTGGGTGCGGCCCGGGGCGTCCATATTCTGCCGTACTGCCACCAGTGACTCCCCGTGGTCGATCCGCACCGTGAAGCGGGTGATCATCCCCACATAGACGACCTGCTCTACGACGCCCGGCTCGACCGACATGCCTGGCTCGGCCGGCTCGCCCTCTTCGAGCAGGATCAGCTTCTCCGGCCGGATCACCAGCCGCCAGCCGTCCCGGTCCAGCACGTTGGAGATGCCGATGAACCCGGCCACGAACTCGTTGACGGGCCGCTCATAGACCTCGATCGGAGGGCCGACCTGCTGGATGCGACCGCTTGCCATGACCGCCATGCGGTCGCTCATCGTCAGGGCCTCCTCCTGGTCGTGCGTCACATAGACGAACGTGATGCCGACCTCCTTCTGGATGTTCTTCAGCTCGATCTGCATCTCCTGCCGGAGCTTCAGGTCGAGCGCGCCCAGCGGTTCGTCGAGCAGGAGCACCTCAGGCTCGTTGACGACGGCCCGCGCGAGTGCGACGCGCTGGCGCTGGCCGCCGGACAGCTGGTTGGGCCGGCGGTTCTCGAGGCCTTCGAGCCGGACCATCTTCAGCGCGCGACCGACGCGCTCGCGTCGCCGGCTGCGTGAAACGCCCTTGACCTTGAGCCCGTAGCCGATGTTCTCGCCCACCGACATGTGCGGGAAGAGCGCGTAGTCCTGGAACACGGTGTTGGTCTCTCGGACGTTCGGCGGCAGCGTGGTGACGTCGCGGCCGCCGAGCTCGATGCGGCCGGAGTCGGGACGTTCGAAGCCGGCGATGAGCCTCAGCAGCGTCGTCTTGCCCGACCCGGACGGACCGAGCAGCGTGAAGAACTCGCCCTCGCGCACCTCGAGGTCGATGCCGTCCGCCGCGATGACGTGCCCGTAGCTCTTGCGGATGCCCTGCAGGCGCAGGGCCAGGCCTTTCCGCCCGTCGCTCAATCCAGAGAAGCCATCACGTGCTTGATCTGCGTGTACTCCTCGAGCGCGTAGATCGACATGTCCTTGCCGTATCCGCTCTGCTTGTAGCCGCCGTGCGGCATTTCGTTGACGAGAGGGATGTGCGCGTTGATCCACACGGTGCCGAACTGCAGCTTGCGCGCCATGCGCAGCGCGCGACCGACGTCGCGCGTCCACACCGACGCGGCCAGGCCGTAGTCGACGCCGTTCGCCCAGGCCAGCGCCTGATCCTCGTCGCTGAAGCGCTGCACGGTCACGACCGGGCCGAACACCTCCCGCTTGACGATCTCGGCGTTGGGCCCTGAGGGCACCACCACCGTGGGCTCGTACCAGGATCCTTTCTTCTTCAGAGGCGCGCCGCCGGTGAGGATCTCGGCCCCATCCTTCCTGGCCCGCGCAACGAAGCCCGCGACGCGCTCGAGCTGCTCGTCGGAGACGAGCGGGCCCATCTCGGTGTCGTTGGCGAACGGATCGCCGACCTTGAGCGAGCCGACCGCCGGCACGAGGTCGCGCAGCAGGCCGTCGTAGATGCGCGGTCCCGCGATCACGCGCGTCGCCGCCGTGCAGTCCTGACCCGCGTTGAAAAAGCCGCCGATCTTGATGCCTTCGACGACCGCTTCCAGGTCGGCGTCGTCGAACACGATCACCGGCGCCTTGCCGCCAAGCTCGAGGTGCACGCGCTTCAGGGTCGCGGATGCGGCCTTCGCGACCTCCTTGCCAGTGGCCACGTCGCCGGTAAGAGAGACCATGGCGACGCCGGGGTGGCGCACGATGCCGGCGCCCACCGGCTCGCCGTCGCCTGTGATCACGTTGAGCACGCCCGCGGGCAGGATGTCCGCGGCCAGCTCCGCCATGCGCAGCGCCGTGAGGGGCGTCCATTCCGAGGGCTTGAGCACCACCGTGTTGCCCGCGGCCAGCGCCGGGCCGAGCTTCCACGCGGCCATCATCAGCGGGTAGTTCCAGGGCGCGATCGACCCGACCACCCCCAGCGGCTCGCGCCGCACGATGCTCGTGAATCCCTTCATGTACTCGCCGGCCGCGCGGCCCTCGAGCGCGCGAGCGGCGCCCGCGAAAAAGCGGAAGCAGTCCGCGATGGGCGGGATCTCCTCACTGATGGTCACGCCCAGCGGCTTGCCCACATTCTCCGACTCGATTCGCGCGAGCTCCTCGCCGTGCTCCTCAATGACGTTTGCGAGCTTCAGCAGCATCTCGCTGCGCTCGCGCGGCGTGCTGTCGAACCAGACCTCGTCGTACGCCTTGCGCGCAGCCTTCACCGCTCGGTCGACGTCCTCGGCCGTGCCCTTGGGCACGGTGGCGATGACCTCGCCGAGGGCCGGGTTCTTGACCTCCTGCACCTCATTGCCTGTGCTGTCGACCCACTGGCCGCCGATGAACATCTGGCGGCGTCGAAGCGCGGTCTTCATATGTCTCTCCTTGTGTCCGCCCCTGTCTAGAGCGGTACGGGGGTCGCCACCTCGGACAGGGCGGCGCCGAGGATGTCCAGTCCCTCGTCGAGCTGCTCGTCCGGAATCGTCAGCGGCATCAGCGTGCGGATCACGTTGTGATGCACGCCCGAACGCAAAAGGATCAGTCCCATCTCGCGCGCCACCGACAGCACGCGGGCCGTCTCCTTGTCGGCCGGCTCCTTGGTCTCGCGGCTGCGCACCAGCTCCATGCCGGCCATCGCGCCCATCACGCGCACGTCGCCGACGATCTCGTGCTCGTTCGCCCAGCTGCGCATGCGTTCCTCGACCACGGAGCCGATGCGCGCCGCGCGTTCGGGCAGCCGCTCGTCGCGCATGACGTCGAGCACGGCGAGGCCCGCCGCGCACGCGACAGGGTTTCCCGCGTACGTGCCGCCGAGGCCGCCCGGCGCCGGCGCGTCCATGATCTCGGCTTTACCGACGACGCCGGACAGCGGGAAGCCTGCGGCCAGGCTCTTGGCCACGGTCATCAGGTCGGGCTCGACGCCTGAATGCTCGATGGCGAAGAACTTGCCGGTGCGTCCGAAGCCGGTCTGGATCTCGTCGACGATGAGGACGATGCCGTGCTTCTCGGTCACCGTGCGCAGGCCGTGGAGGAACTCTCTTGGCGCGGGGACGAAGCCGCCCTCGCCCAGCACGGGCTCGACGATGATGGCGGCGACGCGGTCGGCAGGAACCTCCGATGCGAACAGGTCGTCCAGCACGGCCAGCGCGGCCGCCGAGTTCCAGCCGCGGTATTCGTACGGAAACGGCGTCTGGTAGACCTCGGGGGCGTACGGTCCGAAGTTCTGCTTGTAAGGCTGGACGGAGCCGGTGAGGCTGAGCGCGAGCAGCGTGCGGCCGTGGAACGAACCGCGGAAGCTGATCACCGCCGGCCGGCCGGTGTGCGCGCGTGCGATCTTGACCGCGTTCTCCACCGCCTCCGCGCCGGTGCTGAAGAAGACCGCCTTCTTGGGCGCGTCGCCAGGCGCCAGCTCGCTCAAGCGTTGAGCGAGCTTCAGGTACGACTCGTACATCACGACCTGGAAGGCCGTGTGCGTGACGCGGTCGAGCTGCTCGCGCACCGCGGCCATGACGCGCGGATGATTGTGGCCGACGTTCATGACGCCGATGCCGCCGACGAAGTCGATGTAGCGGCGGCCGTCGGTATCCCAGATCTCCGAGCCCTGGGCGCGGTCGGCCACCACTGGATGGGCGGTCGAGACCCCGCGTGGCACGTACCGCTCGCGGAGCTTCTTCAGCTCTTCAGCGTCGGCGCCCTTCCCCAAAGCCTTGTCATTTTAGGGTCGCGGCCGGAGCCCAGCCGCGCCCCTTAAGATCCGGCCGAG
>WNGQ01025916.1_pt1 | contig 12895 bp, 12 predicted proteins | sample 5407661 | NCBI WGS metagenome assembly WNGQ01 (sample SAMN13153382, study PRJNA577476) | soil metagenome | isolation source: 60 cm soil or saprolite under Garry oak tree replicate 2 | place: USA:California | collected 2016-06-15
CCTGCCTGGCGGTGTAGTCGCCGCCGACGTAGAACATCATCTCGTCGGAGTCCACGTTGTGATGGTTGTACGGGATCGGCACGGCCTCGGGGTGGAAGTCGAGCGGCCGGGGGCAGAACGAGCAGATCACGAAGTTCGGCCCCTCGAACGTCTGGTGCACCGGCGGCGGCGCGTGGGTCCGCTTCACCACCGGCTCGAAGTCGGCGATGTTGAGCGCGAACGGGTACAGGCAGCCGTCCCAGCCCACCACGTCGAACGGGTGCCTCGCGTAGGTGAGCCTGGTCACGCCGGCCCTGGTCCGCACCACGACCGGCACGTCCTCCCCCTCGGCGAGCAGCGGGCCGCCGGGGCCGCGCAGGTCACGCTCGCTGTAGGGGGCGTGCTCGAGGAACTGCCCGTACTGGGACAGGTAGCGCCGGGGCGGCCGGATGTGCCCGGCGGCCTCCACGGCGAGCGCGGTCGCGCCGTCGCCGCCAGGCAGCCAGCGGTGAATCGTGCCGCGGGGTATCACCACATAGTCACCGGCCACGGCGTCGATCGAGCCGTAGACGGACTCCAGCCGCGCACTGCCGTATTGCACATAAATGGCTTCATCGCCGACGGAGTTCCGGTACAGCTCGCTGGGGCCGTCCGCGGCGGCAAAGGAAATCCGGACGTCATCATTGGCGAACAGGAGTTGCCGGCCGAGCACCAGGTCACCGCCCCGGGGCAGGTCGGTGGTGCGCACGTGCCGCGGCATCAGCGGATGGTTCGGCACGGCCCGCCCGGCCTCGGCGCCGGCCATGCCCTCGCTCTTCACGATCGCCGTGGGCGGGTGCACGTGGTACAGCAACGAGGAATCAGAGACAAAGCCCTCCTCGCCCATCAGTTCCTCGGAGTACAGGCCGCCATCGGGGCGGCGGAAACGCACGTGGCGCTTGCCGGGAATCTCCCCGGCCACCCGGTAGTACGGCATATCGTCTCCTTTGACGCCAAGATCGCACGGCCCGGGCGGCTGGCGGCCGCTGGCCGTCTGGTCGCTGCTTTCGCGCCTGCGCCCGTGCCGCACGGCTTTCCCGCGCGGCGCGGCGCCCCCTGCGTGCCGAGAAAGGCGCTGTAGTTTCGACTATAGGCGGGTGCTTTGCACCCGAGCAGTGCCGCAGGAAGGACCACCAGCCCCCGATGAGTAACTACCCTGTTGGCCGGCGCCCCCGTTCCGCTGACCCGAACTCCAAGTTGCGTCTCGCCGCGCTCACCGCCGTGGTCATCGGCGTGCTGCTGCTGGCCGCTGCCGCCTTTGTGCTCTCCTATTCCGGAATACACCAGGTCGCGCTGCAAGCCGGGGTATCCCCCGGCCTCGCGAAGCTATACCCGGTCATCTTCGACGCCATGCTGGTCATCGCGGGCGCGGCGGCCATGGCGCTGCGGGGGGCGGGCTGGTGGGCCCGGTTTTACGCGTGGGCCTGCCTGATCCTGCTGCTCGCGGCCGTCGCCACCGGGGACGCCGTGCACGCCACGGGCACGGTCCTGCCGGCCCGGGCCTCACGCGCCGCCGTGGCCATCACCCCGTGGGTGCTGCTGCTGCTCGCGTTCGGCCTGCTGCTGGCGATGCTCCGGCACTTCCGCAAGGCCCGGGCGGCGGTGCAGGCCAGGCAGGCCGCCCTGGCCGCCGGGGCCCCTGCCGGGCCGGGCGGTGCTGGTGACAACGCCGCCGGGCGGGCCGCGCTGACCTGGGCGGGCGCCGGAGGCGCGGCCGCGGCCGGAGCCGCGACGGCCGCCCTGCCCGAGTCCCGGTCCAGCCTGGTCAAGCTGCTGGAACCCAGGACCGGCCAGCCACCGGCCGTCGAGATGCCCTACGACCCCGGCGCCGCCGAGGACACCGGGCAGCACGACGACCCGGTCAGCTACGGCGAGGAAACGGGTTACGTCCACCCGGACAGCTACCGGGACGAAGGTGAGTACTCCCCGCACGGCGATTCCGGCGGGCCCGGGGCATACGCCGCGCCCGGCGGGTACCTGGGCCAGACGGAACCGGCGGCCGGTTACGCCGGGGCCGGCGATTACCTGGCGAGGCACGGCCCGGCCGGGGAGGACGGCCCGGCCGGTGCGCAGGACCCGGCGGGCGGGCACGATCCGGCCGGGGGGAACGGCCTGGCCGGGGATGCGGGGCTGGCCGGCGACGCGGGCCCGGCCGGGGAAGGCGGCCCTGCGGCGGCCCAGGAACCGGCGGACGGGGAGCCGCACGTGGCTCCGGCAGGCCCGGCCGCAGCCACGGCGGAGCAGGCCCCTGCCGCGGAGCGTGGCCCGGCCGGCGAGCCGGGCCTGGCCGGTGCGCCCGTCCCGGCCGATGAGCACGGCCAGGACGCGGAGCACGGCCAGGACGGCGCCACCGCGGGGCCGCCGGGCACCGAAGCGCCGGGGCTAGAACGGATGTGGAGCACGCCGACGCGGCCCGAGGAGTGAGCGGCCGCACCGGGCCGGCCTGGCTACCCGGGCCCGGCGGCTCCGGTGCGGGTGACCAGCGCGGTCGCCACTGCGGCGATGCCCTCGCCGCGGCCGGTCAGGCCCAGCCCGTCCGTGGTGGTCCCGGACACGCTGACCGGGGCACCGCCCAGGGCCTCGGAGAGCACCTTCTGCGCCTCGTCCCGCCGTGGCGCGATCCGCGGCCGGTTCCCGATCACCTGGATCGCGACGTTGCCCACGGCGAACCCGGCACCGGCGAGCAGCGCGGCGGTGGCCCGCAGCAGCGCGGCACCGGACGCGCCCGCCCACTCCGGCTCGGCGGTGCCGAAGTTGGCACCCAGGTCACCCAGGCCGGCCGCGGACAGCAGAGCGTCACAGGCGGCATGCGCCGCCACGTCCCCATCGGAATGACCGGTCAGCCCGTCCTCGCCCGGCCAGAGCAGGCCCGCCAGGTAGAGCGGCCGCCCAGCGGCCAGCGGGTGGACGTCGACGCCGACGCCCACTCTGGGCCCATCATCGGGTGACGGAGCATCGGGCACGTGAAACCAGCACCAGGAAAGGCGGCTGGGTCAGGAAGCAAGGATCTCGTCGAGCAGCGCCTCGGCCTTGTCCTCATTCGTCTTCTCGGCCAGCGCGAGCTCGCTCACCAGAATCTGCCGAGCCTTGGCGAGCATCCGCTTCTCACCTGCGGAAAGGCCGCGTTCCCTGTCCCTTCGCCACAGGTCACGAACGACCTCGGCCACCTTGTTCACGTCGCCGGAAGCGAGCTTTTCCAGGTTGGCCTTGTACCGCCGCGACCAGTTGGTCGGCTCTTCGGTGTGCGGGGCACGGAGCACCTCGAACACTCTCTCAAGACCTTCCTGCCCGACGACATCACGCACACCCACCAGTTCGGCGTTGTCCGCGGGCACGCGCACCGTCAGGTCCCCTTTGTCGACCTTGAGGACCAGGTAGGTCATTTCCGCGCCCTTGATCGTACGGGTTTCGATCTCCTCGATGCGAGCAGCCCCATGGTGGGGGTAGACGACCGTGTCGCCGACCTTGAAAGTCATGTGGCACATACCCCTTCCGCTACGCCAATCATACCACGGCGAACGCTGCCCAATGGCCTGCCTTGACGGTAAACATGCAGGTCAAGGAGGCAATTAACCGATCTGAAAGAGATGCAGGCCAGGACGGGCGCGGGTCACCCCCGGACCGGGCGCTGGCTCAATGTGTCCTCGGGGATACCCCGGGTGGCCCATCGGCCGGCGCCACTCTGCGTGACCAGCGACCGTGCCGGTGACGCCGCGCCCCCGCTGACTCATACTGGAACAATCAGGCCGCTCGTGTTGGAGAGATGTGCGTGAATGCTGGCGGCGACCCGGGGCGGGACGATTACGGCCTGCCGCCGGTCGACATCGAGGTCCCGGATGACGCCCGGGAACTCGCCAGGGACGTGCATGCCTACCGCCGCGAACTGCGCTCGCTGCGCAGGCGCTACCTGGCCAGGCGGTTCTACGGCCCGCTCACCAGGGACGGCATGGTGCTGCCGTTGCTCGCCGGCTGCCTGGCGCTGACGCTGGTCGCCGCGACGCTGCTCACCGTGTTCACCGCCCGGCAGCCGGCCCGGTGGTGGTGCTTGCCCTGATCCCGCCCGGCTGCCGGTGCCTGGCCGACCTGCGGGCACTGACGATCGCGGCGATGCGGGCCAACGCGCTGATCTACCTGGTCGGGGTGCACAACGCCCCGGTGAGCGCGCTGGCCGCCGATCTCGGGCTGGGGGCCGGCCAGGGGCTGGAGGACAGCGCGGACACGCTGCCCCCGTCCTACCGGGTGGCGGCGCTGACCGCCGTCCTGGTGCGCCCGGACGGTACCGCGGACCCGGTGGTGATCCCGGACCAGGGCCACGGGTTCCAGATCGAGAACGACGTGCGCGCGCTGCTCCCCGCCGCGCCGCCGAGCCCACGGCCGGGGAGCATGGCGCCGGCCTCGCCCGCCGCCAGCGGCTCGCCGGCCGGCTGAGCCCGGGCGGGGCTGCTGTCACCGGCATGGCCTCGAGCCGATACGCTGTGCCGCGACGCAGACGTGCTCGTTCGAGCCGGAGGAGAGCACACAGTGATCCGCAGCAAGCGCGGCCTTCTGTCGCTGCGCGACCTCGTGGTGGTGGCCGCCGTGGGGCTGATCCCCGCCATCGCCGGCTGTGAGGCCGGCTACAACGCGCCCACCCAGCAGTGGCATCAGCCCACACCGGGGGCGTCGGCGATCGTGGACAACACGCTCCGGATCAACAACTTGTTCGTCCTCGGGCCGGCACCCGGGCTCACGCTGCCGCGCGGCGCCTCGGCGGGCGTGTTCCTCGCCCTGGCCAACGCCGGCGCCCCGGACCGGCTGATCAGCATCACCGCGCCGGGCTCGGCCAACTCGGTCCAGGTGCCGGCCGGGGGCATCTTCGTGGGCCGCCAGCAGTCGCTGCTCCTCACCGGCCCGGCCCCCCGCGTGCTGCTCGTGCACCTCACCAGGACCCTTAACGGCGGGCAATGGGTCCGGCTGAACATGGAGTTCCAGAACGCGGGGCACGTGTCCCTGATGGTCCCGGTGATGCCGCGGACCGCGTCCTACGGCACCTACTCGCCGGCGCCGCTGTTCCTGCACCCGAAGGTCACGCCGTCCCCGGTGGTGCCCAGCACTGCGTCTCCCACGCCAAGCTCCTAGCAGGAATTACGCCACCGCGTGCGGCCCTGGCACCGGTGCTGTGGGGGTCGCGTGGCGGCCGGCGGCGCTGTCCGCACGGCGTCCGGCCCGCCGTCGCGGCCGGTCGGCCGTCGTGCGCCCGGCCAGGGATCGCGCGGCCGGGCCCGGGGGCTCAGTCGCCGGGCTCGAACTTGTAGCCAAGCCCGCGGACCGTGATGATGTGCCGCGGGCTGCCCGGGTCGGTCTCGATCTTGGCTCGCAGCCGCTTGATGTGCACATCCAGGGTCTTGGTGTCGCCCACGTAGTCCGCGCCCCAGACCCGGTCGATGAGCTGCATCCGCTGCAGCACCCGGCCGACGTTGCGCAGCAGCACCTCGAGCAGCTCGAACTCCTTGAGCGGCACCTGGATCTGCTCGCCGCGCACGGTCACCACGTGCCGGTCCACGTCCATCCGGACCGGACCGGATTCCAGGGTCGAGCCACCGGGCTCGTCCGGCTCGCCGCGCCGCCGGAGCACCGCGCGCATCCTGGCGACCAGTTCCCGGGAGGAGAACGGCTTGGTGACGTAGTCGTCGGCGCCGAGTTCCAGGCCGACCACCTTGTCGATCTCGCTGTCCTTGGCGGTGAGCATGATCACCGGAACGTTGGAGCGCTCGCGCAGCGTCCGGCACACCTCGCTGCCGGGCAGGCCGGGCAGCATGAGGTCGAGCAGCACCAGATCGGCACCGTGCCGGTCGAAGGCCTCGATCGCGTCCGGCCCCGTCGGGCAGACCGCGACCTCGAAGCCCTCGCGGCGCAGCATGTAGGACAGCGCGTCGCTGAAGGATTCCTCGTCCTCGACCACCAGCACCCGGGTCACTTGACCGCCTCCCTGACATGCTGCGCATGACCGCCGGCCGAGCGGCCGCCCGCGGTCGGGGGTTTGTTCACGATGGGCATCTGCAGGGTGAAGGTGGACCCGACGCCTTCCTCGCTCCACACCGTCACCTTGCCGCGGTGCGCGGCCATCACGTGCTTGACGATCGCCAGCCCGAGCCCGGTCCCGCCGGTGGCCCTCGACCGGGCGGGGTCCACCCGGTAGAACCGCTCGAAGATCCGCTGCAGGTCGCGCTCGGGGATGCCGATCCCCTGGTCGGCGACGCTGATCTGGGCCGCACGGGCGTCCCGGGACGCCGAGATCATCACCCTGGTCTTGTCCGGGCTGTAGGCGATCGCGTTCTCCAGCAGGTTGCGCAGCGCGGTCACCAGGAGGTCCTCGTCGCCGAGCACGGCCACGCGCTCCTCGCAGACGGCGGCGAGTTCGATGCCGCGGGCGCTCGCCTTCATCCGGACCCGGTCCACCGCCTCCGCGACGACCGAACTCAGATCCACGACGATCGGATCGGGCATGGGCTCGGCCGCCTGGATGCGCGACAGCGTGATCAGGTCCTGGACCAGGTAGGTCAGCCGGGAGGCCTCCTGGCGCATGCGCCCCGCGAACCGCCGCACCGCCTCCGGGTCGTCGGCCGCGTCCTCCATGGTCTCGGCGAGCAGGGCGAGCGCGCCGACCGGCGTCTTCAGCTCGTGGCTGATGTTGGCGACGAAGTCCCGCCGGACCTCCTCCACCCGCCGGCTTTCCGTCTGGTCCTCGGCGAGCAGCAGGATGAGGCCCTCGGAGCCCAGCGGGGCGACCCGCACGGCGAAACTGGTCCGGCGGCCGCCGAACGAGCTGCCGGACAGGTCGACCTCCCCCTCGCGGGTCTGCCCGTCCCGCCGGACCTGCCGGACCAGGGCGAGCAGTTCACCGACCATGAGCTGGCCGTCTTTGACCAGGCCGAACGCGCGGGCCGCCTCGCTGGCCATGAGCACCTTGTCGGCGTAGTCGAGCACCACGGCGGAGGAGGAAAGCACGGAAAGGACGGACGCCACGCCCGGCGGCAGCTTGGTCGCGCGCGGCCGGTCCGCGGCGGGCTCGCGATCAGCGATGCGCCCGCGAGCGGTCACCAGCCGGCCCTTGCCGTGGCGGGGCGAGATGCTGGCGCCAGGTCACCAACACCAGCCGTCACGTGCACACTCACGCCTCGATGGTATGCGCAGAACCCTCAGGGCGTCTCTGGCCGGTATCCGCTGCGCGGGCCTGTTCCCCAGGTATTCATAAACCAGTAACCAACCGGCCATATTGGGTCTCCCCGGACATAACCCGCGATTCGGGTTACCCCGGGGCGGGGCCCGCGCCGGTCAGCGCCCCTGGTTGCGCACCGCTTCGGCGGCCTCGGCCGCCGCGGCCGGGTCAAGGTACCGGCCGCCGGGGACCTTGGGCCGGAAGCTCCCGTCCAGCTCGTACAGGAGCGGGATGCCGGTGGGGATGTTCAGCCCGGAGATCTCCGCGTCGCCGATCTCGTCGAGGTGCTTGACCAGGGCGCGCAGCGAGTTGCCGTGCGCGACCACGAGGACCGTGCGGCCCGCCGCGAGATCGGGCACGACCGCGTCGTACCAGTACGGGAGCATCCGGTGCAGCACGTCGGCGAGGCACTCGGTGCGCGGCAGCAGTTCGGGCGGAAGGTTGGCGTAGCGGGGGTCGGACGCCTGGGAGAGCGGGTGGTCGTCGGGCAGCGGCGGCGGCGGCACGTCGTAGGACCGGCGCCACACCATGAACTGCTCGTCGCCGAACTCCTCGCGGGTCTGCGCCTTGTTCTTGCCCTGCAGCGCGCCGTAGTGACGCTCGTTCAGCCGCCAGGACCTGGCCACCGGGAGCCAGAGCAGGCCGGCCTCCTCCAGCGCCAGGTTGGCCGTCTGGATGGCCCGGGTCAGCACCGAGGTGTGCACGATCTCCGGACGCAGGCCGTGGTCCCGCAGCAGCGTGCCGCCGGCGACGGCCTCCCGGGCGCCCGAGTCCGACAGCCCGATATCCACCCACCCGGTGAACAGGCCTTCCGCGTTCCAAGCGCTTTCGCCGTGCCTGAGCAGCACCAGTGTGGACATGGCCGAGAGCCTATCCGCCCCGGGCCGCGGCCGCCGCGACGGAACCGCGGTGCCGCCAGGCCACCGGGGGGCCGCTCCCCCGGGCTAACACGGCCAAGGCCCGGTGACGAAGGAACGGGGCCTTGAGCCACCGGGGGGTTCCGGGGGGGGGCGCCCCCCGGGCTGACACCGCCGGGAACACGTGGTGCGGCTGTGTGGTTCCCTCTGGCGGGTACACGTGACGCGGCCCCGAGGTCGCCCGTTCCGGAGGTGGATGCCTGTGCCGCGACGGGTCCCCGGGCGGATCGCGACCATCAGCGTTCATACCTCCCCGCTTGAGCAGCCGGGCACCGGCGACGCGGGCGGCCTCAACGTCTACGTGGTCGAGGTGGCCAAGCGGATGGCCGCCCGCGGCGTGGAGGTGGAGATCTTCACCCGGGCGGTGTCCCGCGACGCCGCGCCGGTGCACGAACTGGTGCCTGGAGTGCTGGTCCGGCATGTGCAGGCGGGCCCGTTCGAGGAACTTGACAAGGCCGACCTGCCCGCCCAGCTCTGCGAGTTCACCCTGGGAGTGCTGCGTACCGAGGCCGCCTACGCCCCGGGCCGGTACGACCTGGTGCACGGTCACTACTGGCTGTCCGGTCACGTCGGCGCGGTCGCCAAGGAGCGCTGGGGCGTGCCGTTCGTGCAGTCCATGCACACCCTCGGCAAGGTCAAGAACGCCGCGCTCGCCCGTGGCGACATGCGGGAGCCGGACACCCGGCTGCGCGGCGAGTCGGACGTGGTCGCCTCGGCGGACCGGCTGGTGGCGAACACCGAGGAGGAAGCCCGCCAGCTCGCCGGGCTCTACGGAGCGGACCCGGCCAAGATCTGGACCGTGAACCCCGGGGTGGACCTCTCGATCTTCCGGCCCGGCCCGGCCGCGGCGGCCAGGCGCCGCCTGGGCCTGCCGGGGCGCTGGCGGCCACCCTCACGGTTGCCTTCGTGGGCGGCCCGAGCGGCACCGGCCGGGCCGACCCGGACCAGCTCACCGAGGCCTCGCAGGCGCTGGGGATCGGCGATGTGGTGCGGGTGGAACCGCCGTGCCCGCAGCCGGAACTCGCCGACTGGTACCGCGCCGCCACGGTGGTCATGGTCCCGTCCTACTCCGAGTCGTTCGGCCTGGTGGCCGTCGAGGCACAGGCCTGCGGCACCCCGGTGGTCGCGGCGTCGGTGGGCGGCCTGCGCACCGCCGTGCAGGACGGTGTCTCGGGAATCCTCGTCGAAGGGCACGACCCGGCCGGTTACGCGGCGGCGCTGCGCCGGTTGTTCGGCTCGCCGGGCCTGCGGGCCAGGCTGTCCGCGGGCGCGGTCGAGCATGCCAGCCGGTTCGGCTGGGGTAACACGGTAGACCGCCTGCTCACCGTGTACAGCGGTGCCATGAGTGCGCCAACGGAGGGTACCGCCGCGCTGGCAGGATAGCCCTATGAGGTGGCAGTGCTTTCCCGGGGGAGCGACCCCCCGGACCCCCGAGGCGCCGATGGCGCCTGGCCGGCAAGCCGGCAGGCCCCATCGCGCGTGCTGGCCCGGGCAGCGACCCCGGGTATCCCCGATTGCCCGCGGCCGTGACTGAGCCGCCGGCGGCTCAGGCGGCCGCGACGGCCGCCGTGGAGGCGGCCCTGGCCGAGCTGGGCCTGGTGGCCGAGAACCCGGCCCCGGGCAGCTACCTGGTCCGGCTCGAAGGCCAGCGCAAGCTCGCGACGATGACGTGGCTCATCGTCGGCGCGCACAGCCTGCATGTGGAGGCGTTCTTCTGCCGCCAGCCCGACGAGAACCATGCCTCCTTCTACCGGTTCCTGCTGGAGCGCAACGGCCGGATGTACGGGGTGCACTTCGCCGTGGACGAGCGGGGGGATGTCTACCTGACCGGCCGTCTGCCGCTGGCGTCGGTCTCCACCGAGGAGATCGACCGGGTGCTCGGCTGCGTGCTCAGCTACTCCGACGACAACTTCAACCCGGCACTGGCGATCGGCTTTGAATCCTCGATCCGCCGGGAGTGGGCGTGGCGGATCAAGCGCGGGGAGAGCACCGCGAACCTCCGCGCTTTCGCCCGCTTCGCGGCCCCCACCACGGATCAGAGCGGCAGTTGAGGCGGCGCCGGGTGCAGCCCGGGCTGGCGCTAGCTCCTGACGATGCGGGTGATGGCCGCGGCGGATCCGGCCGGCCGGCGCCATCCCCGGCAGGCCGGGCCCTGCTGCCGGGTATCGCGGGGCATGGCAGGCTATCGCCGTGGACAGTCGGACAGGTCCCCTGGCGGGGGTCAAGGTCATCGAGGTGGCGAGCCTGGCACCGGCGCCGTTCGGCTGCATGGTGCTGGCCGACCTGGGCGCGGACGTATTGCAGATCGACCGCCCGGATCGCTCGGGCCGGCAGCAGTTGCCGCCGGTGGATCCGCTGCGCCGCAGCCGCCGGTCGATCCGGCTGGACCTGAAGAACCCGGCGGGCGTGGACATCCTGCTCCGCCTGGTGGCAGGCGCCGATGTGCTGGTGGAGGCGTTCCGGCCGGGGGTGGCGGAACGGCTCGGCTTCGGGCCCGGCGTCTGCGCCGAGCGGAACCCCCGGCTGATCTACGCCCGGATGACCGGCTGGGGGCAGGACGGCCCGCTGGCCGGGACGGCCGGCCACGACATCGACTACATCGCGGTGTCCGGCACCCTGGAGCCCATCGGGCGGGAAGGCGAGCGCCCGGTCCCGCCGCTGAACCTGATCGGCGATTTCGGCGGCGGCGGCATGCTGCTGGTGATCGGGGTGCTCGCCGCGCTGCTGGAGCGTGAGCGGTCCGGCCTCGGCCAGACCCTCGACGTGGCGATGGTGGACGGTTCTGCGATGCTCGCGTCTTTCCTCTACGGGCTGCGCGCGGCGGGCGGCTGGCAGGATGGGCGGGGCACCAACGTGCTGGATGGCGGGGCACCGTTCTACGACACCTACACCACGGCCGACGGGCGGCACATGGCGGTGGGCGCGCTGGAGCCGAAGTTCTACGCCGAGTTGCTGGCCGGCCTCGGCCTGGACGAGGCGTTCGCCGGGCGCACCCAGGCGGAGTGGGCGGCGGCCTTCGCGGGCTCGGATGCCTGCGTGGCACCCGTGGTCAGCCCCGGGGATGCCCCGGCCCACCCGCACAACGCCGCCCGCGGCACGTTCATCGACGTCGGCGGCGTCATCCAGCCGGCCCCGGCGCCCCGGTTCGGCCGCACCCCCGGCGGCCCGCCGTCGCCTCCGGTCCGGCCTGGCAGCAACACCAGGGAGGTGCTGGCCGGCCTTGGCCTGACCCCGGCCGAGATCACCGACCTTCAGGACCGCGGCGCAGTGAGCTGACGGGGCCCCGGCCCCGTGACGAAGGAACGGGGCCGTAGGCCAGCGGGGGTTCCAGGGGGTCGCCCCCTGGGTTAACAGGGCCACATCGGGGCCCCTCAACTTTGCTCTTCCGCGTGCGGCGTTTAGCCTTGATCTCGCAACCGAGATGAGGGAGGTGCGGTCGTGCTCAGCGATCCATGCAGTACAACCACGGCGGGCGCGGCTGTCACCAGGAGCCGGGCCGCCAGATGCTGCCCGATCCGATTCCCACGCCTGCCGGGCCCTCCCGGGTAGCCACCCGGATCGGCCGGCGGTCCAGGAGGTTGCTGTGTCCGACCGGCGATTTCTTTCCCGGCGCCGGGAGCCTGCCCCGCGGGTCCGTACCGGCCACCGCAGCGCTCCGGCCCACCTGTTCGAGGCCTATTCGCAGCGCCTGACCACGTCCAGGCAGGTGCGGCAGAACATCATCTCCCTCGTCGGCCTGGACGGCGCCCCGGTGCTGAACCAGTCCGGCGAGGAGGTGGGCCGCCTCGTCGACCTGGTGGCACGGGTGCATGGCGGCGACGACTACCCGGCGGTCACCGGGATGGTGGTCCGGGTCGGCCGCCGGCACGCCTACCTGGACGCCGCCGCCATCGACCACGCGGACCGGCGTTCGATCACGCTGCGGACCGCCCGGCTGGACCTGCGCGAGTTCGCCCGCAGGGAGGGCGAGGTGCTGCTGGCCAGGGACATCCTCGACCACCAGCTCGTGGACACCGACGAGGTCCAGGTGATCCGGGCGGCCGACCTGTACCTCGCCCAGGTCGGCGACCAGGTGCGGCTGGTCGGCGTGGACGTGAGCCTGCAGACCCTGCTGCGGCGGCTCGGCCCCAAGCGGTTCCGGTGGCACCCCACCCCGGACCGGGTGATCGACTGGGCCGCGGTCGAGTCGTTCGGCGAGGACTCGCCCGAGGAACCCGCCGCGATGAAGCTGCGCACCCCGAGTTCGGCGCTGCGGCGGCTGCGCCCGGCGGAACTCGCCGACGTGCTGGAGGGGCTGGGCCGGTCCGGGCGCAAGGAGCTGCTCGCCAGCCTGGACCAAGAACTGGCGGCGGACGCGCTGGAGGAGATGGAGCCCGACGAGCTGACCGCGCTGCTGCGCGAGATGGAACCCGCGCAGGCCGCCGACCTGGTCGCCGCGATGGAGCCCGACGAGGCCGCCGAGGCGCTGCGTGAGCTGCCCGAGGAGGAGCAGGCGCAGTTGCTCGCCCGGATGCCGCCGGCCACCCAGCGGGAACTCGCCCGGCTGCTCGGCTACGCCCCCGACGAGGCGGGCGGCGTTATGACCACGGTGATCGCCTGCGCCGAGCCGCACGAGACCGTCGAGGAAGTCCGGAAGAGGCTGGTCAAGCTGGCCAAGCACCAGACGGAAATCGACTCGGTGGCCGTGCTCGACGCCGAGGGCAGGCTCATCGGCGACGTCTCCGCGTTCGACCTGCTGGTCAACAAGGCCGGCAAGCAGCTC
>WNGQ01005113.1_pt1 | contig 12890 bp, 11 predicted proteins | sample 5407661 | NCBI WGS metagenome assembly WNGQ01 (sample SAMN13153382, study PRJNA577476) | soil metagenome | isolation source: 60 cm soil or saprolite under Garry oak tree replicate 2 | place: USA:California | collected 2016-06-15
CCCGGTCGCCTTTGACAGCGGCGCCGTTCACCGGCGGCCTGGCGCCGGCCGAACACGCCGTCAGCCGGTTCCATCTGCGCTGGTATGCGATCACGATGCTGTTCCTGGCCTTCGACATGGAGATGATCTTCATGTACCCGTGGACCCGCGTCATCTCGGCGGTGGGGGCGAGCAGTGTCATCGAGATGTTCACCTTCCTGGCCATCCTGCTGGCCGGCGTGGCCTACGCCTGGCGGGAGGGCGCGCTCCGGTGGACGTGACCGGCCTGCTGCTGCGCGCCGGAGCGACCCGGCCGCACGTCATGATCGCCGCGATGCCGGGCGGCACGGACGTGCGGCTCACGGCCGAGGAGCAGTTGCGCCGCCGCGGCTGGCCGGTCGCGCTGACCCCTGCGGACGCCGACGTGCTCCTGGTCGCCGGTACTGCCGCCCCGGACATCGCCGAGGCCGTGGAGGCAGCGTGGGCGGCAATCCCGGCGCCGCGGGCCCGGGCTCGCGCCGCCCGGCCTGGCGATGTTGCCCCGGCGCTGGACGCCGCCCGGACCGAGCTCGCCAGCGCCGCGGATCAGCGGCGTTCAGCCGCGAGTCGCCACCCCGCCAGCCAGGGGGGACACGACCCGGGCGGCCATGACGGCATGAGCGGGGGCGGCCACGGTCACGATATGGGGGACATGGGGATGCCGGCCGGCTTGCCGATGGCAGACCGGGCGGACGACCGGGACGGGCTGAAGCTTGACCAGCTACATGTGCCCCTCGGCCCGCTCCTGCCGGACTGGCCCGCCGGGCTGGTGACCCGGTTGACCCTGCAGGGCGACGTGGTGCAGCACGCCGAGGCTGCTGCCGTGGGCCTGGCGGCGGCCGCCGCGTCGTTCTGGGCCGAACCGTGGCGGCGGGCCTCCGCCGGCGACCCGGTCACCACCGGCGCGGCGGCGCGGCGGCGGGCCGCGGCTCACCTGGACAGCCTGGCCCGGTTTCTCGCGGTCGCCGGCTGGGCCGACGCGGCCACAGCAGCCCGGGCGCTCCGGGATGACACCCTGGGCGGCAAGCCGGCCTCCAGGCTGGGACCTGCTGTGCGCCGGTTCGCCGCGCGGGTGGCCAGGTCCCGGCTGCTGGCCTGGTCCACCCGGGGGATGGGCGTGCTGCGGCTCGACGACGCGGTCGCTGCCGGGGCGGGCCGCCAGGCACCGGGCGTGGCGGGTGATGTCACGGCGCGCTACCGCCGCTGGTGCGGCGATCTGGCGGACGTGGCCGCGCTGCTCGATGACGATTCGCGGCTAGACAGTTCGGTGCTGGCGGCTCCCCGCGGCCGGGCAGGCGGCGGTCAGGTACCGTCTGCCGTGCTGCTCGCGGTGCTGCCTCGGCTGCTGGCGGGCGCGGAATTCGCGGCGGCCCGGCTGATCGTGGCCAGCCTGGACCCGGACCTTGACGAACTGCCGGCCGGGGTGGGTGCGGGCCGTGGTGGGTAGCGCGCCGCTGTGGGCGGTGCTGGTGGTCCCGGCGCTGCTGGCCGCGTTCACGGTCGCCGCGGCCGCGGCGGACGCGGGGCTGGCGGCCCGGGCAGCGGGCCGGCGGGTGACCTGGGCGGTGCTGGCGGCGCCGCTGGCCGAGGTGCCGCGGCTGCTGGCCGCCCAGCGGCGCACCACGCGGGCGCCGGACGCGCTGCTGTGGCGGCTCGGGCTGGCGACGGTGCCGGCTGCCGGGGTGCTGTCGGCGGTGGTGATCCCGTTCGGGCCCGTGGCGGTGAGCCGGATGAGCGTCGGGGTGGTGTGGTTCAACGCGATGGAGGTGCTCACCTGGGCCGGTGTGTGGATGGCGGGCTGGGGGCCGAACTCGGCACTGAGCCTGGTCGGCGGGTACCGGTTCGTCGCGCAGGGCCTCGCGTATGAGCTGCCGCTGATGTTCGCGCTGATCTGCGCGGCCAGCGGGGCGCAGTCGCTGAACGCCGCGGTCATCGCGGCCGCGCAGGGGCATCTGTGGTTTGCGGTGTGGATGCCGGCCGCGTTCGCCGTCTACCTGGTCAGCGTGTACGCGTTCAGTTTCCTCGGCCCGTTCGGCTATCCGGCCGGCCGCGACCTGGCCGGCGGAGTGGCGGCGGAGCTTTCTGGGCCGGACCGGCTGATGCTGGTGGCGGGGCGGTGGCTGCTGCTCACCTCTGGGGCGGGGATGGCGGTGCCGCTGTTCCTCGGCGGCGGGGCCGGGCCGGCGTTGCCGCCCTGGGCGTGGTCGGCGGTCAAGACCCTCACGGTCCTGGGTCTGCTTGTCTGGGGCCGCCGCCGGCTGCCGGTGATCCGCGCCGACCGGTACGCCGAGCTGGCCTGGGTCGTGCTGATTCCGCTCATGATCGCGCAGGCGCTGGCCGTGGCGCTGGTCGTGCTGACGATGGGAGGACCGCCGTGACATCGGTGGTGTTCTGGATGCTCGGACCCCTCGCCGCGGCGAGCGGATTCATGGTGTTCCGGTTCAGTTCGATGGCCCGGGCCACCATCGCGCTGCTGGTGTCGTTCCTGGCCTCCGGCGGGCTGCTGATCTGGCTCGGCCTGGCCTACCTGGGCACCGTGGTGATCCTCATGATGGTCATGGAGATGGTCATCATGGCCGTGTTCATGGTCGCCTACATGATGAACCCGGCCGGGCTGATGCCGATGGCGATGTATCACAACAAACGCGGCTCGCTGGCCATCAGCATCGCCACGTTCGCCCTGCTCGCCACCGGGATTCTCGTTACCCCGTGGCCGCACCGGGCCGGCGTCCCGCCACGCGATGACGCGTTCCAGCTCGGGGCGGCGCTGATGGGGCCGCAGATGCTCACCATGATCGTCCTGGGGGTCACGCTGTTCGCCACCATGGTGGCCTCGGTGGTGCTGGCCACCCACCGGGGCCGCTACGACCGGTTCGGCGACGACCTGAAACGCCGGCCGCCGGCCGACCCGGTGCGAGGAGGGGTGGGCCGGTGATGCTGCAGCTGTTCCTCCTGCTCGCGGCGGCCCTGTTCGCGGTCGGCTTGTACGGCGCGCTGTCCCAGCAGTCGATCGTCATGATCATGATGGGGCTGGAGCTGATGCTTAACGGAGTCACCGTCGCGGCGGGCGCGTTCTGGCACTACCTGGCGCCGGCCAGCGCGGCAGGCCAGGTGATCCTGGTCGTCGTGGTGGTGGCGATGGCGGTGGAGATGGCGATGGGATTCGCCGTCACTACCGCCATCTTCCGGGCCCGTGACGTGGACATGACCGATATGGCCGCGGATCTGAGGCGATGACCAGCGCCGCCTGGCTGGCCTGGCTGCTGCCCGCGGTGCCGCTGGCCAGCGGCACCGTCCTGGCCGTGGCCGGGATGCGGGCGACCCGGGCGGCACCGGCGGCGGGCACGCTGACCGCCGCGGTCACGCTGGCCCTGGCGTGCGCGGCCGCGGCGCTGCGCCCGGCCGCGTCCGCGCCGCTGCTCACCGGCATCGCCGCTACGGTCCGGGTGGACGGCCTGTCCGCGGTCCTGGTGGTCACGGTGGCCGCGGTCACGCTGGCCGTGCTGGTGTTCGCCGCCGGGGAGTTCGAGGTGCGGGAGAACCGGGGCCGGTTCTACGGGCTGATGCTGCTGTTCGCCGGGGCGATGCTGGTCACTGTCATCGCGGCGACGCTCCCGCTGCTGCTGATGGGCTGGGAGGCGATGGGCGCCGCCAGCTACGCGCTGATCGGCTACTGGTGGCGCGAACCGCGGCGGGTCACCGCCGCCAGCACCGCATTCCTGACCACCCGCGCCGCCGATCTCGGCCTGTACGTGGCGGCCGGCGCGGCCATGGCCGGCGGGGTCGGCAGCCTCGCCCTCGCCGCCCTGCCGCACGCCGCCCGGCCGTGGCTGGCGGTGATCACCGCCGGGGTGGTGCTGGCGGCATTCGGCAAGTCGGCGCAGTTGCCGTTCAGCTTCTGGCTGTCGCGGGCGATGGAAGGGCCGAGCCCGGTCTCGGCGCTGCTGCACTCGGCCACCATGGTCGCGGCCGGGGCGTACCTGCTGCTGCGGACCCATCCGCTGCTGGTGGCGTCCGGCTGGGGGGCGCCGGTGACGGCCTGGGCCGGGGCGGTCACCGCGCTGGCACTGGGGCTGGTCGCGGTCGCCCAGGCCGACCTCAAGCAGTTGCTGGCCGCCTCGACCTGCGCCCAGGTCGGGTTCATGGTGCTAGCCGCCGGGGCGGGCGGCATCCGCGGCGGGGTGATGCAGCTGGTGGCGCACGCGGCGACCAAGAGCCTGCTGTTCCTCGGGGCCGGGGCGTGGCTGACCGCGCTGGGCACCAAGCAGCTCCCGGCGCTGCGCGGCGCGGCCCGCCGCTACCGGTTCGCGGGGGTGACGTTCACCGTCGGCGCGGCGGTGCTGGCCGGGCTGCCGCCCGGGTCGCTCTGGGTGAGCAAGGACGACGTGCTCGCCGCCGCGCTGCGCACGAGCCCGGCCCTGTATGTCGTGGGGCTGGCCGCCGCCGTGGTGTCGGCGGTCTACAGCGCGAAAGCGGCCTGGTATGTCTGGCAGCCGGTGCCCGCGGACGCGGACGAGCGGTATGACACCGAACGGCCCGGTACCCGCCGCGTCGCGCCGGTGACACGCCCGCCGCTCGCGGTCCTGGCGGTCCTGGCCACTGTCCTCGGCGTGCTGGCGGTACCGGCACTGGCCGGGCCGCTGGGCCGGGCGCTCGGTGCCGCCGGTGAGCCGTCGCCCGCGTGGTGGGAGCTGGCCGTGAGCACGGCGGCCGCGGTCACCGCCAGCGCGGTGACCTGGTGGCGGGGTGCCCGTCCTGGACCCCTGGCCACGTCGGCCCGCGGCTGGCTCACCGGGTGGCTGCACCTCGAGCGGGCGGCCCGCATCGTGGTCGCGGGCCCGACCCTGGGGTTGGCCCGGGCTCTGGCGGCCTTCGACGATGGGGTCCTCGACCGCGCCGTGCACCAGATCGCCCGCGGCGGCCTTGGGCTGGCCCGGGCGGCGGCACGGGCCGACGACGGCGTGGACAAGCTGGTAGCGGATGTCGGCTCGGCGGCGCGGTCACTGGGACGGCTAGCCCGCCGCCCCGAAACCGGGCAGCTGCATACCTACTACGCCCAGGCCGCCGTCGCGCTGGCGGTGCTCGCGTTGATCTTCGTGTTGGTGAGGTAGCGATGCTGTCGCTGATCGTGTTCCTGCCCGCCGCCGCGGCGGTGGCGCTGCTGGCCGTGCCGGGCCGGGCGCCCCGCGGCGTCTTCGCGTGGGCCTGGGTCGGTGTCAGCGCCGCCGACCTCGGGCTGGTCGCTGCCGCCTGGGCCGGGTACGACCCGCGCGGCGGGTTCGGCTGGACCGAGAACATCGCCTGGATCCCGACCGTGGGCATCCGTTACCACCTCGGGGTGGATGGGCTGTCGCTGCCGCTGCTGGCGATGACCGCGGCCCTGTTCTTGATGGTGGCGGTGTACTCGCTGCGGGAGACCCGCCGGGTCAAGAGCTACGTGTGCTTGTTCCTGTTCCTGCAGACCGTGTCACTCGGGCTGTTCGCCGCACTGGACCTGATCCTGTTCTTCCTGTTCTTCGACCTGTCGATCGTCGGCATGTACTTCGTCATCGCCGGCTGGGGGCACAGCGAGCGGGCCCGCGCCGCGGCGCTGAAGTTCTTCCTCTACACCTTCACCGGGTCCCTGGCGCTGCTGCTCGGGTTCATCGGGCTGTACCTCGCGGTCCGCCCGCACACCTTCGACATGGTCACCGTGATCCGCGCGAACCCGCTGGCCGGGCGCGGTGCCTACGCCGGGCTTGTGCTGCTGGCGGTCGCGGTCGGCCTGGCCGTCAAGACCCCGACGGTGCCGTTCCATACGTGGCTGCCGCCCGCGCACACCGAAGCTCCCGCCGCCGGGTCGGCCATCTTGGCCGGGGTGCTGCTGAAGATGGGCACCTACGGGTTCGTGCGGATCGCGATGCCGATGCTCCCCGGCACCTGGCGCCACTACGCGCTCGCGTTCGTCATCATCGGCGTGGTGTCGGTGGTGTACGGGGCGCTGGTCGCGCTCGCCCAGGACAGCTTCAAGCGGATGATCGCCTACACATCGGTGAACCACATGGGCTACATCCTGCTCGCCGTCGGCGCCGCCGGGATCCTGGCGGGCACGTCTGCCCAGGCCCGCACGCTCGCCGTCACAGGTGCGGTCACCCAGATGGTCAGCCACGGGCTGCTCACCGGCGCGCTGTTCCTGCTGTCCGGCATCCTGCTCGATCGCGGCCACACCTATGACATGACCGCCTACTCCGGGCTCGCCGCGCGCATGCCGGTGTTCGCCGCGGTCACCTGGGTGGCCGCGTTCGGCTCGCTCGGCATTCCCGGATTGTCCGGGTTCATCGCCGAGTTCCAGATCTTCACCGGCAGCCTCCCCTCGGCCACGGTGGCCACCGCGGTCGCGGTGCTCGGCATCCTGATCACCGCAGCGCTGTTCCTGCGGGCGCTGCAGCGCATATTCCTCGGCCCGCTGCGGCTCCCGGACGGCCCCGGCACTCCTGCCGCCTTCCGCGATCTGCGGCCCGCCGAGGTAGCCAGCATCGTCCCGCTGCTGGTGGCGGCGGTGGTCATCGGGGTCGCGCCCCGGTTCCTGCTGGATGTCATCGAACCCGCTGCCCGCACGCTTATCACCCTGGTGGCGCGGTGAACGAACGGCTCGCCCCGCTGACCCCGGAGATCATCCTGGCCGCCAGTGCCGTGGCCGGGCTGCTCGCCGGGTCCTGGCTGCCGCGCCAGCGGCAATGGCCGGTCCGGCTGCTGGCCGCGGCCGCGTGCCTGGCCGTGTTGGCCACCGCGGTTTTCACCGCGGCGGGGAGCGCCACCGTCGACTTCGGCACCAGCTACGCCGTCGACGTCGCCACCGACACCGTCCGTATCGTCGTAGCGGCCGCCACCCTGCTGGTCATCTGCCTGTCCGCCGGGGCGATGCGCGCCCATCCCCGCGAGACCGAGTTCTACGTGCTGCTGCTGCTCGCCGCGCTCGGCACCATCCTGCTGGCCGGGGCCAACGATCTGCTGCTGCTGTTCGCCGGGTACCTGCTCGCCTCGGTGCCCGGCTACGCGCTCGCCGGGTTCGGTAAAGACGCCTCCGGGACCGAGGCCGCGCTGAAGTACTACCTGATGGGCGCGCTGTTCGGCATCGCCATGCTCGCCGGGATCACGCTGGTCTACGGCGCCGGGCGCACTACCAGCTACCCGCTGCTGCACACGGCGCTCGCGGCCGCCCCGCACGGCGTCACCGCCGTGGGGGTTATCGCGGTGGTCGCGGGGCTCATGTTCAAGATCGGCGGCGTCCCCGCGCAGTTCTGGATCCCCGACGTCACCGAGGGCACCTCCACCCCCGTCGCGGCGTTCGTCACCACCGTGCCGAAGCTCGGTGCCCTGGCCGCGCTGCTGCGCTTGCTCAGCGTCGGGATACCGGCATCCGCGGTGAACTGGCCGCTGCTCGTTGCCGTGCTGGCCGCGGCGTCCATGACCTTGGGAAATTTCGCCGCGTTCTTCCAGACCTCGGTGAAACGGCTGCTCGCCTACTCCACCATCAGCCAGGTCGGCTACCTGCTCATGGCCGTCGCGGTTGGCACCCGCAGCGGCACGGCGCCCCGCTCGCTGCTGTTCTACCTGGCCGCCTACGCGGTCACCAACCTGGCCGCGTTCGCCGTCGTCGCGGACCTGCCGGACGCTCGCACCATCGCCGACTACCGCGGGCTCGCCTCGCGGCACCCGGGCCTGGCCGCCGTCTTGCTGCTGAGCCTGCTCGGCCTGGTCGGCACCCCGCCCACCGCCGTGTTCCTCGGCAAACTCCAGGTGTTCACCGCCGCCATCGACGGCGGCTACGGCTGGCTGGCCGGCCTGGCCGTCGTCAACACCGTCGCGAGCCTGTTCTACTACCTGCGGTGGCTGGTGGCCGCCTTCCTGCGACAGCCACGCGACGGCGGCGCGGAGGCCCTTCAGCCCGCCGGCCGCTGGGCCGCCCTCGTCGCCTACACCGCAGGCGCGGCCTCACTCGCCATGGGCATCGCCAGCGCCGCTATCCTCCCCCTGGTCAACGGCCACCTCATCCGCTAACCGACCCAGGTATTCGGCGGCGTTCGGCGCCGCACTACCGATAAAAGCCGACCTCGAGCTCCTGTATATACCCTAGGGTGGTATGGTATGGAGCACAAGATAACGACGGCACGCGGAGTAGCAACATGGACGTGCTAGTGGCCGGGGCCACCGGCAGGCTCGGCGGCCCGCTGGCCGACCGCCTGATCGAGCGCGGGCACCGGGTCCGCGCGCTGACCCGGGATCCCAGCGCGGCACCGGCTGACCGGCTCAGGCGTCGCGGGGCACACGTCGTGGCCGGCGACCTTGATGACCCTCCCAGCCTGCGCCGCGCCGCGGCAGGAGCCGACGCGGTATTCGTGCTCAGCACACCGCACCACGGCAACGGACCCGCGGCCGAGACGCGCCAGGCAATCACCCTCGCCGACGCCGCCGGAGCGGCGGGAGCCGGCTACCTGGTCTACGCCTCGGCCGCAGGCGCCCGCCAGGCGCGCGGTGTGCCGATGCTCGACAGCAAGCGCCGGGTCGAGGAACACCTGGCCACCCTGCCGGTACCACACGCGGTGATCGCCCCGGTCTACTTCCTCGACAACCTTGCCTACCCCTGGAACATGGCGGTGCTGCAGGCCGGCCAGTGGCCCATCCCGCTGCCGCCCGACCGGACCGTTCAGCTGATCCCGGCCGTCGACGTGGCACGCTTCGCCGCGCTGGTCATCGAGCGGCCCGGCGACTTCGCCGGCCGCCGCGTCGAGTTGGCCTCCGACGAGGTGACCGGCCCGGAAGCCGCCCGCATCCTGTCCGGGGTCCTGCACCGCCCGATCACGCACCCCCGGACGATGCCCGCGCCGCTCGCGCCCATGGCCCCGTTCTTCCAGTGGCTCGCCGGCACCGGGTTCCACGCCGACATCCAGCAACTCCGCACCCGCTACCCGGAAATCGGCTGGCACTCCCTGCGGCACTGGGCGTCCGCACATGATTGGGCTGACCTGACATCAGCCACTGGCCCATCCGTAATAGATCCGTGATATTTGCGCGAATCGGTTGAGCCGTTAGATGGCCGTCACTACCTTGATCTCAGCGTCTGGTCCGGCCGCTGCAGGTCGCTGCGGAATTTCGATTGGCCGTCCCCGACGCGAAAGGAGCGTGACGGGAACGTGGGCAAACTGCTTGCGAAGGTGTCCGGATTGCGCCGCGGCACCGCCTTGGTGGCCGGACTTGTCATGACCAGCGGCCTCGCCGCCTACGGCGGGATGGCTGGCGCGGCGCCACAGCCGACCGTCGACCAGGTCCAGGCCCGGATCAATCGGCTCACGTCGCAGTTCGACCAGGTCAGCCAGCAGCTCGACCAGGCCAGCCAGCAGCTTTCCGCCGCACAGTCGAAGCTGTCCCAGGTGCGCGCGCGGTACAACCACGCAACCGCGCAGTTCCGGACGGCACAGGCGAACGTGGCGCAGAACGCCGCGGCCGCGTTCGAAGACACCGGGGCGACGTCCGTCGCGGGCGTGCTCACCTCGGGCGACCCGTCGGTCGTCCTGCAGCAAGGGTCGCTGCTGCAGGAGCTGTCCGGCAACCGGAACGCCCAGACCAGGCTGCTCGGCAACGCCGCCGGCCAACTGGCCGACGCCGCGCAGCAGATGCAGCGCACCGAGGGCGGGATCGCGGCCCTCAAGGGCCAGCTCGCCGACCACAAGACCTCGCTGGGCAAGCTCATCGCGACCCAGAAGGCGACGCTGGCCAGCCTGACCGCGCCGCAGCAGCAAGCGGTGCAGAGCCAGTCGATCGGCGGCAGCAGCGGCACCACCACGGCGACGTACACCGGGCCGACCTCGACCCAGGCGGGCAAGGCCGTGGCCTTCGCCTACGCCCAGCTCGGCAAGCCGTACCAGTGGGGCGCTACCGGACCCGGCAGCTATGACTGCTCGGGCCTGGTGCAGGCCGCCTGGGGAGCGGCCGGGGTCGCGATACCGCGCACCACCTACGACCAGTGGGCCGCCCTGCCGCACATCTCCACGTCCGCTCTCGAACCCGGTGACCTGCTGTACTTCGACGGCATAGGCCACGTGGCCATGTACGTCGGAGGCGGCTCCATCATCGACGCTCCGCAGACCGGATCGAACGTACAGAAGATGTCGCTGAGCGGCTGGTACGCGTCCACCTTGGTCGGTGCCGCCCGCCCGTAGTCGCCAGCCCGTTTCCTGATACCCGCGTCACTCCTGCACGGCCGGGCGCTGGTGACCTAATCGGCTTAGGTATACGCTGGGGCGTTCTCATCACCGTGACGCCGCCGTCCTTGCTGCGAATCACGGTCGCCGGCCACCTGCTGGGCGGCCGTGAGCTGTCCTCCGTGAGGTGATCTCGCCAGTGAACCATCCTGACCGCCGGACCGTGCTGCGCTCCGGGCTGGCCGTGGCCGCCCTGGGGGCGGTGGGCGCCGCGACCGGGTGCACAGCCAGCCCGAAGGCCGCCTCGCCCGCCCGGCATGGCCTGATCGGGCCCGGCGGCCCGCAGGTCGCTGCCGCCGAGGCGGCCCGCCACGCCACCGGCGGCACCGTGCAGGCCGGCGTGGCTCCGCAGGCCGGGCCCGTCGACCTCGGCGGCCCGGTCGTGGCGACCTGGAGCTACGGCGGCCAGGTTCCGGGTCCGGAGATCCGGGTGCGCAAGGGCCAGGTCCTCCAGGCGCTGCTGGTGAACCAGCTTCCGGCCGAGACGAGCGTGCACTGGCACGGCGTGGCCATCCGCAACGACATGGACGGCGTGCCCGGCATGACCCAGGCACCCGTCCCGGCCGGCCGGGAATTCACCTACCGCTTCGCGGTCGCGCAGTCCGGCACCTACTGGTATCACCCGCATGCCGACGTCCAGCTCGACCGGGGCCTGTACGGGCCGCTGATCGTGGAGGACCCGGCCGAGCCCGCCGCCTATGACCATGACTGGACCGTGGTCCTGGATGACTGGATCGACGGCACCGGCTACACCCCTAATCAGGTCCTGGCCGCCCTGCGCTCTGGCATGGGCGGCATGTCGATGGCGGCCGCGTCCCCGTCCCCATCCCCGATGATGAGCGGCATGAGCAGCGGGCCGACGGGGCCGAACCCGGTGCTGTCCGGGGCGCGCAGCGCGCTGCTCGGCGGCGACGCCGGCGATGTCCGGTATCCCTATTATCTGATCAACGGCCGCGTCCGCGGCGCGCCCCGGATGGCCACGGCCCGCCCCGGCCAGCGGGCCCGGATCCGGTTCATCAACGCGGCCGCCGACACCGCCTTCCGCGTCGCACTGGGCGGCCACCAGATGACCGTCACCCACACCGACGGCTATCCCGTGGTCCCGGTGCGTGCCGACGCGCTGCTCATCGGGATGGGGGAACGCTACGACGTGCAGGTCACCCTGGGCGACGGCGTGTTCCCGCTGACCGCGCTAGCCGAGGGGAAGAACGCGACCGCGCTGGCCCTGGTCCGGACCGGCGCCGGGGCACCGCCGCCCGCGGCCATCCGGCCAGCCGAGCTGAACGGCACGCTGGCGCACTACGGCGTCTTGCGTTCGGCGCCGTCGGTGCGGCTGGCGGCCCGCAAGCCCGACGTGACCTACCGGCTCCGGCTGACCGGCGGGATGGCCCGCTACGACTGGGGCATCAACGGGCAGGCGTTCGACATGTCCCGGCCGGGTGCGCTGCAGTTCCTCATGGCGCAGGGCCAGCGGGTCCGGGTGATCTTCGCCAACACCACCACGATGTACCACCCGATGCACATCCATGGGCACACCTTCCAGCTCGGCCCGGCCGGGCCGAGGAAAGACACCGTGATCGTCCGGCCCGGGCAGCAGTTGGCCTGCGACTTCGACGCCGGCAACCCCGGCCAGTGGATGACGCACTGCCACAACCTCTACCACGCCCCCCAAGGCGGCATGATGGCCATGCTCAGCTACCAGACCTGACATCCCACCGGGAGCTCAGCCGGCAGCGCGCCTGTCACGATGACGTAGGGCCGGTACCGGCGATCGCGGGTATCCAGCGGCGGGGTCACGGTTACGCGGCCCGCCATAGCCGGACACCGCCGTCCCGGCCCAGGTCACCGTGGAGGCTCATTATGGGCCGACCGCGCCATGGGCTCGCCGGCCGCGTCGGCCGGGGTGCTCGCCGGGGACGGTACCGGCCCTTCGGTGGTGTCAGCCAGGTGGGAGATGAGGCGCTGCTGCCGCATCTTGACGCGGTTCAGGGTCTGCTCGATGCCGACCAGGGCTGCGGTGCCGGGGTCACGGCCGCGCGCGGTCTCGCCCTGATGGCCGCCGCGGTCGCCAGCCGCGGCAGCGATGTCGCCCTGCAGGGCGGCCAGCTGCGCTGCCGCGGACGAGGCCAGGTCTGGATCGGGACCTGCGCCGGCCTCGACGAGCGCCTGCAGCATTGCGGCGAGCTGGCGGGCCGCGCTCTGGAGTCGGTGGGGGAAGGCGAGCGGCAGCTCCCGGCGGGACGTCCCCGAGGCGTGTTCCCGCCGCCAGGTCGTCGCGAGCTCCTCGAGCTGCCCGCAGACGCCGGACAGGTCGCCGAGCAGCGCGTCCAGGTCCTGCCGGGCCAGTGCCAGACTGCCGTGACTGCCGGCGGCCGACTGCTCTGCCGGAGCCGCCACCTGAGGCGGTGTGCTTCCGTGCCCGCCGCCCGATCTGCTGGCCGTGGCCACATTACCCCCTTCTCCTATTCACCTGAGGTGTTTAGGTTATATGTCACGATAGCACCCGGCACCGCATGCACCTATGATTCTTAGGTGGCGACGGGCGGGAGGATGCATTGCGGGTGATGCCTGGCGGCGGCGTGCGGGGATTCGGCGAGCTGGAGGCCGCGATCATGGACCAGATCTGGCGGG
>WNGQ01014351.1_pt1 | contig 12890 bp, 8 predicted proteins | sample 5407661 | NCBI WGS metagenome assembly WNGQ01 (sample SAMN13153382, study PRJNA577476) | soil metagenome | isolation source: 60 cm soil or saprolite under Garry oak tree replicate 2 | place: USA:California | collected 2016-06-15
TTCGGAAGCAATCCTAGCAGCACTTGCAACAGCGTCGTCTTACCTGACCCGATACGCCCTACAATTACCGTCAAGGTGCCGCGTTTCAGGTGGATATGAATGCCCTCTATGCCGCGTCCAGTGTCTGGATAGTGATATAGCAGGTCCCCGGCATCCAGCGTCTCTAGGCGATGCATGTCTGACTTGACGGGTGTTGTCAAGGTCGGTATGGTTTCTTGTAGATACAATGGCTTGTGAGTCACAAGTTGCCGCGGTGGTGAGCCCTGGAGCAGTGTATCCATACGCTGAAAGGCAACTCTGGTCTGCGTATAGTAGGCCAGGAACATGCCGAAGAACTGGGTAAAGTCCGTGACAAAACCCAGGTAGTAGATGAATAGCGCCAGGTCGCCGATGCCCAACTGACCTTGCTGCAGGGTCTGGGCAGCAAGAATGAGTATCAATCCCGTCCCCAGGCCAACGGTGTTACCGAAGGTCGAGTTGAGCGTTTCCGAGAGCACACGATCTCCAAGCGCGGCTCGCCTCCGTTGATCGCTGAGCGTGCGGAAGTTGGCCACCACATGTTCCTCCGCGCCCGCCACCTGGATGGCCTGCACGGTGCCGAAGATTTCGCCGATAGCGCTGGTTACACGCCCCGTTGCCTGGCGGCTGGCCCGGCGATAGCGCTCCAGGCGCTTGCTCATGACCTGGACGATAGCAACCACGCAGACCAACGGCACAAAGACCAGCAGTGTAATCAGCACATTGATCCTGAGCTGAATGATGATAGCAACGATGGTAAAAGTCCCCCTGCCGATAGCATCCAGGGTCCAGCTAATCGCGTTCTCAGCCTGTTCTGTATCGTCACGGAAACGACTGAGCGCCTCGCCGGGGGAAGAAGGAACCGCCCGTGCCCCTGGTCGCTCAAGGATACATTCGAGCAGATTGCGCTGCAAGAGGCCATTCATGGAAAAGCGATGAAGCGCATCGATCCAACCGCCCATGAAGATGAGGACCACGCGAGCCAGGGTCGTAGCAACCAGCAGTGCTGCCAGCAGCCAGAGTTCTGTATCGAGATGGCCGATCTGTGGCAGCCGGTTAAAGAACTGCTGAGCAATCAATCCCGGGATGAGAGGAGTAAGGTGTATCAGCAGCCAGAGGAAGGCATTGATTGCATACAGGACGGGACGGTAGCGAATCATCTGCCATAGATAGTGGTACGTTTTCATGCCGGTATTTCCTCCAGCCCGGTCTGGAGCAGGTGATAAAAGCGCGACGAAGCATCGCTCGCAAGGTTCGTACGTGGACCGCATTCCTGGATACAGCCATCCTGCAACACGAGAATATCATCGGCACGCTGCACAGTTGCAAGACGGTGAGCAATAATGATGCCGGTGCGTCCTGTGAACAGCTTATTCACTGCTTGCTCGATCAAGCGTTCCGTGGCAGGGTCGAGGCGGGACGAGGCTTCGTCAAGGATGACCAGTCCAGGATCAGCCAGAAAGACACGGGTAAAGGCCAGCAGTTGTGCTTCGCCTGCTGAAAGACCTTCACCATCGGAACCAAGTTCGCTATCCAGGCCACCTGGCAGGGAGCGATACCACGCGGAAAGTCCCAGGTCTTCGAGCACCTCGATGATGCGCTCATCGGCAATGGCACGGTTGAAAAAGGTGAGATTATCGCGGACAGTGGCCTGAAAAAGTTGTACATCCTGCGTCACCAGGCCAATACGCCGTCGCAGATCGTGCAAGCGCGCCTCACGTACAGGCATTCCTCCTACGCGCACCTGGCCCTGCTGTGGGTCATACAGCCGCAATAACAGGCGCGCAAGCGTTGTCTTCCCACTGCCCGTGCGCCCCAGCACTCCCAAAACCTTGCCAGCCTGTACCTGAAAGCTCACCTGATGCAACACAGGCTCACCAGCATGATAGCCAAAGGTCACATCATCGAAGGCAACCGCGAACGCCCCCACTGGAAGCGGCGTTACACCTGCCCCATCGCTAATAGCCGTCCGGATGAGCAACAACTCCTGCACTCGCTGGATACCCGCGCCTGCTCCCTGAAGCTCTTGCAACTGCGCGCGAATCTGCTCCATTGGTTGAATGATGAGATTGGTATAGTAGAAAATGACATAGACGGTGCCGAGCGTGATGGCGTGATTACTCCACAGGTATGCTCCTAATACAAAAGCAATCGCGTTCCCAATAGCAAAGACGGTAATCGTCGTCATCCCCATCGAGTAGCCAGCCATGCTGGCACGGCGGCTGATAGGAAACCAACGCTGCAATAGGTGATAGAAGCGCCACATCACGTACCCGGTAGCACCGTTGGCCCGCATGTCTTCTGTGCCCGCAAGCTGCTCACCCAGGAAGCCGTAAAATTCGGCGTCTTGCTGGCGATAGGCAACCCAATGACGAATTGCATACTGGCGAATATAAACGAGAATGATGAGCGCGAGGACAGCAAATACGGTCATCACCAGTCCAATCTGCCAATCGGCCAGAAAGAAGAGGATCAGCACGCCTAGAATCAGGATACTATTGCCTAGCAGGTGGATCACTGCCTGGGAGAAGAAGTTCGAGAGGGTATCCACATCACCATCGATGCGCTCGATCAGTTCACCCGGGGTGTGAGCTTTGTGAAAGGCCATATCCAGGGTAAGACAATGCGCCACGAGATCGGTGCGAAGCTGATTCGTGGCCTTCCACGCGACGTTTTCACTGAAATATGTGGCAAGCACTGAAGTGCCTTGAATCGCCAGGGCAATGCCAATGAAAAGAGCGCCCGCAAGTGTCAGATTCGCGTGTGAGCCGCCAGAGGTGAAGGAATCAACGAAGTAACGCAAGATTTGTGGATTGACCAGTTGCAAGGCAATGCCCGTGAGGAGTAATACCGCCATCAAGGTTGCCTTACCCCATTGGGGACCGAGATATGTGACAAACAGTGCTTTGTATGATGTGAGCATGGGTTGGCCTGCGCTGTGCATCCCGCTATTCCTTATACCTTGTGGCTCATGATCGCAATGCATTCGAAGAAGGCTTTGCTGAGGTTGATCCAGACAGTATTGTATCATACCATCCTGGCATATTCGCATCATTGACTGCATTCAGCCATCGATGCTATACTGCAAGCAAAGAGATGGTAGGACCGCTGAAGGGGATAAAGCATATCGAACGCAGCAGCGAGCTGGGGATGGTGGAAGCCCAGCATAGCGGGAGATAGGCGAGCCACCCTGGAGGTCTTGGGCAGCCCCCCTTAAAAGGGCCGCCTGGTGTCGCATGTGTAGCGGAGCCAGGCGCAGAGTGGGAGTTTATGACTCCAAACGAGGTGGTACCACGGGCATATTCGCCCGCCCTTAGAATTGATCTGAGGGCGGGCTTTTTGTTTGTATGCCGATCTACAAGAAAGGAACGAATCATGACCGGAGACGAACTACGGCAGGTGTTTTTGAGCTTCTTCGCGGAGCATGGCCACGCGATTATCCCTTCAGCCCCGCTCGTGCCAGAAAACGACCCGACCGTGCTGTTTATCAGTGCTGGAATGCATCCCCTCGTGCCCTATCTGTCGGGCGAGAGCCACCCTGAAGGGCGGCGCCTGGCGAATGTGCAAAAGTGCCTGCGCACCGATGACATTGAAGAGGTCGGTGATATCAGCCATAACACCTTCTTTGAGATGCTAGGTTTCTGGTCGCTTGGTGACTACTGGAAACAAGAATCGCTGAGCTGGACACTGGAATGGTTTACACGCGTATTAGGGCTGGAGCAGGAGCGCATCTCCGTCACGGTCTTTGCAGGTGATAGCGACGCCCCTCGTGACGACGAAGCAGTACAGGTCTGGCTGGGATTAGGGATTCCTCAGGAGCGCATCTACTACCTGCCTAAAAAGGACAACTGGTGGGGACCTGCGGGCAAGACAGGTCCCTGCGGCCCGGACTCTGAACTCTTCTACGACACGGGTCGCCCCAAGCATGGTCCTGATTGCCAGCCGGGGTGCAGCTGCGGCAAATATATTGAGATCGGCAACAACGTCTTCATGCAATACAACAAAACGGCGGAGGGCACGTTCGAGCCGCTCAAGCAGCGCAACATCGATGTGGGTCTGGGCCTGGAACGCACCCTCTGCGTGCTCCTGGGGACCAAAGATGTCTATACCACTGATCTCTTCACACCCATTGTGCAGCGCATCCGCGAACTGCAAGAGCGCCGGGGGAGCAAGGCAGCCATCCCCTCCGAACAGGAGCAGCGCCTGGTACGTATCATCGCCGACCACCTGCGTGCGGCAACGTTCATCATCGCCGATGGTGTGACGCCCAGTAACGTGGAGCAGGGCTACATCTGCCGTCGCTTGATTCGCCGCGCGGTGCGCTGCGGGCATGAACTGGGCATTCCAGGCATCTTCACCGCGGCCGTGGCGCAGACAGTCATTAGACGCTTTGGCCCGATTTATCCAGAACTGGAACAGCGGCAGGCTATCATCCTGAACGCATTGACGCACGAGGAAGAACGCTTCGGGCGAACGCTGGAGCGCGGACTGCGCGAGTTCGAGAAGCTAGAGGAGGGATTGCAGCAGCGAGGCGAGACAGTCCTGGCGGGCGAGGGAGTCTTCCGGCTCTTTGATACCTTTGGCTTCCCACCAACCTTGACAGCGGAACTAGCACGGGAGCGCGGGCTGAGTATCGATTTAGACAGCTTCAACACCCTCTTCAAGCAGCACCAGGAGCGCTCGCGCCAGGCTAACCAGGAAAAGTTTGCGGGCGGGTTGGCCGACCACAGCGAGCGTACGATGCGCCTGCACACTGCAACGCACCTGCTCCACCAGGCCCTGCGTGATGTACTGGGGACGCATGTGCGCCAGATGGGGAGCAATATTACACCGCAGCGGCTGCGCTTTGACTTCTCGCACCCCGAGAAGCTGACCCCCGAGGAGATCCAGCGCATCGAGGAAATCGTGAACCAGCAGATCCAGCGCAACCTTCAGGCCACGATGGAGGTAATGCCCTTGCAACAAGCGCTCGATCAGGGAGCACTGGCCTTCTTCGGCGAGCGCTATGGCGACCTGGTCAAGGTCTACAAGATTGGGGATTACTCAATGGAAGTCTGTGGTGGCCCGCATGTGCAGCATACCGGCGGCATGGGACACTTCCGCATCATCAAAGCGGAATCCACCGGCCAGCGTGTGCAGCGCATCCGTGCCGACCTCGTCGAACCTGCAGGGCGCTAGGCGGCATGCCGTCGATGGTCACGCCTCCGCGCAGGAGCCGCAGCCCTGAGCCCTTCGCTTCGCTCAAGGGTAAACTCCGCGAAGAGGAAGGGTCTGACTCGCCGGGCACAGAGATCCTTCCCTACGCTCAGGATGACATGAGAGGTTGGGAGGGGCGACCGAGACGGTCGCCCTGGGCATGAAGTGAACGCCTATGGGGGCGCCCCTACCATAAGACGGACGCCGCCTGCATGTCATGGTAGGGGCGGGGACGTGCTGGATAAATCCGCACTCTACGGCCTACTCCCTGGGGGGCACTTGAAAGGGCGTAGCCGCGACATTTATGGCGCTTGGGCCTCGCCTGGGATACCTCCCCCACTCCAGCGCGATGAATCGCGGTCCCACGATGAATCGGGGACCTACGCCTTCATTTCGTTGGCAGAGCGCCGGTTACATCACAACAGGCCTTTACTCTGTAAGAAGGCCGTTGCGACCTCTTTGACTGCCTGGCCAATAGACTCGCCGGCGGCATGTTTTGTTGCCACCTGCCCCTGGAGCATAATGCTTACGTCGGTGGTCAGATCCGGTGCAAGCGGATTGAGTGCAGTGGCGATGCCAGGATCGCTCTGTAAGACAGAGTCACGCACGATAGGCGCGGGATGGACGATCGCGTAATCAACTTTCTTCACTGCTTTGAAGCTACTTGTGCCAAAGCCGTAGGTTGCCTTTAAAGCATCGAAGAAAGCAACGCCATCACTCTGAGTTGCCAGGGTCAACTGCGATACCTTTGGGGCCAGTTGCGAGAGAGTGGTGGCACCGAGCTTCTGAGACTCGGCCGTTGATGTACACAGGGCGTAACCATCGTTTAAAGGCGCTTGATCGAGCCAGGTAATGTGGTACTGCTGCTCGAAGCCGCTCTTGACGGTCGCATAATCCTTCGTGGGATCGTAAGCTGACTTAACGCTCAGGATATTGAGTCCTGTGCCGGTAAACTCTGGATAGAGATCGATGGCACCGCTCTTAAGGGCAGCGAACACGATAGGTGTCATCCCCAGAGCTAATTTTGGGGTAACGGTGAAGCCAGCTTTCCGAAGCAACAAGACGTACATCTCACCGAGGAGCTGGGCCTCGGGATCGAGCTTGCTGCCGACGGTTATCGGCACCTTTGCTGGCGTGGTAGTGCCACTGGGACTGGTAGTGGAACCACCGCATGCCGACAAGATGATCATGGGAACGAGCGCGAACAGCACTAAGAACTTTGTGCGCAATGAACGTGTGAGAAAAGCCATTTCTTTCTCCTTGAACTTAAATGAACGTAATACAGGTGTGCAGCATATGATACTGCACGAAATTATGTCATGCTTTGGCTGCTGCTGCCTGCTCCTGCACTTTGAGGCCTTCAGGAGTCAAGACATGCTGCAGCCAACTCATAAACACTTCAACAAGCATTGCCAGAACAGCTACAGAGACTGCCCCAACGATGAGTTCCGTATAATTGAAGACGGAGATCCCATCTACAATATAGTCGCCATACCCTCCCCCGCCGATGAACGCGGCCAGGGTAGCCGTCGCTATGATCTGCACCGCCGAGGTACGAATGCCCGCCGCGACAAGCGGAGTGACAAGCGGGGCCCGTATGCGTGTGGCGATCTGCCAGGTTGTCATCCCCATGCCCTTCGCCGCATCGATGATAGCGGGATCGACTCCGCGAATGCCTGTATAGGTATTGATCAAGATTGGCGGGATGCCTAGCACAATCAAGGCGATAATGGAGGGCAAGAATCCGAGTTGATTAGTAATAAAGAAAATAATAAACAAGGCCGCGATGATGGGAATGGCGCGCATCAGGCCACTCAGGTTTATGGCAAGAAAGGCCAGGAATGCATTGCGTGAGACCAGGGCTCCCAGCACAACTCCTATGACTATTGCTACGACAATAGAAACGCCGCAGAGCTTAAGATACTCGCTGGTCTGACCCAGGAAGTTGTTATTGGGGTCCTGGATAAAGTTGATGTATTGCATCTCGTGCAGACCCTCCCTTCTATGCAACTGACAGTGCGCTGCGGCCCCGGTTAAGCCCTACCTGCAAGGCCAACAACAGGAGATCAGCAGCGATGGCGAAGAAAGCTGCCAATATGGCGCCGGCAGCAATCGGATCGGGATCGAAGAACGCGAGATTCTGGAAAATCAGATCTCCCAGTGTACTCTGTCCTACCAGCGAAGCCAGGGCTGCTATTCCCACCGTTGTCACTGTTGCAATGCGAATACCCGCGACAATGACCGGTAGTGCCAGCGGGAGGGTAATGCGGAAAAGTAGCTGGTGCGGTTTCATTCCCATCGCCCGGCCTACTTCAATGAGCAAAGGATCGATACCATTTATGCCTGCCGCGGTATTACGGATCAAGACGAGCTGGTTATAGAGAACCATTGGGATGATAGCGGTTGCGGGTGTCAATTTCGTAATGGGGATCAGGAGACCAAATGCTGCAATGCTGGGAATGGTGTATAACAAACCTGAAACGGTGATTACCGGAAGATAGAGTCGCCGGTAGCGCGCCACCAGTATCCCCACAGGGATGGCTATCACGAGGGAAATCAACATAATGATCCCGACGAGGGACAGGTGCTTCAGGAACAGATTAGGAATGCTCTCCGGGTCCGACAGGTTGTAATTGTAAGGTTGGAGTATATAATGCATGAAACTCCTTCTAAATGGACGAATCTTGCGCCTTCATAGAACCTCCATTCTGGAAACCCCTGCTTTCAAACAGGGGAGGAAAGAATGGCCTCGAAGGGGGAGACAAGAGCACGTGCGGCCTCTTGCCTCAACGTCCGTGAAGGACCCATCTCCGCACAGAGTAAGGTTTTCCTCGCCAAAGTTATGCGGCGGTACTTTCCAGTGAGCACTGGGTCGAACCCCGTCTCCCTGTTTAACTCACTGGTTGTAGAGCAGCGGGCTGGAAAGGTCACCCGCAGGTACGAACTTGAACGCTTCCGCATAACGTAGCCCCTTTCAGGACTGAGGCTGGTCAGGTCCAGGCTTGCGAGAGACGGGCAGAAGTCACCCCTACTCACAAGCCCCTGGTTTTAACCGGGGGTACCTGACACAGTACACAAATCTATATTATCGTCTCCGCGCGCGCGGTTTCGTTACTGTGCATCCTGGTAATTTCGTGATTGATGCTGGCGAGAGTAATATATCCGAGAAGTTCGTGAGTATCTCTGTCTTGTACGGCGAGGGAAGGGGCATTGGTTTCGAGGAGTTTCAACATGGCTTCGAGCAAGGTAGCATCAGAAGAACAGGTTGGAACATCTCCCCAGTGCGCCGAAGACACCGCTTCTGGTTTTCCATCCAGGGCATCAGAAACGGGTAAATACTGAAGCTGGCGCAGGATGCTATCTGCGCCTACCAGCCTGCGTACGTAATCATCAGCCGGGTTCGCAAGCAGCTCTACCGGGGTTCCAAGTTGCATGAGTTTGCCATCATGCATGACTGCAATTGTGTCACCGAGCTTAAAGGCCTCTTCAACGTCGTGCGTGACGAAGAGGATAGTTTTACGCACGCCACGCTGAATACGCTGCAATTCGCCCTGCATGCGCTCACGTGTGATGGCGTCAAGTGCCCCAAAGGGCTCATCCATGAGCAGGACACCCGGATCAGTCGCCAGTGCGCGCGCCAGGCCAACACGCTGCTGCTGCCCTCCCGAGAGCTGGCGCGGGAAGCGAGAGCGGTACTCAGCGGGAGACAGGCCAACCAGCTCCAACAGTTCGTCTACACGTTCGTTCATCTGCTGTTTCGAGCGGTCGCCAGAAATTTCGGCTGTGACGCGAACATTTTCGGCAATGTTCATGTGTGGGAAGAGGCCAACTTGCTGGATGACGTAGCCAATGCTGCGGCGCAGCAGGATAGGATCTCCCTCGAGGACGTTCTTGCCATCGATCAAAATTTGCCCGGAAGTTGGTTCGATAAGGCGATTGACCATGCGTAACAGGGTTGTCTTGCCCGAGCCGGAAGTGCCCAGGAGCATGCAGATAACGCCTTCCTGCACACCGAATGTGACCCCATCCACGGCCGGTTTGCTGGCGCCTGGATATTCTTTGGTGACTTCGTCGAACGCGATTTTTACCATGCTCTCGTTCACCTCTCGTTATGGGCCCAACTATTAACTTTAGAGTGTATCTGATTTCCATCACAAGCGCTTGCTCGCGCCTGCGGCGCTCGCCTGATTGAGTATGTGGTGTGGAACAGGCGCTTCGCGCCTGTTCCACACCACATACTCCTATTTTACGCGGCGAAGCCGCGCGAGCACCTGGCGAGAGAAGGCAAAGCCTCTGAGAATCAGACATGTTCTTAGAACATACGTTAATTATTACGCAATAGATTATACAACAATCTCATACTAGCGGTTATTTGCAACTGCGAAGCCTTGCCATTGTCATACCAAAAAGGTCCGAAATTCCCCAAAGCGCGTCTGTACTCCCGTTTATCGATATATGTTGATGTGTCATGAGATATATCGGCATGTCGTCTTGACCATTTGTAATTGTTCAGAAGGGTACTCATTCTGGTGAGCACACTGATTAGCACGAGCTCGTTGAGTTTTATCAGCAGGCCAGGGCGTAACGGCAAAGCGTGTGGCGACGGTTTTGAGTATCCGCAACATTATTGATTTGGAGTGCCAGATGCAACGTACCCCTGTACGCAAGTCCATGATTATTCTTGCGGTGCTAGCCTTAACGTGTCTCAGCATTCTGAGCATTGCGTTAGTGGCGCAGGCAAGGCAAGAGCAGCGCAGCGCCGTTGACGGGCAGAACGTTCCCCTGGTGAGCCAGGCCCATTTGCTTGGGGCTGCCAATGGTCAGCAAGAACTCAATCTCTCGATAGGTCTGCGGCCGCGCAATTCACAGGAACTGGACACCCTGTTGAACAACCTGTACGATCCTCGCTCATCACTCTATCATCACTACCTCACACCGCAGGAGTTTGCCGCCGAGTTTGGCCCAACGGCAGAGGAGCAGCAACAGGTGGTGGACTACCTGCGCCAGCAGGGGTTGACCGTGACCAGCGTTTCCCCCAACGGCTTATTGATCGACGCCAGCGCTACGGTTGCGCAGGCAGAGGCAGCCTTTCGAGTGCAGATCAATAATTACCAGGTGGGCGCCAACACGTTCTTCGCCAACGCCAATCCACCGAGCATTCCTGCTGTGCTCTCGTCGATCATCCTCTCCATTGGCGGCCTGGATAACAGCGTGAAGATGCATCCCCTGTACCAGCGCGCCCATACTGCTGCGCAGAACACAACGGCGCAGCATAAGATGCTGGCAGGTCCAGGGCATAAGAAAAATGGGCTACTGAAGCCGCGAACGGTGCATGCTGCCAACGGTGGCTATGGACCCACCGAATTGAGAGGAGCCTATGACTCCAACCCACTCCAGCAAACAGGAGTGCAGGGAAGCAACCAGACGGTTGCCGTCTTCGAGCTGGATGGCTACCAGAGCAGCGACATTACACAGTACCTGCAAAACTACAACCTGGGAACGCCGAACATTAGCAATGTGCTGGTTGATAGCTTCGATGGCTCCGCCGGTCAGGGCGCTATCGAGGTTGAACTGGACATCGAAGTGGTGGCGGCCATGGCGCCCAAGGCTGCTCAGATCGTCTACGAAGGGCCAAACAGCACGCAGGGTGTCAACGACACCTATAACAAAATCGTGACCGACAACAAGGCGCAGGTCACTACCACCAGTTGGGGGGAGTGCGAGGCGCAGAGCGGCAATGCCGAACTGCAAACGCTGGATACTATTTTTAAGCAGGCGGCGGCACAGGGGATTGCCATATTTGCCGCCTCCGGTGATTCGGGGGCGTATGATTGCAACGACACCAGCCTGGCGGTGGACTCGCCCGCCGGTGATCCTTTTATTACGGGCGTCGGAGGTACCAATCTGCAGTTGAACAATGGGAGTTACGGCAGCGAGACCGTCTGGAGCAATTCCTCTGACACGCAGCGCAGTCCCAAAGGCGCTGGCGGAGGAGGCGGCATCAGCAGTCTCTTCGCGCAGCCCAGCTGGCAGACCGGCCCGGGCGTAAAGAACCAGTTCAGCAACGGTAAGCGCGAGGTGCCAGACATCTCGGCAGACGCCGATCCTGCGACGGGATATGCCGTCTACTGCACGGTGAGCGCGTCAGGATGCCCGTCTACCGGCTGGATCACCGTAGGAGGGACCAGCGCTGCAGCGCCGATGTGGGCGGGCAGTACTGCCACCATCAACGAATACCTGCAAAAACAGGGGAAAGCGATCGTTGGCTTTGCCAATCCTGCTCTCTACGGCCTGGAGAACGCACAGCAGCAATTTCCACCCTTCCACGATGTCACCAGCGGGACTAATCTCTTCTACCCGGCCACGGCTGGATACGACGAGGCCAGCGGGTGGGGTTCGCCCGATATCTATAATATCGCGCGGGACCTGGCAGGTGGAACCCAGCCGCCACCAACTCCAACCCCAACGGGCACAGCGACGCCTGCGCCCACGCCGCCTGCCAGCCCCACGCCTCTACCAAGTCCGACAGCCACAGTCACACCCCCACCCAACCCCAGCCCGACCGCGACGCCTACTCCGCCACCTACAGGGGGTTCATTGATCCAGAATGGCGGTTTTGAGGATGGCACTGATCCCTGGGTAGAGTCTTCCGCGGGTGGTTATGAACTCATCGACTCGACGAACCCGCACAATGGCCAGGACAGCGCCTACCTGTGTGGCTACAGCAGATGCAATGATGCCATCGGGCAGGACTTCACCGTTCCTGACAGCGCCTCGAACATCACCATCAGCTACTGGTGGTATGGTGAGACTTCGCGCAGGGCGAGCACCTGTAAAGATTTCTTCACCGTGGAATTGCTGGACAGCAGCGGTGCTGTAATCGGGAAATTGCAAAGGGCCTGCAACACCAATGCCACACAGAGCTGGCAGCAGGCCAGCTTCGATGCAACCGGCCTGCTAGCCAACCATGCCGGGGAGACGGTGACGCTTGTGTTCAGCAGCACGACGACAGCGTCAACGACTGTGACCTCGGCTTTCTTTGTAGATGACGTAGCAGTGACAGCAGCTTAAATGTTTTTGCCTGGCGAGGCGGGTGAAATCCACCTCACCAGGCAATAGCGCGAAAAAATTGGGAAATCTCAACCAAACCTTAACTAAATCACAACCCGATTCACCCCACCTGACCCCATACCTTTCTTCTATAATGTCTTTGTTGGGTCCTCTAGAATGCCTAAACATGATTTCCCAACGGTGCAGCAGCATTGTTACGTAGGGTCAGTGGGGTTGAGATCAAGTGGCGACTATTGAAGTCGCCCACGGGAGGTTTTGGACATATCTCTCTCACGCTTACAGGCCAACCTCCTGCTCTCATACACCACCTCCAGTTTTTGCTCCCAATGTAGGAGTTGTGCCCTTCCTCCGTAACAGCCAGGCAAAGCACAAGTGGCAGTTTCTATGGGGTCTACACAACAATTCGAAGATTTTACCCGAGGAAAATTGCCAGCGAGATGACAGTCTCTCGAATTGAATATTTTTTATTTGGAGTGCTACATGAAGCGCACTAACGTACGTAAGCTCACAGCTCTCTTCGCAGTTGTGGCTTTACTGGCGGTGAGCGTCAGTGTTATAAGCATTGAGTTCGTTGCCCATGCCAAACCAGACCTGGGTACTCCCAT
>WNGQ01005116.1_pt1 | contig 12888 bp, 9 predicted proteins | sample 5407661 | NCBI WGS metagenome assembly WNGQ01 (sample SAMN13153382, study PRJNA577476) | soil metagenome | isolation source: 60 cm soil or saprolite under Garry oak tree replicate 2 | place: USA:California | collected 2016-06-15
CACGCGATCCCGCAGCTCTTTCTGATGCGCCCGCATGCCAGGCAGGTCGGCGAGGTGCACCAGGACGTCGAACCACTCCAGCGGCAACTGGTGCTCGCGCAGCATCTCATCGGCAAGCTGCTCGACGATCTGCCGGTGCACAGCGAGAAAGGACTGCCAAAGGGGGGTTTGGTGATTCAACTGCGCTAGCGCCTCTTCAAGCTCACCCGCTACCTCCGCCGAGCGCGCGTGGTCGGCTCCCTGAGACTGCCGGACCGGTTCATTGCGTCCCTTCGACGTCACTACGTGTACTCACCTCGGCGAAGTTCGGCCATATCAGGCAGGGACTACTTGAGCGGGCAAGCTGTGGCACGCCGACTTCACGATACTGCGACGATGACACCCCGACGGCACACGCCACTTGGAATCCCTCTCACCCACAACTTCGCCAGTGGGGGCCGGATGCGTCACTCGTGCGGACGCATCGTCTCTGGTCACCTCACGCGAGATGCCGTCAGCTCATCGTATAATATATTACACGCGCAAGCAAGTACAGCGGCCAAAAATCCTCGACGACCGTCACTCGAACAAGTATGTTGAAATAAATAATTTACGAGCACTTATATCGTTGGTTTTGGTACCGTCATTTTTTACGCAGGCGGTCATCACCGCAGTAGACGGCACTAGGAGGGGAGTCTTTTATCGTAATTTTCTTGCTTGCGCACGTAAGTATGTTAGACTTGCGGAGTCCGACCCGTTCGGGGCGTGAGTGAAAGCTCGGGACGGCGTGAGGATCGGGACCTGCCGCTTCTCAGCACATGTTCAGCGCTAGGCGACTCCGCCAGCGCGACTGCCCCGGGCTTCTCACGCCCTGATCCCACACGAAAGGAACCGCTGTCATGTCGACTACCAGTACGGCAGTGCAAGCCCCGCCAGCCGGTCGGTACGCCATCGACCCCGCCGGGTCATCAGTCACGTTCGTGACCAAGCACATGTTCGGGCTCGGCAAGGTCCGCGGCAGGCTCAAGGTGACCCGCGGCGTGATCACCATCGCCGATCCGCCGGAGGACTCGCGGGTAGAGGCCGAGGTCTCCGCATCAAGTTTCTCGACCAGAAACCTCATGCGCGATCCCCAGGTGCGCTCCCGCCTGTTCCTCGACGTCCGCCATCATCCGGCGATCTCGTTCTGTTCCGACAGCATCCGGCAGCACCGGGGAGGCTGGTCAACTACCGGGGTCCTCACCGTAAAGGGACATACGGCGCCCGTTGAGCTGACCGTCAACGGCGTCTCTGCCGAGGGCGCGGCGATCGTCTTCCGGGCCGATTGCACCGTCGACCGCTATGCGCACGGCATCACGATGATGCCCGGGTTGGCAGCGCGCCGACTTTCCGTCCAGATCACCGCGCGCGCCACCAGAGCCTAGCCACCCCCGTATCACAGCAGCCCATCATCACCCAGAAAGGCGACACGAATGACCTCATCTACATCGGAGCCAGGCACCCCCGCGAGCCGCCAGCTCCTGACACGCCGGAACCTGATCGCGTCAACAGGGCTGGTAGCGGCAGCCGTTTCCGCTGCGCCGCTGCTCGGACGGGGCACCGCCGAAGCCGCAGTCGCCCCCACCTGCCCGCCGGGAACCACAGCGCCGGTCCCGCCGCCGGCCAAGGGCCCGGCCATCCCCAAGTCCGGGTACCTGGTCGAGGAGATCGGCGACCGCGTCTTCTGGCTGACTGACGGCCTTTACCAGATGATCTTCATGACAACCGCGGAGGGAGTCGTCGCGGTCGACGCCCCGCCCACTATCGGGCACAACATCCTGCGGGCCATCGCGACTGTGAACAAGTCACACGTCACCCATGCCATCTACAGCCACCACCATGCCGACCATACCGGCGCGATGATCCTTTACAAGGGAGCCCGCTTCTACGCGCAGAGCGAGGTCGCCGGCCTGCTGAGGCAGACGAGAGACCCGAACCGCCCACTCCCTGATGTCACGTTCGACGACCAACTGACTGTCCATGCCGGCGAGGACCGCGTCGAATTGGCCTACCACGGCCCCAACCACTCCCCCGGCAACATCTTCACCTACCTGCCGGCCCAGCGGGTCCTCATGCTCGTCGATGTCGTCTTCCCCGGCTGGGTGCCCTTCGCCTACCTCGCCGAGTCGCAGAACATCCCAGGGTGGCTCGAAGCCCCGGCGCAGGCGCTCGGCTACCCGTTCCGCACATTCATCGGGGGCCACCTCACCCGGCTGGGCACCCGCGACGACGTGGTCATCCAGCAGGAGTACGTGGCCGATCTCAAGGCGCAGGCCGCCAGCGCGATCGATACCTTCAACGTCGCCGACGTCTACAAGTCCGTCGATCCGACTAACCCGTGGGCCATCTTCCGCGGCTACCTGGACGGCGTCGCCGCCCAGGCCGCCAGCGCGGTAGTCCCCCGCTGGATCGACCGGCTCGGCGGGGCCGACGTCTACACCCTGCCCAACGCCTACGAACTCGTTGAGTCGCTGCGGATCGACTACGGCCACCTCGGCCCGTTCGGGATCCATCCCTAGTTACCCCGGACTCCAGCCTACCTAGCACCGGGCAGCTACCTGCCCAGTCGGATCGGCTATGAAAAGCTCCCGTTGGCGGCGCGCTCGCTCGGCCAGTCGATGCGCATCCTGAAGAAGAAGAAGGTGCACGGCCTGCACGAGGACGAGCCGGAATCGCGCCCCCCGGGCGCTCAGGCAGCGGCCCAGGCACCTGCCGAGATCACCGCCGGCGCCTCGGGCTACCAGCCGGCCCAGCAGGCGCAGATCGACGCGCTGCAGCAGATCCGCGACCTGCAGCGTGCGACCACCACGGACGCCGCGCTGAAGCCGCCCGCCGCAGCCGCCGCCGAGACCTCCCGCCCGGCCCGGCAGCCCATCTACCCGCGCCTGGACCCCGGTCATGGCCAAGCTTCCCGGTGCCATCGCGGGCGCCTGCATCGTCGCCACCCGCGTAGTGCTCGGTCCGCGCGAGTCGCCGACATAGCCGCGAGCACTTCTTCGGGGGCCGTGTAGAGCGCGTCGAGGGAATCGGCGCCGAGCTTGCGGATCTTCACCTCGCCCAGTACCGGGCCCGATAGTGCGGCGGATGTAGCCCTCGTGCGCCTCCCGGGTCGACACCTCGAGGTCAGCGACTTCCAGATACTTGCCGAGGGCTTGGCCGAGGGTGGCTTCGCGGTTGGGGAAGCGGTCGCCGTCGGCCTGGGCGAGCAGCCGTCCGAGCGCCGCGGCGGCGGAGGCCTCGTCCGGGCAGGTCTGCTTGAGGCGCCGCGGCTTGCCGGTGACAGGGACGGTTCCGGCGTAGACGTGGACGGAAGGACCCGCTCGGGAGCTGCTCGATATGGCCTCTGGCGGTGGTGGCCATGGCGGCACGATAACGCGAAACGCCGAGTTTCGTTCCACGACCCGTTCCACGACGGTGATCGTCAGCGTTCGAATTAAGCTGTCTAGCTGGGAGCCGCCTATCGGAATCGAACCGATGACCTACGCATTACGAGAGGCCCGCGACCTGGCCGCGTACGCGCTAGCTGCGCCAATAGCGCCGATCATTGCACTGATGGCACTCGCGGCGCTGGGATTATCCGGTGACCCGGTCCACGAACCGGTCCACGCCCGAGACCTCTGCGTCTCATCATCCTGTTACTTGAGTAACCCTGCTGAGGGTGCTGTCCCGCGACTGCGAGCGGGTTCCAGCCGTCGTGGGGCCGACGGTTTTACAACCGCCACAGCTCAGGCCAGTGCTTGGTCTGTGACCTGCGGTGATGCTCGTAGGCTCGATCGACGGCTGCGCTGCATCCCACGAATGTCCCACGCGGTGAGGATCGGGCTCGAAACTTGCACTATCAGCTTGGGAATCTGAACGAAACAGGCCGTCATGGCGTCTGAACTGCCAACTTGTGTGCCCGGTCGTGGCCGTCCTGCACCGCTCTTTACCGCGGTTAATGGCACGCTAATGGCACGGCGACCTTGGCCTGGTTGCTGGTGCTGCTCCCCTGGCAGCGTGAATCGAGCTTGATCGCTACTTGAGTTGGCGGCTGTCATCGGCCGCAGCCACCGAATCATCCCCTCAAGCCCCCGTTGCAACCGCCCCTGCACCCCCTGAACTCGGGCGGCTGAAGAACGATTCGAGCCACTCAGCTGATATCGCGATCGCGAGCACGAGCTCATCGGTCAGCCTCTGATCGGGATGCACGGTGATTTCCGCCTCGGCCCGCTTCCACAGGGGATCCCCGGTGGATTTCCTGTACCGGGCGACCCTGTTCCCTGCCTGATCCACCGCGGTCATGATCGCATTCCATGGTTCAGTTCCCCGGACCAGAAACCGGAGCCATCGCTGATCGGGGAATGTGACACAGGCGTAAGCCTGGCGGTCGAAATTCTTTCCGCTGCTGTACAAGATGGGTATTCCCGTCTCATCGACGAGTTCGAGTGCGGTGCGGGCTTCCCGCCGTTGCGCTTTGCTGCTCATCGTTTCCGCGGCGTAGTGCCCGGTGTAGTCCCGCCAGCTGCGGGCAGCGAGCTCGGCGATGCCCGGCGGCCATGAGTCTGCGGTGCTGCGGGCCGGAACGTCGGTTTTCTTGTAAGTGAAGCTCCTCCCGCCAGCGCGTACGGTCAGGCGCTGGCCGTCGCGGGAAGCTATCGTCTGCTGCTGTAGTGTGCGCAGCTCATAGCAGGCGCCCCGCAAGCGCCTTCCCGTCCGCCCCCATCGCAGGTGCATGCCGGGTGCCTGGCCGAAGTCGCGCCACGCGTTCGCGCACTCCTCGGCGAAGTATGCCCGCGGATTCGGTGGCTGCCCGGCGGCGTCCCTGACCTTGCTCCTGGTGAGCTGGGCCACGGCGAGGTCCCGCCAAGGGTCGGCGCTTATTCCAGCCAGCTCAGTGTGGTCCGGGCGCCGAAGGAGCTGGTCAAAGAACCAGTCGACGGCGTCGATGTCATATCCCACCGGTAGCAGGCGATTATGCATCCGCCGGAACGTTGCGTTCTCGATCAACGACCCGGCAGGACGGCCGGCGTCAAGCTCGGCCGCGACGCGGCCGAGCAGATCGTCCACCTCCCGCGTGGCGTAACCCGTGAGGCTCCGCGGCGTGGCGAAACTCGTGATGTTCCGCAACCAGCTGCTCCGCAAGAACCACGTGTCCCGCACCACGTCGCCGTTCACGGACAGAGCATACTGCTGGTCCTGGCCACCGGCCATGAGCCGAGAGGGCTGTCATGAGCATGAGGTGTGACACCAGCCGCGCGTCCTGGCTCTCTTCGCCGCGCACCGGGCTCCTGACATGGCTCCCGTCGCACTCCGGCGGACCCCTGCTTGCAAAGGAAGTGGCCGCGACCGGACGACCTGCAGCCGCACAGGTCAAGCACAGTGCCGGTTGCTCCGTGAATGACCGTGAATCACCGTGGGTGACCCTTCTTACGGGCACGTGGCGGGCACGGGCCCGGCTCCTGGCTGCATCGCCTGTCATCTGATATGTAGATTCCTGTACCGGCATCCGGCCCCGTTCAGGATAGTTCACGACCTCGGGCTCGTTCCGGCGCGCTGTTCAGGTGAGTCCGGAATCTCAGAGAGTCGTTCGCCCCGGTGGCTCCCAGCGTGGCTCCCAGTAGGTGAAGGTTCGCCCGCCCGACCGTAGTCCTGGTACGCCGCCCCTCTCCCCTATCGGACTGACTGCTGCCGACCTATTCGTCGGAGGGAAGGTGTCAAGGACTGATTCGCGTGTACGTTAACCAGACACCTTTCACCTGCGCTCGTTGCCCCGCGGTCATATCGGCCCTTGATGCCGGTACTGGGGCCGTATCACAATCCGGCAGCAGTCTGGTGGGGGGCTTTGCACTTTCCCGTATAGCGCCGTAACGGGCCAGCGCGTTGCCTCGGACAAGACCTGTGCCCGTTGCGTTAGCCCTGCATGGCAGGGTCGCAGCGTTATGTGGCCAGGAAGTCCACGATCCGCTTGTTGATGTCGGTGGGGCGCTGCACCATCATGAAGTGCCCGACCCCCTCGATCAGCTCGGACTGCGATCCCGGGCCGCAGTGCTGCGGCACACGGTCCACCTGCTCCTGGGTCATGCCGTGGCAGCCGTCCTGGGTGCCGTGCAGGTACAGGGTTGGCTGGGTGATGTCCCTGCCCCAGGCCGCCGCCTGCTCAGCTGCCCATTCCTCCGAGCCGAACCGGTTAGGGTCAAACTGTCCCCAGTAGTAGCCCAGGGCAGCCTTAAAATGCGCCGGATCGCGGATGCACTCCTTGACCTTGGGCAGGTCCTCGGAGGCGTCGTAGCCGGGGGACCAGTCCGCCCAGATCCTGTCGATGAACGCGAAGTCATCGGCCCTGATGACATCCTCGGCCACCCGCTGATTCTGGAAGTACCAGAAGTAGAACGACCGCTTGATCTGGTCGTACTTGACGATGTTCTCCCCGAAGATCGCAAACGGCGGGATGTTGAGGACCGCCACGCGCCGCCACCGGTCGGGTTCCTTCCCTGCTGCTCCCCAGGCTCCGACCGCGCCCCAGTCGTGCGCGATGAGGACCGCATTGTCGTCACCGTTGAGCGCCTCGTGCAGCGCCATCTGGTCGGCGGCCATCGTGCTGGAGTGGATATGGTGGCGGTCATCGGGCAGCTCGGTCGGCGCGAACCCGCGGTTGAACGGAGCCACCGCCCGGTATCCGGCGTCAGCGAGCGCCGGGAGCAGATAGCGGTAGCTGAAGGGCGAGTCGGGAAAACCGTGTATGCACAGCGCCAGCGGGCCGTCTCCCTGGGTCAGGTAAGCGAACGTGAGCTGGTTGGCCCGCACCGTTCCCCTGTTGAAGTCCTGCATGACACTCCCTCCCATTGTCTTACGCTTCCTTGATGGCCCTAACGGGCCCCAGTGCTCATGGACATGGACAAGGTCGTCGGACGTCACGGGATACGGCTTTGGGCTCTGGCCTCGGCATCCCCCTCGCGCGCTCGCAACGACCAAGGCCGTCATTCTGCGCTTCTGGCAAGCAGTCGTCAACACCTTGCGGCATTGAGCACAGAAGTACGGGTGCCTCGCCCTATCCAGCTCGCAAGCGGTTTACGGACGTAGCTCGGATAGGCCAGTGAAGCCGGTCGTGCAGCCCAGATCGTCACCGCCAAGCCGAGCCCTGGGCATAGTCAACGGCGCGGAGCGTACCGACATGGCGCCCCGGCCACTACGAACTGAGACCAACCGAGAAAGCGCTGCCGGGAGCGCTGCACCTGGGCTGCGTGGCGGATGACCTGTGCTGATCTGGCAAGTCTTGCGGCGGGGCCCGCCGTGCGGCAGGCGGGCCTCTCAACGCAGAGCCCGCCGCTGACGCCGGGCCAGCGGCGCCGCGAGGCGCCGCTTTGATACACATACGGCCAGATTCGGCAGTGCAAGCGGCCTCTTCGTCGTCCTTCGTCCCGAGGCGGGCGACGGTGCGGACTACCAGCGCTGCGTCATGCATGACCTGGGAACGACCGGACAGCGCAACGGATCATGAGTCCGGCAAGCTGCCGAGCCCAAGAGTCCGGTGCACCTGCGCAAACACCATGTCGATCATCACCGCCGGGTGCGACATGGCCGCGTATTTCTGTAATCGTGTCCGGAGAGCCCTGCTGACAGCTGTCACCCGTCCTTAGTAGCGCTCCATCGTGGCGTCTTGCGCTGGAGGCGGTCCTGCAGACCGCTGCCACACGTACCTTGAAGTGCTGATAGGTGTCCGGCTGCCGAAACTTCGCCGGAGATTCGCCACGTAAGTCAGATGGGGCTACCTGCGAGCCTATCGGCAGGTACAGGGCGGGATTTGAGCCGTCTCGCACACTCAGAACATCTTCGGTATTTACTCTGCGTGTCCGCTGGCGATCGAAATCGCTGTTTCGTGGACCGAGTCACCCGGTCCACGGGCCAGGTTTCGCGATCGTGGGAACGCGCAAAATAAGGCGTCTGACCTGCAGCTCTGTCGAGCCGCCTATCGGAATCGAACCGATGACCTACGCATTACGAGGGGCCTGCGACCTTGCCGCGCACACCCTAGCTGCACCGATAACACCGGTCATCGCGCTCGCAGCACTCGCGGCGCTGGGATTATCCGGTGACCCGGTCCACGAACCGGTCCACGCTTGAGACCTCTGCGCCTCATCACCTATTACTTGAGTAACCCTGCTGAGGGTGCTGTCCCGCGACTGCGAGCGGGTTCCAGCCGTCGTGGGGCCGACGGTTTTACAGACCGCTACCATACGTGCCCTGGCCTGCTGCTATGTGTTCGGCTGCTGAACTTCGCCCTGTATTCGCCGGGCAATCTGCTCGCCAGGCCGAATCCTGCCCGCCATCAGGCATGCCCGCTGCTGCGGCACACGCAGTAACCCATGACGCGTACCGTGCCGCGCCCGGGGTCGACGCCTTGCCAGGCGCGGCGGCACGAGGGCCTGGCTGATGCGCGGCCTGCCCTGCGGATGACCGTGATCAGGAGGCGGTTGCGGATGTCGGTCCTTGAGGTGACCGAGCAGGCAGCTATGTGCGCGCTGGCCTCAGCGCGGGCGAGCGCATGGGCCCACGCGCCGGCAGCGTTCGCGAGCCAGCCGCGGCCACTCGGTCAGCATGAGACCGGGACCGGTCTGGCCGGTCCCGGTCTGCTCAGCGCGCCGCGGGTCAGGACGATCCGTACGTGATCTTGGTGATGACCCAGGGGCCAGGGACACTGGCCGGCCGGACGCCGGTGAGGGTGTCCGCCTTCCCGCCGGGCTCGGTGACCTTGAAGGTGCCGGCGTTCACCTGGTGGATGAACGGGGTGGGGTGCCAGCGGCTGCTCGCCCATGCCCGGACGACCAGAAGCGGGCTGGCCAGCCACGGCTGGTGGCCGTTGCGCCACGAATACTGCCGGGCCCAGTACTGCGGCCAGCTGGTGATGTCCCAGATGCCGGGGAACTTGCCCAGCGCGACGTGGCTGACATCGATCACTACTACTACCCGGTCCGGGCTGGTGCGGGTGAAGACGTGGTAGCTGCCCTGGACCGCCAGGCCGATGCCGAAGCTCAGGTAACCCTCGAAGTCGCCGGCCGCGCTGACCGCCAGCAGCTGCGGGTAGTAGGGGGTGAGCACGGACGGCCCGGTCCAGGTCCGGTGCAGCGGCTGCGGGCAGATCCCGCTGGCCCCGCGGAAGACCACGCGCAGGCTGGACTGGCCGGCCAGCGTGACCGGGGTTCCCCTCGGATCGGCGTCGACGGCCGGGCCGCGGCCGGCGGTAACGGCCGGGAGCCCGCCGGAGAACGCGAAGGCCACCCGGTCATAGCCGTGGTGCTCGCCCGCCCTGACATCGGTCAGGTACGTGCCGGGCAGTGTGCAGGCGCGGGGCGCGTCGCCCGGCTGGCCGGCTGGCTTGCCCGCGGGCGGCGGTGGCGGTGCCGTGGTCGGCTGCGCCGGCGTGCTGCTCGCCGGCCCGGGCGATTGCGCTGCGCCGGGCGAGCCTGCCGGAGTGGTACCGCACCCGGACAGGCCTATCAGTCCCGCCATGATCGCCAGTCCGGCGCGGCGCGTGAGCCTGGACATCGCGCTCACCTCGCTGTAACTGCCGGCTGGTCCGGGCCCGTGTCCTGCACGGGCCCCGCATGCATCCACACCGGGCCGGCGTGCGGGCAGGCGCCGAACGGGATCGGGACGATCTTGGCGGCACGCTGACCGGGCGGGTAGACGCGCAGCCCGGCCGCGGTGACCGGCTGGCACCAGGCGCCCGCATCCCCGATGTCCAGCCGCGCGGTCGCGGTGGCCCCGTTGGCGAGCGTCACCGTGGCCGGCGTCCCGCTACCCCCGCCTGCCGGGCTGCCGAGCTGCTGGCCGGCCAGGCTGACCGCGGACACCCCGGGGTGGCCGCGCAGGGTGCACGCATGGCCGGACAGGTTGGCGAAGCCGACGGTGTAGGCGTAGCCCCCAGCATAGCCGCCGCCGTAATCGGCGTACGCCCACACCACCAGCCCCGCGGTGGCGCAGGCCTTCGGCAGTGCGCGCAGCCGTACGCCGAAGTCACGGCCGCCGTTCCTCAGCCCGGACGGGCTGGCCACCACCGGGCCCGGTGAGGTGCCATCGGAGGTGACGATCATCTTGCTGGTGGTCCACGGGCCCAGGACCGTGCCGTGCACGCCGGTGTAGGTGGTCAGATGGCTGTCGGCGAAGTCCCACAGCCGCGTGTCCGCCGCGGGCGGGGCCGCAGTGGAGTAAGCCACTGCGAACACCCTGGCCGTCAGATAGGTCATCTTGGGTACGTCCGTCCGGACGGTCTGGGTGGTGTGCTGCGTGAGGTCGGTGGCGGTGAAGTAGTCGTGGCCACGCTGGTCGTAATAGATGCTGACGGCCAGCTGGTCGCCGACCTGCGGGCTCACCCGGAAAGAGCCGTCGTTCCACCCGACGCTGCCAGCGCCTCCCCCGGGCTCGACATAGATCTGTGCCGGTGCCGGGCTGCCCTTGCCTTGGAGCATGATGTACATTTCACCGCCGTCGCCGCGCGGTCGCTGGCGCGCTGGCACGGTCACTGTCGTGGACACGAACCGGAACCACCGCCCCTAAGCCGTGTAGCCTGCCCAGCCGGCTGTGTACTCAGGCGGTCCCAGTGACCGCGTGGCCGCCGCCGCCGGGACCGCGGCCCCGGCAAGACCGGCGGTGGTGAACCCGATCCCGGCCGCCACGGCGGCACCGATAGCGCCGGTAATTCCCCTGGCGCGATGACGATGCTGCTCTCCCGGCCGTTGCGGGCCGGCCCGCAGCCACCTGCTGGCAAGTACTGATCTGAACATGGCGTCCCCCTGCTGCTTGACGGTTAAGGACCTGTGCACTGGTTAAGAGCGCGCGGGCGGCCCGGCGGATGCGGATATGGGGAGGCCTCCCCACGACCGGGCCGCCGCCATCCAGCCCTGGCCGTCATCGCGCTGATCGTGCACCCGCCCGCCGCGCGGAGATCACGCCGCCCTTTCCGCCCGGGCGCGGGCCGGGGCCGGGCCGTCGCCCTGCCGATCCGGCCAGCGCTGAGGGGTGCCTGATCTCGGTGTAACTGATGATGGCGGGTTAGCTGGCGGCGGGTGGGACGGCCTCTGGCCTGGCGCCTGGTCACGGGGCCATGTAGTGGTGGAACGAGACGTGCCACGGGCCACTGAGGTCGCCGCGGTCGGGTCCGGTGACCAGCGGGGTGCCGTTGGTGGTGCTGCCGCCGGGGTCGGCCAGCGCGGTGCCGGTGCCGGTGTTGATGAGGGGCCCGAAGTCGTTGGAGGACACCTGGCCGATCACCCATTTCTGGCTGGCCGCCCCGGTGCACGCCGCCGCCTTGGCCTTGGTGCCGGTCTCGGGGCCGGTGGCGTCCAGGCACCTGCCGCCGGTCCGCAGCGTGCCGTCGCTGTAGCTGGTCCACTGCTGGGTGCTGGCGCCGGGGCTGCAGGTCCAGGCCACCACGGTGGTGCGGTCGGCGGCCAGGGTGACGCACCTGCCGGTGAACGGGTTGGCGATGGTGCCGGTGCCGCCGGGGAAGGGGCCGGCCGGGGCCGCGCGCAGCGGCCAGGCGGCGATGGCGCCGCCTGGCACGGGGCCGCCTTCCCAGTCCGCCCGCAGGCTGGTGTCCTCATCCGGCGGGGTGATGTGCACGATGTCCGGGCTGAGCGCGGTGCGGGCGCCCGCGTTCACCCGCCAGGTCAGCATGGCCTGCGCGTTGCCGCCCGGGCGCAGCACCACCGTGGCGCGGGGTTGCTTCACCCAGGTCAGGTGGGTGGCCATCGGGACGTCGCCGCTCTTGGCGAACGCCAGTCCCGGGTAGCCGTAGACGGAGCAGGTGGCGCCGGAGCGGTTGGCCAGGATCAGCGTCATCCCCCGCACGCCGCCCATGGCGGCGTTCAGGCCGGTGAAGGCCACCGACAGCTGGCTGGTGTGACAGCGCGGCGCCGCCGCCTGGCCGCCCGGCGCCGCCGCGGCCGGCGTGCGGGCCGCCGCTGATGGTGCCGCGGTCGTGCTGGCGCCCGGCGAGCGGGTGGCGCCCGCCCCCGCCGCGTTGCCGTGGCTGGCGCACCCGGCGGCGAGCACGGCCAGGCACGCCGCCGCGGCCAGTGCGGCCGCTGAAGGTGCGGTAATTCCCCTGGTGCCCTGGCGATGCTGCTCTCCCGGCCGGTCCGGGCCGGCCCGCCGGCACCTGCTGGCTAGTACTGATCTGAACATTGCGTCCCCCTGCTGCTTGACGGTTAAGGACCTGTGCACTGGTTAAGAGCGCGCAGGCGGCCCGGCGGATGCGGATGTGGGGAGGCCTCCCCACGACCGGGCCCGCGGCGCCGCCATCCAGGCCCTGGCCGTCATCGCGCCGCTCGCGCACCCGCCCGCCGCGCGGAGATCACGCCGCCCCTTTCCGCCCGGGCGCGCGGGCCGCAGGCGGCACCGGTCACCCGCGGGCGAGCCCACCGGGCCTGCCGCGCCGCGCGCTGGCCGGCCTGCCGCAGCAGGCACGGGCCGGGATCCGGGCGGCGCTGCGCGCCGACGCCGGCTACTCCGCCGGGCAGCTCACCCGCGCCGCCCCCGGCGAGCACACCGCGTTCGCCATCGGCGCCAGGCGGATCGCCCCGCTAAGGCGGCTGCCGGACGGCGCCGCCGAGGACGACTGGCGCCAGGGCGGCCGGCACGGACGCCGCCCGGGCCGCCGTGCCGGATTACCGGCCCGGCTGGTGCCCGGCGGATACGCCGCTGCTGATCCGCCGGGCCCGGGCGGGCCCGGGCGGGCCTGTTGACGGGCCGTCGCGGTGAACCTACCGTGGCCTCAGGAAGACGGGCCGGGCCGGTGCTGCTGATCGTGATGTATGAGTCGCAGACCTGGCGCGTCCGCCCGGGTGAGCCGTTCACGTTCGGCCGCTCGCCGCAGTGCTCGGCCGTGCTGCC
>WNGQ01005118.1_pt1 | contig 12887 bp, 12 predicted proteins | sample 5407661 | NCBI WGS metagenome assembly WNGQ01 (sample SAMN13153382, study PRJNA577476) | soil metagenome | isolation source: 60 cm soil or saprolite under Garry oak tree replicate 2 | place: USA:California | collected 2016-06-15
AGGGGATGTCTAAGGTCATTAATAGCCAACCGGACATGCTCCTGGTGGCGCAAGCCTCCAATGGACACGAGGCAATTGAGGTTTTTCGAGAACAGAAGCCCGACATCACTCTCATGGATCTCAGGCTTCCGGATATGAGCGGCATCGATGCCATGATCGCGATCCTGAAGAAGTTCCCTAAAGCACACGTCATCATCCTGACGACCTTTGAGCGTGACACTGAGATCCGGCGAGCCCTAGCAGCGGGTGCGCGCTCTTACATGCTCAAAACTATGCCTCCCAGAGACATGGCATAAACGATCCGCCAGGTCCACGCCGGGAAGAAGCGCATACCGCCGGAGGTGGCCGCACATCTCGCCGAGCATCTGGGTGATGAAGCGTTAACGGAACGCGAGGTACAAGTGCTCCAATTGGCGACCGGAGGAAATCGAAATCGGGATATTGCTGAACTTCTCTTCATCTCCGAAGAAACAGTGAAAGCCCACATCAAGCACATCATGGAAAAACTGGGTGCCAACGATCGCACACAGGCGGTTACGATCGCGGTGCAACGAGGGATTATCCAGCTCTAAGGGCGCACGCTGTCTGTGCTTAACGAAGCAAATCGTCTCCGCCACACCCACGGCCAACTTTTTTATGAAGCCGATCCTACTGAGATTGCTTCCAGGGCGTTCATATAAGCCATGATCAAGATCTCCTGCAATGTCAGCCCTTTGTATTTAATGCGCCACATAAAAACCTCTCTGCGTTACTAACACTTTTCCTGATAAATAATTCCACTCATCACTGTGGCCGGACAGGAATCCCCAACTTGCGAATCCGATAGGCCAGTGTGGTACGTTTCATCCCCAGCCGGACGGCCGCGCCGTTAGGTCCTCCGGTCACCCAGTTCGATTCCCGCAGGGCCCGCAGCACGTGTTCACGTTCCATCTCTTCGAGGGTGCTCAAGTCTGTTCGTGAACTAGCTTCCGTCAATTCGTCGAGAGGAGCGCGCAACGAGGTTCCGGGAGAGAGAATCACCGCTCGCTCAATGAAGTTCTGCAACTCCCGAACATTTCCTGGCCAGGAATAATTTGTGAATACTTCCATGGCTTTGGCGGGGATCGTTTCAATCTGCCGGTTCATGCGCCGCGCATACTTGTCCACGAAGTGGCGGACGATAAGCGGTATGTCTTCCCGGCGATCGCGCAAGGGAGGAACCGTCAGCGGGAAAACATGCAGCCGATAGTACAAGTCACTGCGGAACGTTCCTTCTTCCACCATCTGCTTCAGATCGCGATGAGTAGCCGCGATCACGCGCACATCCACCTGCTGGGTGCGATTGCTGCCCAGCCGCTCAAATTCATGTTCCTGCAGCACTCGCAGCAGTTTGGCTTGTAGGTCGAGCGGAATATCACCGACTTCGTCCAGAAATAGCGTACCTTTGTCTGCAACCTCGAACCGGCCTGGCTTTCGCATGATGGCGCCTGTGAAGGCGCCCTTCTCGTGCCCGAAAAGCTCGCTCTCCAGTAGCCCGGAGGGGATGGCGGCGCAGTTCACCTTGACGAATGGCCGATCACGCCGCGCGCTTCGGTTGTGGATAGCCTGGGCGATGAGCTCTTTCCCGGTACCGGTCTCTCCCTGAATCAACACGCCGGAGTCAGTCGGCGCCACGACCTCCACCTGCCGCAACACGCGTTGCAGAGCCGGGCTGTGACCCACGATCTCATCAAACGACGGGATGGTGTCCTGCTCATCCTCAACGTAGGCTTTTTCCTCAGGCGATTCGCTCTTTAGTTTTTGCAATTCCTCGCGGAGCAGGCTGTTGGCGAGGCCTAACGCTACCTGATCGGCAGCCAATAACAAAAACTGGATTTCGTATTCCGAGTAATTGTGCGGGCTCGTACTCGCGAGGCTGAAAACTCCCAAGCAACCCTGCGGTGTGCACAGCGGTATGCGGCAGAGCGATCGATAACAGAGACCCGATGCATTTTGCGCTTCTTTCCTTACCGCCAATCGTTCATCCTGTTGCCAGTCCGAAATCCACAGCGGCTTTTCCTCTTCGTAAACCGACCAGACCGTGGACTCCTCGACAGAAGCGCCGAGAGGTCCAAGTTGCCCTGCACCAATAGATTTCCAGGGAACCTCATTTGTACCTTGATTGAAGACGACGATGTTCACGAGGTCGCATGGAAATAATGGCCGCAGAAGTGCAACAAGATTGCGGGAGAGGTCCTCGGACGTCATAGATGCAATCGACCGAGAGAGTTGGTTCAGTGCTTGAAACTTGACCGCCACTTCCGATCCTGTGAAAGACCGCTCGAATGGCAACTGCGGAAGCGCACGCACAAGAGATGTCTGCGATGCCAAACCAAATTCGACTGCGCTCATGACAAGCTCCTTTTGTTGAAGCCCATCATGGAGCGTGAGCGATTTGTAAACAACCCTAGATTGAGGTCTTTTTTGCTCACATCATGAAGTGACGATGCGATACCACTTTCGTGGAAGAGCGGAATAACGCCTTTCAATTGATTCGCTTTCACGTTGTTGCGTCGTCAATAGTGCTGCCAGATAATTTGCCAAGACTTCGACATCTGACAAGCCCGGCTCACTTCCCAATTCAAAACTAGCGTCGTGAATTCTTCGCGACAGTGATTCAAACACGCGCCGCCTCAATGGCTTGACTGAATTTGCATCGCCTGACGATCGTTTGGCCGCCACGTTGCAATTCCTTTCGCCGGAAGGAGCAGGGCCGTGCGAAGAATTTCACTTATCGTTTTATCGACTCTGGTGCTCCTAGTCCCTTGCTTTCCGCAAGACCGCCCCGCTACGTCAGGATCAATTCGGGGCAACGCCTTCACCACAACTCAAAACGGAGAACCTGCCGTTTTGCCGGGCGCACGCATCGTCCTCCACGGCCTCATAAAAAAGGAGACCGAGTCGGACGCACAGGGAGCATTCGCTATCGATGGCCTTCCCCCAGGAATGTACGACATCGAAGCGAGTGCCCCTGGTTTGAATGCAGTGCTCGCAGTTGAAGTAAAGCCAGGCGAGGCTTCATTTCTACCCATTGAACTCACCTTGGCCGCGGTCGAAAGCTCTGTAACCGTCGCAGCGAACGACGTCCCTACGATTCAAGAGCCCGCCGAGAAGAACACCATCACTCAATCGGTAGTAGAAGAAGCGCCGAATCAAAACGAGAAAATCGACAGCTTGCTGCCTCTCGTCCCTGGAGTTGTTCGCGGGCCAGACGGGCGAATCAACATGAAAGGCGCGCAAGCCACCCAGGCCGGCTGGCTGGTGAATTCAGCGAATGTAACTGATCCTGCCACCGGTGGCCAAGCCATCAACTTGCCGATCGATGTGGTCTCTTCGGTCCAGGTGATTTCCAATCCTTACGATCCCGAGTACGGGAAGTTCACTGGAGCCGTTTCCAGTGTTGAGACGCGCACCAGCAATCTCGAGAAGTTTCATCTCTCCGCGCAAAATTTCGTTCCGCGAGCCAGAGACCGCGACGGCCACATCGTTGGAATTGGCGCCTTCACTCCCCGCGTGACCCTTACTGGACCGATCGTGAAAGATCGACTTGCGTTTACTCAGTCTTTTGAGTACCGCTTCGTTCGCACACCCGTCGAGAGTCTGCCTCCACTTCAACGCGACACCAAGCTCGAAAGCTTTGACTCCTTCAGTCAATTTGATTTGAAGATTAACGAAAAGCAGACGGCAACATTGTCGGTCGCTGTTTTTCCCCAGAAGCTCGACTACCTCGGGCTGAACACCTTTAACCCACAGCCATCAACCCCAAACCTTCACCAGCGCGGATATCAAATCTCGGCACAACATCATTTCGCCTTTGCGTCCGGGGCACTGCTCACCTCGCAGTTGGCCTACGAGAGCTTCGATGCGGATTTGTTCGCCAATATTAAAGACCCTTATCGATTGCTCGTCGAAACGACCGAGGGCGGATTCTTTAACCAGCAAAATCGGGAGACCGGTCGAGTGGAATGGCAAGAGATGTATCAGTCGAGCACGAAACACTTTTACGGAACACATCAGCTGAAAGCAGGCTTCGATTTTTCCCACAGCTCTTACGACGGTCACCAAGAGTTTTTGCCAGTGGATATCGTGGGCATAGGGGGGTTGCCGCTGGAGCGAATCGACTTCAGCGCGGCGACCACTTTTTCTGTCCACCAAAATGAGTTTGCATGGTTCCTTGGCGATCACTGGACACCTTCATCGCGTGTCACGTTCGACTTTGGACTTCGCTTCGACCGTGACTCAGTCACCGATTCGACTCACGCCGCGCCTCGTGCCGCATTGACGCTGGCATTAACCAGCGATCGCAAAACTCTGCTGAAGGCCGGAGCCGGCCTATTTTATGATCGCGTGCCGTTGAACGCTCGGGCATTCCCCCGCTTTCCGGATCGCACGATTGTGACTCTTGATCCTTCGGGTGCAGTGCTTTCGTCCGTCCCTTATTCCAACGTCATCAATGGAGCGCTCCAGAATCCGCGAAGTGAGACGTGGAATGTCGAAGTTGACCGTCAAGTCTTGGATCGGCTGTTAGTCCGAGTGGCCTACCAACAACGAAACACCGTGCATGATCTGTTTGTCGAGCCGGTCACAAACCCGAACGGAAGCTTCCTGTCTTTGGACAGCCGGGGCCGAGATTTTTACCGCGAGTTCCAAGTTACCGGCCGCTACCAGATTGGCCGCCACACGCTGAATGCCTCTTACGTGCGATCCAAGGCCACCGGCGATCTCAACGATTTCAACCAGTTCTTCGGGAATAATCCGCAGCCGGTAATTCAGGCGAACGCCCGCGGACCCCTGCCCTTCGACACTCCTAATCGCTTTCTGGCGTGGGGAGAGTTCATCGCGCCTTGGAAGGTGACGGTGATGCCAGTTTGGGACATTCACACCGGATTTCCCTACTCGGTTGTGAACGAGACGCGTGACTTCGTCGGCCTACGTAACGACCAGCGATTCCGGCGCTTCAACTCTGTCGATTTTCAGGCTCTGAAGGAATTCAGTATCCCCTTCCGCGGCAAGGAGCACAAAGTGAAAGCGGGATTCGGAGTGTTCAACCTGTTCAATAGCTTCAATCCGCGAGACGTACAAAACGATATGGACAGCTCCCGCTTCGGTCAGTTCTTCAACGGGCCAAATCGCACTTTCCGAGGGAAGTTTGTTTTCGGGTTCTAGTCAGAAACAGGGTTGTCGCATGAGAGGGTTCATCAATGAAAAAAGTAAATCAATGTCTTATTCTCGCAGCCGGTAACGGAACGCGCATCCGATCTGTCTCCGCGGGTCTTCCCAAACCTCTCGTTGACTTTCGCGGCAAACCCATTCTCGAACACGTTATTCGGAGAGCTCAGCGAGCCGGTATTGAGAGGTTTGTGATCGTGGTGGGGTATCGCTCCGACTTGATTCGCCGCTGGTTTGACGATCGCTCTCTCGGAGCTTCCGTGAGCTGGGTCGAAAATCCGGACTATCACAAGTCCAACGGCATTTCCGCGCTGGTGGCCAGAAGCGAAATTCACGACAATTTCTTATTGCTGATGGCAGACCATATCTTTGAACCAGAAACGGCCGAGGCGCTTCTGAGGCAACCGCTTGCACCCGGCGAGGTCATTCTCGCAGTCGATCCCAACATCGATCGCATTTTTGATTTGGACGACGCGACCAAGGTACGGCGCGAGGGAAATTACATCGTCGATATTGGAAAGGAAATCGTCCACTACGACGCGCTCGATACCGGGATGTTCCTGTGCAGCCCCGCTCTGTTTGACAGGCTCGAATCAGCAACCAGGGATGGAAACTGTTCTCTCTCCGATGGCATGCGGCAGTTAGCCCGAGAGCGACGCCTGCGTGCCGTCGAAATCGGCGACGCTCAGTGGCAAGACGTGGACACGCCCGAAGCGCTGGCGCACGCTGCCGGCGTATTCGACGGATACCTCTACCACGAACAGACTCTCGAGAGTGTGGCCCATGTCTGAGCCCCGTGGAAAAGCGCAACTACCCCTTCGGCTGCTTGCAGGGATGTTTGGCATTTCGTTTTTCGCCTATCTAGTTCACCGCGCCGGCCCCGAAAAGCTGGTTGAAAGCATGTCCACACTGGGATGGGGACTGGGTCTAGTGATCGCTTGGGGCGGAGTGGCCCACGTTTTGAAAACGTGGGCATGGCGGATCACGCTCCTAAACGAAAAGCATCACGTTTCTTTCGCGCGCATGCTCGGGTTACGCCTCGCCTCCGAGGCAGTTGGTCAACTTGGCGGTTTCGCGCAACTCTTCGGCGAGGGCCTGCGCGTCTCGTTGATGGGACCCGCAATCCCGCTCGCCAGTGGCATCACATCCGTAACTCTTGATCGCGCGTTTTTTGTTCTGAGCGCAGCAGTGGTAAGTATCGTCGGTTTGTTGGCAGTGCTAATCATCTTGCCGTTGCCACATGCGCTGGCACTTTACGCAGTCCTGTCTGTGTGCACTCTTGCCGGCTTTGTTCTTCTAAGCCTGGTCGCCATTAGAAAGCGCTGGCGCGTTCTTTCAGTAACCGCACGTGTCTTGGGCCGCTTCCGGTATTTTAGGAGCTCGATCGAACGTGAGTGCTCGCTGATTCACTCGGTTGAAAATAGTCTGCTCGACTTCTACCACCTCACGCCCAACTCGTTTTGGGCAAGCTTCGTTCTAAATTTGGCGTGCCACGTCGCAGCGATATTCGAGGTGTTTCTGATCCTGTGCCTTTTAGGTACAAAGGTCAGTTTGTTGGGAGCCCTTACGGTTGAGGCGCTGACCAAACTGGTAAATATCGCAGGCACATTCAATCCGGGAAACATCGGTACCTATGAAGGTGGGACCATGCTCATCGTGAAGATGTTTGGCCTGAGCGCAGCTACCGGATTGACATTGGCATTCGTTCGACGACTCCGCGCGATATTTTGGGCGGGTGTGGGCGGCCTCTGTCTTGCCGTATTGGCCAAATCGAAAAAACGGAGTAGTCCGATTGAAGAAAACACCCGGTTTGAAAGTGGCCACACGATTATGACAATTGAGCCCGCGGTAAAAGAATCCCCGATCACGAGTAAGCCAGCGGTTCACTCACACACTGCGGTCATTCTTGCCAACAGTCTCGGGGCATTCGGTTTTTCTTCACCGATGCCGCGGGTCGGCGCATTACCTGTTTTGCTGCGAACCATTTTAGGAGCGCAAAAAGCCGGCGCTGTACGCATCGTAGTTGTGATCGATCGGTCGAAAGGCCCCCATATGCAGGAGGAGCTGCTGCAGACCGGGCGGCTGCCGCGGAACCTCGAATGGTGCGACTTCGACTCCATGGAAGCATCGCTCCCGTCTTTATTAGGAGAGCTGGCATCTGAGGTGGACGGGCACTTAGTGCTGATCGTCGGCGACAGCGTGTATCAGCCCTCGCTGCTTAGGCGCGCGGCTGAGTGGGACGCCGAAAGCGGAGCTCTGGCCTCAATGAATGGCGGCGAGTTCATCGGTATCTGTGCACTCTCGAGAGAAATGGCGGTCAACCTTTCGCTCCGCAGTTCTCCAAGCGCCTGCTCCATGGCGGACCTGCACAGCTGGCCCACCTCTATCAATTCGATGGAGTTCGAAGCAGTGCCGGAGGACAAATTCCAACGCATTCTAAACGAGCAACAACGCTTGTCGGCTGAGCAAAAATTGGACAACTGGCTGGTTAAACCCACCGACGGGATTTTCGCCAGAATGAACCGCAAACTTTCTATACCGATCAGCCGCCAGATTATTCCATTCCCGATCACACCCAACATGGTTAGCCTGTTCACGCTGGGCGTCAGCTTCGCGGCCGGGGTCTGCTTCGCGCTGGGAGGCTATTGGAATATGCTGACAGGCGCTGTCTTCTCCTGGTTTGCAAGCGTTCTCGATGGATGCGACGGCGAGGTCGCGCGTTTGAAACTTCAGGAATCTGATTTTGGTTGCTGGTTGGAGACGATTTGCGACTATCTTTCGTACCTGTTTACCTTCGCCGGTATAACGATAGGATTGTGGCGGAGCTCAGGAACGCGAACCTACCTTGCATGGGGTTCACTATTTGTTTTCGGGGCCGTTCTTAGCTTCATCATCATTGGATTTCAGCGGCGGCAACTGGTCGGAAGTCCTGAACAATACTTGAGCGTCTGGCATTCGCAAGCCGACTCTCGACGTTGGAACCCGCTGCTGTACGTTGGCCGACACACCGAGTTCATTATCCGCCGCTGCTTTCTGCCCTATGCGCTCCTATTTTTCGCGGTTTTCAACATATTGGAGGTGGCCTTTGTGATGTCGGCAGTTGGCGCGAATCTGGTGTGGATAATTGCGCTTTACTCCTGCTACGCTTTCGCCGCAACTCACACAACGCCCGTAGCAGAGTCTGCCGCCACTGCTTAGACGAGAGCGGCTGTCGTAACCAAAGAACAATCGAATGGGAAGGCTGAGGATGGGAATCCCGATATGCCAGAATGACAATCGGGACTTCCGCTGCTTCTGGCGATCCGGGTTGCATTCACAAGACTCATGGCGTGGCCGAACAATTCTCCGATGGATCAGGTCATCTCGGGCAACTTCGCGCCTTCACGGTGGGCGACTTGGTCGCCCAGCTCTTTGCGGATTGTCGATTGGAACATTGACCGCGGCCTACAGCTTCAGGCAGTCATAGATTTCCTCGCGAGCACAAAGGCAGACATCCTCCTGCTGCAGGAAGTCGATCTCAATGCGCGCCGCACTCATTACCTGAACATCGCCGAGGAGATTGGACGGAAGCTGCAGATGAACTATGTGTTCGGGCGCGAGTTTCAGGAACTCGTCCAGGGATCCAAAACGTCTCCCGCATACCATGGGCAGGCGGTCCTCGCGCGGTGGCCTGTATCTAACCCGCGCCTGATCCGCTTTTCCCGGCAGTCGCATTTTTGGCAACCTCACTGGTTTGTGCCGAAGATCGAGCCCTTTCAAGAGAGGCTTGGGGGAAGAATTGCGCTGGTAGCAGAAGTGAATGTTGCCGGAAGCAGAATCGTAGCCTACAACCTTCACCTGGAAAGCAAGGGAAATGATGAGCTGCGCCTCGCACAGGTGCAGGAAGTCTTGTCTGATGCAGCAAGCCAAGACCCTGAGTGTTCCGTGGTGGTCGCGGGCGACTTCAACCTGGATGCGTCCAAAGACAATGCGGCTTCGGCGTTCGCAACGGCGGGATTTCAGGACGCGGTAGCTGCCTCGCGCACGCCCACTACTCCTTCGCGTGGCCTGCTTGAACCTGGACGCCGGATTGATTGGGCCTTCGTTCGCGGACCGATTCGAGCCGCCTCCGGCCGAGTGCACAACCAGGTGAAAGCCTCGGACCACTATCCAATATCGTTTACTTTGACAGCGTCGCGGGGTTGATCCCAGTCCCACGCAACTAACCGTACTAAGAGCTCGTGCGCAATGGCATGGCAATCTTCTCCGAATTTTCGAATTCAGTTGCAGAGACCGAGACGGTGGTGGGCAACCTCTCGCTCTCGCCTGGAGCTGGGTTCCCGGCCTCGACGAGCCGGGTTGCGATAGCAAACAGGGCGCTTACCGATATGCCACACATCAGCACGCCCATAACGCTCTCCATTGGTCCCAAGATTCGCCACACTTTCGGGAGAACAATGTCCCCGTATCCAACGGTCGAGTAACTGCTGGCCGAAAAATAAAAGGCGGACTCCCATGATGGAAGAAACAACCAGCGATAAGACGCTGCCCACAGGAGAATTTGCAGAATGTGCAGGACAACCATCGCCGTCGTGAAGCGGATCATGAGAACAACCGACATCCAAGGACCTAGTCCGCTGATTCCCCGTGCGATAAAGCTTCTTGCCCAATGAATGAGGAAAGCCATTCCGGCACTCTGAAGCCAGAGTGTCCCGGTAACGAGAATGACCGCTACTCCCGCTTGGCGAGTAAACTCCATCGACTCCTTTCACATGCTTCCGTCGGGCGAATTTCTTCTGCCTTTCGCGCAGCACTCCCCGTTCCAAACGTCGTTGCTGATTGGGCTGACGACCGATGACCTCGCGATTTAGATTCCTAATCGCATCATTGGCCACATCGCTCATGGGGCGGCTGGGCCACGGGTTTTCAACACCTCTGCCTGTCACCTGCCAGACTGTTGTCACGGGCGTGGGAGTCCAATGTCAAAGCAGAATCACACTGTCGCCGCCAGGACCTCCTAAACGATTGCTGAATCGCGATTTCGTTCTGTCAGAAGTTATTTTTCTGGACTGGAAGCCAAGATGCACCACGTAGATCGGTTTCTTAAGGTCGTTGGACAAATCGTTCGGCCCCAGGCAGGCGATTCGATTCCAGGAGGATGAATGCAAAGAACGATGGCGAGAATGTCTTTTATCGCGGCGATTGTCGCTCTAGTCATGTCGAGCGGCTACCGGTCCGTTGCCCAAGCGCCTGGTCCACAAACAGCCAGGCAGTTGAGATCCTCCGATCGCCCGGCTGTTTTCGACGATGCTCAATGGTCTCCCGAAAACGACATGCAATTGTTGAAAACAGATCTGAAATCGCAAAAGAAGCAGATCGTTGCTGCGAACATGGGCCTCACCGACGCCGAGGCGGAAAAGTTCTGGCCGGTGTACGACCGGTACGCAGCCGATCAGGCGAACATCTACGACACCAAGCTGGCGCTCATACAGGAATATTTCGAGAACTACAGAACTATGAGTGGAGACGATGCGGAGAGCTACATTCGCCGCCGGGCTGCCGTGGAAGAGAGCATCATGCAGTTAAGACTGAAGTACGCGCCCGAATTTCGCAAAGTCCTAACCGGGCGGGAAACAGCGTTGTTCTTTCAGATCGACTGGCGGCTCGATCTCATACTCAACCTGCAATTAGCTCAAACGCCCATGATTGATCCCTAGTCCGTTGGAGCGGCTGGCGATCAAAACGCGGTTAGGCTCGTCCAGACTTTCAGCGTAAGGAAATCTTATGGCGACAAAAGTTGCGATCATTTATTACAGCGCCACGGGAACCACTTATCAATTGGCGCGCGCAGTAGAACAGGGTGCCAGTGAAGCCGGCGCCGAAGTGCATTTTCGCAAAGTACGTGAACTGGCACCTGATGAAGCGATAGCGTCGAACCAAGGGTGGGCTGCGCATCGGCTCGAGTCACAGCAAGTCCAGGAGGCAAGTAACGATGATCTCGTGTGGGCTGATGCGATCATCTTCGGCACGCCGACGCGATACGGCCTGCCGACCGCACAACTAAAGCAGTTCCTCGATACTACTGGCAAACTCTGGGCGGAAGGCGCGCTACTTAACAAGGTCTGCTCGTCATTTACCAGTAGCGCCACTCAGCACGGCGGCCAGGAAACGACAATTGTCAGCCTGAACATGACGTTCTACCACTGGGGAGCGATTATTGTGGGCCCGGGTTATGCCGACCCGATTCAGTTCAAAGCCGGCAACCCCTACGGCGCATCTTTTACAAGCAACAATGGAATTCTTAAGCCGGACGAGACCGCGCTCGAGGCAGCGCGCTTTCAAGGGAGGCGTGTCACGGAGCTCGCCGGCCAGTTTGTCGCTGGGCGCAAGACCAGGTAGCTGGTTGCAATTCTCATAGTCGAAGGGATTTGGGCCGTAAGCAGTAGAACGTTGTGCTGCTCGGACACTGCAAGTTGACTGACTGAAACAGAACGAGATGAGGGCACATACCTCAAAAGGGGCATAAAAAATTCCTTCATTCTCGTGATGCTTTCCATTGCTTGACGCGGCATAGTGCAAGCAATAAGGTTGCGAGTCGAATCGGGTGCTCTAAAGGGTCGTTGTCCGAAGCCGCACGAGCTTACAGCTGATCAAAGACTTGAAATTCAAACAGAAGCGAACGATCGAAAATGCCGCGGACAAGAAACTCGATCATGGTGAACGCGCTTCAGATATTCGCGTTCTTGTTCTTCTTGCTGGCTACGGCGGGTGCCCAGACCGCAAGCTCCTCGACTGGTCTCACCAATATCTTCGCGCCGGAGTCGACACCAGCCAAGACTATAGCTAATTTGTCTGTGTTCGTGCTGGTCATCACCGGAATCATATTCGTCGTCGTCTTTACATTGCTGGTTTACTCCGTGATGAAGTTTCGCGGCAATGCGGCAAATGCTGACCGCGAGCCAGCCCAGGTTTACGGGAGCACACAAATTGAGCTGGCATGGACCATTATTCCGATCCTCATCGTGGTCGTATTGTTTCTAGCCACGGCCCGGGTGATCCATGCCGTACAGGACGCTCCCAAGCCCCCCGGGGCTGTCGAAGTCACTGCAATCGGGCACCAGTTCTGGTGGGAGTTTCGCTATCCAGGTCTCGGGATCGTAACGGCAAACGAACTGCACATTCCGGTGAGTGATCCGGCCCACCCTACTCCGACATTCTTGAAGTTGCTTTCCGCCGACACCGATCATAGTTTCTGGATCCCGCAGCTTGCAGGTAAGACTGATTTGATCCCGAACCACCCCAACAGCATGTGGATGGATCCGCATCGCGCAGGCGTATTTCTCGGACAGTGCGCGCAGTATTGCGGGACGCAGCACGCGAAGATGCTCTTGCGCGTCTCGGTGGACACCCCTGAAGATTTCGCCGTATGGGTCCGCGAGCAGCAGCGGCCCGCGATTCAAGATGAAAAGGTTGTTGCAGGCAGGCACATTTTCGAAATGACCGCCTGCATCAACTGTCATGCGGTCGGCGGTAGCGCGGCAAACGGACGCTTCGGCCCGGATCTGACGCACTTGATGAGCCGTGAAACTATCGCGTCCGGTGCGGCCGAGAACACAAAAGAAAATCTGCGCCTGTGGATCCAGAAGCCGGACGCCATCAAACCTGGATCATTAATGCCGGCGATGCAGCTGAGCGACACGGACCTGGATGCACTTGTGAGC
>WNGQ01005949.1_pt1 | contig 12887 bp, 9 predicted proteins | sample 5407661 | NCBI WGS metagenome assembly WNGQ01 (sample SAMN13153382, study PRJNA577476) | soil metagenome | isolation source: 60 cm soil or saprolite under Garry oak tree replicate 2 | place: USA:California | collected 2016-06-15
GTAAGGACCTCCGAAGGGACCGCTGAACGTGACCGGGGGAAGGCTGGTACCGTTGTCGACGGCGAGGTTCGCTGCTACACCACCCGGCTGCATACCCGCGAGGATCCAGTTGTAGAGGATCGAGTAGTTGTTCAGACCCCCGCCGCTTGAGGCGTCGGCGAGATTGAATAGCGTGCCGCCGTTGTGATGATTTCCGGCAGGTTTGCGCAGCAGCGGGCTCGCACTGATTTCGGTAAGGTTTACTCGACCGCCCAGCGCCTTGAGAAACCAGGCATCGTCGGTTGCATCGGCTGCCCCACCGCTGCCGTTCCGGTCGAAATTGTTGTAGAAAATCGGAGGCGTAGGGGTAACAGCAGGAGATCTGTGGCAATCCGTGCACTTCGTCGTTCCGCTGTTGTAAGTGACGTTTTGCAGTAGATTTTTGACATGTGCGAATCTGATGTTCAGCGGATCGGGGAAATTGTCGTCCGCCGTGATCGTCACGTCCTTCAAATCCGTACCCGAACCGTTGCTGACCGAGAGCCGGATGACGTGGCTGCCCGCGGCGCTCGCCCGGAAAATCGCGACCATCCCGTTGGCGTTGGTGATCGTCGCGGAGCCGGAGACCAGAGTCCAGTTGAATGTGCTCGCGAAGAGGCTGTTTTCGGCCGTGAGAACCGCATTCGCTCCGGTACGCACCATGCGATTCGGGCCTGGATCGGCAATAGGTCGCCCCGGCATGAGCACGGCGCCGCTCGCCGAAGTCGCGCTGCCCGCGCCGAGCTGCGCGTCGATGAAGCTCGCCAGCATCTGCGGCGCGGCGGAATTCCAGAAGTCCGAGTGCGGAATCAGCGCGAGCGGCATGTTGCCGCGGTCGAACACGTGCACCTTGATGCGGTCCGCGTAGCCTTGGAACTTGGCGAGCGTCATGTAATCGAGGTCGTCCTGATTCTTGGTTCCGCGCACGATGTGGCAGGTGCGGCAAAATGGCGCGACGACGCCTGTGTAGAGGCTTGCATTCGCGCTCCAGCCGCTCGGGACGTACGTATCCTGGAAGGTCGCCTGCGGCATGCCCGAGCCGCCGTACCACGCCTCGATCATCGGCCCCGCGGTGCCTTGCCATTCGTTCGCCCCCGCGGTCGGCCGCGTGCAGATGCCCCAGCCGCCCGCGACCGTTGTCCCCGGAGTAGGACTCGCTTTCTCGACAGGCTGTTCTCGACGAGCGGAAAGCGCGGGAGGCTGTTTCCGGTGTCCGGTGGCGTAAGCGGATCGCCGCGTCCGCCGTGGCAGGTGATGCACGGCCCGGGCATGGCTTTCTTCCCCTTGCCGTCGAGGTCGACGGCGAGCTGGCGCGTACCGTCCGCCGGAGAAAAATTGTAGTACTTCGCGAATTTGATGTTGTTGCTGTTCCCGACGCAGTCCGCGGGATCCACGCCGGGGATGCAGGTCGCCGTGCTCCATTCGATCGCGTTGGTGCCGACGTGCCACTGGGTGTCGCGCCGGATGGCAGCGTCGACGTTGAGATCGCTGGAGTACTGGGTGCTTCCGCCGGGGGTGACGTTGTAGTTCTCGACGTAGAACGCGACGCTGCCGTCGGTGTTCATGCGCCCGGTCATGCGCCGGCCGTAGCCGAGGTCCTTGACGTCGCGAAACACCGCTAGATGCTCGGTACCGTTGCCGGTAGTGCCGAACAAGTTGGCCGTCTTCCACTTGTCGATCGTGTCCTTGGCGCTGCCGGGATCGATGGCGCGGTAATACGCGGCCGCGTACTCGTTGGTGTTGGTTTCGAACGTCCCGCCGTCCTGCGCGAAGGGATCCTGACCGATCGGATTCGGAAAGAGAAGAAAGCGGTCGACCCCGAAGGCGACGCCGGCGGCGCCTCCCTGATTTCCCTGGTCCTGGTCCGCGGTGTTTTTCTGCGTGCACGCGCCGAGCAGCGCCGAGAACGCAAGCGCCACGAGGAGCCGAAGGAGAGGTTTGCCGGTCATCATCATCGACTAAAAGCGCCCCAGGTAGGCCACCGAAACCTGGTTGACGGTGTAGTTGAGGTCGGAACCCGACGCCGGCGCCACCGCGTTCTGCACCGACGACTGCGCGCGGCGCCACGAGACATCGACGGCGTGCCCCTCGCCGAACGCGCGGTTGTAGCCTAGCGTCGCGATCAGCGTGTGGGCCTTGAGGCGATAGGCGTCGCGCGTGGTATCGGTGAACGCGTCGTCCTGGATGATGTTCGGCGAGGCGGTGTTCACGAACCCCAGCGTGCGAATCGGATCGTTTCTCGACACGGTGGACACCGAGTCGCCGCTCCGGTATTCCGCGCCCAGATAAACCGTGTCCCAGCGGCCGAGCGACCAGTCGGCGTTGCCGCGCAGGGAAGTGCTGCGCGTGTCGAAGACGGTGCTTTTTCCGTCGCTGATGTTCCGGGTGAGCGCGCCGAGGAGCTGGACGCGGTCGGTCAGGGGTTTGAGCACGGTCGCGCCGAACGCGTGGCGGTAGCCGTCGCGCAGGGTCGATTCGTACTCTTCCTTCGCCGTGCGCACGAAGACTCCGTAGGTAGGGGCACCGAACTCGCCCGAGGGACGGAAAGAGAAATCTCCCTGCGCCCCGATGAAATTGTTCGAGAGGCCCGTGTAGGTGCTGAACCTCTGGGTGCCCACGTATCCCTGGACGGCAGCGCGCGTGCGCGTGGACAGGGGGATCACGCCGCCCGCGCTGACGCGCACGCCCAGCATCCGGTCGCGCAAGGCGTCGCCGGCGGGAGCGCGGGTCACGTTGTCGTCGGTGGTGTAGCTCGCCTCGGCGCGAAAGCCGCGAAACTGCAGAGAATCGAGAAATTCGGAGTACCCGGCGGCATGCGCCGGTCCGGGCGCCCCGGCAAGCAGGGCGAGCCCCGCGGCGACGCTAGGGATAATCTCGCCGCGGCGCATTGTAGGTGTCCACGGGGAACACGAACGGCGGCGTGCGGCCGACCAGCGATTCGATCAGCGCGAGCTCCTGGTCCGTGTGGTTTATGAAGGGCGCGCGGCGGATGGCCCCGCCCGCCTTGCCCTTCGCCAGGATGTAGAGCGGCTTGTCGTGGTGGGACGCCGAGACCGTTTCCCTGCTCGAGGGATCGCTGTTGGCGGAGATATCGGCGATCCCGTAGCAGGTGCAGAAATAGGTCTGCTCCGGGTCGGTCTCCGCGTACGCGCCGGTGCCGCGGATCCCGATGGTGGACGTGGCGGTGACGATGCGGGTCGGTCTCCCCCTGCCGAACACCGACAGGACCTTGCCCGTGACCAGCCGCAGAGCGCTCGTGAGCCCCGAAGGCGGCTTCTCGATCAGCATGCGGCTTCCGCCGCGCAGGAGAAACGCCTCTTCGGCGACGGCGAAAATGACTTCCCCGTTGGGCGCCGTCTCGACGGTGTCCCCGGGAACGATCCGCGTCTGGAGCGTCGCCTCCTGGCTGTTGACGGTCACGCTTCCGGAGACGCGGTAGATCGATTGCCCTGGGGGAAGTTTGCCGGGGGCCTTGCCGAAGAGCTGGGCCGCCGCGCTTCCGGCCGAAGAGAAAAAGCCCGCCGCAAGCGCCTGAATCAGGATGCGGCGGCGCGGATCATCCAGTTCACCCAACGATATCACAGCTGCAGGTTCCCCCCGTTCCCCGAAACCCGAACCATCACCAGCAAAACTGCTCGGCAGTACCGACCGGCGGAGGTTGTGTTCCCCTGCTTCGTGTCGATCGGGCGATGCTAACACATAATATCCGGGACCCGGCCCCGGACCCGAATTCCGGGACGGAGACTTTTCTCAAACTGCGAGGTTTACATGAAACCGTCCGTCTTGCTGCGAGCCGCCTCGGTGCTCACCCTGATTTTCTGCGCCGGGCACACCTACGGAACGCTGGGCCCTTCCTCGGTCGACCCGGAACAGGCGGCGGTGTTCATGGCCATGCAGGCCTTTCCGTTCGACATCATGGGGGCAAAACGCACGCACTGGCAGTTCTACCGCGGGTTCGGCCTCCTTTTCAGCGTGACCCTGCTGCTGCTCGCCGTGCTGCTGTGGCAACTGGCCCAGCTGTCGAAAAGCGACCCGGCCGCGGCGAAGCCGCTTATCGCCTCGCTTTTTCTGGCTTACCTCGGGTTTACGGTCCTGTGCGGGGTGTATTTCTTCGTCGCGCCCGCGGCGTTCTCCGCGGCCGTGGCGATCTGCCTCGCCCTCGCGTTCACCTCGGCGAGAACCGGCTGATCCCGACCATCGGGGGCTACGCCTGAGCGCTGGGGTACAATCGCGCGATTCCCCGTGAGCACCATGTCCGCACCCTCGCCCAGGAAGCAGGAGGAAGCCTCGCACTCGAACTTCATCCGCCAGATCATCGAGGCCGATCTCATGGCGGGCAAGTACGCGAAGCGAAAGTGGAACGGCAAGCCCGGCTCGGCGCTCTCGCTTCACGGGGCGCCGCCCGATCCGGCGAAGATCCGCACGCGCTTCCCGCCCGAGCCCAACGGCTATCTGCATTACGGCCACGCCAAGTCGATCTGCCTCAACTTCGGCCTCGCGCGCGACTACGGCGGCGTCTGCCACCTGCGCTTCGACGACACCAACCCGGCGAAAGAGGAAACGGAGTACGTCGATTCGATCCGCGACGCGGTGAAGTGGCTCGGCTTTTCCTGGGAGGACCCGGGCGGGAGCACGAACGAGTACTACGCCTCGGACTACTTCGAATATCTGCACCAGTTCGCCGAAGAGCTGGTGCGCCGCGGCCACGCCTACGTGGACAGCCTGTCCCCCGAGCAGATGCGCGCGCTGCGCGGCACGCTCACCGCGCCCGGCAAGAACAGCCCCTACCGCGAGCGCGGGGTCGAGGAGAACCTGAAGCTCTTCCGCGAAATGCACCAGGGCAAGTTCGCCGACGGCGAGCACGTGCTGCGCGCGAAGATCGACATGGCCTCGCCCAACATCAACATGCGCGACCCGGCCATGTACCGCATCCGCCACGCCGCGCACCACCGCACCGGCGACCACTGGTGCATCTATCCCACCTACGACTGGGCGCACGGCGTGTCGGACGCGCTCGAGAACATCACGCACTCGCTCTGCACGCTCGAGTTCGAGGACCACCGCCCGCTCTACGAATGGTTCAACGAGCGCCTCGCCGAGGACTGGACCGGATACGACGGCGTGAAGAGGCCCGGCCTCCTGCAGCGGCCGCTGCCGCGGCAGATCGAGTTCGCGCGGCTCAATCTCACATACGTCGTGCTGTCCAAGCGGAAACTGATCCAGCTCGTCGAGGAAAAACACGTCGAGGGCTGGGACGACCCGCGCATGCCCACCCTCGTCGGGGCGCGCAGGCGCGGCTTCACCCCCGAGGGCTTTCGCCTCTTCGCGGAGCGCATCGGCGTGGCGAAGGCGGATTCCTGGATCGACTTCTCGATTCTCGAGGACTGCATGCGCGAGCACCTGAACGAAATCGCCCCCCGCCGCATCGCCGTGCTCGATCCGGTGAGGCTCGTCATCGAGAACTACCCGCGGGGGAAGGAAGAGGAATGCGAGGCGCCCAACCACCCGCAGAAGCCGGAGCTGGGCAGGCGCAAGCTGCCGCTATCGCGCGAGCTGTGGATCGAGCGCGAAGATTTCTCGGAGAACCCGCCGAAGGGCTACTTCCGCCTCTTCCCCGGCAACAAGGTGCGCCTGCGCTACGGCTACGTCGTCGAGTGCACCGGCTGCGACAAGGATGCGGACGGCAGGGTCACCGCCGTGCGCTGCAAGTACGATCCGGACACGAAATCGGGCACTGCGGGCGCGGAGACCGTCAAGGTGAAAGGGAACATCCATTGGCTGAGCGCGATGCATTCGCACCCGGCGGAAGTGCGCCTGTACGACCGGCTGTTCAAGGTCGCGCATCCGGGAGCGGGGGACAGCGAGCTCGTGCCGGACCTCAATCCGGACTCGAAGAAGCTCGTCACCGCGCAACTCGAGGCCGCGCTCGGGGACGCCCGGCCCGAGGAACGGTTCCAGTTCGAGCGCCACGGCTATTTCACGGCCGACCGCTTCGACTCCAGCCCCGGCGCGCCGAAATTCAACCGCGCCGTCACCTTGAGAGACAGCTGGGGAAAATCCGCGACGTCGTAGGCGGAACGATACTTCGTCACGTCCGCTTCGGCCTCATGTCGCCGGTATACGACGGCCGAAGCTCTGCCAGATCAGTGTCCTAGCATTTCCTTCCTTTCCGCCCGTCGCTTCGCGGCGACGGAACTAAGGGCTCGCGTGCCCCGGACATTGTGCTAACTGTTTGATCGTTTGTAGATTCGATGGTCTGGCACGGAGGTTGCGGTAATGGACTCATTCGCGCAGGAGGAGCGGCGGCACCTGCGCCTCAAAACATACGGGAGACCGCTATGGACCGCAGGCTGACTGCCGAAGACATCGATTGGCTGCGCAAGCTGCGCAACGCGAGAGCCGCGAACCAGCCCTCCCCCGACATCCCCACGAGCGTAGTGCGCAAGCTGACGCAGATCGCCTGCGCGGAGCTCAAAGGCCCCAAAGAACGCTCGATCAAATTCAGGGACCGCGACGAGCTCGACCGGAGGAAGCAAGGCAGCTGATCCTCAGCGCGAGCCGCGGTACCGCGATCGGGGCGCTTCGTGCGCCCCGAACTCGTTTACGGCGTCCGGCCTTCCCGGCGCGCCGCAGGCCCTTCGACTCCGATCTTGGTCCTGGCCCATTCCCGGTAGAATCCGAAAACAGGATCGGGTAGGGCCGAAAAATGTGGCGCAGGCTCCTGAAGATCTTCCAATGGCGCTCGGATCGCTTCTCATCCTAATTCACCGACAGGCTATCCTGCCCGAGAACAAGAAAGCATTTGGCATCGCGCGCCGGAGGTTGGGTGCAATGTTGTTGGCGGTCAGCTTGCTACCCGGTTGGGATGCGGTTGCTGCCGACTCCGGCCTGGATTCCGGCGCGTCCGTGAGTGTAAATGGCTCGGCACGTGCCGGCTGGTGGAGCAAGTCGCGCTCGTTGGACCAGGAATCGGATATTGGTACAGGTGCGCTATGGGCAAAGGCCCAGCTCGATTTGGGAGCTGCGGGCGGGGCAAATATCGACGGTTGGGTCGGTGACCAGTCGCGCGGGAACTCCGTCAGCAATCGGCGGAATCGGTACGAACGATTGCGTGAGCTGTATTGGCAGAAAAGCGCGGGCGATGTCGATCTGAGGTTGGGACCGCAGATAATTGTCTGGGGCCGCGCGGATGCGATCAAACCGACCGACAACCTGACACCACGGGATTTTACGCTACTGACGCCGGAGGACAGTGACCAGCGCTTTGGCACCTTTGCCACCAGCGCTACTTACCATTTCGGTGAGTACTCCGTTCAGACCGTGTGGTTGCCGACGTTCCAAACCAGCGTGATTCCGCTTCGCCCCGTTTCCATGGTGAGCTATCGCTATGACTCCCCGCCGCGACGCAACCAGCTGGCGTTCAAGTTCGACTACGCCGGGCACGAGCTCGATTGGTCGCTGTCTTATTTCGATGGATATGACACCATTCCCGACTTGGCGCCGGTCGGCGCCGGCCCGGGAGGTCTCACGGTCGGGCTGACCAATCATCACTTGCAGGTATGGGGCGCCGATGCCAGCTGGAGCGTGGGCCGCTATGCGCTGCGCGGCGAGGTCGCATCGATGCGCCCGGATGCCGAGGAAGCCGGCGCGTTCGAGCATAAGCATCCGCAGACATGGTTGGTGATCGGGGGCGAGCGGGGTTTCGGCGAACATCTCAACGTCGACTTGCAGTATTTCGCGCAGAAGGTGATGGGTTTCAGCAGCCCGGACAATCTTGCGGACCCGATCGCGCGCCAGGTCGCTTGGCAGCAGGCAGCGATCGCCAACCAGATTGCGGGTTTCCAACAGGGGTTTACGCTCCGTCTAGCCTGGAATTGGGCCAGTGACAGCTGGCATGCGGAGACATCGACCATCTTCAGCGTCACCAACAGCGCCCGTCTTTGGCGTGGGAGGCTGGTCCATGCGCCCGATGACCACTGGCGCATCAACTTTGGTTTTGATCGTTACAGCGGTCCGGACCACAGCCTCTTCGGCGAACTGAAAGACAACTCGACGCTCTTCAGCGAATTGCGCTATGTATTCTGAAATCAGCATCTCGGTATGCACGCCGAAGAGCCAAGCCGCGAACAGTCAGGCTTATTGAGTCAGCAAATTCCGACATGGAAACGTTTGTCCGAACGATCTTGGCATGGCGGGTCGTGACGATCCTGTTGATTTTGACGGCGACGGTTTTCCTGCTGGCGCAGGTCACGAGCCTGAAAATCATCATGGATAGCAACGATTTTCTGCCGCAGTCCCACCCTTACGTGGTGACCACGAACGAGGTCGAGCACTTGTTTGGATCGAAGTACGTCTCGATCATCGCGATCACGCCCACTTCGGGCGACATTTTTCAGCCGGCCGTTATTGAGAAAGTGCGACACATTACCGAGGGAGTGCTGGAAACGCCGCGCGTGATAAAGACCCATGTCCTTTCTCTGACGGCGCGCAAGGCGAAAGATATTCGGGGCGCCGCGATGGAGATGGAGGCCCGCCCCTTCATTGGTTCCACCCCCCCGAGCCGGATGCAACTGGGTGCGCTGAGAGAAGCGCTGCTGCGTAATCCGGTTTACCAAAACGCCATTGTGTCGAGGGACTTCAAGACGACCGCCGTGCTGGTCGAATACAAGAACGGCACCGGCGGAATGCGCGCCATCATGGACGCGCTGGAACCCATCGTTGCCCGCGAGCGCGACGCCTCCGTCAATATCGCGATGGGGGGCATGCCGGTGCTTCTGGCTCAGTTGGAGAGACTTTCGCAGCGAATGGCGATCCTGTTTCCGCTCGCAGTGCTATTGGTGGGCCTGATTCACTTCGAGGCATTCCGCACGCTGCAGGGCCTGTTCTTGCCTCTGGTGACGGCCTTGCTTGCCACGGCTTGGGCGATCGGGGTGATGGGTCTCGTTCACGTCCCGATGGACGCGTTCAACGCGACCACCCCGATCCTGATTCTCGCCATCGCCGCCGGCCACGCAGTTCAGCTTCTGAAGCGATACTACGAGGACTATGAGCGGCTCAGCCTGCGCGGATCCTTGACGCCCAGGCAGGCCAGCAATGAAGCTGTTGTGGTTTCGCTGGTGCGCGTCGGCCCGGTGATGCTGACTGCAGGGCTGGCTGCTGCAGCCGGATTTTTCTCGCTGGTGATTTTCGACGTCAGCTCCGTGCGCACCTTCGGCGTATTCACCGGAATTGGCATCCTGAGCTCTCTGGTGGTGGAATTGACCTTTATTCCGGCCGTCCGCTCTCTGTTGCCGCCGCCCAAAGTCCGACGTATTGCGCGGGGGACAGCGATCTGGATGCGTATCACCGACACGATCGCAGGCTGGGTTACCGGGCCGAAGGGCGGGTCGGTGTTTGGCGCATCCGCGCTGATCGTAGCGGTCGCTTTGGTGGGTGGATCGAGAGTCATCGTCGACACGAGCACGAAGGGCTTTTTCTCGCAAGAGCTCGGTTTCATGCGCGACGATGATTTGCTGAACCAGCGTCTTGGCGGCACCAACACCATTTACGTGCTGGTCGACGGCGATCGCGAAGACCGGATCGAGGACCCTGTGGTGATGAAGGGTATCGCCTCTCTGCAGGAGTGGTTGCAGTCGCAACCCAACATCGGCAAGACGACGTCGATAGCGGACTTCGTCAAGCGCATGAACCAGGCGATGCACAGCGACGATCCAAAATTCCATTCGATACCGGACAGCAGGGAGTTGAATTCGCAATACCTTCTGTTGTACTCCATGTCCGGCGACCCGAGTGATTTCGAAAATTACATCAACGGCAGGCACAGCGCCGCCAATATCTATGTCTTTTCCAAGGTGGACAGCAGCGCGACATTCGAGGACCTGATTGAGCGCATGAAGCTGGAAATAGCCAAGATAATGCCCCCGGACGTGCACGTGTCAGTGGGCGGCGGCGTTCCGGCGAGCGCGGCGCTGAACCAGATCATGGTACACAGCAAAATACTCAACATCGTGCAGATCGCCGGTGCCGTGTTCGTCATCTCGGCACTGGTGTTTCGCTCGGCGGTCGCCGGCGCGCTGGTACTGCTGCCTCTGGCGTTGACCGTGGTTGTGAACTTCGGCGTCATGGGGTGGCTGGGGATGCGGCTCAATATTCCCAACGCGATCTCGTTGGTAATGGGAATTGGAATCGGGGCCGACTACGCCATCTACCTGATCTATAGGTTACGCGAGGAAATCTCCGCCGGCAAAGACTTGGCGGAGGCCATCCGCACGACGCTCAACACTGCCGGTCAGGCATGCTTGTTCGTCGCCTCAGCGGTGGCGCTGGGGTACGGTGTGCTCTGGTTTTCGCCGGGTTTTTACATCCATACGTGGCTTGCCACGCTCGTTTTCTGCTCCATGATGACAAGCGTGCTCGCGGCGCTGACTCTGATCCCTCTGGTCGTCTTCAGGTTCAAGCCGGCGTTCATTTTTCACCGGGCCCGATCGAACCTGGGAATCCCGGCGTCGCGAGTCGGCGTATGGTTGGGGGTCATCATGGCTGCGGCTGCGTTGATGTCGGGCAGGGCCGATGCCCAGGTACTGACAGCGGACAAGATGATCGAACGCAATTTCGTCGCCAGCCGCGTTCAGGATTCGACCTCGTCGGCCACGTGGACGCTCGTCGACAGAAACGGGCAGGAGCGGGTGCGCAAGACCACCGGACCCACCAAACTGAAACCGAATGGGATCGACAATATGCGCCTGATCCGCTTCAACTGGCCTGCTGACGTGAAAGGTACGGTAACCGTGCTGATCGAAAACAGCTCGGGCGACGACAACATCATGGTGTATCTGCCGGCGCTGAAACAGGTGCGCCGGTTGAGCGCCAATAGCCGACGCGACAGTTTTGTCGGCTCCGACTACTCGTACGGTGACTTGCTGGGTCACCGTCCACAGGAATGGACGCACCGCCTGGTAGGAGACAGCGCCGTCGATGGGATACCGGTCTGGATTGTGGAGAGCATAGCGAAGAGCGACGCGGTCCGCAGGCAAAGCGGCTACGCCAAGCGAGTCAATTGGATCGCAAAGGATAGCTTCATCTCCATCAAAGGAGAGGTCTACGACGAACAGAGTGAGCTCTTGAAGCTCTATCACGCACAGGACATTCGGCTGGTCGATGCCGCGCACCGGAAATACGTGCCGATGAAACTTGAGGCGCAGAACGTGCAGACCGGACATCGGACCGTCATCCAGATCAGCGACTACAAAGCCAATCAGAACGTCAGCAACGCGTCCTTTACGGCCCGCTACATGGAACGCGAGCAGTGAAAGCGTTTTGAAGACTACTCCAGTGATTCGACCTTCACGATCGCCGCATGGTGGTTGTTGCCGACCCAGAACGCGGGCGGCGTGGCCGAGTTGTCCACGAACACGCGGCGGATGTTGGTCTGGCTCGGCAAGGGGTACTCGCTGAATTCGCCCGTCTCCAGGTCCATGCGCAGCACGCGGTCGGTGTTCATCCCCGCGGTCCACACCTTGCCGGCCTTGTCGAGGACGACGTCGTAAGGCGCGGTATAGGGCGTGGGGACATTCCACTCCCTGAACTTTTCCGTCCTGGCGTCGAACATCCCGATTTTTTCGGCCCGCCACTCTGCGAACCAGACGCGGTCCTGGTCGTCCATCCTGCCCCGGCGCGGTCGCGATCGCGGCGTCGGCGTCGGGAAAAGCGTCAGCTTCCCGGTCGCGGCCTCGATCTTGCCGACGTTCTCGCCGCCGAAGTCCATGAAGAAGATGTTGTTCTTCGAGTCGGCGTAGATGCCGTAGACGGAATGCGGCCCTTTCATGTTCCGGTAAGGGGTCCACGTCTCGAACTTGCCGGTCGCCATGTCCAGGCGATGCATGCCCGGGATGCCTGCGTCATTCAGCCACACCTTGCGGTCCACGGTCCAGCGCTGCGGGCCGACCATCGACTGCTGGGAATTCTCGTTGACGACTCCGGACGGCAGCGGAAACGTCTGGAACTTTTCGGTCTTCTTCTCGAACTTCACGATGCCCGACTGGAACATGTGCGAGAGCCAGAGGTTGCCTTCGGGATCGACCTCCAGATCGAGAGTTCCCTTCGGGTAGTCGGGCCGCTGCACGGGAATGGCGAACTCGGTGTGCTTCAGCGTCTTCGGATCGAATCTGCCGAGAAATTGCTGGTCGAACTGCGAGTACCAGACGATGCCGTCCGGATCGACGATCACGTCGTGCGGCATCAGGGGCTTGCGCGGCAGGTCGTATTCGGTGACCACGACGCGCGTGCCCTTGCCTTTCACCCGCGGCAGCGTCTTCAGCTCATACGACCAGGCGCCTGCGCTCCGGTTGAGCGTGGCGAGATAGGCCGCCTGCTTGTCGGAATCGGGGCCGAAGTCGCGCATGGGGTCGCGAGCGACCGCGCGCACCTGCGGGCGCTCGACGTGGCTGTTGTTGGCGTAGCCCGCCATGCGCTTCATGACCGCCTGGAATCCGGCCGCGTCGTGCTTGGATTTCGCGACGCGCTCCAGGGTATGGCAGCCCACGCAGCCGTAGAGAAACTTCTTCTGCTCGGGCGTCCCGGGAAAGCTCGCGATCCATTCGGCGTTCGTCATCTGGGGCGTGATGTCCCGGACCTTGCGCAGCTTCAGGTCGACCGCGACGGGGAGGGCGAGGGTGATCTCCGCCGTGCCCGGACCGTCGAGCTCGTATCCCGTTGCCCGGATCTTGAGCGAATACGAGCCGGAACCGAGCTTCGCCGAAGGAAAGCTGAAACGGCCCCGGGCGTCGCTGACGACGCTGACCGTGACCGTCGAACCGGCTTTCTTCGCGCTGACGACCACGCCCTCCATCGCGCCTTCTTCCGCCGAACCC